>Ga0310344_10000479_pt1 | contig 31473 bp, 37 predicted proteins | sample HC15DNA20200_MG_FD_203801 | JGI IMG/M metagenome (GOLD analysis project Ga0310344, IMG submission 203801) | Marine microbial communities from station ALOHA, North Pacific Subtropical Gyre - HC15-DNA-20-200_MG | ecosystem: Environmental > Aquatic > Marine > Oceanic | place: Pacific Ocean: North...
GTTGAGAATGCTCATAAAGATGTCCTCAATTTTTCCACTCTCACGATTCTCCTCTGCCATCTGTTTCATAAAGTCTGCATTCTTGTTGTTGATGATTCGTTTCTCAACGAACCCATTGAGCATATTGAGAACCTGTGGTGTGGTTGCCTCAAAGTTTGAGTTTTCAATCAGTTGCTTGTCACTCCCACCAAACTGACGAATGAGGTGTCCTCCTCTTGCGGGATATCCAACATAACTGCTTCTCAGCAAATCTCTATCTGGAATCTTCTTATTTGGATATTCCTTTTCATGCAACGAAACCACGACTTCCGCAAGATTTCGTGAGGGTTTTTCGGTCTCGGCGAGATATGCCTTCAACTCGTCATAAATTTCTTGTGCGGTTTTGTCAACGTATCGGTCATATACCAACTTGTATTTTTCATCATAGTTCAACGGAACTCTTGCAGGGGAATCAATATCGTTGTAAACCAACGTAACCAATGAATCCCAAATCTGTTCTCCCGTCATTCGTTGCAACGGAGGACCTGCAAAGTAGAAAGTCTCTGGACTTTCATAATCATCCTTGACACTTTCACGTGTAAACAAATCCATGCTATAAAGCACACGCATAAATTCCTTCACGTCGTAATCAACCGATGCCATAATCTTTTCAAGATATTCAAGCAACTTTGGATTTGAACTTTGGGTGTTGTCGTTCATATCATCAATGGGTTCAATCAATCCGATTCCGTATGCTCGTTTCCACAAACGATTGACGATGACCGTAGTGAACCTTGGATTTGCTTCCGACGTCATCCACTCTGCGAATTGTCTGCGACTTTGTGGATTCTTAATTCCTTTCTCAATTTCCAATGGTGGTGCGAAGATTGCCTTTGCTTGAAGTATGTCTCCTGGATTCGCATCATCTTCCATAAACTCCTTGGTCAACTTTATGTCTCCCTTCCCCAAATCACTTAGTCCATAACCAATGATGTCACGAATGTAATTTCTGTAACTATTGAAAACTCTCGCATCTTCCGATTTATCCGCACGTGCTATTTTATTAAACTCGGCAACCAACTTGTAATTCTCCTTGTTACGAACTTGACTTACACCATCCGTGAACGCAGACATCTCATAAAATTGTTTTTGTGTCCACTTGTCAAATGGGTGATCGTGACACATTGCACATTCCAAACGAGTGCCAAGGAACACTTGTACGGTGTTTGCAAGGTTGTCCAATGGCATACCCCTATCACGAAGATAAAAACCTATTGCCTCGTTCCCTTCCTCAAAATAAGCACCTTCCGCCGCAATCAACTTCTGAACAAATTGGTCGTAAGGTGTGTTCTTGCGGATTTCTTCTCGGACAAACTCACGATAACGAAAACCACTGTTGATGTTGGTGTTGTTGAGTTTGTCTTGAATGCGAAGAATATCGGCAAAGTAGTTCAACTGATGACTTACGTAACCTTCCGTGTCCAATAACTTGTTGATGAGTTTCAATCTGTTCCCACGCATATCCTTCTTGAACTCGTCAATCTCTGCCTTGTTTGGAATCCTTCCGATAATCTTCAAATATGCTCTACGCATAAAAGTGTAGTCATCTGCATCACGGGTAGGTCTTTGCTTTTCAATCCTAAGTTTGTCCAACACCAAAGTATCCGCATACGCCGCAAACTTCTTTATCTGCAACTCTTGTAATGGTCTTTGCAGTTTCGGCACATTGTAATTTGCAGTAGAATAGTTGTCTTTAATCAACCTTACCGTTTTTTGAGATAGGTCTGTTAAACTAAACCGAAACAACTGCAAATCTTCTTGTCGTTGGAACAACACCGTGTTTCCGTTGTACTCAAGGACTTTTCCAATAACTTTGTCACCCTCTCTCCCCACCAAGGTGACGATTTCTCGTTTTTGAGAAATCTCCTCTATCTCATCAGTATTTAGGTTCGTGGGTGCATTCTCATCCGACCACAAAGTTAGGTTCGCAAGAACCCCCAACAATAAATAAAACAATCTTCTCATAAGGATATAAATATTTACTATACATCTATTTACCTTACTTGGCAAACTCTTTCTTAATCTTTGCCTCTGAGGGATTTCTCAATTTGTCACCATTTGGCAGTATTACGTTATGAAAAGTGGTGGGATACCGATAAAAAGGTTTTCCATACACACTATAACTTAAAACAATAGAGTTTTGAACAGTAAACTTACTACCATCTGCAAATTCAAACGAAATGGTATTACGATTGCTATTTCCACTTACGTCAACTCCGATACCCTTACCACCGACAATCACACTGAGTTTGTTTTTCATTTTCAACACAAAACCTTCAACTGCGTCTTTTGCCGATTGCTTTGCCATTTTGTCAACGATGCTAACATAATCCTTTTTCAATGAATAAACATAATGACCATTGGGACCATACGCACTATCAAGAAAATTGCTGAGAATTTTATTCAAATGGTAGTTGTCGTTGCTTTTATACAAATCGTAAGTGTTTGTTTTATCATATTTCTTAACGTCTGCTTGATATTGTTTGATTAATCTATGATAATGATCCTCAAAGTTTTCTTCTAGTTCTTTTGCAAATCCCTTACCAATCTTTTCAAGTTCTTGTTCAATTTCCTTGTTAAGAACTCCAGTTGGAATCGCACTCTTTTTAGTACCGACACCGACTTGACGTTTAACCACATCACCTTTCATTGCTTTAAGTTTTTCCGCAATTTCTTCCCAAGGTTTGCAAGCAATAATTGCATCTTTAATCATCTTGGTTGCCTTCGGTGACTTAATCTTCTTAAGTTGCTTGGGTGCTCTTTTAAGAAATCCAGGTACGTGGAGAACTGAATTTGGGAACGTATACTTGTGAAATGCTTCTTCCCCATCTGCCTTTTGTGCACCCCACACCGTAAACTCGTTTGCCCCATCCAAATGTCTTGAATTGGTTGCCGCCCCAAATGCACTTGATGCGTCACTCTTGATTTTCTGAAATTGGGGATTGGGGATTTTCTCTCCCGGTTTCCACTTCTGTACAAACTCAACGGAGTCTTTGTATCTTGAATGCACCACTTGAAATAATTTTATCTCGTTTACTATTCTCGCATATCTCATTGTTTATATATATTACCACACCTTTTATAAAAATGCAAGTAAATAGTATCAGTTACACTTACAATCTTTACATGACTTCTCACATGAGGCATCACATCTGCAAATCTTATCTCCATTACACTTGTGTGTAAGTTTCACTGAAGATAATCCGTGACATCCTGCAAGAAACAAAGTAGTCAATGCTATCATTATTAATCTTTTCATTTCGTATTTCCTTTTATTTACGCAAACAGATCGTGTATAACATTTCCGTGTACGTCGGTTAATCTAAAATCTCGTCCTGCATATCGGTAGGTAAGTTCTTCGTGATGCAATCCAAGTGCGTGTAGTATGGTTGCATGAAGATCGTGCATATGAACACGACCATCTACCGCAACTCCACCCACTTCATCCGTTGCTCCATGAGCATATCCACCCTTGACTCCACCACCTGCAAGAAAGATGGTGAATCCTCTTGGATTATGGTCACGTCCATTTTTGTTCTGTGAGAACGGAGTTCTTCCAAACTCACCACCCCACCAAACCAAAGTATCCTCAAGAAGTCCACGTGACTTCAAGTCTGCAAGAAGTCCTGCAACTGGTTTGTCGGTTGCCTTTGCGTGTTCTGCGTGTTTCGGCATATTGCTATGTTGATCCCATCTTGGGTTGTTTGATTCATCTGAGTAATTCACTTCAATATAACGCACACCTCGTTCTGCCATTCTTCTCGCAATCAAACATTGCTTTCCAAAATAGTCAGTTGACTTATCACCAATTCCATACAACTTCTTGGTTGCATCGGTTTCGTTTGAGATGTCGGTTGTCTCGGGTGCTTCCATCTGCATTCTCCATGCAAGTTCATAATTCTTTATGGTTGCCTCAAGTCGTTCGTCATGTGGAACTTTGCTTGCTTGTATCTTGTTGAGTTGTCCGAGAAAATCAAATCTACCCTTTTGCTCTGCATAGGTCAATTGGGTGTTTTCAATGTTTCTGATTTTGGCATCACTAATGTTACCCGCAGAACCAATTGAAGTTCCTTGGTGAACCGCAGGAAGAAAAGCACTTCCATAGTTCCGAGGTCCACCCTTTGACGATGCAGGGGAAATTGTCACGAACGAAGGCAAGTTATTGTTCTCCGAACCAAGTCCGTATGAAACCCAACTTCCCATAGAAGGACGAATCAAATTGGTTGCACCCGTATGCAGAAACAAAGTTGATGGTCCGTGGGCAACTCCTTCGGTGTGCATGGAGTGAACGAACGATATATCGTCAACGTGTTGAGCAATATGAGGAAACAACGAAGATACGTGTTGACCACATTCTCCGTATTGCTGAAAATCCCACATAGGTTTCATTAACGTCCGTTTGCTTGCTTTGCCGAAAGTTCCTGTACGAACTCCCACGAAATCCATGTCCTTTTTGTCACTTCTGAACAACTCCGGTTTGTAGTCAAACGTATCAACATGAGAAGGACCACCTGCCATAAAGATGAAGATGACTCGTTTTGCTCGTTGTGGAATGCTCGGAAGTTTTACTTCTGCATTAAGCATACCACCCAATGCAAGTGAACCGAATCCACATGATGACGTCTTTAGAAATTGTCTACGACTGCAATTCGTTTGCATCACAACAAATCTTCAATCACCTTTCCTTGATTAAGAATTGGAATTGGACGGCCACTATGGTCAACGTAACTATACTCGGAGTTTATTCCAAGGTGAGAGTATGCAGTTTGCAAAACGTCTGCCGGAGTATATCCCTTGATTGGATAAGAACCCGTCTTATCGGATTCCCCAACAAAACAACCACCCTTGGTGTCTCCACCTGCAATTGCACAAGTCATGCAGTTTGCCCAATGGTCACGACCTGAACTGACGTTTACCTTTGGTGTTCTACCGAACTCACCCCATGCAATTACCATCGTGTCCTTCAACATTCCTCGTTGATCCAAATCTGTTATGAGAGAACTCCATGCCAAATCCAACTCGGGCAAGTTTCTCTCGGACATTGACTTTCCACTATTGCTATGAGTGTCCCATCCGAATGGAGTGGTGATTGAAACGAGTCTGACACCCGATTCAACCAATCTTCTTGCAAGTAACGCATCACGACCAAACTTGAAGTTTCCGTCAAACCCATACAATTGCTTGATGTGTTCTGGTTCCGACTCAATGTCAAATGCCTTTGCAGCCTTTCCGGCGGAAAGCATATCGTATGCTCTTCCCGTGAACTCGTCTATTGCATTCATTGTTCCACTCTTGTCAAGACTTGCGTTCATTCTGTCAAAACCATCCAACAGACTATTTCTGTTGTCAAGACGATTGATTGTCAACGAATCCGTAAGTGTAAAGTTCGTGTCCTTGTATGCAGTTGAGGAACTTGGTCTGCTTCTCGTCTGATATGGGTCATTGTCTTGCCCCAAGTAAACGGGTCGTGTTCCTGGATTATGTGTTGGGATAGTCACGTAAGGTGGAACTTGAGGATTTTCCCTCTTTGCGTGTTCCGATACAACTGAACCGATACTTGGATAACTATTCCGAGTCTGACCAGGAGTTCCTGCCTTATATCCAGTATACATGATATTGTATGCAGACGCATGGGAGTTGTTGTTGTGGTGCAACCCACGAACGATATTCCACTTGTCCATGATTTTGGCAGACTTGTTCAAATGGTCTGAAATCTGAATCCCATCAACATTGGTTGGGATTGCATCAAAGTGTCCCCTATATGCTTCAACTGCATACGGTTTAGGATCAAACGTTTCATGATGACTCGGTCCACCTTGCATCCATATAATGATAACGGATTTGTTGCTTTTTAGGTTGGACTTCTTGGTTGATGCTTCCAACTCAAGCAGAGCAGGCAATGACAACGAACCGAATCCTGCAATCGCACCCATCTTGAGTGCATTGCGCCGTGTATAATTTTTACACGTTTTCATAATCTATAAATATTATTCTTTGAATAATTTTTCCGTATCCCAAATATCCGCAGGGTCTTGTGCCAAGTCCAATACTTGAATTCTAACCTTTTTACATTTGTGTTTGTCGGTTAAAATCTTGGCAATCTTTTTTGCCTCTCCGTGAGATTTTGCCTTTGTGTATAAAAGTTCTTCATCCTTCTTCCCCGGAGGAATTCCCCAAATCGGATATTCTTTTCCCGTACCTTCGTGGACTGCATCGGTATGTCCATCAGTTGCAAGATAATCTCTGCATACGTTGAGGTAATCCGCAGCCTTGCTTACTTTGTCAATCCACCAATTAGGAAGTTCTTCGTTCTCTGCTTTGTCAGCAAGCAACTGAAGAATGCTCTCGGAATCTTCACACGCAAGTTTAAGTTTCCTACGAGAAAAAGAAACATCTCCGTATTGATCTTCATTGATTGCATCTTCCGACAAATTTAATTTTTTTGCACGAATTGCTTTAAGAAAAATAGTTTCACGTTGAGCATCATTCATAGAAAACCAAACACTATCATAAGAATTTTTTTCTCCGTTGTCGTACAAATCGTTATTAAGTTTTTTCGGCAAATATTTTTTGACCTTGTTATAGTTTGCACTACCTTCACCATTTGCTATCGCACTGAAAACATGACGCAGACTATTTTTGACTACATGAAATTCCGTATCTGCATCAACCAACTTTGCTTTTATGAAATTGTCAAGAATTTCTTGAGCATCTGATTGGAATTGCTTTTTGTCAGCAGGAGAAATCTTTGCTTCTGATAAACTTGCAAGTTCTTCGCGAATCAGTTGCTTCAACTCTTCCCGTGTTACTTTCATAACAACTACTTTTCAATCTTCTTGGTGATGGTTTTCAATCCGTTGAATACGTCACCAATTGCAAGTCTGTCTTCTTCTACCGCAATGAGAATGTCCGTTACCGCATGAGAAACTTCCGAAGAATAACCCTTGAGTTTATTGTTCTTTGAGTTTCTGCTGATTGCCTTTTGAAGATCAAAGAATATGTCTTTATTAAAATTCTTACCTGCTTTACGATTTGCATCTCTGTTGGCGATGGCATTGTCCAATGCACGATTTTCATCTACTTCTTCGTGAAGTTCATCACCACGCAATACTTTCAAAGTTGCTCTGCGATATTTTTGCGAAGAACTTTTAATCCGTTTCATTGTAGTTGTTGCACTTCCTTTGCTATCAAATCCAGTTGCTCCGAATAATGTGGAAAACTCAAATTGAGAATCATCGTTTGTTGCCAATCTTCTGTAATAAGCAGGTTCTCCACGCATACCGGTTGGATCAACTATGAAAAACTTGTTTTTGTTTTCTGTGATAGAAGCAAGTTCTTCACGAACTATTTGTTTAAGTTTGTCTTTTGTTATTTTCATTGTATTAACTTCTCAGTCTGGAAATTTGATTTTCTGAATTGCTTCCCAAATTTGCACGTTTGCAATTGCTCGGATTGTTCCTGCATATTGCTCTGCCTTGCTCCAATTACCCTTCTCACCTTTTGACGCAATACTCTTTAGTTGCTTTGCGATTTTAAGAATGTTGTCTGCACCACCTTCTATCATGTCCGCAAGTTCCTCCGTAGATTTCCCATCGGTAAAACGATTCTCGGATACTTGTGCAAGTTCTTCACGAACGATTTGTTTGAGTTTGTCTTTTGTTATTTTCATTCGGTTGGTCCTATTGCAAGGTGATTTCTAAAAATATCATAAACTTCGTTGCCAGGAACAAACCCAGGAACCATTTGGTCAAATTGTGTAGGTGTTACTTTCTTCATTTTCTTGAGTTGTTTTTCAAGTTCCTTCAACCCACTCTTACCAAGATAATCTTCCCATTCAAAATCAGAATCTTCCATACGTTGCCACACTGCTTTGCCAGGTAAAGACTTTGATACGTGTGGACGCATTTCTGATATAGTCCTTGGTTGTCTTTTCGTCAACAAATTGATATCAACATATTCGTTAACGTTTTCGTTGAACAATCCGTGAATCAAGTTGCCAGGAATAAAGTCAGGGAGTTCTTGGTCAAGTTCCTTTGCAGTCCACTTGCCTTTCTTGGCAATTGCATCTATTGTTTTTTTACCAAAGAACATTTTATGACCCTTGTCCTTTGAGTTCTTGATTTTGCTTGCAACTTCTTTTCCCGTAAGAGTTGTTTCCTCGGAAATGTTTCTAAGTTCCGCAAGTTCCTCACGAACGATTTCTTTGATTCTTTGTTTTGTTATTTTCATAATAATTACTTCCACAATCCCCGAATTGCTTTATCTGATATGTATTCGGGGAAAATTTGTTTCAATTCTTCGTAAGTCCATTCTCGTTTTGCAATAAGTTCCAAACCCTTATCACCAATATAGTTTTTCCACGGAAACTTCGTTGAACGTCTTAGTTCTCCTGCGAGCCACTTGCCCATCAGTTTATCTCGTTTGATACTCAGTTCCATAAGTTCGGCACAAACGTGTTCACCGAGTTCCGACTGACTGAAAAGGTCAACAACTTCTTTATTTGGAATGAAACCCGGTATCACATTATCAATGTCTTTTGGAGTCATTGTTTTTTTCTTTCCAAGTGCGTTTAGAATTTCAGTGAATCCCTTTTTACCAGTATATGGTATCCACCTTGACTGGTACTTATCTTTAATGAGTTGAATAACAACCGAAGTATCCACCGCAGTTTTCTTGTTCAAGTGCCTAAGACCCCGCATTTCTACGATTTCTTCACGTACCATTTCCTTAAGTTTTGTTTTTGTTATTTTCATAATGATGTTCTAAGTCCCGTATGTTGCTCAAAGACGTCACGGAGCATATCCGCATAAATGCCTTTTGCCTCACTTTTTACTTTCTCTTTAAATTTTCTGACTTGAAGAAACTCCACGTCGTATGTATCCATGCTATTCAAATTGATTCTAACATAATTGACACCTTTTGAATTTCTTCCGATTTTAAATACAACTCCCTTTGGTCCAATAAAAAAGTCTTTGGCACCTGTCATTGCAATGAAACGACCACCACCGAGTTGTTGGATAACTACCGCACCTTCGCGTTTGCTCATTCCTTCTGAAATCTGATTCAATTCTTCACGGATAATCTTCTTTAGTTCTGACTTGGTAATTTTCATTTTACTTGATTCCAAACTTGGCAAGAAACTTCTTGGTTTTGTTGACATCCATTCCTATTTTAAAACGATCCATTGCACCCAAGTCCCAATATGCATTAAAGACCTTCTTCAGTGAACTTGCATTGTATTTAGTTACCTTAGACAGATGATCAACAAATTCCTTTTCGGAAAAATGTTCCATTGAGTTTGCAAGTTGGTCGTTGACAAACTCCAAGTCACTCAGTCCTTCCTTTCGGTGTCTCCAACCTGGTAAGGCTCGGAAGTCTTCGGACACTTGACCAAGTTCTTCACGAATAATCTGCCTTAGTTCTGACTTGGTTATTTTCATTTTTACTTGATTCCAAGTCTAGCAAGAAACTTCTTTGTTTTGTTAATGTCGGTTGCCATGTTAAAACGATCCATTGCACCTATCTTCCAATATGCCTTGAAAACTTTTTTCAATTGGTTTGCATCATAATTCGTTTCCTTGGACATATGATCAACAAATTCCTTTTCGTCATAGTGTTCCATTGAGTTTGTAAGTTGGTCAATTACAAATCGCAAATCGTCTCCCTCGTTTATAGTTTCTTCGTTGGTTGCCTTTTGAAGTTTCTTTACGAGTTTTTCCAAATGCTTTCTTGCAGTTGCTTCCAACTTGTTTTTGTTCTTTGCAATGATGTCCGCAAGATAATCAACCTTGAAATATTTAAGTCCCTTTTCATCTGCGAACGGATGTTGTCCCGTGCCAAAGAAATTGATTGCACCGATTGCGAGTTGGATTTCGGTTCTCGACAATGCGTGAACGTTTATGTTTGCTCCTTCGTCTTCTGAAATATCTTCTCGTCTCATGCGTTTTCCACGTTTACCACGTTTGCCACCCTTCTCATCCCAAACAGAACCTCTGCATTTCTTCATTGCTTCGGAATAGGAAAGACCATGAACCTCCATGTAATCTTGAATGCAGTCGTGCATTTCTTCGTTTACTTCATCGGACTCGTCCATTGGTGATTTGATATGTTTGAGTTCACCTCGTTTCTTCAACTCGTCAAATAGTTTCTGAACCGCGTCCTTTTCCTTCTTGGTCTTGGGGTTGTTTTTCATCACCATGTATAAATCCATCATGGTCTTGGTTCTGATTTTACTCAAGTCAGCAACCTTGTTGGCAGTTGCTTGATTCCACTTGCCGGCCTCGGTCAACTCACCCATTGCAATATTATCGTTGCTGATATATTCTGCATCATCACCTGCGTTCCTTTTGTTGGTGATGTATATTGCTCGTTCCTTTCCGGCCGAATTCTTGCCCCACTTGCGATGTGTAATCCTGTAATAAGGATACGGACTCGTTTCAAATTCCACCTTCATTCCATGCTTTTCAAGACCATCACGATAGTTCAGGAACGAAGTACCCCTCATAACTTTGACGATTTTCATCTTTTCAGGTTTAGGTACACCGTGTTCAACAATAGATTTTGATTTTTCCATAACAATCAATAAATATATATTTCTTTGTAAAAATTGTCAAAACATATCAAGTTTTTATACGTAAAACCGCATCGCACCAATCCTCATACTTATTTTCCACAAATTGTCGTGACTTGACGGGTGCGTGTTTCGCACTTGAAACTTGATATTCTGCTATCTCATCCAATGTTCCAAAGATGCCTTGTTTCATCCCCGCAAGGTAGGTTGCACCCAATGCAGTTATTTCGGTTAAATCGGGTTTATGAACCCATATACCCAATAAATCACATAGGAACTGCACCATAGAGGTATTGTCAGTCATTCCCCCGTCAACCCTTATTTGGGTTATTCTCGTCCCACTATCATTCTCCATTGCGTCCATCAAATCCTTGGTCTGATAGCATACACTTTCCAATGCCGCTCGGCAAATTTCTGCGGCGGTAGTATTCCTCGTCAAACCGAAAATAGCACCTCTTGCATCGGGATCCCAATGAGGAGAACCAAGACCCACAAATGCGGGGACAAAATAAACCTTTTGAGTTGGGTCTGCCTTCTTTGCAAGTTCCTCCGTATCACTTGCCTTTTCAATAATCTTCAATCCGTCACGCAACCATTGCACGACTGCACCTGCAATAAAGATACTTCCCTCAAGAGCATAAGTTGGTTTTCCGTCCACAACGTAATTTATCGTAGTCAAAAGATTGTCCGACTGAACTATCTCATCACCCATGTTCATCAGCATGAAGCATCCTGTTCCGTAGGTGCTTTTGACCATTCCCTTTTCAAAGCATCTATGACCAATGGATGCTGATTGTTGGTCACCCACCATTGCAGTTATGGGAACGTTCCGCCCCTTCAGTTTGGTTGTTCCAAAATCGGATGCGTTGTCGTAGACATCGGGTAACATTGACTTCGGTACGTTAAACAAATCAAGAAGATAATCCGACCACTTCAATTCACGAATATCATACAACATCGTTCTTGAAGCATTGGTTGCATCCGTGGCATGAACTTTGCCTTCCGTAAGATTCCACAACAACCAAGAGTCAATCGTACCAAACGCAAGTTCTCCGTTTTCCGCACGTTTCCTTGCACCATCAACGTTGTCAAGAATCCACTCAACCTTAGTTGCTGAAAAGTAAGCATCGGTTACGAGTCCCGTAAGTTCCTTTATCTTTGGTGACTTGAAGTCCCATGCGAGTTGTTCACACCTCGGTGCAGTTCGTCTGTCTTGCCACACGATTGCATTGTAAATTGGTTTGCCATTGCTTCTGTCCCAAACAACAGTTGTCTCTCGTTGATTGGTTATTCCAATACAAGCAACTTCATCGGTTGCAACGGAGTCCACCACTTTCTTGGTAGTTTCCCATATCTCATTTGCATCATGCTCCACCCACCCGTCTTGGGGAAAGATTTGAGTGAATTCCTCTTGTGCGGTTTTAACGGGAGTCCCACACGAATCAAAGAGAATGGCACGTGAACTTGTCGTGCCTTGGTCAATTGTCAAAATGAAATCTTTGTTATTCTTCACCCTCTTGTGGTATGTCCAACCGAAGCTTCGTTGTTGGATTCCCGTTTGCATCTGTGTCTATAACCTTAATCAACTTACATTTATTTGGTTGGGCAACGAACTTCTTCGGTTCTCCGTCTGCTTCCAAAATTCTATGTAATCCCGGTTTCGGGTCGATTTCAACACATTCAAGCAAATCCTTTCCATTATATTCATCCATGTCATATGAATGGGGATATAGACCTTCCTCCTGATTAAGATATCCCATGATCATTCCATACTTGCGACGTCCACCTATTTTATATAACACATACTTTCCAATTCCGAACGTCTCCTTTTTAAAAAGATTCCTTCGGGGTGTATAATGCTTCAACTTTGAACGTTTTACCTTGAACCTCTTGAGTTCTCCCATAGCACCTTCAATGGGAGTCAATTCCTTTGGGTCAATCAAAACACACTCAATGGTCGGGTCTCCCGGATTATCTTGTAGAATCGCAACAATTTCACCAACTCTTTTTTTACCCTTTGTTGACACGGTTTCCTTTACCGCATCCCCAATTTCCAATTCTCGTTTTTTCTTTTTTGCCATCATTATAAATATCGTCAAGCAACCATATTACAAGCACCCGATAGAACATCCTTACATTTTAGTATTTTCAGTATTTTTCCAGATTCGTCCAACTTAACCGCATGAGAAGTATAGTTTGAACTCGTTACCACAACCCAACCACACACCGCAAACGGAATTCGTTGATTCTCCACCAAATACAATCTGAGGTTTTCCTTGAGCCTCCCACCAAACGAATACGCATTGAGTGGACCAACCGACTCTGCTTTAATACACGCAGAACGTCTATTTTGAAACGCAGAATATTCAATTTGGCCAAACTCATCGGATGTCTTGAATTCAACATACAAGCACCCTACGTATCTGTAAAACGTATTCTTATACCAGTTTAGAATTCCGTGAAGCATTTGAATAGTTTGGTTAAAATCTTAATTTAGTATACTAAACTAGGTGACAATTAAGGTCAAGTAATATAAAACTATTTTCTAAACTTTTGTAAGTATCTGCGTTCTTTTTCAAGTTTCTTATCAAGTTTCCGCATTTTATAGATGTGGATTGGTAATGTAATTGGTAACAGCGCATATGCAATTGCCCATTCTATTTTATCCCATGTTTTGTTCCACACAAATTATAAATATAATTTTGCATATGTTTTCTACTGTTCTACGAGGGATTCCCACTTCTCCGTGGTGTAATTATAATATAACTTATGCTCCAAATTGGATTCACCATCATCCGCAGGTTCTTCTCTCTTTGCAGGTTCTTCTTTCTTTGCAGGTAACCGGTCAAGTTGTTCCCACTTCTCCGTGGTGTAATTATAATATAACTTATGCTCCAAGTTGGTTTCGCCATCATCCGCAGGTTCTTCTCTCTTTGCAGGTTCTTCTTTCTTTGCAGGTAACCGGTCAAGTTGTTCCCACTTCTCCGTGGTGTAATTATAATATAACTTATGCTCCACATTGATGAACATCCATGAGTCATCATATGAATTGTAAACATAGGGAAATTGATTGGCACTTGTCCAACACCAACCCAGTGACGCATGATAAATCCACACCGACTCCGAAGTGGTTGTCCACCCCACATAAAACCAACCTAACTGAGAATGGTACACCCAATCACTACCCTCGGATTTGAAAAAGTAACCAAACCAATCGAGGTAGTACCAATCGTTTGCAACGAGTTCAGCCGACTCCCAAATACTCCGTACCAACGGAAGTTCGGAAACCTCAAGTGTTGACGCATCAACTGAATCATCAATCACCACTTCAGTTTCGGTTACCACAATCACCGAAGGAGTCGTGTTCATATCCACAACACCTTCATCAGAAACTACCTCAACCGAATCATCGGAAATCACCACACTTGCTTCTTCGTTGTTTGTTTGCTCACTTTGCTCCGATACCTCAGTGATGTTTTCCACAACCACCACATTATGGTCAGTATTGATTATGGCAACATTATCATCGGTAACTTCCACCGAAGTCGCATCCTCTACAACAACTACACCCGTTTCCGTTTCAACTTGAATTACCGCAGTTTCAGATTCATCCGAATGATCGTGTGAGTGGTCATGTCCATGTGAGTGGTCATGTCCATGACCCTCCACCCCCGCAGGACTCTCGGGAGTTTCATATCTGTTGACACTTAAATCAATCCTCAACTCATCGGTTGAGTGTATAAATTTTCGGTCAGTTCCATAAACATTGAACGATGCGGTTAGAACTTCCTTTCCAGTCAAACCAAACTCTTCAAAATTAACCACGGCGTGATCAATATAATGACCCCCATTATACAATTCCACAGAACCATTGTACAACTGTAAATAATTTCTTTCTGAGTTAGGATTCTCCCATCGTATGATAATTCCCTCGGTAGTCGTTTCTACCATAAGTTTGGTTGAGGTCTCGGGTGACGGACTAGAATTGCCAGGAACCATGAAATCATATGTTCCATTTACCACCTCCGCATATGTCACATGAGAAGGATTTTCCAAGGGAACTACATCGGAATCATACAAATCCTCAATTCCGTCAAAGTCTTGGTCGATAATTAAAAATTGTTGCTGACGATAATCATCATTTGAACCCCCATTCAGTAAAGTTCTCCGATATACGTTAACACGACCATCCGTTCCCGTGACATTGATATTGATATGACCCTCAACATTCATTGGTATCTCGGATGAACGAAAAACCGCACATCCATTCACAAAGGGTAACGACTCTACACCATCTGCAAATCGTATTGATACATCCGTTGCCACTTGTGAATCCACCCCAACAAAAAGAACCACCTCGGAATCCTTATTTTGCTTGTATCCGTTAAAACCAAAGAAATAGTAATCCTCGGATGCCTTGTCCGTATGCTTTGCGTATTCGGTAAAGGTAAGAGTTTCCTTGTACAATCCCACGGGGAAATTCTTCGGCCGAAGTTCGGACGGACTTACCTCACCCATTGAAAGTGGACGTCCAGTTGAATTGCGATGGTTGCGTGTTTGACCAGTGTAAGTCAACGCAGTTTCTCCGTAGATCGTTTTCACCTCCATTACAAAAGGTTGGTTCAAGTGGTCAGGGTAATAATAGTTACCACCTTCAATATCTCGGTGTACCTTGAACCAACTCGGAAATCCGTGTGTTGCCAAGTTACTATCACGAACCCACTTCAACCACAGATTACCACGCACTTTGTCGGCATATGCAACATAGATAGTTTGCTGACCCCCGTCATATGTATTGGAATTATTAACCACGATAGGATAAACTCCCTCCTCAAGTTTCTTACCCCTAAACACGGGTAGCACATTCAAATAGTCCCTAGTATTTATTCCGTTTACCATCGGAACGACTTCGGCAAACAAATCAATCAAGTCGTTTCTATTAGGTCTCCAGTCGGGTTCGGCAGTAATCTTGTCATAATAATTCGCAAGCACCTTCTTCATAAAATACTTGTCGTGACCCAACAAAAGTTGACCCGTGACTGCGGCCGCATTGTACCGAGTATTGGTGGAAACTGAATCAACCCAAAAGTCTCCCGCACCCGTGTATCGGTCATGCTTGTGTAAATCATACGTAGAAGTCTTTGCGGACCAATTTCCCCATGCTCCCATTTTAAGCATTTCCGTGGAAACTGCATGAGATGGATATGCCTTGATAAATTCATGTACAATTGCATAGGCAAGACCCTCGGCAGTTTCTTCAAAACCACTCAAACTTGCATCGTAACCCCACCTAGAATTTGAAGTAAACCCATACTTCCCCTTCCACGCATGAACCAATTCGTGAATAAGAAGTCTAGGAATCCAACGGCCTGAGCAACGCATTGAACGACCATTATTATACGACATCCAAGACCCACTACTATTCACATTGTAAAAAGTGCATATAAACGACTCGGATGGATTCCCTAGCATATCATACATAATCGGCATGAGCAAAATAAGAAACTCCCGTGTCCGTGCCTTCAAATCACCAGAAAACTTGCTGAACCTAAAATAAATCTTATCCGTTGACGAACCAAGTTCGGGGTCATTCGGAACTATCGCAACAACACCATCTTCAAGAAAGAAATCATAAGTGGGAAAACTATCGTCATCATTCGGATCATATCCATACAAGGTTTCCGCAACATCGGTCATCCCATCTCCATCCGAGTCGGTAAAGTCTCCTGAATAGTATTTCAACAAGTCGTTCGGTGCAGTAGGATTTTCATCCCTACTCATGGCATTAATAAACGGGATCAAAAGTCCCAAAATTATCATTGATTTCACTCTCATTTTACCCTACTACTTTACCAAAATTGTTATAAAAAGTCAAGAACAAAATTATTATACGGAAAATTCCACCAACATCACCTTTGGTGAAATAAAAATAATGGGAAAAAACAACAAACGACAAAAAAAATTATTCTCCATTCAAGATGGTATGAATAACTTGTTCAGCATGAAATTTGCCCTCTTTTTTCGCACCAATATTCCATGTATTGATGTCTGTGGGATTTAGTCCCTCACTCCCCAAATAGGCAATTCCGTTCTTCCAGTTGTAAATCGTAAGAGGGCCCCCATAACCCTCAACCTCAACATGCCACTCCACGTCGACTTTGTTATCTGGGGATTGTCCCAACGGAGTTCCGAACGTTTCAAGTAGTTGTTCAAACGACACGGAAACTTTTCCCGCAAGACTTGTTCCGTTCGTTTTGATTTCCTTGTCGTTGTGTGTCTTAAACTTCATTAAGCAGTTTCCTTGGAAACACCATTGGCAAGTGCTACCATCAAGGCAAGCATCCGTTCCTCAGGACTAAGTCCCTTAAGTTGTTTCCTCAGTTGTTTAACTAGTTCCTTATTCATATCTATATCTCTCTATTTTTGTGTTGTTTATATTTGGGTTAAAAAGTGTTCTTAATAAAATTAGTTGCGTCTTCCACCGAATTAAAGATTTCCGAACCTTGATGTGGAAGTGAACGATTTGCAGTTGTCCATTTCACTTGAATAAACTTGGGACCATAAACCCTAACTTCTCCATCCGTAACTCTTGCTTGGCAAAAGGTTGCACTCCGGTATTTGTTGTCGGGTGAAATTCCTTCTATGATTCCGTAAACTTCGCCGAGACCTTTCTCACTCAACACCTCTACCAACTCTCGTAAAATATCTTCTCGTTTGCTCATTCCTTAACCTTCAATTTTATTTTTTTTGATGTGCTTTTTGGTATCACCTTTACACTTGATTTATGCTTGGCAAGTTCTTCTGCCACTCGTCTAGAAACCTCATTCTCAATTACACTTGATTGCTTATTGTATATTATATTCAAATCATCAACAACACAAATCAACGTATTTGCAAGTGCTACGAATAAAGCAGGATCCTTTCCCATTTTCTTGTCAAATCCATTTCTACGAAATTGACTTTCGACCCGATGCAGGTCGGATATAATTTCTGAAAATCTATCACCCCTCATTTGCCACTACCAATTGCTGATAATGCTTATCGTAATCAATCCAATATGCAGTAAATTCACCTTCCTTCAATCCCTTCGTCCACGAAGGTAATTGGTGATCCATTGAAGGCATCCAACCTTCATGTTCCTGAACATTGTTCCTAATCATCCATAACTTAACCGTCAATGGTACGTCAGTGTTCATCAGACGATAACCACGACTCAGAGCAAATGCCTTGCCGGTTTCGTTGTGCTGAACAAGTACGTATGGAATGTCTTTTGTATTGTTTGCCATATTATTCATCCTCTACATAGACGGGTTCAAACAAGTCGACCTTGCTCGTTTCCGAACTGAACATTATCGTGTACATTACAACCCACGGAATCAAAATCCACAAGTCAAGTATTTCATTTAGTAGTTCCATCATTTTATCTTTCTTTAAATTACCGAGTGGTTCCAGGGACGGGGTAAGAGTAGGAATAAGAATTTGCCTTATTGGTTGCGATTTCCTCAAGTTCCTTTACGTCGGTCAAATACGACTCGTAGTTGATGACCCCACAATTGTAGTCATAGGCAAAAACCACATTCTTGAACTTTCCGTTATCATCACGTTCGTCATTCAACTTGATTCCAACCGAACGATGTTCCTTGGAATAGTAGGAGAACTTGTCGGGGTTTCCAACCCAAAAGACTTCACCGATAACTCCACGATTCTTACGACCACTAACGACTTCAACCTTCTTGCCCTTGGCAATAGTCTTTGCCTTTTCTTCGTCTGCTTCAATTGCAGATTTCAAGAACCTCTTCTTGCGTTCGGCAGTTGCCTTGGCAATGACTTCTTCGGTTGCATCAATCTTTGCTCCATATCCATTGGAATAAAACCGAGTGGTTGCATATTGCTTGTGAATCAGACTATCGGTTTCGTCATCCCAAACAACTGCATAAAAGTCGGAATCATGATATCCGTTTTCTTCGTAGGTTTCCAAAACCTTTCCTACGTAAGTTTCCTTGGTTTCAAGGATTTCAGTCGGACCCCCGTCACGGGTGTCGGAATAAACTGGTGTAAATAATGGCATAATTTTTTCTCTCTTTTTTAAGTTGTTATTCTCTCACTCTCAATACAAGTACTCTATCAGAATTATTATAAAAAGTCAACACCTAAATGCATTTTAGTGAACTTTTTTTCAACTCTCGGCATCTGAAAATTCAAGGTTTTCAATCTTGTTTTGAAGGACGGTTTGCTTTTGGTCATTCCGTTCATTGTGACCCTTGACCTTGAAAGTTCCCTTGACCTTAGTTCCCTTGGTCATAGGTTCATCCTTATCACTATCCCAAAATTCTCTCCAAATGACGTAGACGTTTGCATTCTCGTCCTTAAGAGTGGTGATATGACCCGTTCCCCAGTTAGTGGGAAAACTGCTCTGAAACATAATGGAAAGTTCCAATTCAAGAGAATCACCAACTTCACCTTGAAAAGAACTTTTTGCTTTCCACTTTTTGATGTTTTCTTCTTTGCGAAGTTTTGCTTCTTCACGTCTGCGTATATTCTCCGACATCCAATTTTCCTTGTTGGCACGTTCTTTGTCGGTAATCTCGGTATCAATGTAGTACCAACGACCTGTGAAATTCTTGGTAACGAACAATCCGGCAGGTTCAATCTCCCCAGGGTGACGTGACCACTTGGAAGATGGATGAAATGCCTTCAAACGTCCATGTTCCTTGACAATTTTGTATTCGTCACATATATCCTCGGAAGGCACGTGGATGTAATATCCGTCATCGGTCATACCAATGGGATTGAACCAACTTTCCTTGTAGTATTTGAAGAACTTACCGTCTTTGTATATTTTTGCCATAATCTCTCTTTTTTAGTTAATTATCCTTAACTCACTCTCAATACAAGTACTTTACCAAAATTCTTATAAAAAGTCAAGCATTATTTTTATAAAAAAACGGAACTCCGAAGAGTTCCGTTCTTAAAATGACGATGGGTGTCAGTTTGATGTAGGTTTACCCTTTATCAAACATTTTCTCATCCCTGGCCAAGACGCAATCCGAAGATGTTGCGATTCAAACGGATGCTCACCTTCGTATTTATAATACACATCACCAGTAACACCTGGCGTTGGGTCATCGGGAGGGGAACTTACGTTTTTTAAATAAAAATTACGATACTTAGATCCGTCATAATAATAATAATCAGTCACTTTCTCCGGATCTATGCTTGTGGTCCACTCCAAATAGTTTTCCGTTAACTTAAGGGGTTCTTCAACCTTGATATTCACGTCGGATAATGCAGTATAACCACCCAGTCTACTGATAATCGTAGGATCTGCAATCAAATCTTCAACTGATGCAAGCCCCTCTATTTCAATACCTTCCGCGGCATAGTCTGCTATTATGTATGCCTCCATTTGCTCTGAGTTAGCTAATCCCCAATTATTGACCGAGCGACCTAAATTATATGCTTTATCCGAGATCTCGAAATCAAAAGTTCTAGGTGTCGGAGTTGGTGTCGGAGTTGGTGTCGGAGTTGGTGTCGGAGTTGGTGTCGGAGTTGGTGTCGGGGTTGGGTCACTAACTGGACCCTCAAACATTTCTAATTCTTGAATAACAAGATATTGACCACCATTATTTGCAGTCACGTTAATTCTGTAGTATCTGTAAGCAGTGGTGTTTGAAATTGAAAAATCCAACCACTTCGGGTAATCATTGGGGTCGAATCCTACGTGATAATCCGATTGCGATATTCCACTTTGTGTGTCAAGCACGACTTCCTCTCCACCCCAAACCCCCGTAGCAGATGCTTCAAACGTCCAATCCTTAGCGTACCAGTCGGCCGCATGACCTGCCTCATAAATTCTGTACTGAGTTATGATTTTTTCATCGCCTTGGCCAAAATCTTGGCCTACCCAACCCGCTGTTAAATAATTTGTTCCATCATGGGCATACCATGAACCGGAGTTATTGAGATTGTTCACCTTTATACCATTAAACGCCGACCCAATATTTGCAGGGTTCTCATTACCTATGCTATGCGAGGAATCTGACACAACGGTAAGTGTCGGTTCTACCCACTCCGTAATGTTTATGATACTGGAATGATCATAAGGAAACGGAATATTGTGCCAATGATCCGTGTGACCCGGATGACATATAAAGTCTCCCGCCAGAGGGTTTTCGTATCTAGCATGTACATCGGACTCAAAGTCACAATTGGGACAACACACACACTTGCCAGTATTATACATACTCACCGTCATATCCGCCGCTGTAACTTGAAACCCCACTCTATAATTATAGTTTTGACCGATAGTTCCCGCTGCGGGTTCTCCGTAACCAGGTCCGTGGTTTACACTCTGTAAACTAAGATTCTTCAACCCCCAAGCTTGGTCAAAGGATAACATCTTTGACACATCGTCAACGTGCTGATACCAATATCCTTTGTTATCGTTACCATGAATATCCCTTCTGTGGTGGGCATTGGGCATCCAACCTCCGTGTTGGTCTGCGTAATCGGGGTCACGCAACACATAGTCTCCATTCATTGGAGATAAAGTTCCATCACTATTCTTGTGATCACTAATTGTTAGTTTTTGTATTGTAGGTGCTGGCACCGGCACAGGAGTTGGTGTCGGACTTGGTGTGGGTTCTGGACCAGGATTTCCATCCCCATACTTGACGAACACAAGTTCGGCATCACCACTCAAAGTCGTTACTTCGGTCAATTCACTTATTTTTCTTTGTTCTGCCATAGTGTTTCTCCTTAAATGATCTAAGTCGGTGTTGGTCAGCAGATCTCAACCGTTGCTCCGTGATTGGTCCAATTCGCACACCACGGATATGATTCATTTCCAAACGGTTGATCAGAAGATGCTGATCTATAGTTTGTATTATTTGCCATAGCAATCGTCCAATGACTAGGATTCCCGTTATACCAATAAAGTTTATCCCCCGTAGAATTCGTAAACGAGGGTCTTCCATTGATAGTATGTGACCAAGACCAAGTGGTATTATACTGAGCTATATTAAATCCAGTCAAACACACCTTAACATCTTCAATCGAACCGATGGGTCCCTGACAAGTCGGTGTTGGTGTTGCAAATGGATTGGACATGGTAAGTGAACTTGCAGTTCCATCGGTAAGTTTCTTCCACGACGTACATTCCCACGGAATACCCCCGAACTCGGGTGGATTGTGACCTCCAAGATCACTATCAGCAGGATGCGTACCCACATATGTATTTATTCTATTGTCATGCGGGCCCGCGAAAGCACCTCCTCCAATAGTACTTGAAATTACCCACCTGTTTGTATCCCCCGGCCATGAATGACAATGTGATATGTATTTATTGAAATCACTTGGGTTGGTCTGAACCCAAACTGGATATTTGTGGATCTGGCCATACCACGATTCCGCGTCACCATCAAATGCATTGGGGTCACCCGAACCAGGAAGTACCCCAGGAGTTGGTCGTACTTGAGTATACGTTCCGTTGTACGAGTCAATTTCGTGATTTGATACGACTATATCCCCAAGCAAGTCCGGATACGTATCATAGTACATCTTTTCATATGGAGTCGGAGTTGGTTCTGGACCAGGATTTCCATCCCCATACTTGACGAACACAAGTTCATCGTCATCGTTCAAAGTTGTTACTTTGGTTAACTCACTTATTTTTCTCTCGTCTGCCATAATTTTTTCTCTTTACCTATGAGCAATCACCTTCTGTAATAACTGCATCTGCACCAAAGAACGTAATATCAATTGCCCACGGAAGCAGGAAATCATCTGCACTAATCTGTGTAGGTATATTACTCTGACCGTTCAGTCTCAAAATCCAGTTACCGGACGTACTCACGTCATACAGAATCCGATTCTCTTCGTGGTCCGGTTGGTCTTTCATTAACCAGTAGGGATTTCCGTCATCGGTGACACCTGCGTATTCGTATGTTCCGGAATAATTCTTACCCGATACGCAAAACGAAAATGCGTTTAATTCATATTCACCCAACACAGGGCCAACTGGGCCCACGGGGGTTGGTATTGACGTGTCATGGCAATTAACAGAAGTTAAGGTGACACCCGAACCAAATCCACCGGGTCCGTCATCATCGTATGGTAATTTCATGCTATTGTTTGAACCCGTTGACGTGCAGGGTGAGCAATGAGAACCTTGAGATGGTGAGAACTCCGCACTTCCAATATGAGCACTCCATATTGTCCACCACGAATCTCCAGTTGTAGACTCAATCCAATAAATAAATCCTATATCACTGGAAGATCCAGCTTGTAGACTAGCATCCTGGGTGCCGTCCCAATCCAAAGTTCCATCAGAATTGTATATTCCGTTTTTAACCCAAAACGGTCTTCCCGTAAGAGTTGAATGTGGATAATAATCATATGTTCCATTAAAGCGTGCCAACGTGCTTGTTAAACCCGCAACCTCAACATCACATAATGTTTGGTCAATTGACCATTCATGGATATGATATTCGTCAACGAATATGAGTTTTCCCCACATAAAAATGCTAACCATTCCATCGTCATCCAACTTGGAGTATGCCAACTTTATCTTGATTTCCTTGCCTTCATGTCCCACAAGTTCATCTTGAATATTGAGTGGTAGAAACTTTGCACCACCATCAATAGACGGAAGTTCAATTCCATAAAAACCACCTTCAAGATCATTGTAAACGATTGTTCCGATTATGTAATCTGTTCCCGATGCTTCGTCTTTCTTTTGCTCTGGAGACAAATTTGCATACTCGGTTGTCAATGACGCAAATGATGGACTTGGTGCTGGACCAGGATTTCCATCTCCATACTTGACGAACACAAGTTCATCGTCATCGTTCAAAGTCGTTACTTCGGTCAATTCACTTATTTTTCTTTGTTCTGCCATAGTGTTTCTCCTTAAACATATCAGTCACATTCCACTCCCCACTTGGGTCTTTTGCTTTCGGTATTGTAAAACGGATTACCATACTGAGGGGTTACGAAATGTTGTGGCATACTTTCAAACTGACTTACACACCAATTGCTTAAATCGATTTCCGTCAAAACATCACATCCCTCAAACATTTTTTCCATAACATTCACGTTACTTACGTCCCAATCGGCAATCCCAATTATATTAGTTAGTTCCTCACAATGACCAAACATCATGGACATACGGGTTACGTTACTCGTATTAAAATTTGATAAGTCCAGCTCAGTCAAGTTTTCACATTTAAGAAACATATTATCCATAATGGTCACATTGCTCGTATCAAAGTTGGTCAAATCCACCGAGGTAAGATTTTTACAACCATCAAACATCAAACCTGTATTTGTTATTGAAGACATACCACTTATAACCGCGGAGGTCAGATAGTCCTCATGAGGTAGCATACCCACACGACACCATTTTATATCCCCCCAAAGTGTAATCGTTCTCCCCGAAGTTGTTGATTCGCTCCAAGTTTTCTCTATGTTACGGTCCGTGGCAAAGTTATAGGTTACCACCTCATCACCCCAATCAATAAAAAATTCACCAGTGGCACTGGATGGCACACTTTCCGCATAAAGTTCTACATTATTTATAGAAGTAAATTGAAGTTGAATATAATCATCTCCAATTGGTGCTGGACTCGGAGTTGGTAATGGACTCGGAGTTGGTGATGGACTCGGAGTTGGTGATGGACTCGGAGTTGGTTCTGGACCAGGATTCCCATCTCCATATTTGACGAACACAAGTTCATCGTCATCGTTCAAAGTTGTTACTTCGGTTAATTCACTTATTTTTCTCTGCTCTGCCATTTTAGTTCTCCCGTTAAAAAACAATATTACTAATATAAATATCAAACATCTATGTTATTTTTATAAAAAAGGTGGGACTCCGAGAGAAAAAGGAGTCCCACCATGAGAGAACCGATTACTTATTACTTCATCGGTATTTTGAGAGAAAATCAGTACGGTGGCAAAGCCTTCTCATCGGGGTTGATAGTAAACAACTCCTCGGGGGTTTCCTCATCTTGGATGAACTTCTGAACAAACTGCTTCATGTAAGTCCGTTCGGAATCCGCACCACCATCTTCTGAGAACACAGGATAAATCGCAGCCTCTGCAACTTCAGGGAGAGTAAACCCATCATAAACGAGTCCGGCCATTTCTACCGCAGAACGAGTAGAAAGTGCATCAGTGATTTTGGCATCCGATTGACGGACAACCTTCCGAGTGTGAGTAGTAATTTCCGAAATCACACCGAGCATATTAACATCGGCATCGGGGTAAAGCAACTTGAGAAGTTGAACTTCTTCTTCGTAGTCCAATTCATCCATTTCAATGGTAACGAATCGGTCAAGAAGTGCCCTGTCCATGACCCGAGTGGAAGTGTATTCGTTTCCGACGTTTGCAGTCGCAACGAAAGTCACACCTTCGGCAACCTCAACAATTTCGGAATCTTCCGACTCATCCAACCGAACGTACCTTTGCAGGGGGTCGAGGGGAGTCATAAGAATGTTCCACGCATCGGGGTGAGCCCGTGACATCTCATCCAAAAGGATAATTGAATTGGGAGTCCGAATTGCCTTGATAAAATGACTTTCGGAGAAAATCGTTCCCGTGTCCTTCTTGAAGTGCGTGTTTCCGATAAGGGAAGAACGTGGGTCTTGAGTTGCACCCAAGTTAAAATAAAAGTAAGGACGATTAAGTGCCTCAGTCAAGCACTTTGCAGCCAAAGTCTTACCACAACCGGAGTTACCCGTCATCAAGATGTTCTTGCCACGGACGGCAGAACGAACCAAATACTTCCACTTGGTTTCGGTCATAAACAACTTGCGAGGTTTAAGGGAATAACTATTGCGAATATAGTCAACAACTTCGGAGTGTTGCTCCGGAACTTCGTTGATTTCAATGGATGCCTCGTCTCTCTCGGTAAGAGGAGCAGACTTGGTATCCGCAGTTGTAAACTCTGATAGGGAAACCAACCTCCAAAACTGCCGGCCCGTTTTGCCAATTGCACTTTGAAGTGCCTTGTTCTTTTCAAATGCCTTACGTCGCATACTTGCGGAAATTCCATCAACCTTATTTCCCTCGGTATCAACTGCGTTGAATCTTGTTTTGTTTTGAACTACTTTTGCAATAATCTCACTCATATTCTCTGTTTTTTTTTCTCTGTTTATTCTCTCAGTTTCAATTTATATCTTACTAAATTTTCTATAAAAAGTCAAGCGTTATCTTCACTTTCTTCACCCGTTCCAAACACATTGTCTTGGCAATCTTGGCAAAGACCGGAGATGTGGAACTCCCTCAAGGAGACACTATCACGAAAAGAGTCTTCCGTGATATTTTCCGCACCACACGAAACGCACGTGCAGTTGGTGATGGACGTCTTACGATCAATCCCATAAAGGTTTTTGAACAGATCATCAATCTGCTCTGATTTTAAACTCGGCATTGGTTGCCATTTCAAATTCTCTTTATCACTCATTATGCTTATACTATACTAAATTTATTATAAAAAGTCAACCCCTAATTTGCACTTTTTTCAAGAAACTTTTTGTTCATCGTTTTTGCAATTTCGTGAACATTGCTAACATTGATGAACTGAGAATCTTGTCCGTACATTCTTTTGAAAGCATGAACATAACGTTCTCGATACAGGGAATTGGCATTATCTTCAACGTAATAACTTGCAATGTGAATTCCCTTTTTACGAAGTGCATCAATTTGTTTCTTGGTGTGAGTTGCGGCCTCATGCCCACTATAATCAAAACCATTTGCTCCTTTGGTGCAAAAGTAAGGTTGACCATCTGAAATATTGACAAAGTAGACATCACGTTCAGTAGTTGCGGGGACAAACGTCTTGCTAAGTGCTTCAAAGCACAAACCTTCCGGAGTATAACCACAGGGAGAAAGTCTTGGAAACAAAGTTCTCAACTTCGTAAAGTTGTCCTTAGTTGAATCATACGCAATCACGACATAAGGAAAATTACCCTTGGTTGCACGAAAGTCAATGCGAACATCAAGATTGTCAACCATGCTTGCGGCCTTTGCCATTGCAACACTCGCAGACATCGTGCGATGCCACTTGCTATTTTGATTGGAATAACTTCCACTGAACATACTTGAAGAAGCATCAATGCTGATGTAAAGCATTGCCTTTTTGTACTTGCTGATTTCAACGTGACCAAACACGTTTTCCATTCCGTAACCAAGTTCATTGATTAACCTCTTTTCAATTCTTCCCGTGCGTTGACGCATCGTTTTGAGTTCACGAACCTCGGAACGAATCTTCAACTTCTTTCCAAGCAATGTTCCCATTGTAATTCCTCTTTCAACACTTTGTTGAGAAAAGTCTTCTTTGCGATGATACTTCATGGGAAATTCACTACCTTCAATAAGTTCCCTTGTGAGATTCTTTACCAAGATGCAATCAACACTCCGTGCCTTGGTGGTGAGTCTGTCTTCGGGGATTACGTCCTTACCAACTTGAACAATTTCAGAACCACTTTGCTCAACTTCCTTCATTGCCTGTTGGTCTTTCTTGGATGCCTTCTTTTTCTTGGTTTCACCCTCCATGAATTCCTTTTGCTTTTGGAGTTGATTTTCAACTCTCTTCTTCATGGTCTTGCTCAACAAATTCTTGTTTTCATCGGAGTCATCTCCGTCACCATCACTGCCGTCCGAAGAATTCTCATCAGAGGAGTCATCTTCATCACCCGAGGACGAAGAACCATTTTCGTCACCATCTTCAGCTGACTCACTCCCATCGTTGGCATCAGATTCATCACCATCTTCATCTGACTTGTTTCCACTTTTAGAATCGTTTTCGTCAGAGTCATTGGAATCGGAGTTCTTTTCATCCGATTCGGGGGGATCATTAAAATCGTTATTGTTAAAATTGGTATCGGAATCTCCCTCGGAAGGTTCACCATTTTTGGTTTCTTCCATTTGTTGATTCCAATCAATGTTGTTGAAAATAATTTCAGATATGTCAACTGCAACCGAAAGAGCATCATAGGAATCGTTGAGACGTGCAATGTTGTTCAAATCAAGAACCTTAACAATATCACGAAGTCCATTCAACGCATTCAAGTCACGTGAATCGTTAAGAAGATTGATGACACGCATATTGTAACTTGCAAGATTTTCTTCTGTATATTCGTCACTTTCAAGTGCCTTTGAGATTTCCTTGGTACGGAAATACTGATCATAAAGTGCCATGTAATACTCACGATACCCAGGGGCATTGGTGAAAACATAATGGTCAATTCGTCTGTCTTCCACCCAATTCCACATATCCTTGGCAAACAAAAGCATTTGCCTTTGGAACTTTAGAAGTCCGGTTTGATTGAGTTGCTTTTTAATATCTTCGTTTTCAACAACCATGTTAACAAACTTTACCAACTTCTCTTCCGCATCGTTTTTTGTAACAAAATCATCACGTAAAATTGGAAATTTATTTTCGTTATGCAGAGATTCGGAAGTTCCAATAATCCGTTCCAAAACTTCAAACTGACTCAACAAAATATGAGATGCTTCGTGAAGTGCCAATCCAACGTCCGAGTCAAAAGTCTCATTCTTGGCATCTGCTGAAATCACAACCTTTTTGCCATCGGTATAATTGTCACCACTCCGTGAACTGAATTCAACTGGGATTGACTCACCGGTCAAAATGCTAACGAAGTTGGCAATCGCACGACGTCGCGCAGACAACTTGATTAGTTCACCAAAGTCCAAACCACCTTTTCGTTCTTGGTGGGAATTGTCCACTAGGAAGTCATCATCCCAACCATCGTCATCCATCCAAAACGAACTATGCAAATCTTTTAACAAACTCATATTTTAATAAAATCCTTTCTCACTCTCAATACGTATACTCTACCAAATTTATTATAAAAAGTCAACACCTAAATTCAAGAATCGTCATTTTTCTTGTCGGCAAAAATCATGTGGTCAATCGGATAAAACACCAATGCACCAACAAACTGAAATCCGATGATGCTCAACCACATTGGCCAATCCCAAATGTCAACAAACAACCACATACATGGAAAAGAAACAACGAATCCACTTTGCCAACGAATATGATACTTTATCCATTTCTTAACTCTCTCAATCATACCTATACTTTAGCATATAGGTTATAAAAAGTCAAGCACGAATTTTACAAATGGATGTTTGGTCTCGGCGGAAGTTGGCGTTGCAAGTCCTTGATTCTGTTTCTGATACCCGATACGGTAGTCTTCATCCACCCACATGCGGTAGGTTTAATTTGTGCCTCGTACCATTCGATGGTTTCTTCCAGAACTTGGATTTGCTCTTGAATGCTCAATTTGCTTTTTTTGTTCATTTGACTGATTCCGACTTACGCTCCACAACTTCGTCAATAAGACCATACTCCTTGGCCTCGTATGCAGTCATGTAGTAATCTCTGTCCGTATCTTGTTCAATCTTTTCGTAGGATTGTCCACTTTGTTCTGCGAGGACTTGATTGAGAATTTGTCTCCAACGAAGAATTTCCTTTGCTGAAATGCTAATATCCGTTGCTTGACCTTGAGCTCCTCCACTTGGTTGGTGAATCATAACTCTACTATTAGGAAGTGCGAATCGTTTTCCCTTCGTTCCACTTGCGAGCAAAACTGCTCCCATGCTTGCGGCCATTCCAATGCAATAAGTGGTAACGTCACATTCCATAAACTTCAACGTGTCGTAAATTGCCATTCCGTCCGAAACACTTCCTCCCGGTGAGTTGATGTATACGTGAACATCCTTCTTGGGATCTTCCATTTGCAAAAACAAAAGTTGTGCAATAATGGAGTTGGTTACATACGAATCAATCTGTGTTCCGATGAAGATAATTCTATCTCTCAGCAACCGACTATAAATGTCCCATGCTCGTTCTTGTCTGCCTTCACGTTCATAGACGTGCGGAAGTGGTAAGTAAACATTATTTTGAATTTCCATATTCGGTATATAGTAAATCACCGAATGGAATATGTCAAATCTAATTCAACGGAAACAACTCAACCTTGACGTTGACTTCAGTCACGGGACGACCTGCAACAATCGTGCTTTGAGTTTTGTTAAATCCGAAATTTTCAGGGGAATACAATTCTTCAACTTCTTGTTCCGTGAAAGTATATTGACCACCACTTTGCTCAGTCATGGTATTTGCCAAATCCTTAAAAGTAGTATTGAGAGCAATCAGACCATCGTACCCTGCTTCGGTCATTGCTCCTTTTTGAATTAAAATACCTGTGATTCCCTTAAAAGGATGATCTGCTTGCCCATAGTTCAGTACATCCTTTCCATTAAATACATAATTGTTCATATCTTTGTTCCCATTGATAATAGTCTGCTTTTCTTGATTGTCAAATCTAAACCACTACCCGATACTACAACCATTTCACCATTGAATGATTTTATGGTTATCCGACCAAATCCTTTTAAATTGTATTTGTCTCCGACTGTCACAATACGTCTCCGAGATTCACACCATTGCCAAGTTCCGTATAAGTTTCCATTGCAAGAGCAACACTTCCCTTTTCACCAAGAGTAGTCGGTGCGTTGTTGGTGGTAAATCCGTAGGTAGGATTGGTAAAGTCGGAATCAAACATTCCAATTTCGTCAAATCCGTAAAGAACCAATGCCGATTCAGGATCACCCTTTTCAAAGACAACCAAGTCTTCACCCATTGGAATCGTTCCCGTGAACGTGTTTATGTTTTCAATTACTTCAATATTCATTTTCTTATCCGTTGATTTCGTTGATTTGCTTGATGTGCCTTTTCAATGACACGTAAACTTCGTTAAATGTTCCGTTTTCCCTTTCCCAAAGAGATGCAATCTTTGACCTCATGTAACGTCCACTCTTTGCATACCTTGTGATGTAAATTGAAGTCAACCGACTCTTGTCTGCTTCCGACAAATTCTCGTAATGGGAAACAAACTCATCTCCCTTGAAAGCAGAGAGGAATTGACCTGCTCCGATTCCTATCTCCACCGAGTCGGGTCGTTCTGAAAAATTAAAGTGTGTGTAATATGACATCTTATCCGTTCATTACCAACTTGCAAGTCGCACCTCTCCACATATGAAATGCGGTAATCAAACCTCTTGCTTCAAGACCACGAATGGCAGATACGTGGGTAACCCCACCATAACCACCTTCGGGACTGGGAGTTGCTTCAGTTCCCCATGTAGTCGTGTGAAAGAAAGTTTCCTTTCCTTCTCCATCAATTCCTGCGATGACCGACCTTTGATTCTCGGTCAACTTCTCTGTTGCAAATATTTCCTCTTTCCGAGTCATTTGTTATCCGTTTACAAAATCCAAAATCTGTTCCACCAAATCCCTCGGTGATTCTCCCCAGAATGGTTCACCATCATAGTAAACCGCATAAGGTTCATCCGAATCATCACGATAATACCTTGCGTTATTTTGGACGTATTCTACTGCTTCGTTCTCTGTCATAATTTTCTCTCTATTTTTTAGATTCTCTTTTCTCACTCTCAATACAAGTACTTTAGCATAATTATTATAAAAAGTCAAGCATTATTTTCACGAATTCCACTGAAGATTTCCATCTTCGTCTACTACGTGTGTGCAAAGACCGGTCTTTGAAGATGCGTTGAGTGCCTTGGACAGAGAATCAAAAGTCAATGCCCTTGACCACAAACCGAACTCTCCGAACATATCCAAATATCTTTCGGAGGGCAAAGCACCGGGAAGCATTATGCGATAAGTATTATTTTCCATCGTATTAAAGCCACTCTAAGTTAAAATGCTCTCGGACGAGTTTTTCCCACCCTTCAAGACGAACTGCGGATTTCCTGTATCCTATCCTCTTGTTCCAAAGAGGAACATCCTTGCCATTGCGAGTGGCAGT
>Ga0310344_10000480_pt1 | contig 31406 bp, 29 predicted proteins | sample HC15DNA20200_MG_FD_203801 | JGI IMG/M metagenome (GOLD analysis project Ga0310344, IMG submission 203801) | Marine microbial communities from station ALOHA, North Pacific Subtropical Gyre - HC15-DNA-20-200_MG | ecosystem: Environmental > Aquatic > Marine > Oceanic | place: Pacific Ocean: North...
ACTATATGAAATCCTGAGCTTACAGAAGAAGATCTGAATTTAAGAGTGCCATGATTAAGTTCTCTCGAACCTATTCTCAACCTCCCACCATCGCTCCATTTTAGAGATAAATCACAACTCCCATTAACACTTGGAGCTAAATAGTGTCCTCTTATAGAACAAGTACCTTTATAATTCTGAAATTTTAAAGTCGCTCCACCTCCAATTTTTAGTGGACCTAGTGGATTTTCACACTCTCCATCTGATGAAGCATCACTTTTCATTTGGTTGTATGTCGCATCATCTATAGATCCTGATTGGGTGATGCCTTTTGAAGCTTGATATCTATTTATTGCAGAAGATGTTTTGTCTCCAAAAGATCCGTCAATAGGACCTGGCTCAAAACCTCGAGTAGTAAGGAAGGTCTGAACTTGAGCTGTTTGATTGAGTCCAGCTTGACATATAGAAATTGTTGGAGGGGAGGAAGAAGGTAATGTAGTTATGTTTGTTGAGTTAGCGTTACGAGCAAGATTTACCCATATTGCTTCTGTACTGCCTGCGATTGATGGTGAGCTAAGTGATAATTCTGATAAGTTTTCAATAGATACATCTTGAAAGTAATAATCTACAATCTCTTCCCCAGTGCATGAATTTGTATCAGTGCAAAAAGATGCCCCAAGCTCAGCTAGTCCTTTTGCTCCATACTGGCTTAAGCCTACACCATGACCCCATCCTGCTCCTGTAAAGGTAAATCTAACTGGACTGTATGCTCGCATCGCAGATCTAGTTGCTGGACCAACAACACCATCTGCTGTCAGTCCATTTGCAGCTTGAAAAGTTTTTATTGCTTGAACAGTTTTAGGGCCACTTTGACCATCTATTGGCCCTGGATCAAAACCGTTACAATTAAGGTATCTTTGTATATCCAAAACAGAAGATAAAGGGATCGTTGCATTGTTATCACAAGAAGAAGCTTCTGAATAACTATAAATACTAACTACAAAAATACCAGTAAAGAATATCAATAAAGATACAAATTTTAGCTTAATCACAAACTTAGCCCCGTTCTGCTATCTTAATCGACTAACTAATTGTACAAGAAAATCCATACAATTATAGAATAATCCATACAATTAAATTTTTATTATTCATCGGGTATATTCTATTGATTGTATGGATTATATAAATCTAACTAAGTTTCTATTTGTATTAGGGGTTGATCTAATACCATTTTTTATATATATTGGTAAATCAACTAAACCAAAAAAAGGATTTTATTATTTATCTTTTAGTGTTTCTATACTTTTAATTACTCCTTTAATTCTCCAAGGGGAGCAACCACTAAGTATTGATTTCCTATATTATCCAATCATTACTATCAATTCTTCAATTCTATCTTTAATGCTGATTGGACATTGGTTTTTAGTTGACCCAACTATTGACAGAAAAGGAATGAAACAAGTTGCAAAGTATGGCATATTCTCTTCATTTATTGGAATAATACTTACTATTATTAGTTTTTACCTTGGCTTTTTAGAGAGTTCATATCCACTTACCTATATTGTCTTAGGACTATTATTTGCAACTGGTTTTCTTGCGTATGGTGCTAACTCTTCACTTAATGAAAAAGGCTATGCAGGGGTAATGGCGGCTACTGGTCTAAGTTATTTATCATTTATTACATCTCTTGGTGCAACGGGTACTCTAGTATTAATTTCTTTATCTAGTTAAAGTGCAGTTATATGAATAAAATAAAAATAATTTTCGTAAAAGACAATAATGAAGATTTCTTATCAAATGTATCAGTAGATAAAGATAAAGTAGATGAGATCTGTCGAGTTAATGGTTTCGAAGGAAACTTTAAGGAATCTTTAATTTTACCCTCATTTTTAGTAGGAGAAGAAAGTGTAACGATCATACTTGGAATAGACGGAGTTAATAGTCAAGAAGACTCTATTATCTTGGGAGCAATTACTGGGAATTATATTGATTCTGATGTTGAATTAGAGCTTGTAGGGAATCTTGTAGAAGTAAGTATTGAAAAGTTCTATCTTGGAATAAAGCTTTCTCAATACAATTTTGATGAATATAAAGAAGAGAAGAGTTCTAAGTATAAAATAAAATTGGATGAATTTGACAATACTAATGAAATAGAGCACATAGTTGAATCTGTTGACTGGGTAAAGGACCAGATAAATAGACCATCCTTAGATAAAAGTCCTAAACAATTTGTTGAAAGTGTGCAGACATTTGTAAATAATATTGAACTAAATATATACGATTCTTCATGGATGGAGGAGAATAGTTTTGGAGGGGTGCTTGGAGTTGGAAGAGGATCCGAAAGGGAGCCTTTTTTCTTAGAAGGGTTATACAACACTTCTTGCGAGAAGCAAATAGCATTAATTGGAAAAGGAGTAATGTTTGATTCAGGCGGCCTATCACTTAAGTCTCCTTCAGGTATGGATACTATGAAAACAGACATGTCAGGTGCCGCAACCGTATGGGGTGTCGCAAACCTCATTTCTAAGATGGATCTGGATATAGGAATTAGGGTCCTAACGCCACTAGTAGAAAATATGCCTAGCGGGAGTGCAATTCGTCCAGGAGATGTTTTGACCCTGAGGAACAAGAAAACTATAGAAGTACTAAATACAGATGCTGAAGGTAGATTGATCATGGCTGATGCACTTGCATATGCAGCTGAGCAAAAACCTTATTTAATTATTGATGTTGCTACTTTGACTGGAGCTTCTAAAGTAGCACTAGGACCTGATATTGGTGTTAGTATTTCAAACAGTAAAGAACATGAACAATCTCTAATTAGATTTTCTCAGGAATTCAGTGAAATTTTTTCATCATTACCACTGCATCAAGGATATAAGAGTTTAATTGAATCGGATATTGCTGATATGAAGAATACTGGTGGAAGATGGGGAGGGGCCATAACAGCTGCACTTATACTTGAAGAGTTTATTGAAGATTCTGCATGGATACATCTTGATATTGCTGGTCCTGCCCGTTCTTCAGATAATGATTTAGTAAGAGGGAAAGGTGCTACAGGTTTTGGGGTTATGGGTATATATAATTATATAAAAAATATCAACTAGTTTATTCATCTCCTGTTGATGAAACTATAATTTGTATTCTATCTCCTGAAGCGACAACTGCCCCTTGTGCTACGTTTGTTCCTGATACTTTACCTTCACAACTAGGAATACCTGTATCTTCGTATGAATAATCGAGAAATATAATTACATTTGTTTCTCTCATAAATTGTTTGAATAATAATTCAACTTCGTCAGTAGTTGAGGTACATGGGGGGATACTCGGGATGGCTGCACTTAAAGGAGAGGATGCTACTTCTAGAATTATTTCTGTTCCTTCAGGCATTTCTTCTTCTGCATCAATACTTTGAGTAAGAACCAAACCAGATTCTTCTTCTGAGTCAATTAATATAATATTCGGAAGAAAGTATGAAGAGAATGTGATTTCTTCTGCATCAAGGATATTTAATCCTACAAGTTGTGGGATATTTCCTTTGGGGGTTTCGTAGTACTTATTAACGTCACTTGGGGTTTCTGGCCAATCAATAATTGGCAAATTTTCAGTAACTTTTGACATGAACTCTTTCCAAATGGGTGCAGGAACTCTTCCACCAGATACTGTGCTGTAAACCTCCCCATTAATTGTGACATCCTTCAGTGGCAACTGTTCTTCTGCAAAACCGATCCATACTGATGAAGTATATTGAGGAATGAAGCCAATGAACCAAGCTTCCCTAAAGCCTTGATGAGTTCCAGTTTTTCCAGCAATTTCCCTATCTTCTAGTACAGCACGTGTTCCAGTTCCGGCCTGAGCCGCTAATTCCAGTGTTTGTCTTACTGCTGCCGCTGCTCCTGGATCAGGAATCGAAATTCTTGGAGATGTTATATGTTGATATAATATATTACCTTCATTATCTTCAATCCTATCAATGATATATGGAGGTGCAAGAATTCCATTTGTTGCAAAACTACTATATGCAGATGTTAGCTCTATAGGTGTTACTGCCCCAGCTCCTAAAGTTAAGGATATCACAGGATCAAGCTTTGAATCAATACCAATTCTATTTCCAGTTGAAGCTAACTTTTCTCCTCCAAGTTCTGAGGCTAGTTGTGCGAAAACAGTATTTACAGAACGTCTTGTTGCCTCCTCAATTGAGATCATTCCTGAATCATCAAGTAATTTTACTGACCTATTGTATGTTGCTTTTGAGTCGCATGGTTTGTATATATATTGTGATTCTGAATCAGGGTCTATCTTAACCTCTTCGTCAACTAGACCTTCTGTTTCTTCAGTAATCTCCTGTTCTTCAAAAGCGTATATTTTACTTTCGTCTTCACTCATAACATAAGGTGTTCCCTCCTCGTCTTTAAGTATTCTTCTTCCCTGAGAGTCAAGATATATCCTTTCTTTTGAATCATTTAATACATATTTGATACCATCTTCATTAGTTTGTATTTGAGTCCCTTCGCTATCGTACTGTCCCATGGCAATTCCAATAGCTAAGATCTTTTCTTCATCTGTTTCGTACTCATCTATATCTTGAACTAGAGGAAATTGTTCAATAAAATCTTTATTCTTCACTTCTTCTACATGAGAGCTTGTACATTGCAATTCTATTGCTCTATCTAAAGCTGGAAACTTATTTAAAAAACGATCGGCTGTTATTGATGTACCATAATTTCTTACTACCCATTTTGTTCCTATTCCATCTGGGGCGCAAGGATAGCCACAATTTATTTCGACAGGACTCCTTGAGTCTCTAAAAGAATAAAGTTTTGACCCTGATTCTAAAGCGGCCAGCAATGTAATTGGTTTGAATGCTGATCCAGGATTTCTTTTCCCTTGTGTAGCTAAGTTATACTGTTCTTCTTCAAAGGGAATTCCTGAAGCCATTACTTTAATTGCTCCAGTGTAATTGTCTAAAAGAGTTATCACACCAGTTGGGGTTGGGTCCGACTCTTCGTCATCAGTCAAATTGGGGGGGACCCATTTATTAAGTACTTCTTTTGCATGTTTTTGTAGATTTAAATCTAAAGTAATGAAAATTCTTAAACCTCCTCCTCCAGTGCAAGTTAAATCGTCTGAGGGGCATCCAAAAAGTGCTTGCTTTCTTTCTTCATTAGAGTTTCCCAAGATTGCAAACTGAGGATCATTTAGCAGTTGCCTCTTAACTTCTGCAACTACATGTTCTGCAGGATTCTTTAATATTTTTGATTCTGCGATATCTAGAGGAGCTAGTTTTGCAGCTCTGTATTGTACTTCTACAATAAATTTTTCCTGAAGCATTGTATCTAGTACGCTATTTCTTCTTTCTATCACTCTTTCTGGATATTTTCGAGGGTTATAATATGCTGGGCTACGAATAATTACAACAAGTGTGGCAGCCTCATTTAAAGTTAGTTCATCAACGTTTTTATCAAAATATTCATATGATGCTGACTGAATACCATATGCTCCAGAGCCCCAATAAATCGAATTTATATAATATTCCAATATTTGATCTTTTGTATACCTTCTTTCTAATTCTGCAGCAACTACAGCTTCCGCAATTTTTCTTTTAATAGAGATTTCATCACCCACAAAAGATAGTTTGGCAACTTGAGAGGTTATTGTTGACCCACCTCGGGTGACTCCTCTTAAATTATCTAAGACAGCGCTAGCAATAGCTAAAAAGTCAATGCCCTCGTGTCTGTAAAAACTGCTATCTTCTGCAGCTAATAATGTGTTCACTACGAAAGGTGGAATATCAGAGAGGGGAATCGGGTCTCTGTTTAATCCGTCATGTAGTTCTGCCAAACTTTCTCCATCAGCTGAAATGATTACAGATGGCTCAGATAAAGAAGTGAAGTCCAAGACCATACCCTCAGCTTGTGGTAAAAATTTCTTTTCAAGAGAAGAAATTGTTGAGATACTTGATTTTATTGGGAGGAAGAGAAAAAAACCAATCCATGTTGACAGCAGGATAGAGCTTATCAGTAGTACTGTTGCTGCAACATACTTTGATCCAAATCTTGCTTTTTTCTCTACTTGGTGAATTCTTGGCACATAAAAATTTTACTCATCTTTTTTTATAACTTTTGCTGTTCAAATTAAAGTCTTTGTAGTTAAATAAAGTTTATGGAGTATTCCCCAGGACTAAGAGGTGTTATAGCTGGAGAAACTTCAATTTCTACAGTAGGAAAAGAGGGAAAAGCTTTAAGCTACAGAGGTGTTGACGTAATTGGCTTAGCTGAATCAAATAATTATCAAGATACTGTAGGGCTTATAGTCAATGATTCACTAGATGGAGCAAGTTTTACCAAATTTTTTACTTCTTCTTATGAAGAGATTTGTAATAACAAATTTTACCTGAGTTTGTTCAATGATTTATTTCAGAAGCTTCACCCTATGGATGTTCTTAGGACAATTGTTTCTAGCTCTGGAGAAATTGATAAAGCCTCCGAAATTGAACAAGTCTCTAGAATGATTGCTCTAAGTTCTTTTGGTATTGCTTCGTATTTTGACTCTCAGAATAGAAAACTAAATAATGAATATTTAGTTGCTTCTGCACTGCTACCAGGTCAGGAAGATGTAGAATTTCTTGAAGCTTTAGACGATGTTCTTATTCTTTATGCGGAACATGGTTTTAATGCTTCAACTTTTGCTTGTAGGGTTTCTGCTTCAACACGTTCAGATTTAACGAGTTCTATTACTGCTGGGATTGGAACTCTAAAAGGAGAGTTACATGGTGGGGCAAATGAAGAAGCAATCAAGCTTATAAAATCGTTTACCACGCCTGAAGAAGCAATCATAGGAGTAAAAGAAAAATTATCTAAAAAAGAAAAGATAATGGGTTTTGGTCACGGAGTATATAAAATAAGAGACCCAAGGAGTAGTGTAGTAAAAGATTGGGTTGAAAAACTATCTCGTAATGATGAACAAAAAAATAATTATGAAATAGCGATGGCCATAGATAAAGTAATGAAAGACGAAAAAGACCTTTTTCCAAACGTAGATTTCTATGGAGGCTTGCTTCTTGACATACTTGGTTTTGAAACGGATCTATTTACCCCTATATTTGTAGTAGGAAGAACGGCAGGTTGGTCAGCACACTATTTTGAACAGAGGGAACAAGATACTTTAATTAGACCAGCAGCAAGATATACAGGTAAGTAAGTCTAACAATTAAATTTATGAGTACTATTTCCGAATCTATTGCTTCATATTTATCTAAGCAAGAAGATATTAATGAAGAGACTACTAATAATGCTTCAGTAGCATTTCTAGATGCATACGGTTGTATTCTTGGTGCTGCATCTAATGAACAAGTATCAAGTTTTGCACTCCCTTTTCACTTTAAAAATACCAGTGCTCACCCTTTACGTATACTTGGAGAATTAGATTCTGAATTAGACATAGCAAGATACCTAGGTACACTTGTACGCTGGTTTGATTTTAACGATACTTTTTTAGCTAAAGAATGGGCACATCCATCTGATAATATTGGGGGAGTTTGGAGCTCAGTACTAAAATATAATGAATCTCCGAAATTTAAGGATATCTTAACGGCCCTAACTAAAGCTTATGAGATCCAAGGAAGTCTTGCTTTAGGAACTTCATTAAATCAGTATGGTTATGATCATGTATTCTATGTCAAATTAGCGACTGCTGCTGTGAGCTCATCTATTCAGTCAAATTTTTCTTTAGATAAGATATCTAGAACTATTAATAATGTTTTAAACGATGGATTGCAACTTAGAACATACAGACATGAACCACATGTTGGGAAAAGAAAAAGCTGGGCTGCAGGAGATGCTACAGCAAGAGGTTTATGGTTGGCCCAAATTAGCTCACACGATGATAATATTTATAATGGTGTTCAAGATGAACCTTTATGGGGTTTTGAAAAAGTTTTTTTGCAAGAAAATAAGCTTGTTCTTGGAAAGACTCTAGATACATGGGTAATCAATAATGTACTATACAAAGTTTCTTTTCCTGCAGAGTTTCATGGTCAGTCTGCTGTTGAAGCTGCTATTTCTCTACACCCTATATTTCAGGAAAAATATGATGAAATAGAGAAGATCGTTATAAATACTCATGAACCTGCTTTAAGAATCATTAGTAAATCAGGTAAGCTAGAAAATGAATCTGCTAGGGACCATTGTTTAGAATATATGACATCTGTAGCCTTGATCGATGGGGTTGTTACTTCGTATTCATATACTGATGCATATGAGAAATTAGAAGAAGTTGAAGACCTCAGAGCAAAATTTCAAGTTATAGAAGATGAAGAATATACAAAAATGTATTATGACATTGATAAAAGATATATTCCGAATAAAGTATATTTTCAGTACAAAGATGGGACGTTTTCTCAGCAGAAAGAGGTGCTATGCCCTATAGGACACCCATCTAGAAGAGATGAGGCTCTTCCTTTATTAAAAGATAAGTTTATAAGCAATAGTTCAAGCTTCCATTCAGAAGAATTTTCATCTAAACTCTGGGAAAAAGTTCTTGAAGGTTATTTTACAGATAAACCACTAAAGAGTTTTGTAGAATATGTATTAGATCATGAGTGAATTTACCGCAGTTTTACTTGTAGGAGGTGAAGCAACCAGGCTCCATCCTTTATCAAGAGATATTCCTAAAGCATTATTACCAGTCAAGCAAATACCGCTTATTGAATACATGTTTCATCAATTTAATCGTGTCGGTGTAAATAGCTTTGAATTGATTGCTGCTAAAAAACATCAAAAGTATTGGAGTGATTACCAGAAATCTCTCGACTTTAAAATCAAGATACATTATGAGACAAAGAAATATGACACGGGTGGTTATATTTGTAATAACTTAAATTTATTTCCTGAAAAGTTCATTTGTGCAAATGGAGATTTATTGATGAACTTGAACCTTGATCATTTTGTACAGACTATAGAAGAGGGTAGTAGTTCTCTCTTATCAACAATTGAAGTAGAGGATCCTAGTCGATTTGGATTAGTTTTATTTGATAAACAAAACTATATAAGTAAATTTATTGAAAAACCAAAAGATGCATCATTAGGAAACACCATAAGTGCAGGTTTGTATTACTTATATTCAAAAGATATTGAAAAATTTACTTTGAATAAAATAGGTCCAAGAAGTATAAAGGCAGGTGGTCCTGTATCCTTTGAAAGAGAGATCTTCCCTTTTCTTTCTGACTATTCCTTATTAAAAAATTGTTCATTAGCTGGAGAACTCTCTGACATAGGAACAAGAGAATCATTTATTGCGGCCCACTGTACTGATGGTAAGTTTTGGGCCCATCCAAGTTCTACTATTCATGAGCCCGTAACAATAACGAATTCTGTAATAATGGAAAATGCAATTATAGGTGAATCTTCAATACTAAAAAATTCAATTATTGGACCTGGCGTAAAATTGAATAATAATTCAACAATTGAAGATGAAATAGTTTGTTAGTCTTATTAAAGAATGTCTAAGATCAAATCTTTAGTAACAGGAGGAGCAGGTTTTATAGGAAGCCACCTGGTAGAGTCACTATCTCATCTAGATCATGAAGTTTTAGTTGTGGACAACTTTTTCACAGGGAAAGTAGAGAATTTAATACCTACTCAAGATATTGAAATAATTAAGGGGGATATTGGTGAAGACAAAGTTTTAGATAGTGTTAGTAAATTTAATCCTAATTTATGCTTTCACTTAGCAGCTCAGTCATCCGTTGCCGTTTCTGTATCTGATCCTGCATTAGATATAGAATACAACTTGACTCAACCCAAGAAGCTTATTGATACCCTTATAAATACAGACTGCAAAAGATTTCTCTTTACTTCTTCAGGAGGCACCATATATGGAGAACCTTCAGTATTCCCTACTTCTGAAAATGACTATGGATCAGAACCATTATCTCAATATGGTGTTTCAAAAAAAGAATTAAATAATTACATCATTTCTAATTTCGAAAAACTTAATATGAATTATTCAATATTGAATCTAGCCAATGTTTATGGTCCAAGACAAGACCCTCATGGTGAGGCAGGTGTTGTTTCTATTTTTTCTAGAAGAATGGTAAAAGGAGAGTCACCAACTGTATTTGGGTCTGGAATGCAAACTAGAGATTACGTTTTCGTTGGAGACGTAGTTACCTCTATGTTAAATTGTATTCAGTCAGACGAAGATCACTTCCTTAATATTGGTAGCGGAGTAGAGGTGAGTGTATTGGAATTGGTTGAAGTGATAGGGGAAATTACAAAATACGATAAAGACATTGTCTATGCGCCCTTCCGGGAAGGAGATCAGATGAGGAGTGTTCTTGATTCTTCTTTAGCTAAAAAACAAATAAATTGGGAACCTAAGGTGAGCCTAATTCAAGGGGTCAATGAGGTTATCGAGTGGGTAATGGATTAAAGAAAATAATCTTCTGAAGGAGGCCTAATTATTTTTTTTATTGTATCTTCTGATGACCTATAGGTATAATTTTTTATTAGTGCAACTGGGATATTGTCAGCTTTCCCCATCACAAGTTCTGCAGCAGAAGCAATTTCATCAACTACAGCGATTTCAGTCACTTTCAACTCATTCTTAAACGTGTCTTTTGTTCCTATGTAATTTAGTAGAGGATCTATACCTGAAATCCCTATAGCCATATTCACTTGTCCTTTCCTCCACACTCTGCCAAAAGTGTCAGATATGATAATTCCTATATCTGCATTTAGTTCTGAATATATTACAGACCTTATTTTTTTTGCAGATTCATCAGGATCATCTGGTAACAACAGAGCATACCCAGGTTCAACATTTGAATTATCAATTCCTGCATTTGCACATATGAAACCATGTTTAGTTTTACTTATTATTGTTTGACCTCTTTTTCTCAAGACTTCTGCTGATTCCAATTCCAGGAGTTCCTCAAGAGAATTAGATTTTATAAGTTTGACTTTTTTTCCTTCGTTTTTAGATATAATTTTTTGAGCTATAACTAGTATGTCTCCATCTTCAATAGTGAGCTTTTGTTTTTTCGTAGCATCAATAATTTCATGAGCAATGTTGTGATCTTCAGAAATTTCTGGAATTCTTTCTATACCTATTATTTTTATTTCTTTCATAATTTTATTAAATAATTAGCAAGTACTTTTGAATCATTAATTTTTTTCATTACGATATTTGTTTCCAGACATTCTACATCTGTTTTTTGTTGGGAGTCCCCATCTTGAACAACAATTCTATTGAGTATGTTTTTATAGTATTTAATGAGCCCTAATGTACTTGGTTCGTAACCAGTATCAATAAAGTTATTAATGGAGGGTCCTTTTATTGCCTTACTATTGATAAAAGGGCTTACCAGAATAACATCTTTGTGAGCTTCCAAACTTTCAGAGTATTCCTTAATTGATAATATAGGACTTATAGATAGGACAGGGTTAGATGGAGCGATAATTACTTTATCGCATTCTCTAATTTCTTTTATCACCTGTTCTATAGGTTTAGCAGTGTCGGAACCTTTGTAGAAGACTTTTTTAATTCTAGGTTTTGATTTTTGAATTACAAAATATTCCTGGAATTCAAGAATGTTATTACTCTTTGTTTCGATATGTGTTCTCACTGGTTGGTTTGACATAGGGTATATATTATTATTTAAACCAAAGTATTTTGTTAGATTATGCGTAACTTCGGTTAGAGATTTACCTTCTTGTAACATCTGGGTACGATATAAATTTAAACCTATATCTAAATCTCCCATTTGGAAATCAAATCCTCCAATAATGTCTGAAAATATACTATGTGCTACAAAAGTATCATTTCTTCTTCCCCAGCCAAGCTCGCCTTCGACATTAGCTAATGCGTAAATAACTGAATCTAAATCAGGGGAAAGGTGTACTCCATGGATGAAAGAGTCATCACCCGTATTTACTACTACAGTTAGATCGACGTTAGGATTACTATAAAAGCCTTTTACTAGCTTAGCTCCACCAATACCACCACAAAGAATTACAACTTTTATCATTAAATCTATATTAAGAAATTAAAAAAGATTATTCATTTCAAGTACCATTTTATTAATGGTAAATAAAGAAGTAATTGAGGTATTGTCAGAGTTATCTGATTCTGACTTGAGGCAGGTACAGTTATTACTAAAAAATAAGTTTGGTGATAATTCTGACAATAAGAATGTGTCTTTTCGTAAAAAGAATATTAAATGTGGAAAAGAATCTTGTAAATCTTGTCCTCATGGACCATATTGGTATGCAGAGTGGACTGAGAAGGGAGCTCGTAAGTCAAAATATCTAGGAAGGAATTTTGAAAACACAGACTGATATTTTTATCCTAGAAAAAAACATATATATTAAGTTCCTTTTCTATTTGTTGCTTATAATCTTTTTAAGGCCAGATCTGATTCTAATCAATAATACTCCTACAGGTGGAGATATGGGAGCACATGTTGTAGCAGTAGATTTCTTTACCAATAACTTTTTTCCAAATGCAAAGATCTTTGGTTGGTCGAATATATGGTTTGCTGGCTTTCCTTTATATTATTTTTATTTTCCCATCCCAGCTATCTTTGTTTCTTTTCTATTAATTCTATTTCCTTTTGGAATTGCTTTTAAATTAATGGTGTCTTTCAGTATTGTGTTAGTTGTATATAGTTTTGAAAAACTTTTTAGAGATAGAAACGAAAACTTTAACCTCCTAGGATACCTTTGCGGATTAATTTTTGTTCTTACAGAATCATTTACGATCTATGGTGGTAATCTTGCCTCTACTTTAGCAGGGCAGTATTCATTTACTTATTCGTTAGCATTTGGATTGCTTGCTTACAATTATTGTGAAAAAGAAGATGACACTTCAAGTCATATAAAGGCGTCAGTATTTCTAGCCCTTTGTTTATTGAGTCATCTAATTCCATTTATTTTATTTTCAGTAATTGTTTTTTCCAAAACGATTACTAGTAGATTATCGGTAATAGAAAAATTAATATTTTTTTCTACCTTTATAAGTCTGGTGTCATTGTGGTTTATTCCAATGATATCTAACTTGAGCTACACAACAGATATGGGATACACACCTTTTACTAATTTAAGTGATTTGATTAAACCTGATGTATATCCTTTTATTATTCTGTGTTTTATTTTTTCCATCCTTTGTTATCGACAACTTTTGTCAAATAGCAAACTATTCTTTTTGTCTGTTTATATGTTTGTATTATCAACTGTCTTATTTTTCTTCATTCCGCCTGGGGCATTATGGAATGGTAGGTTGATACCTTTTTTTAACCTAGGAATTATCATCTTTTTTGGATTAGTATTAAAAATTATTTTTCAAAAGGTGAATGCTTCTGATAATTACTTGAGACTATTCATAGCGGCTGGTTCTTTATCGACTGGGTTTTATTTGAGTAATTATTTTAGTTTATGGAATTCTAATTTTTCATTAACTACTTACTTTTTTTTATTTATTGTAGTTATTACCTATTTCATTCTTTCTCTTAAGGACTCACTCAATTCTATGATATTACTTTTACTAACAGTTGGGGTGTTCTCAACAATTACATACTTGCCACATTGGATAAATTGGAATTTTACTGGTTACGAAGGTAAGGAAAACTGGAAAGATATAACGCAACTTTATGATAAGTTAAGTGAACTACCGCCTGGAAGGATTACTTGGGAAGCAAGCCCTGACTTAAATGAATATGGAACTCCTATGGTTTTAATGACAATACCTATGTTTACTGACCATACGAGTATGGAAGGGCTTTATTTTGACTCAAGCATTACAACACCTTTTCATTTCATTTCTGTTTCTGGACTTTCTGAACAACCCTCTAATCCTGTGGGGGGCCTTAGATACTACAATGGACAATTTGAAAGAGGTGTTTATTACTTAAAACAATTGGGTGTAGATTATTTCATAACATACTCTGATACTAAATTTCAAGAAGCACTAAATAGTAGAAATTTAGATTTTATAGACAAAGTAAGTAAATTTGGAATTTTCTCTGTAAATGAATCATTCTTGGTTGAGACAATAAATAAAAATATTGAAATAGTTAGAACTCCAGATGGATTAAGTAATATTTTGTCTTCCTTACTTCGTGAAAATAATGAGAATAAATTTGTTGAAAGGGCCTTAACTAACTTTTATGATTTACAAGCCCCAACAAGAATTATTGAAGTTAATAGCAATGAAGATATTAGGAAATTTGAATCAAGTATAGAAAAAAATTATTTGGAAAATGTAGTAGTTGAGAATGGCAAGATTTCATTCTCAACAGAATATGTAGGGGAACCACACTTGATAAAAGTATCATATTTTCCTAATTGGAAAATAGTAAATGGGGAAGGGCCATTCCGTGTTGACCCCTCATTTATGATGGTTATTCCTGATAGAAGTAATGTTGAAATTATATTTACAGTTACAACAATAGAAATAATATCAAGAATCATATTTATCACTTTTTTATTTGCTAGTATGTTTTTGATTAATTTTTCAAAAAGGGATATAAATGCGGAGTAGATTACTAAAGAAGATAGGTCTTTTAATGAAGAATAATTCTCCGTATGCAGAATTATTCCGGACATATCTAGTAGGGGCAATGAATCTTGTTATTGGACTTACTTTAAGTTATCTTATGCAATTCTATTTTTTGAGGTTTATTTCCTTCCCTCTTAGAACATATGTATCAAATACTCTCGCATTTTTAATCGGTGTATTTTTTGCTTATATTCTTACCAGAAAGATTGTATTTAATTTTGACTCAATTCTTGGTACTTTAAAAGAATTTATTAGTTTCATTTCAATTAGCTTAATAAACTTATTTGCTCCCTTAGGTGTATGGTTTTTAATTAACTTGGTTAACACGGAGATTCAAAAGAACGAAATAAAATACTTAATAGTAACAATTTTAATTCATGGGACAATTCTTCCTTTGAAGTATCTTGTTTACAAATTTTTTGTTTTTAAACCTTCCTTGAAGAAATAGTATCTTAATCTAATAATTGAATAGAGTGTTCTAGGTATTCGACTATAAATTAATGAGACACTTGGCCTTATCTCATTTATGTGGGCAGGAATTTCTTTTATCTTTTGTCCAGACCTTTCTATTCTCAATATCAATTCCGTATCAAATAAGTCTTGTGTAGAAATGACACTATCTATCTGTTCTTTTACATGGATGTTCCTTATTGCTTTCATCCCGTGTGTATCAGATAAGTTTGTTTGAAAAAGGATCTTCAGAATCAAAACAAACATTTTTGTTGCAACTCTTCTTATGAACTTTCTGCCATCAATAGATTCAGGTAATTGTTTTGATGCAGTTAATCCTGCATATGTTTTGTCTAAAGTTAAAGCACTATGCAGAAAAGATTCAGAAAAGTAATCAATGTCAAATGATACGATTATATCTTTTCTTGCATTTTGAAAACCTTCTTTTAATGCATTTCCGTAATTAGGATTTGGAAGGCTAAGTACTCTTACTTGTTTATTTTTTTCTTCTATTTTTTTTGCTATTTTTTTAGTATTGTCACTTGAACCATTTTCTACAAATATAATTTCATATTCAATACTTAATTTATCGCTAATCAATATAATTTTATTTGCAGAATCTTCAAGGATCTCTTCTTCATTATAAATTGGAACAACAACTGAAAAATTATTAATAGTGAAGTTGGCTCCCATTATCATTACAATAACTAAATAGTGGTTGAAAATAAACTAGATTTAATTTTTAAAGCTTATGATATAAGGGGAATTTTTCAAGAAACTATAACCCTTGATACAGCATACAAAATAGGTTATGCGTATGCTGATTTTGTTGAATCTAAAGAAATCATTGTTGGCCATGATGGCAGGCTATCAAATATAGAAATGCTTAATGCTGTAGGATCAGGGATAAAGAAAAATAATAAAACTGTTATATATATTGGAACTGTACCAACTGATGTAGTTTATTCACTATCTGGATTAAAGAAATTACCTGGCCTTATAATTACAGCATCTCACAATCCTAAAGAATGGACAGGACTCAAGTTCTGCAATAGTGGTGCAACTCCTATAGGTGTTGAAACTGGTTTATTAGACATTAAGGAAAAGGTAGAGAATTTAGATATAGATATAGATATTAATAATGATTTTGAACAAGAGAATATGATTGACCTATATATTCAACACTTAAATTCAATAGTTCACCCAAAGGATCTCGATAGCACAATCAGTTTTGTTATTGACGCTGGAAATGGTGCTTTAGGATCGGTAATCGGTAACTTAAAAGACTCCTATGATCTTAAATTTAAAAGTTTGTATATGGAAATAGATGGAAATTTTCCAAACCATCCAGCTGATCCCTCGGATTTAAATAATTTAAAAGAATTAAAGGAGTTAGTAATTTCGAACAATGAAGCATTTGGGGTTGCTTTTGACGGAGACGCTGACAGGGCTGTTTTTTTAGATGATCTTGGTAATTTGATTTCAGGAAGCTTGATGACAGCACTTGTTTCAGATTGGTTATTGGAAAAAAAAGAAGAAATAAAAATTGTTCATAATGTTAATGTCTCCCCTTCAGTAGTTAATTACTTATCTGAAAAAGGAGTCGTAACTATTAGATCAAAAGTTGGGCACTCATACATTAAGCAAATTATGAGAGAAAAGGACGCAGATTTTGGTGGTGAACACAGTGCTCATTTTTACCTAAAGGAAAATTTTTATGCAGACTCGGGGATTTTAACTCTATTAATATTTTTACAAATACTTTCTGAAAAGAAAGAAAAAGTTTCAAATTTGATAAAAAGTTATGAATTCCCTCCTTCTTCAGGAGAAATTAATTTTGAAGTAAACAATGTTGAAGATAGTATTCAAAAAATTGAACATTACTTTGATAACCCCTTTGATAAGCTGGATGGAATTTCTTATTTTTCAGATAATTATTGGTTTAATGTTAGGGCTTCAAATACTGAACCAAAACTTAGATTAAATGCAGAAGCTAAAGATCAAGAAACACTTAATCAATTAATAAATAAAATAACAAATATAATTAAGGTATAAATGGTAAATGTAGCTTTTGACTTAGGTGATCAAACGAAAGAGAAACTTGAATGTTCAAGCAATTTAGGATCGATACAGTACGATTCTTTATTGATAATGGGAATGGGAGGATCAGGTATTGCAGGAGATGTTCTCTCATTACTTTCAGAAGAGGCAAGTGCAAAAAATATAATTGTAAGAAAGACTTATACAATTCCAGAAAAATTAATTGAGTTAAATCCATTTTGTTTATTTATTTCATATTCAGGAAACACTGAAGAGACAATATCCGGGTTAGAAGATGCAATAAAAAATGATTTAGATTGGGCTGTTATTACAAGTGGTGGAAAATTAATGAATTATGCAAAAGAACACAATAAAGAATATATTAAAATCCCAGATGGGCTTCAGCCTAGGGCTGCTTTTGGTTATTTAACACAAGCAGTATGTAGGATTGTAGATATTGTTGAAGATACAAACTATATAAATCAACTAAAAACTGCAGGCGATTATTTAAATGAAATTTTAAAAGAAAAAGAAAATGCAGAGATTTATCAAAATTCAAAAAAAATAGCAAAAGAGATAAATAAGAAAACATGCATCATTTATGGAGGCACAAGACTAACTGAATTAGTAAGTTCAAGATGGAAAACGCAAATAAATGAAAATTCAAAATCTAAAGCATTTGTAGCCTCTTTGCCAGAGGCCCACCATAATGAAATACTTTCTTGGGATGCAGACCTTAAAGGGAGTAAAAAAAATTATGCATTACTATTTTTAAGAGACAACAGTGAACATTCACAAGTTAAGAAAAGGTTCGAATTAACAAAAGAGCTGCTTGAAGGAAAAGTAAAGATATATAATTTTGAATCACAAGCTTCAGATAATACACTAATAAAACTTATGGAATTAGTATTAGTAGGAGATTTAATTAGTCTATCTTTAGCAGATGAGCTAGGGATGATTCCCGAAGACATTGAAGCAATAGAAAAATTAAAAAATTTGTTAGGAGATTAAATTGTCAACAATTAAAGATTCAAAATTATCAGCTAAAGGCAGTGAAGAAGTTGCTTGGGCTTCAAGGCAGATGCTAGTTTTAGAAGAAATAAAAAATGCTTTCATCAAAAGCAAACCTTTAGAAGGTTTAAAAATTGGGGCATGTATGCATGTTACTAAAGAGACGGCAAATTTGATGTTAGCTTTAAAAGCAGCTGGAGCTAATGTTGCTCTATGTGCTTCAAACCCTTTGTCTACAAAAGACTCAATAGCTGCCTATCTTGCTGAAAATGATATTGAAGTACATGCTATAAGAGGGGTTTCAAATGAAGATTTTTTTCAACATCTTAATGCAGTAATTGACACAAAACCTGATATAACTATGGATGATGGTGCAGACCTAGTTTCTTTACTACACACGGATAGATTAGATGTCCCGATAATGGGATCTATGGAGGAGACCACTACGGGGGTTATCAGGCTTAAGTCAATGGAAAAAAATAAAAAATTAAGATTTCCAGTCGTAGCCGTTAATGATTCGGATACTAAGCATTTATTTGATAATAGATTTGGTACTGGACAAAGTGCTATGGATGGCGTTGTAAGGGCAACTGATTTATTAATAGCAGGTTTAAATGTTGTTGTATTTGGATTTGGTGATTGTGGAAAAGGTGTTGCTGAAAGAGCTTATGGAATGGGGGCAAAGGTAACAGTAGTTGAGCCAAATTCTGTAAGAGCCCTGGAAGCACTAATGCATGGTTACGAAGTAAAAAATTCAATTAATGCTTCAAAAGTTGCAGATGTCATTGTTTCGGTTACAGGTAATATACATGTGCTAGATAAACAACATTTTGATGTTATGAAAGATGGTGTTGTATTATCAAACGCAGGACATTTTGATGTTGAAATAAATTTGGAAGTTTTAAATAAGGAAAGTACACAAGTTCAGAGAGTTAGAGAAAACGTAGAAAGTTATAAATATAAAGATAAGGAAATTTTAGTGTTAGCTGAGGGTAGGTTAGTAAACCTTGCTGCAGCTAGTGGGCATCCAGCTTCAGTAATGGATATGTCCTTTGCTAATCAAGCTTTAGCATCTGAATGGATAAAAGAAAACCATAAAGACCTGGAACCTAAGGTGTATACATTACCTCAGGAGGTAGATATTAAAATAGCTGCTACTAAATTAAATTTAATGGGTGGAGAGCTAGAGATATTATCTGATGAGCAAATAAAATATCTAGAGTCCTGGGAGTTTGGCACTAGTTAATTGGTATTTGATAAGATTCTATCTGTTGGGAGTGGAAAACTTCTTAAAGAACTAAATTCTGTTGTATCAAATATTAATAACTTGGAATCTGAAATTGAAAATGTATCTGACGAAGAAATCAAAGAAAAATTTCAATCACTAAGTGATAAAGCCAAAGAGGATATTTTCTCTGCTGAGGTAGAAGGATTTGCATATATTCGAGAAGCTGCAAAAAGAACACTTGGACAAAGACACTATGATGTTCAATTATTTGGGGGATTGATCCTCCTTAGAAACAAAATTGCTGAAATGAAGACAGGTGAAGGAAAGACATTAGTATCAACATTGCCAATATCTCTTTTAGCATTAGAGAAAAAAGGGGTGCATGTTGTCACAGTTAATGATTATTTAGCACGTAGAGATGCAGACTGGATGCAGCCTATTTACAATTTTTTGGGTTTATCGGTTGGGTTAATATATTCAGGACAAGAACTTGAAGATAAAAAAAATGCTTACAACCAGGACATAACCTATGGTACAAATAATGAATTTGGTTTTGACTACCTTAGGGATAATATGGCTGGTCACATGGAACAACTTGTGCAAAGAGAGTTAAATTTTGCTTTAATCGATGAAGTCGACTCAATCCTAGTTGATGAGTCTAGGACTCCATTGATCTTATCTGGAAGAGTTGAGGAATCTACTAAGTGGTATATACAATTTTCAAAGATGGTCAAAGTTATGAAAGAAGGCATTCATTACGAGATTGAAGAAGCTAAGAGACAGATACACCCAACTGAGGAAGGTATAGAGTATGTTGAAAAACAACTAGGTGTAGAAAATCTCTATGAAGAAACATCAGCTAATTATATTCACTACTTAACCGCTTCTTTAAGAGCGAAAGCTCTTTACTCAAGCGATGTTGATTATATTGTTAGCAATGGCCAAATAAATATAGTAGATGAATTTACTGGTAGAGTGCTAGAAGGAAGAAGATATTCAGAAGGGTTACACCAGGCTCTAGAAGCAAAAGAAGGATTAAAAGTTCAAGATGAGAACCAAACCTTAGCATCTATAACATTTCAAAACTTTTTTAGGCTCTACGATTCTTTAGCTGGAATGACTGGAACTGCAAAAACAGAAGAGGAAGAGTTAATTCAGATATACAACTTAGAGGTTATAGAAATACCAACTAATAAGGATATCTCCCGTACTGATAATGAAGATGTCATCTATAAAACTAAATCAGCAAAACTAAACGCAGTAGTGGAGGATATAAAAGTCCGTGTAAGCAACGGTCAACCAGTTTTAGTTGGAACGGTTTCAGTAGAGTCTTCTGAAGAGCTGTCTTCTTTATTAACATCAAGAGGTATAGTCCACTCTGTATTAAATGCTAAAAATCATGAAAAAGAAGCTTCAATTATCGCTCAGGCTGGTCGTTCAAGCTCTGTTACAGTAGCAACTAATATGGCTGGTAGGGGTGTTGATATCAAGCTCGGAGGAAACCTTGAGACAGATGAAGTAGATAGTTCAAATAATATAACAAATGTAGAAGAAGATAATAAAAAAGTTCTAGAGGCTGGAGGCCTGTATGTTCTTGGTACTGAACGCCATGAGTCAAGAAGGATAGACAACCAACTTAGAGGAAGGTCAGGACGTCAGGGTGACCCAGGTGAGTCAAGGTTTTACATTAGCCTTGAAGATGAACTTATGAGACGTTTTCAAGGAGAAAGAATTCAGGGCATAATGGAAAAATTAAACCTTCCTGATGATGAGAAGATTGAGCAAAAGATGGTTACTAAGAGTATTGAGAGAGCCCAGGCACAGGTAGAATCATTAAACTTTGAAATTAGAAAGAATGTACTTAAATTTGACCAAGTTCTAAATCAACAACGTGAAGTTATCTACAAGTGGAGAAAGAGACTGCTGTCAATCGAAAGTAATAAAGACTTACTAACAGAATGGAAAAATGACGTTTTAGATATTATTGGAGAAAATTATGAGCAATTAAAAATGTCATTTGATACAGTTGATGGTTTTAACGAAGGGGTTTCTGATTTACTTTCTGAGATACTTAGTGATAGAAATAGAACAAAATTTATCCAATCTAATGAGATAAGTCCAAAATCAAATATTGACCTGATTAATGCTCTTGAGGAATTGTTCGTTAGTAAAGAGAAAAAAGAAGATACGTTTTGGGAAGTTGGTCGTATGGCATCACTTTCATACGTAGATCAAGCATGGAGAGAACATTTAGCAGAAATGGATCATATAAGATCAGGAATAGGTCTTAGGGCTATGGGTCAAAGAGATCCTCTTGTAGAATATCAAAAAGAAGGTTACGATTTATTTGAGGAACTAATAAGTAGGGTTAAGTTTTCAGTAATAAGACTATTATATAATTTTGAAAAAGAGGTATTGGTAAAGAGTGAAAAGGCTACAGAAGAAAAAGATAAGAGTGGATCTGTTGGGAGAAACGATCAATGCCCATGCGGCTCTGGAAAGAAATATAAGAGGTGTCATGGATAGTGTTTAAAGAATTACTGGAAAGAAATAAAATGCTTCTTCATCAGTTGGAGTCTGCTAAGGAGTTCCTTTGACTACAAAGGAAAAAAAGAAAGATTTAAAAAAATAAATTCTGAGATGAAGGATCCTAATTTTTGGGAAAATCAATCTCTTGCTACAAAACTTTCAAAAGAGTCATCAAATCTCAGCAAACTTATCAATTTGCTAGATGAAATTGATAAAGAATTAAAAGAAAACATTGAGTTAATTGATATGAGCAAAGATGACGAAATGAATCTTATAGAACTTGGTGTATCACTAGATCTTATTCAAGATAAAGTATCAGATCTTGAAGAGGAAACATTATTTTTTGGTGAATACGATGATCATAATGCAATATTGACTGTGAATGCTGGAGCGGGAGGAGTAGATGCACACGATTGGGCTGAAATGATGTTGAGAATGTACACAAGATTCCTGGATCAGAATGACATTAGCTTCCAAATTGAAGAATTATCCACAAATGAAGAGGCTGGGATCAAATCGGCAAGCCTTAGGGTCGATAGCTTTAGGGCATATGGTTTACTTGAGTCAGAACGAGGAGTGCATCGTTTAGTAAGGATCAGTCCTTTTGACAGCAACAGTAGGAGGCATACTAGTTTTGCAGGAGTAGACATTGTACCGATTATTGAAGAGTTAGACGATGTAGATATTGAATCAGATGATTTAAGGATTGATGTGTACAGGTCTTCAGGTGCTGGAGGCCAACATGTTAATACTACTGATTCAGCTGTTAGAATAACTCACATACCTACTGGAATAACTGTGGCATGCCAAGCCGAGAGATCGCAATTACAAAACAAAAATCGAGCAATGCAGATACTGAAATCAAAATTAATCTCCTTCTATAAGGAATTGCAATTGGACAAGATAGAAGACATAAGAGGAGAACAGGTAGAAGCAGGTTGGGGGAGGCAAATAAGATCGTATGTTTTACAACCTTATCAGCAAGTAAAAGATTTAAGGACAGGATATGAAGTAGGTAACATTACAAGTGTTTTAGATGGGAATATTGGTGTTTTCTCAAAAGAATACCTAAAATGGCGTAAGCAGGGTAACAATGATTAATTTTAAAGATATCTCATTAGTTTTCGAAGGTGGAAGTGTAGCCTTATCTAATATTAATGTTGAAATACAAGATGGTGAATTTGTCTACCTTATAGGGCCATCTGGTTCTGGTAAGACTAGTTTCTTAAGAATTATTTATAGAGATTTAATTCCTACGAATGGAGAGGCAGAAGTAACAGGAACAAATATTAATTCGCTTTCTAGTTGGAGGGTTCCTTTGTTGAGAAGAAAACTAGGGATTGTCATGCAAGAGCCAAAATTATTAAAAAACAGAACTGTTACTGAGAATATTTCTTTTGCTATGGAAGTTTTAGGCTTCACACCTAATGAAATTAATACTCAAGTTAGGCAATTGTTATCTTTAGTTGATCTAGAATCCGAGGCCTATAAATATCCAGAACAAATTTCTAGTGGCCAGCAAACTAGGGTTGCTATAGCACGCGCTTTAGCAAGCAAGCCTCTTATTTTGTTGTGTGATGAACCTACAGGGAATTTAGATCCAAACTTGAGCTCTAATATTGTAGTTCTTCTTGAAAAAATTAACAGGGCAGGTACAACAGTTGTAATGGCAACGCATGACTCAGGCATTGTTAATAGAAGAAAAAAAAGAATTATTGAACTTGACAGTGGAAAGATAGTTCGAGATGAAGATCGTGGAAGATATACTTTAACGGGTGGTCTATAGATCATGCAGAAACTTACTTACGTTATTAGAGATACTTTCTTAAACATAAGAAGGAATCCATTATTAGTTATAGCAACTGTACTTGCTATATTCGTTTCTTGTTTTCTTGCTTTCGTAACACTTACTGGCCAAGCAGTAGTAGAAGAGAACACATCTCGTTGGCAAAATGGAGTACATGTTGTAGTTTTTTTAGATGACAGGGTTACAACTACTGCTCATAAACAGCTTCAGGAATCTTTAGAGTCTTATTCAGAAGTAAGAGAGGTTAAGTATTTTTCGAAGGAGCAGGCTAAAGAAGAATTTATACTTTTATTTCAAAACCAACAGGAACTCATAGATGAGGTAGATTTTTCTATTCTCCCTTCTTCCTTAAGAGTCAATCTTCATGATCCATCGAATTATACTTTAATCATAGAGCGGCTTGATGGGAATCCAGCAGTTAGAGAGATCAGAGCATCAGGGGAGGCTATAGAGAGATTGCTTATGATGACTTCTACTCTAGCTGTCGCAGCTTCAAGTTTTTCAATAGTGATAGCTTTTGCTGCTTTCATTTTAATTGGCAATACTATTCGTTTAACAACCTTTGCTAAAAGAGAAGAAATTGAGATTATGAAACTTGTAGGAGCTTCTTCATTATATATTAGGTTACCTTTCATTTTTGAAGCACTACTGGAGGCGCTCATTGGATCTATTATTGCTGTTGGGTTGGGTTTCGGTCTTATAAATTATCTGAGCGAATCCTTTTTTGCTGATAGTATTTTTATAATTCAAATATCAGATGCATATTTACTCCAATTAACTTTAATTATTTTTGTAGCGTCTATATTTTTTGGTCTCGTATCTAGTTACTTAGGAACTAGGAAGCTTGTAAATGAATAGACATTTGATTCTTACTTTTTTATCTTTTACATTATTTTTTACATCGATCATTTCTCCAGATGTACTTGCTGTTACTGCAGAGGATCGTTTAGTTGATGTAGAACGTCAACTGCAAGCTATAGCGGAACAAATTAGAAAATATGAAGGTGATCGAACAGAGTTAGAAAAACAAATATTAGCAAACGATGAAGCTTTAAAAGAGGTTAATGCTGAATTATTAGAAGTTCAGAAAAAACTTCAAGATGCAGAAAATGCTTTAGAAGTTGCTTTAAGTGGCTATGATTCTTCTCTTGACGAACTTGCTAATGTTCAAAGTGTCATCGTAGATGAGCAATCAAAGTTAGGTAAAATAAAAGGTGAAATTTCAAATGTTACATCAGAGCTGGTTGAGACTCAGGACAATTTAAATGCTGCAGATTCTGAATTAGATAAGCAAGCTGTAAATATTTATATGAATGGCGTGATGAGCCCTGCAACAGCATTGTTTGTAAATTTAGTTGACTTGACAGGGTTTATAGCATCTCTCGGTTACTCTTCTGCAATATTTAGTACGGCATATAAAATTGTTGATCAATTAAATGCATTAAAAGAACTTGCAGAAACTCAAACAGAGTACTTAACAGAAAGGGAAAAAGAAAGACAGTCTACTATTGAAAAACTTAGGGATGAAGAAGAAAAGAAAGTAGAGCTCTCTATTGCAGCTGCTGAATATGCTGATGAGGTTGATGCTAGTAGGCAAAGAGTAGTAGAAGAAAAGAAACAAGTAGAGGCAAAAAAAGCCAGGGTCACACTCGAGAGGCAGCGAAGTAAAAGCTTACTTAATACAGCAAATAAAGAATTAGAAAAATTGGATAAAGAACATGCAGATTTGGAAACACTCGAAGACGCAATCCAGGCAGATATTCAACGACTTAGTACTCTTGGAGGCCTGGCTCCAAACCAGCTATTTTGGCCTGTTTCTGGTGGATATATATCTAGTGGGTACAAATGGAGGAGGCTTGGTGGTTCAACTAGTTTTCACGGAGCTATTGATATAGCTGCCGCTAGAGGAACTCCAATAAAAGCTGCTGCGGGAGGAATTGTTATACTGGCTAGATATTATGGACTTGCTGGAAAGACGGTATTTATTGATCATGGAGGTGGTATGACTACTTTGTATTTTCATATGAATACTATCAATGTAAGCAAGGGAGATACTGTGGTAACAGGGGATCAAATTGGTACAGTTGGAAGTACGGGAAGATCAACAGGTTCTCATTTACATTTTGAAGTTAGACTAAAGAATCCGTTTTCAATTTCTTGTAAATACAAGTATTTGGACCCAACCTCTCGAGGGCGTATCAATCCACTATGTTTATTACCTTAGTTTATGAAAGTATTTGCAGAAAATAGAAAAGCTAAGAATTCATATGAATTTCTTGAATTCTATGAAGCAGGGATAGTCTTGTCAGGACAAGAAACAAAAAGCATAAGGCAAGGAGGAGCATCAATTGTCGATGCCTTTGCACTAATTGAAAAAGAAGAACTGTGGATTTATGAATTAAATATTGAAAAGTATAAGTATTCATCTGAGGTTGATTATGAGCCAAAAAGGCAAAGAAAATTATTGCTCCACAAAAAAGAAATAAAAAGATTAATTGGTCAGGTCTCCGTCAAAGGTCATGCTCTTGTAGCTTTAAAGCTAATTGAAAAAAATGGGTTCATTAAAGTTGAGTTAGCTCTTGCAAAAGGAAAGAAAACTTATGACAAAAGAAAAAAGCTCACTGCAAAGCAGCATGAAAAAGAGATGAAGAATTACTAATTTAACTTCCTACTTTACTGACTAATAACCAAAGAGATTTAGAATAATTATTAAATAGGAGGAAAATGGCTAAAGAAATTAATGAACAAGAATTCGAAGAATTGAAGATGGGTGACGAGTTGGTAGTTGTCGACTTTCATGCTGATTGGTGTGGTCCTTGTAAGGTATTGAGTCCTATTCTTGACGAGCTAGATGCTGAAATTGATAATGTACATTTTGTCAAAATTAATGTCGATAATTATCCACAACTGTCTGGCTCATATGAAGTAATGGCTGTTCCTACTGTTATTATGTTTAAGGGTGGAGAAGTAAGGGATAGATTCTCTGGAGTTCAATCAAAAGAAATAATTTCAGAGAGGGTACTCTCGATTAGTTAAAAGATTTTATGAAAGAAAAAAGTTTTCTTAAACTAATCCTACTAATTCAAATAATTACTCTTGGTATGTTTGTTTTTGTTTCAGCAAGCATTAGTGATTTAGTAAAAACAGTTTCTGTGAGCATAACTGAAATAGAAGATAAATTTGCTGAGCTAGGAAGTGTTATACCAAAGATAGAGCAGACTTCTGATTTATTGATTTCACTCAATGAAAGGTTAACAATTTTGAACCGTATCTCAGAAATACTTTCAAATTTGATAGGTGGATAGATGGATACTGAAAAAAAAATAACTGTATACGGTGCTCCCTGGTGTGGAGACTGTATACGTTCCGAGGCGCTACTTGATAATCTAAATATAGAATACACAAAGGTCAATATTGACGAGAACCATGAAGTTGAAGGATTACTTCGCAAATTACAAAATGGTAAAAGAAAAATTCCTACAATAGTTTTTGATGACGGCTCTTTTTTGGTTGAACCATCTGATGAAGAATTAAGAAAAAAAATTAATGAATTTATATAATTTTATATGAGTGAAAACCAATACATCCAGAAAGATATTATGGAATTTTGTAATAGAGTCCTCGATTCTAGTGGTGAAGTAGCTATGAAATATTTTCGACAAATTCGGTCTTTGAGTTTGAAGGGAGACACTAGTCCAGTGACCCAAGCTGACCATGATATTGAGAGCCTTATTAGGGAAGAGATAAATATAGCTTATCCAGGACATAACATAATCGGTGAAGAGTTCTCAGATGAAGTGAAAAAATCAGACTTTACCTGGTATATTGACCCTATTGATGGAACAAGGAGTTTTATTTCAGGAAAAAGAGATTTTGGCACATTACTATCTCTTTCTTTTAAAAATGAAATAGTAGCGGGAGTTATTGATTGTCCTGCACTTCAAGAAAGATGGGGGTCATACACAGTTGGCAAAACATACTTAAATGGGAAGGAAACTGTTTGCAGAGCTGTAAAGGACCTCGAAGATTCAGTTATGGCTACAACTTCTTCGCATGAATTTGGACTTGATAAATGGAGAGCATATCAAAGTCTAGAACAGTCAGTAAATGTGACAACAACTGGTAGTGATTGTTATAATTATGGCCTACTTGTAAGTGGGTATATAGATCTTGTGGCTGAAAAATTAACAGCACCTTATGACTACCTTCCTTTAGTCAAGATTGTTGAAGGAGCAGGAGGAGTGATTACTGACTGGGGTGGTAATAAGCTACCACTTAATGGGGAAAATATTTATGTCTTAGCAGCAGCCTCTCCGGAGTTACATAAGCAGGCTTTAGGAAAATTGGAACATTGATAATGAAAATATTAATTTGTGACAAAGTTAGTGAAGATTCAAAAGCTTCACTAACAGAAATAGGTGATGTTCTTGATATTTCTCAGGAAAAAAATAAAGAAGAGCAATTAGCAAAAGAAATAATTGACTCAACAATAATTATTGTTAGAAGTGGGACTGTAGTTAGTGAGGCCCTTATAAATTCTTCTAGTAAATTAAGTATTATTGCTCGAGTTGGTGTTGGAATAGACAACATAGACGTTAAGGCAGCAAGTAATAAAGGTGTGTATGTTGTCAACTCAGCATCTTCAAATATTATTTCAGCGGCTGAATTAACTGTCGGACTAATTCTTAGTGTTGCTAGAAATATTGTTGAGGCTAATAATTCTATGAAAGACGGAAATTGGGATAGGTCTAAATTTGTAGGTATAGAATTATTTGAGAAAAATCTTGGTTTAGTTGGTTTCGGTAGAGTTGCAAACCTAGTTGCAGAAAGAATGGCAAGCTTTGGAATGCATATAGGTGTTTTTGATCCTTTTGTAAACAAAGTAGATAAAGAGTATAAGCATTACAAAGCTTTAGACAGTTTGCTTAAAGAAAGTGATGTTGTGTCTCTTCATTTAACAAAAACACCGGAGACATTAAATTTAATTTCAAAAGAAAAATTAGACTTATTAAAACCAAAAGCTATATTTATAAACACTTCTCGGGGAGGAGTTGTTGATGAAGTTGCTTTAATACAGAAAAAAATGAGAAATGAAATATACGGGTTTGGATTGGATGTTTACAAAGAAGAACCTCCTGTTTTTAATGATGAGCTGAATAACTCTCTAGGGGTTAAAACCCCTCATATTGGCGCATCAACTATAGAAGCACAATCAAAATCAGGTATTGAAATTGTTGAGAATATAAAAAGAATCCTAGATGGGAAGATAGACATAGCATTAAATGCTAAAGACGTATCTTAAATAATTTTCTTCTTGTTTAAGTTAAGGGATTAGTTCATAATAAGTACATGAATATAACTAAATTGGAAAGTATACTCAGCTATAAAGCTCTATGTAATGTCATAGCTATCCTTGGAGGAATTTTTGCGGTTGTATCTGCACTGGCACCAGATACTATTTCAGGATTGTATGATATGACCTCTAAAGCTACAGAGTCAGATAATTGGGTAAATGCAGGAAGAACATCCTGGATTGCAACTGGGAGTGTTGCTTTCTTAGCTTCATGGGCTAGGTTTGTTGAAGAAATATATGCACAGAAAATAATTATGAAGTTCTTTTCTTTCTTCATGGGTGCATTTGCTTTAAGTAATGTTTTGCATGGTATTGAAAAAACTGCATCACTTCATCCTTTTAGCATAGGTTCTTTAGCTGCACTTTTTCTTTTATCTTGGTTTTGTTGGATAATGTCTCGTGGTGTTGAGCCAAACACAAAATCTCTAGGATCAAGTAATAAAATTACAGTATTGCCTTCAGACGAAGATAAAGAAGCAAGCGGCCAATAAATAATTATCGAAATTAATTATTTAAGTTAAAAATATTATTTATTCTCTCATATGTTGGCCATCCGTAGGGAAGGCAAGAGTCAGTTGTTATGCTTTGCTGCATCATCAATGGGGCCAATGCTCCTTCAGCTGGGCAATTAGTATGCCCCCAACCAAGCATATGACCTACTTCATGGTTGATAAGATAAAGTCTGTATGTAGCTAAGTCTGTTCCAAAATCCTTTGCACCTGATACCCATCTAAAAAAATTTATTACTACTCTATCGGCAACTCTACATGAGTAGATTCCATTTGTTTGTAAAGGGAAGCATAATTCATCCACAGTTTCTGGACTAGCAAATACAATTGAAAAGTCACTTCTTGATTCATTTGTAAATTGAAAATTCTTATTTACTACAGTTTTCCATCCACGATCATCATTTAATATCTCGAATATTAGATTTGCTAAACAATCAATATCCATATTTAATGAGTTCTCAATTTTTAAGTTTATATTTAAGGAGTTTTCTTTATACGTATTTAAAGAAGAGAATATTTGCCACTGTTCTTTTCTAACTTCTTCGTTACTTTTGTTTAGGCAACCTTCATTTATATCTGTATTATTTAAAGAGTTTAATATTGCTGAATCTTCTTCAGACTGGAATATGGCCATGTCAGTCGGGGTTATTGAAGCACCATCGCTTTGACCAATTATTTGCTTATCTTCAATTACGCCATCTTCTTCAGGAATATTTTTTATGACGGTTGTTGTCGTTGTATCTATAATAACGATATTTTCCTCTGCACTTAATGAGCTATTGACTGTAGTTGTAGTTGTATCAGGAACTAAGTTCAAGTCTCCTGCCTGTAAGGCTTCTTCACTATTAATCAAGTAATTTGTTCCTATAAAGAAAGAACAAAATACTAATACAACTGAAAAAAACAATATAAGAGTTTTTCTTATCTCCATTACAAATATTATGTTAAATGATCGTTTGAATACATCAATAGTTAATTATTTGTCTTCTCTTTTTACTTTTAGGTACTAAGTTTTAAAAAAAATATAGCTAATATTCTAACGATGTATAGAATGTCAATTATGAGGAATAAATCTATAGTTTTACTTGCTTTTGTACTAGTTTTTGTTGGATGTGCTAGTGATTCGGTTGAGGAGGCTTCTGAACCTACAACAACTACCACAACTGAACCTACAACAACTACCACAACTGAACCTACAACAACTACCACAACTGAACCTACAACAACTACTACAACCGTTGCTCCGACAACTACTACAACCGTTGCTCCGACAACTACTACAACCGTTGCTCCGACAACTACTACAACCGTTGCTCCGACAACTACTACAACCGTTGCTCCGACAACTACTACAACCGTTGCTCCTACAGCTACCGTCGGTTACTTAACATATGTTGATCCAGTATCTCTAGGAGTGAAAACAGTTTTGTCTGGTGTGTCTTCTTCTATTTCCTCGTTTTGCTCAGACGGTGTTGGTTTAAATCAATATCACTTAACTCATCGTGGTGCTCCAACTGATGGAGTAGGTCTAGTCACTAGTTCTGAAGTTGATACGTCAGCAACTCTATCTTTCCCAGACGGTAAAAGAGTTTTTACTTCAGACGATACAGTAAGTCTTAACATTACTCACACAAAGCAACTTGATTGGAAATATTATTATATAAAACCATTTGAAGGAAAATATACTGTTCTTACACCTACAACAGTTACAAATTCATCCACTGGTCAAACTGTAACATTTTCAACACTGAACTTAGCAAATGGATATTGGCAGGTTAACTATGCAGCGGCAACAGATGGAGAAAAGGTTGTTCTTGCTCAGCCAAGTGGAGGTCCTGTAGGGATAGGCATAGGTACTCTCTCCTCTTCTAGCCAAGTTATTGCACTTCCTGACATATTTGATGGATCACTTGATGGTACTGCACGACTTAATTTGTACTCCTC
>Ga0310344_10000481_pt1 | contig 31392 bp, 26 predicted proteins | sample HC15DNA20200_MG_FD_203801 | JGI IMG/M metagenome (GOLD analysis project Ga0310344, IMG submission 203801) | Marine microbial communities from station ALOHA, North Pacific Subtropical Gyre - HC15-DNA-20-200_MG | ecosystem: Environmental > Aquatic > Marine > Oceanic | place: Pacific Ocean: North...
AGTGCATGTAGAATCCTTGACTGCAAATATCGCACTCCCCACACGCTAAAGACGGCAACACAACTACCCGATCACCTATTGCTATTTCGTGTTGAGGCGAATCAATTTCCACCACTGTTCCGGCAGCCTCGTGCCCTATCCAGTCCGCCTTGCCCCCACCCAACCATCGTTTGTACTCGGTACATAAGGGAGCCACTTCAACTCGAATCACTACCCAATCCCCATGTGACTTCGGTCGTGGTTGGTCACATAGTTCCACAGTACCATCACCCGGCAAAACAACTTGTTTCAACGCGATTCACATCCCATACTTAGACGATTTATAAGGAGAAACACTATCAGGACTGTCACAAAACATACAAAACAATGCCAAAGGTAGTGTTTCTATTATCCTTAAGGGAGTCTCTTCCGCTATATCCAATGTGAATACCAATCTGCAGGCCGACGTGGCTCAATGGTAGAGCGGGGCTTTCGTAAAGCTCAGGTTGTGGGTTCGATTCCCACCGTCGGCTCCAATAGTGACAGGTTCAGACTGCCCACATTCACCGCGCTCACATTTCTCCTTCGGTATTTACTAACCATGCATATTTGTCACAAATGCGAGACGCAGATCAAATATAGGTGTTTACACACAATGGGCTAGCTACGGGAGAATAGTTTCCGGAAGTTCCTATAGGGAAATAGGTTTCGCACAGATGCCAGGATTGTTCAAGGCAAAGCACGGCTGAGCACATCAGCGTCAGTAGCCTATGTCGTAACGCAGTAGTCGTGCATTAATGAGGGTAACTACCCCGATGACAATAAATAGTATGAACGACATGGCTGAGGCATAGCCCATCTTCAGATACTCGAAAGCATGGGCAAAGATGAGAACGACCACCGTAATGGTACTGTCTAGTGGCCCACCCCAAAGACCCCCTCCAGTGGTGGATTGGGTCATCACGTATACCTGTACGAACATCTGCAGTGCCCCAATGAAGTAGACAATCACCACAAAATAGGTAGTCGGAGCAAGAAGTGGAAGCGTAATTCGCCGGAAAACCGAATTGCGTCCGGCACCATCTATTTCAGCAGCCTCATACAAATGAGGGGGAATACCTTGCAGGCCTGCAAGATATATAACCATGTTCAAACCCATGTTTTTCCACACGCTAAGTATGATGATCGATAACATGGAAGTGTCAGCACTTTTCAACCACATGAGCCTTGGCAATCCGAGAAGCTCGAAAATCTCATTCAGCAGACCAAATTGTGGTTCGTACATCCACATCCAGATTACTGCCACCGATACAATAGATGACACTACTGGCAGATAAAACATGGCGCGGAAGAAATGTATACCGCGAATACTTCTATTGATCAAGATCGCCAGCAACAACGAGGTCACAACTCCCGTCGGTACCGTGCCGAACGCAAAGTACAGGGTATTAGTCATCGCGTGGGGATACCGTGAGTCGCCGAGCAAAGTCATGTAGTTCTTTGCTCCGACGAAAGTCGGCTTGGACATCAGATCGTAGTTGGTAAGGCTAAAATAAAACGTCGCCGTAATGGGTAATAAGACGAATATCAGGATAAAGATGATCGATGGGGCGACGAACCCATACGCGGCTAGACCACCCCGGTTTCCTGCCCCTATCCGTTTACGCAAAGTCGATCTAAAAGCCACTTCACCCCCCCCCATGTTTTTGTGGTCAATAACCTACATCGATGTTCATTATATCAACCGGATATCCAAAAATATTAACTGCTGCTAATTTCCCGATCACACCAGTGCTGGTGCAGCAGGTTTTGTATCGACATTGCCACAGCAGCCGATAATTAACGACATAAAGATAGCAAATGAAACCATCCGAATTAGGGTCAAGGGATTTCGTATCTGTTATTTCTCATAAATCCATAGTTTTACAGAGATGCCAATTTCTCTTTCAAAAAAGAATAGCTTGATTCCATAGACCGAAAAACATCGCGTCGAAATTCATCTTGCTCAACAATCCACTGCTTCACACCAGACTTTTGGCCCGCAGACAGTATTGCGTCCCAGTCCAAATTACCCTCTCCAACTGGAGCATACGTGGTTTGCACAGCTAGTTCGAAGGCACCAGCCCCTTCCACAGGGATAACTTCGGCATCTTTTACATGTACACACGGAATCCTTCCCCTCAGCCTCGCCAATACTTCGGCAGGGTCAATGGCACCGTTAGATATCCAGTACACATCAGGCTCAAAAAGAAACCTTTCATCAAAACATTCGACCATAAACTCAAATAAAGTTTCTCCATCAGGACCGTTGCGTTGGAACTCATGAGAATGATTGTGAAACCCTATTTGCAGCCCCGCATCTTCCAATGCCTGGATCACCGGCACGGAGTCGATAGAGAACCTGCGATAAGAGTCTGCTTCGTGCATGTCATATGGTTGTTCCAAAAAGTTTAAGAAAACATAGCTACACCCAAGAGTCTGTAATCGTTCAATTTCTATGTCTGTATTGTCCCTTAATGCAGACCATGGACGATGGGCCGATGAACAGACCAAACCTTTTCTTTCAAAAGCTTCTCTAGCCCTCACTAGTGACAATTCAGGATTATCACCAGCCAAAACCCCTCTGTTGGCATACTGAACAGCTCGGTACCCAATTTGATGTAGTTGATCTAAAGCGAACTCAAATTCCTTTACCGTACCCAAATAATCCTGAACACAATACAGCTGGGCAGCTATTTGAGGTATTTCTTTAACCATTTAATAAACTATCCCTTTCAATAAAACTTCACTGAACACACCATGCGAATCACATTTTGGGCACCATCAAATTCTATCGGGCCAGCATGCTATACCAAACCGATCTTCGAATGATGATATTTCACGCATTCTGATCCAGACAAATATCATTACCTGCTAGCAAAGCTAAGATCCAGTAGAATCTGCCATCAGGACAATAGTTCACTTGATGAAATGGAGACAACTTTGTCCAAACGTAATCCAGAATCAGATTGGGCTGTGATACTTGGCGCATCAAGCGGATTCGGTGGCGCCACTGCCCGTCGATTGGCGAAAGACGGGTTTAACATATTTGGATTTCACCTCGATCGCCGAAACACTATGGATGCGGTCGAAGACACAATTAGTGCTATTGAAGGACACGGACAACAAGCTTTGTTCTTTAATGCCAATGCTGCCGACGACGATGTACGATCACAGGCAATTCGAGACATTATTGATTTTCTTGGAGCGGAGGATTTTTCAGGGAAAGTTAAAGTAATGCTACATTCACTAGCGTTTGGCAATCTCAGATCATACGTCGCTACTGACACTGAAGATTCCATATCACCATCTCAGATGGACATGACGTTCACCGTAATGTCTCACACGTTAGTATATTGGGCTCGTGACTTGGTTGAGGCTGGATTGATGGGTGATGGAGGCCGCATCTTCGCTATGACGAGCGCAGGAAGCCATAGGATATGGCCTCATTATGGTGCGGTGTCGGCAGTAAAAGCCACGCTTGACACGCATGTCCGCAGATTAGCTTACGAATTAGCACCCCGTGGGATTACCGTAAACTCGATACGAGCCGGTGTCACCGACACTCCCGCACTTAAAAAAATACCGGGCAACCTAGACCTACTTGATATAGCTCGCAAGAACAATCCCAGTGGTCGCCTCACAACACCCAAAGATGTAGCGGAAGCCATATCCTTGTTAATCGATGATCGCTCTTATTGGATTACAGGAAATATAATCGGTGTAGATGGTGGAGAAGACGTAGTAGGGTAGAGTGATAATATATTTCATTTTTATCGCCCACTAGACCTTTAAAAACTTTTTGTTCCATTCAGAAACCTTGTCTTTATAGGTGAGCAACAAACCGCTTAAGCGTCAGCTTTTTACGACCAGTGGCAAGATATTAGAAATCAAAACATTAGTTATGTTTGTGGATCAAGTACAGTGCCAGGGACGCAATAGCGACGTATCAACCGCAGGCTCTGACCGAACAGACGCTATGTCGCATTTAAGTTGTTCAACAAGATCATCAGTCGACGCAAATTTTCGCTCATTCCTCAGCTTGCGACAGAAAAACACTCGTAGTTTCCGGCCGTAAACCATATCGTCATAATCCAGCAAATGAACTTCTAACGACAGCTCTGTACCATCAAAAGTTGGTCGAACACCTAGATTCGCTGCGCCGACGTGCACACTATGAGGCTCCGAATCAAAAAGGACAGTCACAAAATACGACCCTATAGGGGGCAACACTACTTTTTCAGACAAACTAACGTTCAACGTAGGAAAGCCTAATTCACGCCCTCGTTTCTGGCCGTGTAACACCTCACCACTCAATCCGGGGAACCTTCGAAGTGTCCTTATCGCACTAGTAAAATCAGCCTCCTGAATTGCATCGCGAACAGCACGAGTCCCCATCTGGCTTTTTTCGCCTACTTGCTCAATTACCTCAAACTTGACCCCCAGCCGACCACAAATACGTGATAACTCAGCACATCCGGCATGCCGATTACGGCCCATTCGAGCATCAGGCCCCGAGACCATAGCTACCATTTGATGATCGTCTGCTAATTTCGTAATAAACGATTCAGCGCTCATTCCGGCAAAGGACTGATCGAAAGGTTGAATTTTAACTACGTCCACACCAGTCGCACATAGCAATTTCAAGCGGTCCTCAAGAGAATCTATTACCTTCATAGGCTCATTAGGCCGGAACAATTGCTGTGGGTGAGGCCAGAAAGTTATGACCGTACTCAAAGCCGAACTCTCGTTCGCTATTTTTACTGTGGATTCAATTAATTTTTGATGTCCGCCATGTACGCCGTCAAACTTGCCGATCGTTACTACCATTGGCTTGTTCGTAGGAAGCGAGTCTGCCGCTGACAATATCTGAGTCATATAGCTATCCTTTGGGCGAAGCAAAGACCAGCTTTGGACGGATACGACCGGGCCCATCATCCTCACCAACCCCAAGAAAATTGCCATCTGGGCCATATACTCGAATTCTGTCTCCGCCTTTCGTACGCTTCACAGGCATACCATTGCAAAACATGCGTTCTTCGTCTGCTCCAAGGACTATGCCAGGCAAGTCTCTCACTACAACATCACACGAATATATCGAATTAATGCAAGCCTTATTAGACAGTACGGCCTCTAATTGATGGATTGGAATTGCCGCCGAAATCTTAAAGGGACCGACCTCAGTACGAATCAGCCCGACAAGACAAGCCCCACATCGCAAATATTGGCCAAGCTCTTCAGCCAAAGATCTAACATACGTCCCTGTCGAACAGACGTACTTGATAGCTGCCACCAACCTACCGCCATTTCCAATTGTTGAAACCATATCAGATCTGCCGATATCCCGAATATCATCAGCAGTCCAATTAGTTATCTCTAGCAAATCAGCCGAATGAACCGTTACCGTGCGTTCTGGCGGATTGAAATCATGGCCCTGCCTCGCCAGTTCATAAGCGCGAACCCCATTGATTTTTACGGCCGAATAAATAGGCGGCCTTTGCATGATCCGTCCGGTAAAGGCATGAACCCCTTTTCGCAAATCATGGGGAGCTGGCTGAATTACCTCAGCAGACAATAAGTCCCCTTCCAAGTCAGACGTCGAGGTTCTAACTCCAAACATGATTATCGCCACGTAACATTTTGGCCATCTGTGCAAATCTGAAATAAGCCTTGTGCATCCCCCTATAGCCAGCGGAAGCACACCATTTGCTAGAGGGTCCAAGGTTCCTCCATGGCCAATTCGCTTAATACCAGTAATGCGGCGCACCTTTGACACAATTGCACTCGAAGTCATCCGGCGCGGTTTACATACATTAATGAAGTGTCCACCGTCAGCAAGAATATCTGTCATCCAGAGAGTCCGTCGTCATCGGAGACGATATCAGACATCGTCTCCAAAAGATTCATCCCTTCCTCATACCCAATATCTAGAATGAATTCGATTTCAGGAACTACCCGAAGTCTGAGAGCTCCTCCGAGCTGAAATTTAATGAATCCTTTAGCTCGTGCGAAAGCAGCTTCAACATCTTTAGTAGATTCAATACGTTCAGCTTCTGGTTCAATCCCTTTAACCAACGCATAATAGATACGTGAATGTCGCAAATCGTTCGACACCGTGACCCTAGTAATGACTACATCCGTTAATTTAGGGTCCCGCACAGAACTGCGCAGAATAGGGGCCAATTCGCGCTGGATTTGAGATGCTACACGCTCTGAGCGGATGGTCATGAGACTTATATAAGCCTTAATTGAACCCAGGCTAGATGCCGGGCACTCTCTCTTCCTCATGGAATGCTTCCACCACATCACCTACTTTTATCTCAGGCTTTATCGTGATAGCAAGGCCACACTCATATCCAGCATTAACTTCCGGAACAGAATCGGAAAATCTACGCAATGTGTCAATAGATCCTGTCGCAAGCACTTCCCCTTCACGAACCACCCGCACAGACAAACTGCGAGATATCTTGCCTTCTGTGACCATCCCTCCAATAATTTTTTTAGCACGCTCACTGCGAAATACTCCTCGAACGTCTAATCTGCCATCGATGATCTCTATCACATCAGGTTCTAGTTGACCTTGAAGGGCCTTTTCAACTTCCTCAATCAATTCGTAAATTATCGCGTAGGTACGAATCTCAACACCATTTTGATCCGCTAAAGCTCTGGCGGAGGGGTGCGCCTTGACGTTGAAACCTAAAATCACTGCCTTAGCCGCAGTAGCGAGGTTGACATCGTTTTCGGTAACAGTACCGACCCCACTGTAGACGACATTTGCATGGACCGTCTCTAGGTCTAGTCCTTTTACCGCACTACTTACCGCATCAACAGCTCCATTGGTGTCACCTTTCACTACTATGTCTAACTGTTTGATTTCCCCATGGGTAAGCTGCCTAGCGAGATCTTCCAACCCAAGACGTTCTGCAAGTGAACTATCCGCCTCTCGGGCCGCCAGCGAAGCACGACTGTCAGCTATTTCCCGTGCAGCTTTCTCAGTAGACATCACAGCTAACATATCGCCAGGACTTGGCATACCACCTAGTCCAACCACCTCGACTGGATCGGATGGACCCGCCTTCTTTATTCTGGATCCGGTATGATCAGTAAGACTACGAACTTTCCCACTTTGTTGACCGATCACAAACGCATCTCCCACACCTAGGGACCCAGCATGAACCAATATTGTTGCCACAGGTCCCTGACTACGATCCAATCTAGTTTCGATCACAGTCCCTCTCGCATCACCATTAACACGGGATTTAGGCTCTTCAAGAGAAGCAGTAAGCTGTATCATTTCAAGAAGATCATCGATCCCTGTGCCCTTCAACGCAGATACTTGAACAGAAACCACATCTCCCCCCATAGATTCGACCATTACACCAGCTTCAGCAAGTTCAGCAAGCGCCTTATTCGGATTAGCCCCAGACACATCGATTTTGTTAACTGCTATCACCAATGGGGCCTCAGCCGCCTTAGCGTGAGCGATCGCTTCGCGAGTCTGAGGCATGACACCATCATCCGCAGCGATGACTAGAACAACAATGTCGGTCACCTCCGCACCCCGAGCCCGCATCGCAGTAAAGGCCTCATGTCCCGGAGTATCTATAAAGGTGACGGGAACATCTCCTATGTTTACCTGATAGGCTCCGATTTTTTGCGTTATACCACCGGCTTCTCCATCCACCACATTTGAGCTGCGTATGGCATCGAGCAGCGTCGTCTTACCATGGTCCACATGTCCCATTACGGTTACCACTGCCGGGCGGGCCCCGATCTCCCCTTCTGGCTCCGGAATTCGGATTTCTGCAGGAATCTCCTCAACACTAGTGACTTCTTCTGCCGAATGCTCAGCCTCAATATCCATATCAGCAAGCATTAAAGCAGCTGTTTCAAAATCAAGCGCAGCATTAATATTAGCTACGATCCCTCTGTTGAATAGCTCCCCGACTAGTTCAGTTGGCGACATGGCAATTAGCTCAGCTAACTCTCCCACACTAATAGAGTCAGGCAAAGCTACTAGTGAAGGACGTTCAACTTCTGCTACCTGGGCATCTAAGCCATCTGGCTCCTCAATCGGAGCTGATGACTTTTGGTTTTTATTGCCTCTAGCAAATTGTTTCTTTCGAGTACGACGTGCAGCCAATTTTCAGAAATCCCTCATGTGTTTTCGTCTTCCTTTGTTACTGCCACTGATTCATTGCACAAAAAAGTATCCTTAGCTGCCCGAACCTCCTGAGCCAGCCGACTATCTCGTTCTAACCGCAGAGCTCTAGCCACACGGTGGTCAGATACGGCGACCTCCCAACAATCCTCACTCCCGCAAAGATAGGCGCCTCGACCCGGCATTTCTCCAGTCACGTCGGCGACCACCCCACCTTGAGGCAAGCGAACCACCCTTTGCAAATACCGCTTTTCCTTCTTTGAAGAACAGACGATACACGAGCGCTCCGGGACATGTCGAGACATCTTATTCCTCATCGCTCGACAATTTAGCATCCCCATCCATAAGTTCCGACGATGGAGGATCTTCGTAAGTGACATCCTCGCTAGGCGAGTCATCTCTATTTTCATCATCCAACTCTTGCGCAGATTCAGGGACAGCTTCATTCCTCAAAGTGTCCGGGGTGGAAGTATCCCGTATGTTAATTCTCCAACCAGTTAGCCGAGCTGCCAATCTAGCATTTTGTCCATCTCGGCCGATCGCCAGTGACACCATATCCGATTGCACTAGGACATCAGCTAGATTCTGCTCAACGTTTATGCTTACACCCTGTACTTTAGCGGGGCTAAGAGAATTTGCGATATAACTAGCAGAATCATCACTAAATTCGATTATTTCAACTTTTTCCGGCACCAAATCACGCACTATAGCCTGAATTCGTGCCCCCCTTAGCCCTACGCAGGATCCTACCGGATCTAAACCGTCTTGAAGAGATCGAACTGCCACTTTAGTCCTCAGCCCAGCATCCCTAGCTATGTTAACTATCTCAACCACATTATTCGATATCTCTGGAATCTCATTTTCGAATAGTCGGCGAACAAAATCAGGATTAGATCGACTAACCATCAGCTGTGGGCCACGACCCACATCAGCAACATCAACCAACAGCACTCTTATTCGCTGATTGACTCTGAGCCGTTCCGTAGAAATTTGCTCATTGAATGGCAACATCGCTTCGGCTCTGCCAAACTCAACTACAGTCCCTCTGTTGTCAATCCGAGAAACTTTTCCTACTAATAACTCACCGACATGCTCCGCATACTGATCGACAACCAATAATCGCTCCGATTGCTTAAGAGTCTGCAACATCGTCTGGCGTGCTTTTTGGGCGGCAATACGGCTAAACCCCTTAGGAGTTATGTCTACTTGAATCACTTCACCTACTTGGGCAGCAGGGTCGAGTTTTTGTGAATCCTCAAGACTGATCTCAACGGATTCATCCATAATCGTGCCAACTACCGTCCTGTTAGCATAAATCTTAAAATCACCAGCAGCGTCGACTTCAGCCGAGACGTCTTCAGCCGATCCTGGAAGGTCTAGGTAGGCCGATTCAACAGCTGCTCGAACCGCTTCAAGCACATCATCAGTGTCCAGCCCTTTGTCAGCCGCTATCTGAGCAACCGCAAGTTCGAACTCGCTCTTCATAAAGCTCGAACCCCGGTCTTATTTCGACTACTTCGCAACTAATGGGCGCTTCCTTGCAAGCATCCCCCCACCATCTTTCCCAACCTATCTGCCCAAGCAACGAAGTAGTACTGGTTTATTCCCGACTATTATAACAGCCCATGGCTGTCGCTGTGAGGGTTACGGCTCTAACTTATCCTTACTGATCTACTATCAAATACAACAATTCGCTCTTCAGGGAATTTGATCCAAATTTCTTCACCAATCCTGACATCAGAGCCTGAAGGCACCAGGACATAGCCATGAAGATCCGCTTCATCCTGAACGACGAACCTGACCAAGCTCTGCCGTTTACCAGGATCCGGCTGCACACTCTCTACTGACGCAAGGAAGCTGTTTTTCGAGTATGCCTCTGTTATTTGCACATGTTCTGGACGAATCCCTAGAGTGATATGTTCATTATCATTAATCGATGGAATAGAGGTCGCTGAAGTAAATTCAACGCTACCCACAACCACTTGGCCATTAGAGGCAACTGCAGAAAACAATGCCATTGGAGGTGCACCCAAAAACCCGGCCACAAACGTATTGTGCGGACGGTCGTATAGTTCCTGCCAAGTACCGACTTGTACTATTCGACCAGCATCCATAACGGCTATTCGGTCGCCTATGGAAGCAGCCTCAATCTGATCATGAGTACAGTAGATGGCCGTCGTCTTGAATTTTCTGAGCAGTTTCTTTATCTCGACACGAGTCTGGGATCGAAGCTTGGCATCAAGATTGGCCAATGGCTCATCAAACAAAAACACATTCGGATTCCGAATCACGCAACGTGCTATTGCGACGCGTTGTTGTTGACCACCGGACAACTCCCTGGGTTTTCGATTCAAAAGCTCGGCAAAGCCAGGACCCATAATTTCGACCGTATGCTTCACTCTTTCTGGGGCTTCGGAATCCCTATTACGCACCTGAAGAAAGAACGACATTATCCCCTTACTTTGCATATGCGGATACAGAGCATATTCTTGGAATACAACTGCTACTTTTCGTTCAAATGGCGAAAATGACGATACATCTTGTTGATCCATTAACACCCGACCTGAGCTAGTCTGCACCAAACCAGCTACAGCCTTAATCAAAGTGCTCTTACCACATCCAGTCGGACCGATAAGTGCCATCACTTCCCCTGTTCCCAGCGTCAGATTGATGCCATCTAACACTCGGACTTTTCCACCTGAACGATGCGCCTCATTACCCTCCTCATCGACTGCTCGAAACTTGCCTGACAACCCAGGAAGCCTAGGGGGAGAAGTATCAACCGCACGCAAAGTTACATCTACGCTGTCTAGTTCGAGCAGGGTCATAATTCAGTCACCAATTGATGGCCTTTCCCCGCCTTAACACAACCATTGAACTTCATTGCTCTTTCCCAAAACTTTGATTTATTGATATTGCTTTAAAAGATCCCTCACCACCCTGACCCCTACCATAGCTACTACTGCTGGACCCAATAGATACGCCAAAACATTCAGAAAAAACCCTAGTACTATCGAGATTGCAGTTATTAAAAGCAACGATACGGAAGCCCCAAAATTACCTAAAGCCAACACGGCAGCATTTCTCAACGTATCCCGTACATTCAAATCTAAAGCTACCATCAGAGGGAATAAGTACGGTTGAATCATTAGCCAAAATATTATCGGGTACAACACCATTACAGCTAGAACCTGGAATACATTGTTACCTTGGTTCCAATAAAACAACATCGCCAATAACAGGACATACAGTATGCAAAAGTCGACAATGGCAAGTCTCCACGCCACAAAAAAGTATCGTTTAAAAGCTGCCCCAAATGAATTCCATCCCACAGACTCAAAATTATCTAGTTTCATTACTGCGTGATACAAGGCAGCAGTAGCTGGAGCAGCAGAAAGCATCGTTATCCCGGTTATGACGGGCAACCCGATTAGTTCAAATGGATGAAAGCTTAAATCGCGAGCTCTAGAAGCAAAATCCTCATCTAGTAGGATGATTGATATCATCCACAAGAAAGCTAAAGACCAAGGGATGAGACTTACTGCCCAAGGTGCGTTTACGCGTGTAGCAATCGTAAAAACGTCGTAATACAGAGATCCCAAAGATTGCCAAAAATACCTAATAGGTCCAGGAAACCCCACAAAAACTCCTAACTATCGTCTGTAACCATTGTCTAAACTACATAAAAGCACCTTGCTATGTTAATGCTAGCGTAAACCGTGTAGTTAATCTGGTAGAACTACAACAATGTTTCCCTAAACAATAATATTCGGTGCTCGGCACTGGCTATAGCCACAAACGATTTGGACAACGGACCTTCATGCCAAGAATACGCATCCGGATAATCCTTTTACTAGTTGCTATTGCAATATTGGGTGTCATGTGGAGTTTTGGTAGTAAGTCGGCCAATGTCACATCTGATTTAGTCGTGATAGAAACAACTACCTCGGCAGTTAAGTCACTGGACAAACAATTGTCTTCAGTTGATGCGATAATTCAGAGGACAAAAGCCACAGGCTTATCAGAACCATTAGACATTATCGTTTCAGAACAAGAATTCTCATCAAAATTCGATACATGGGCTCATCCAGGCAACCGAGTAATACGTTTCCATAGTTTCTTAGGAAACGTTCTACCTGGCCAGTTAGTGCTCACCGGAAAGTTCGACCTTTGGAGATCAGAATTCGTTTTTAGAATAGAAGTTGAATTAAATATTGAAAATGGTAACCGCACGGCTAATTTGATTCGATTTCAGGTGGGACAGCTCTACATGCCAGAAGTGGCCAGAAACCTATCCTTATTAGTGGTTGAAAAGCTAATAGATGCAGGATTACCTAGAACGCCTATACACATTGAAACCCTATTAATAGATGAAAAAGAAATCGTCATCTCCGGTTCTACTAGGGGGATTTAGTCTGCACCCCAAGCCGCCTCTTCATCGCTAGGTGACGACCTTGTGTCCCGCCTCACTAACGAGCGCCTTAAACATTTGCAAAACATGCTCAATCTTGTCTGTCGCACTGGATTGAGATTCCGCTTTTACCACGATGTCAACAGGCAAACCGTCAGTATCTCTGAGAGCTACATAAGCCTTCAAATAGGCTCCAGGGAATTCGCACATTACACGTTCGATTATGGGAGATAATTCGGCCTCTGACATCCGTATAAGAACACGCATGCTAGCTGACCTCTTTTTATAGTGTTCCACAATCCTATGGTGAACATGCGTGTGATATATATCCTTTACCTCATGAGGAGGCCCCGGCATCGCTAGAAATTTAGTTCGCAGACCAGATAACATAAATGCCGGCGCCCAACCGTTCGGGTTTGACATTACCTCAGAACTCTCAGGGACAGAGCTCATCTTTCGCAAATGCCAAGGCAACTGTTCCACTCCGCAAACGCCCCTTTTTTCTGTATAACTAGCCAACGTCGATTCGTCTTGAACAACATTAGCTCCGCACAAAGAGGCCAATGCCTCTACTGTCCTATCGTCAGAGGTAGGACCAAGACCGCCGGTGCAAACGATCATATAGGGGCTTCTAGCGGCCGCCTCTATAAACGCGCCAGTTAATTCTTCCCATCCGTCTCCAACGATTGAAATCCTTGCTATGTTAGCTCCAGCCGCCGACATTCTTTCCGCCAACCAACTTGAATTCGTATCCTGAATTCTGCCCATCACTAGTTCTGTCCCAATCGCGATAATTTCAATAGGCTGATTTGTGTCAAATTCACTCATTTCAGAACAGTCACATTCATCACGGTCTCATTCATGGCTCAATTTGCTGTCTAGCCTGATGTTCGCCATCCGTTTCACTTGCCCGAACCACCTCACCGCTACTGCCAGCAGCATCTGCAACAAGCGTTTTTACATAATCTCGTATGAGTCCGATATTGGGATAAAGGACTTGAGCGCCATTTTCACCTTCCACTGGAAACACTCTGTTATCGGTATAGTCTATATTCCCAGACTTAATTGAAGATTTCGGTACGGACTGTGCCAACTTTGCCAAAGACGGAACATCAGTAATCGGTAAGTTTGTATCAAATGCATCCCTTAGTTGCCCGATTAAGGCAGGCGCCTGAAGTATTAACTTCGGAGAAAGAACCTGATTGCGTAAAGCCAGTAAAAACTTTTGCTGTCTCTCAATACGTCCAAAGTCTCCCACTTGATGCCTGCTACGAACGTAGCGCAGAGCCTTGTCTCCATCGAAAGTCTGCAGACCTTCCGGCAAAATAAACGGTTCGAATCCATCATCCATAGCATTCGGATAGGAAAAATCACGAATTTCTTTTTGAACGTTAATTTCTACGCCGCCAAAAAAGTCGACCAATTCCACAAAGCCTTGGAAATCCATAATTACATGATAGTCAAGGGCAACCCCGAGCAAGTCAGATACTTTCAGACGTAAAGCGTCAGGCCCTTCCAAAAACAGAACTGTATTTATGCGGTACGGTTCTGTGTTGCATCGATCTACGCATACATCCCGCGGCACTGACACCACTATGGCCGAGTTACTTTTGGGATCGATTCGCAAAGCCATAATCGTATCTGTTTTAGCGAATGGATCACCCTCCCGGCGATCAGTTCCTAGTAGCAGGATGCCCACCGGACGATCGGTGGGCCAATCGGGCACAAATTCAATTGGGTCTGAAATCACCGATGGCAAATCCATAACAGGCTTCACTACCTGTCGCACCTTCTGAACTAAACCCGGTTCCGAATCAGCCACTTCTAGTGGGATTGACGCATCATCGATTGCTCCTGATTCAGGCTCAGGCTCAGTAGCAGGGACGGAGGCAGAGGAGGCAAACCACATAAAAATGACAAAACCTACTGCAAATGCAAAAAGGGCAATAACGCCAAGAAGACCCATCCAGTCAGATAATTCACGTGGTGGCCTCCTGAAAGGTTTCGATTCAATCAACAATATCAACCCTCAAGGTAAATTAGGTCTTTCTTCATCATTGCCTCAAAATCGGCCGAATCAGGTTTACTTACAATAATTCCGAGATTCGGCAAGCCGGATCCATACATCATGTGTACCCTCAAGCTAAAAACGCATCTCGCTGGCCAAACGTTACTGGACCCATTGAGACATCGTCGGTATAAATCATACTGACGCAAAACAATCTAAATGATCGAACGAATATCTCAGCATCCAATATCGGTACTCGACTTGAAAGATTACACTTATACTAGAGTCTGTAGTCTTGGTTTGCCTAGACAAAACAGACTTCCAATGCGGCCAAGCATAAGTGGATAATCAGAACTCGCCCAATACTTCGCAGGGTAGAATAGGACTGCCGTTCAATGAACCCTATATCCGTAGTGGGAAGCATCAACATTGACCTAGTACTTAATGTCCCTCACTTCCCTGAGTCCGGCGAGACTGTTGCCGGTGGCGATTTGCAAATTTTTCCTGGCGGTAAAGGGGCTAACCAAGCAGTAGCGGCGGCACGACTTGGGGCCGACGTAACTATGATCGGTAGAGTAGGAGATGATGACTTTGGCCATCAATGCCTCGACACATTATCAAACGAGGGAGTGGACACATCCGGGGTTCTAATCGACAGCGAAACTCCTACCGGAATAGCTCAGATACTTCTAGATCCCGACGGACATAATCAAATAGCTCTATCTCCTGGTGCTAATTTCAAAGTCGACGCTGAACAAATCAGAAACCATTTGCCAGAAGGCCCTGGGCTAGTCGGCGGTGTTTTCGAAGTACCCACTCTTGCTATCGACATAGCGTTCCAGATAGCTGCCAATTCTAAATCTACCAGCGTGCTAAACGCAGCACCCCCACTACATATACCCGCTTCTCTACTAGCCAACACAAATATCTTAGTAGTCAACGAAACGGAAGCGACAACCCATTCTGGAATAGAAGTAAAAGGTGTAGATACCGCCATTGAGGCAGCAAAACGTCTATGCGAGTCTGGACAATTATCGACCATCGTCACCCTTGGAGACAAAGGAGCCATCATAAGCGACGGTAATACACAAGAGCATCATCCAGCATTCAAAGTGCGAGTTACAGACACCACAGCGGCCGGAGACACTTTCTGCGGAGCCCTTATGGTAGCAATCACAGAAGGTATGAACACAACTGAATCCCTTAGATTTGCCTCTGCTGCAGGTGCCCTGGCAGCCACAAAAATGGGAGCCCAAACATCATTGCCCAATAGAAGTGAAGTCGACGAATTCCTCTCCACCTCTGAACAATCTTGAACATCCGCGCTCGACACGTCTTTATCGCTATATTGGTGACGGGATTATTAGTAGCAATTGGATTTATAAGGTGGACACCATTGCTAATTCAACAACCTGTTTGATACTTCTTATTCACCAGACAATCTTTTTCGCCGCGCCAACACCATTTCAGCAGCCAATAACGTAGCGTTATGCATACTGGTTTCCTCTGCTCGGTTATCTCCAGCTCTACCGTAAGCAGTACCGTGGTCAACTGACGTGCGAATAACACTTGTACCCAGGGTCACGTTAACCCCCTCATGTATCCCAAGCATCTTGACAGGAATGTGTCCCTGATCGTGATACATAGCCACTACCCCATGGAATTCTCCACTAGCTGCACGGGAAAACACCGTGTCTGGAGGCATAGGCCCAACCACTTGCATCCCCAAAGAGACAGCCTCTTCTACTGCAGGGGACACTTCAGCACTATCCTCAGTACCAAAAAGATTGCCTGGCTCTGCATGCGGATTCAATCCAGCAACCGCGATCAAAGGATCGGCAATGCCCATGTCTTGCAAGGCCTCATGAAAAATTTTGATTACACCAATGATCCTATCTTTTTCCACCAGAGTGACAGCTTCCTTCACTCCAACATGTGTCGAAACGTGTATCACTCGTAACTTACCTGCCACCAACATCATTCGCGAGGTCTGAGAGTTACTAAACTCCTGTACAATTTCTGTGTGTCCAGGGTAGTCATAACCCGCCATCTTCATAGCCAATTTATGCAATGGACCAGTTGCTAGAGCATCGATCAATCCAGAATGGGCCAACTTAACCGCCTCAATCACTGCAACTACAGCTGCCTCTCCCCCGGCGGCAGTAACCTCCTTAAATGGAAGTCTCGAGTGGTCGATGTCCCAAGGATCTAATACGTCAATTACTCCCATCTCAACTCTAGCATCAGCCATTGAGACTATTTTGTTAACACCCAAATCAATGTTGCAAATTTCAATGATTCGCCGCAAGGCTGATGATGAACCGATAGCTACCGGTCTCAACACATCATAAATTTCAGGCCTAGCGATTGTCTTAGCCACTACTTCGGGCCCCACTCCAGTAGGATCCCCAAGGGTCATACCAATCAAAGGAAGATTGTTCAAAGTTCCACGCTGCTTCTCTATATGTCTATGTCGACGTACACGACGCTCTGAATTCGACGAGGGAAGCTGTCAACTGCCCTAGTCCCATTGAAAGCGTATATGAGCTTTCTAATCTCCAAAAGCATAATCGTATGAACATTACACATCAAAATACAACCTGCCCGCCCAAGCAGCTTACTGTTAGGCTGATAGATACAATTTACAGTAATGTTGTTGCGAAAAACTACAAGCACGTCGTCATCCGTATTGACCGGTGACAAAATACCCAATGGGAGAAGTCATCTGGAAAACAAGCCGCCAAATATCATTCTAGTGATTACGGATCAGCAACGTTTCGACACGATTGCCGCACTCGGGTTTCCTTATATGGAGACACCAAACTTGGACAGACTGGTTAACGAAGGCGTTAGTTTTACTAACTGCTTCGTCCCGGCACCTTCCTGCGCTCCAGCGAGAGCATCCCTTTTCACAGGTTATTACCCTCACAATACAAAGATTTTCAAAAACGGAGACTCCTGGCAAAGGACCTGGGTCAGCAAACTATCTGACGCCGGTTACCACACGGTAAACATCGGCAAAATGCATACAACCCCATTTGACAGTGACAAGACAGGATTCAACGAACGGTTTGTAGTAGAAAACAAAGACAGATTTCTGCAGGGAGCAGAATTCTTAGATGAGTGGGACAAGGCGCTTATGGCTCATGGGCTAGACAAACCTGGAAGAACCAAATACAGAACGCGAAAGGACTATCGAAATTCACTTGGGGCCTTTTTGTGGGACTTACCAGAACACTTGCATTCAGACATGTTTGTAGGGGACATGGCAATACGTTGGATAGACAGATACCCCGCTAACAACCCTTTCTTCTTACAGATCGGTTTTCCAGGTCCTCATCCTCCCTATGACCCAATTCCTCGATGGGCCAACCGGTACAAGGATGTTGATTTAGATATCGCGCACGTCTCAACCCAAGATTTAGAGTCGCAACCCCCACCGTTTGGCTTCATGCGTACGCATAATGTAGAAGTAGATCACGACTCCATAGTCCATCAACTAGACCCCACCGATAGCCAACGGCAACAGCAACGCGAATACTATTTGGCAAACGTCTCCATGATCGACGAAAAAATGGGTCAGATAATGCAAGCCCTTGAGCAGCGTGGGCATCTAGACAATTCCGTGGTTATTTTTACCTCCGATCATGGAGACTGTCTCACCGACCACGGCCATAGTCAAAAATGGACCATGTACGACACTGTCACTAGAGTACCCGTAATTGCTTGGTCGCCAACAAACAGATTCCTTCGCGGTGCCACAATAGACGACCTGTACTCTTGGATTGACCTAGGCCCAACGATACTAGAACTTGCCGGCATAGACAGTCCGAAAGGATTTGATGCTATATCAGCGCTACCTGCGATGAAAGGAGAGAAAACCCAGGGAAGGAAATACGTCTTCTCAGAACACATCAGGGAAAACATGATGGGTCTGGACACCGACTTTATGACGATGGTCAGAGACCGAAAATGGAAACTCGTCCATTTTGCAGGTGAATCATTCGGTCAACTGTTTGACCTTGAAGCCGACCCCGATGAAAACATAAATTTGTGGAACGAACCTGATTATCAAGTTGCAAAACACTCCATGTTAGAAACCCTAAGAGAATGGCTCATCTCCAGTAACGCCCGCGCCAATGATTGGGGCAGCGACTGGAGATAAGAATTAATTAGGCGATACTTACACAACATCGCCCTGTTTTCTAATGAAACGGTTCTACCGGTGGCCAGCCTTATTGCAAACTATTAGCATTTAATGTCCCATCGTGTCATAGTTATCAGGGCCTTTTCAATAGTCCTAGCAAGGAACTGGAGCGAATAGTTCTGGATAAGACAGAACAACAAGATTCTGAATCTCTTAATAACGACAATCATCCCGATGATTCAAGCACAACTACTAATGAAAGCTTGAGCGCTGCGGATTATTACGAACAGTTGGCTAAGCAGGCTATCCCTAAGCCTCCGTTACGCCAATCTGATGGCATTAGTAGGAGGGGCCTATTGAAGGGGTCAGTAGTAGGTGCGGCCGGGACAGCCGGTATGGCTCTAGCTTTAGGTAATAGCCAAGCAAAGACCAACACAACACAAACTCTAGACTTCGGTAAAGAAGACCTTTTTGATCATAGTCATGAATTTGCCGGAACGGTCGGGGATATAGACATAGCGTCGGATTTTGATCCTATGGTGTTCCTGGAACAATTCGATTTTGGAACCAAATCACAACTTGACAATGGACAAACAGTAAGGGATTACAACATCGTTGCTGTTGACCGCGACATTGAAATTGCTCCTGGCGTCAAGTTCCCCGCTTGGACCTATAACGGACAAGTTCCAGGACCCACTATACGAGCCACCGAGGGAGACTTACTTCGGATAAATTTTTCAAATGCTGGTACACACCCTCACACCATTCACTTCCATGGAGTGCATTCACCAAAAATGGATGGGGTTTTCGAAGTCATTAAACCCGGTGGTCAGTTTATGTACGAATTTGAAGCAAAACCATGGGGATTACATTTGTATCATTGCCACGCGGTGCCTTTGAAACGACATCTACATAAAGGACTTTACGGAACATTCATTGTCGACCCTCCAGCTGGTCGACCTGCAGCTCGCGAAATGGTTATGGTAATGAATGGCTTTTCGACCCAATTCGACGGTGCCAACACGTTCTACGCTGTTAATACCGCTGCTTTCCACTATGCCAAGCAACCTATACCTGTAAAAGTAGGACAGTTGCAACGTGTATACCTAACAAACTTGACCGAATTCGACTTGATCAACTCTTTTCATCTACATGCTGACATGTTTCGGCTATATCGAACAGGCACTAGGATGGATCACTACGAAATCACTGACACCGTTATGCTTTGCCAAGGTGAGCGAGCTATATTGGAATTCACACTCCCCGAGCCTGGGAGTTATATGTTTCATGCTCATCAATCCGAATTCGCAGAACTGGGATGGATGGGGATATTTGAGGCGCACGAATGATTTCAGAAGAATCTTCCAACGAACAACCACCTGCCTCGTCTAGCATTGGTTTTCGAATGCTATTTGCCTTTGTCCCGATGGGTTTATTAGGTCTGTTAATAGCGTTGTTCATATCGTTCGGTCCAGCTGGGGTGTTTCAAGCAGGCTTTCCTCCAATAGAAGAATTGGATGTAGAAAGAATCACATTTGAACCAAATCAGGTTAGTCTCCATATAGTAAATGGCGGGCCTGAATCTGTGACTATAGCGCAAGTGTCCGTTGATGAAGCATTCTGGAATTTTACTACCAGCCCTTCAAACACTGTCGATAGGCTGCAGCGTGCCGTAATAACACTGCCCTATCCATGGGTGGAAGGTGAACCCCTCTCGTTTGCAATAGTAAGTAGCACAGGCATCGTATTTGAATCGGGTGCTGAAATATCAACAATCACCCCATCGCCAGACGGAAACTACATCATAACTTTCAGCCTGCTAGGCATATATGCTGGGCTAATTCCAGTACTTATCGGATTGCTTTGGTTCCCATTCTTGCGAAACCTTCACCAAAAATGGATACATTTTTTCCTGAGCTTCACAATCGGGTTACTACTATTCCTCGGAGTTGATTCAGGAGTTGAAGCAATTGAGTCAGCGTTAGAAGTTGCTTCCGCATTCCAAGGATTTTCTATTTTGCTAACAGGATTAGCACTCGCTGTTTTAGCAATTGCGGGTATCAACAATTGGCAGGACGCACGCAATTCTGTTGGAAGCGATTCATCTCTTCGAATAGCTTACACAATTGCCTTCGGAATAGGTCTCCACAATTTCGGGGAGGGACTTGCCATTGGAACCGCCTATTCCACCGGTCTTATTTCTCTAGGAACCTTTTTGGTCATTGGGTTTGCCGTACATAACACTACAGAGGGCCTAGCTATTGTTTCCCCCTTGTCAAAAACTCTATTGACTCCCAAATCTATGATTGCCCACCTGCTCGCACTGGGCTTGATAGCAGGATTTCCCACGGTGCCTGGGGCTTGGATAGGCGGATTCTCATTCTCCCCAATATGGAACACTCTTTTCCTTTCGATAGGTGCTGGAGCAATATTCCATGTGTCATGGCAAATATGGTCATCGATCAGAACCACCTCTGCAGCGGCACTGGGAAGCCCTCTCAACATACTGGGGTTCTTAACTGGACTTATAGTAATGTACGCAACTGGATTATTGATCGTCGGGTAATTTCAGAATCCTTCACAAGGCCTTTCGGCATTCGTTCTTGCTACCTTGAATAGCTTTGATGATCTGACACATCATAGATGTTTCATACTGCCTCTTTATAATCTCCTAGTTACCAACAACTATTAGGTTATGCCACAATTGCAATGTCTACCGACAGTATAAAATTGGCAGCAACTCCGCAAAACTACCGCACAGTAGTAACCGCAAATATGCGGCCAACATTAACGTTCAAACAACACTCGACCGACTTGGAGCTCAGATTTGGTAAATAGGCAGCATATTATTCCGGAAAATATTCACAAGCGTCCAGCCGAATTAGCGCAGGCTCTTCTTCGCTTCGACACAACCAATCCGCCTGGGGATGAACTCCAGTGCATCGAATACCTAGAAGCCGTGCTGGATGCATACAACATCGAACATAACCGTTATTCACTCGATCCGGGGCGCCCCAACTTAGTTGCGCGGCTGCCCGGAGGCAATGCCAATCCATTGCTGATGTATGGGCATGTAGACGTAGTAACCACAGAAAATCAGTCCTGGACTTATCCACCATTCAATGGGGAAATTCATAATGGCTGGTTATGGGGCCGAGGGGCCTTAGACATGAAGGGTGGAGATGCTATGTTGCTGTCCGCATTTCTAAGAGCTAAACGGGAACGACTCCAGTTACCCGGAGATCTTATATTAACTTTGGTCAGTGACGAAGAGGCCGGGGGGGAGTACGGGGCGAAATTTATGGTCGAACACCATCCCGATATTTTTGCCAATGTCAATTACGCAATCGGTGAATTGGGGGGTTATTCTCATTATTACGGAGGCAAAACTTTCTATCCAATAATGATCGCGGAAAAGACTGTGGTGCGAATCCGTATCACTGTAACAGGCCCTGGCGGCCATGGGGCAATGGTGCACAATGGCACTGCCATGGCAAAAGCAGGAAAAATCCTTACTTTATTGGAGGATCAACGACTCCCTCCCTCAATAACGCCAGCAGCACAATCTATGTTAGAAGGGATGGCCAAAGCTCTTTCCCCAAAAGATTCAAGTTCATTTCTTCAATTATTAGATCCTACAAAGACTGACGCAACATTAGATGCCATGCCAAATCATGGGCGTGAACTAGATCCATTGTTACATAACACAGTCAATGCAACCTTTGTCCGGGGCGGCACAAAAATAAACGTTATCCCAGGACACATTGAGATCGATTTAGATGCTAGACAAGTACCAGGATCCAGCCCAGAGGATCTGGGAAGAGAACTCCATCATCTACTAGGTGATGATTTCGAAATAGAAATCTTAGAGGCAGACCCACCCGGACCCAACCAACCTGATATGGGGCTATTCGAAACTCTTTCTTCCATACTGCGAGAGGCCGACAAAGATGGATATCCGATACCCTTCATGACTAGTGGAGCAACAGATGGTCGTTTTTTCTCACGCCTCGGAATACAAACCTACGGATTCTTACCCATGAAATTGCCTGAAGGGTTCGACTTTACAAGACTACTGCACACGGCCGATGAACGAATCCCGGTAGACGCCTTAGAATTTGGGTCCCAAGCAATCTACAAGGTATTGCAAAGATTCGGTGATGCAGCTGACTAACTTCGACTTGGATAAGCGTGACATCTAATGGTCGGGGCGCGGGGATTTGAACCCCGGACCTCGTGCTCCCAAAGCACGCGCGCTGCCGGACTGCGCCACGCCCCGTATTACTGAATCAGCCTAACAGTAATTCATGCACTATGCTTAACTAGAATTTGCATCATCAGTCACACTGTTCTTTTCTTGTTGGTCATTTACCTGTTCGGACACTTTAAATGAGCGATAGGACGGATTATTAAGAATTTGTAGCGCCTGAGATGCTTTCTCTACTTTCTTGGCAAGAGCTTTTTCATCTTTGTTGCCTTCTGTTCGCTCGGCCTCCTCATCTTTGTACTTACCCACTAGGGCTTCGTGGGACAATCGGATTTCCTCATCACTCGCGTCTAGTGATACATCCAGGAGCTTGTACGCATCTTCCACACTCTCCACTACCCACTGGGAATACAATTCCGGGTGTTCCTTTTCTGCAACATCGGGGCTAAGAGCATACCGATTCGGCCATTCTGTAAAACTAGAAGAGAATTGGTCAGTGAATAGCTCTAGATCATTGACAGAAACCCGCCTCTGTATAGTGGCGTACACACCTTTTGAAGACCACTCTACTTGTTCCGTCGATCCTGGCTCGAGGGTCATATCAACGATCCATTCATCTTCGGGCGCATCCTTCCAATTAATAAGATCATGCTTGACTATTTCCGTGAGTCGATCGGTAGGAGTACCCCACAATTCAAATCTCAACCTCTGTCTCCGACGATCGAACAGAGAACGAACCATAATTGCCCCATTTGTATCATTGAGGAATTTCAAGTCTAGGGCTTCAGACCATTTGTTCTCCGGTTGCCATATAGATGCATCAAATCCTATCGGAGCATCGCCTTGTTCGTAATACGGGACCCTATAGATGTGCTTATGCCTTTCCTTAATCGGCAACCCAGCCCAAAATGCCGCCCGAAACATTGTTGTAGAAACCTGGCAAATGCCTCCACCTACGCCTTCTTCTGTTCTATCCTCAATAATCACTAACCCTTCTCCAAACCCACTTTCTTCGTCTATAGGTCCCAAGGCCTTGTTGAAGGAAAATACTTCGCCCTTGTCAACTACAAAGCCATCTAAGTATTTTGCGCCAAGCTTGATGTTCGCTATGCGATATTCGGCTGACTTATCAAAGAAAGACTCGCCAGTAGCCAACAGATGCGTAATACCTAAGTTCGAGCTTCCATCACTCGGTCTCTCAGCGGCGAAAGATTTAATAGGGATTTGAACACGCCGTGTGTTATTACTGACCGCCTCATTGATAGCATGAAGCAATCCATCCTTGTCGAGATTACGACCATCAATCCAAGGGACAAAATTTGTGACCCGATTGGTCTGCTGGTCGTATTCAAGACGCCCGTTTACTGGCTCTATTCTTATGGCATCATCGATCGAATCGAACAGCTCAGTAAGCTCATTAGAATCTATACCAATCTTAAAGTCCCCGTTGCGATTACCAATAGTCAGAATACTCCAAACTCCATCCTCATAGTGAAGAGTCATGGGATCTTCGATAACTTGCCGTAATTTATTGGCCAAGTGAGTTACTTGCTCTGTACCTACATCTGGCTTTACAACAGACATAGCCACGTTGACTATTTGAACTTCAGCAGCCCCATCCGGTTCATTGACTTCAGTAACCATCGTTCGCCAGTCAACCTCGAAACCATCTCTAGAATCCCTTATGTGCACTGCTTGGTTATGTAATTGGATATCCGCTTCCACTACCGGGATTGCATAGACTGATGCAACAATCTGTACATATTCCGCCAACTTAACCCTATCTAGGGCAAATTCGATAGGCCAATCACGATTATTCCGACCACTTACAATCTGCTGAGTGACACGGTCGATGACCCCACTGCTTCGCCCAAATGAGTGAGCTTTTTGCAATGGAGTCATGTAATCGACGCTTAAACCTATTTCTTCAGCAGTTGGACTCCATACCCTATCAACAGCTTTAAAAATTACCGGCGATTCAAGATACCGGCTCCATTTTGACTCAAATAGGTCCACAGCCTCACGAGGAGTCAACCCAGAAACATCGGTGTCACCAACACTGATTCCAGGCAAAAACTCACCATTGTGCTGGAACCCTTTGCGAAGCACAAATGCACCTACCCCACCCACCAAAAAACTACACATTCCGGCCAGTGACGTAAGTACAGTGCGACGCGAAATATTCACTTCCTCTGCCCGTTATTCATATTATTCGCAGTTTTCGCGTCCCATAATGAATTTACTCTTACAAACCACACATTAAGACATTTTCATCCAACCTCATGCCCTAACGTGACCATCTCCAGTAACGACCCATTTGTAGGTAGTCATTTCGCGCAAGCCCATTGGCCCCCGGGCATGTAATTTCTGAGTACTGATACCTATTTCTGCGCCAAGTCCAAACTCGCCACCGTCAGTAAATTGGGTGGATGCATTTAGATACACAGCGGCGGCATCTATCTCATCTAAGAAAGTAGACCCCACCTCTTGGTCTTCAGTAACTATCGCCTCAGAGTGTCCTGAGCCATGATCTTGAATGTGCTCTATTGCTTCATTTAAACCATCTACCAAGCTAATGGCTATACGCAAAGCATTCCATTCAGTATCTAAGTCTCCGTCTACCAAATTTTGCACAGGAACATCGGCCCCAATTATCCCAGAACATTCTGTGTCGGCACGTAGTTCAACTCCCACTTGATCTAATTTGCGAGCCAAATCAGGAAGAAATGCCTCAGCTATAGATCGATCTACCAATAGCGAATCCAGTGCATTACAAATTGACGGCCTCCGTACTTTCGCATTAATTACAATATTGTTAGCTTTTTCAAAATCCGCATCCGAATGCACATACGTGTGGCAAACTCCGTATCCAGTCTCAAGTATAGGTATACGCGAATTGTCTGCCACATAGGATACTAATCCTTTTCCACCCCGTGGTATCACAACATCTATGTGACTACGCAAACTCAACATTTCGCCAACTATTCCCCTATCAGTATTTTCAATTAACTGAACCCATCCGACAGGCATCCCTTCGGATATAGAAGCAGAATGAACAATGTCATACAATACTCTATTGCTGTTTATTGCCTCTTTACCTCCCCTTAAAATCACACAATTCCCTGATTTCAAACACAAAGCGGATATATCAACTGTAACGTTGGGTCTGGATTCAAAAATGATTCCGATAAGACCCAATGGCACTCGTCTCCTCTCCACACTAATCCCACTGTCCATTTTACGACTTTCAATTGTTTCCCCAACAGGATCCGGGAGGCTCACTACATCAAGAACGGCCGAAGCAATATCCTCGACGCGTTCTGGCGTAAGTAACAACCGATCTAGAATATAGTCTTGAACCTCGTCCCTACGAGCAGCTTCCATATCAGCGTTATTAGCAATAATAATTTCGTCCATACGTCGCACCAGAGCGCCTGAAATGGCTTTGAGAGCCGAATTCTTTTGGGCGGTCGACATTGATCCAAGGGAGCGCTTGGCTCGCACGGCTAATTCTGCCTTATTAAGCAATTCCGATTCTTGTTTACTCAAGCTTCTGCTCACAATCCCAATACGACAACATTTATAATCCTTCAAATACTACGGTGTCACCGGAAGATCCGAAATCACCATATTATTACGGTGAATAATCTCTTGCCCATGGGAATATCCCAAAACCCTGACAATTTCGCCTGATTCACAGCCCTTAATACGACTTATATCTGTCGAACAGTAATTGACTAGACCTCGCCCAAATTGATTTCCACGAACGTCGCACAATACAACTAGCCCTCCCCGATCAAAGTTACCTTGGACTTCTATCACCCCTGCCGGCAACAAGCTTTTTCCATTTGTACTAACAGCTTTTACGGCGCCAGTATCGACAGTGATTGTGCCTTTTAGCCCTAAGTTTGCAAGCATCCATCTGTCTCTGCTTTCTTTTCTCTTCGCAGTCGGAACAAACCGCGAACCGACCGTCTCCATTGACACAATTCTGTGCAATATATTGGGTTCCATCCCATTCGCAACAACCACTGTTACCCCATGTGACATAGCAAGACGAGCGGCCTCCAATTTTGTCCGCATTCCACCAGTACCTACCCCGCTTATTGTTCCGCCTGCTTCACTCAACATGTCATCAGTAACTCGATCAATTTGCGGCACCAATTGGAGGCCGCTATTCTGCACTCGTCGAAAATACCCATCCACATCAGTCAACAAGATTAGAAGATCAGCATCCACCAAGTTTGCAACCAAGCCAGACAAACGATCATTGTCTCCAAGATTCAGCTCTTCAGTAGCTACAACATCATTTTCATTTACTACAGGTAGTATGCTACGCCGGGTCAATTCTAATAGGGTATTCCTCGCATTGAGGTAACCTGTGCGATTCTCCACAGAGGCTCGATCAATAAGAGTTTGGGCTATCACTATGTCGTGTCTGTTGAACTCCTCACTAAGATGCGCCATAAGCGGAGCTTGTCCAACTGCAGCCAGTACTTGCTTAGACAGAATGGATTCCGGGACGTCCTCGCTAAGAATCGATCTGCCTATGCCAACGGCTCCACTCACCACAAGTACGACTTCTGACCCACTGGCCATAATTGAAGAAACTTGATCTGACAGTGCAGACACAAATCTGTCGTTTACACCGGCGCCATGTCTTGTGAGCAACGAAGTCCCACATTTCACTACAATGCGGTTGTACTGATTCTCCATCGATTTACTCCTATACAGCTCAATGATGGAGGCTAAAACGCGGTCAACACGATAAACACCTACCTGATTCCAAGAATAATCTCAACTGTAAGCTGATCCAGTTTTTCATACATGAAATCTCGTTTTGCCATAGCGTCGACATCAAAGTCCTTAGCTTGTAATTGCGCGGCCTTGTCTGATGTATATCCGGCGACGATACTATCCCAATTCGCACTCTCAGTGTGAAGTTCTGACAGCATTCCCTGAATCTCAGGATCACCGTTAAATCTGTCTGCCTTTTCGCGTAATATGAGATACGTCCGCATACAACCACGGGCAAACTCCCATACACCATCCTCCTGTTCAGTTCGGTATGCATGGGCATCGAAATGGCGCATCCCGTCATACCCAATATCCTCTAGTAATTTGACCAAAAAGAAATTGCTTTTCAATTGAACTGACCCAAATCGAAAATCCTGGTCGAACCTATTCATCTCTTGGTCATTAAGATCCACGTGGAATAATTTCTGGGCATCAATTGCTTGAGCGACTGCATGGGGAAAGTTCAGTCCAGCCATAGTTTCATGAGCCACTTCCGGATTCACACCCACCATATCAGGTTGATCCAGAGTAGCAATAAAGCCGAGCATAGCACCAGTGGTAGGAAGAAACAGATGTCCACGTGGTTCGTTTGGCTTTGCTTCCAAAGCAAACTTCATGTCGTAACCCTGATCGTTCACATAGGAACAAAGGAAGTTTAAAGCGTCGCGAAAATACTTATAACCATCTGGCAATTGTTTAGACGCATCAACTTCAGAGCCTTCACGGCCTCCCCAAAACACATATATTCCTGCACCGAGATCTGCTCCCAAATCAATAGCCCGAAGTGTTTTCTTCAAGGCGAATTCCCGCACATCCGGGTCGTTCGACGTAAATGCTCCTTCTTTGAACACCGGGTGAGTGAACAAATTCGTCGTTGCCATAGGAACCTTCATCCCATGATCCTCCAGGGCACTCTTGAACGACTTTACTATTCGATCGTGCTCAGCGGAAGAGGCGCCAAAGGGCACAAGATCATTATCGTGCAGATTGACACCATACGCCCCAAGTCTCGATAGGTTTTCCACAATATGTTCGGGACTGAACGGCGATCGAACCGGGTCACCAAACGGATCCCGACCTATATTGCCAACGGTCCATAATCCGAAAGTAAAATGATCAGATTTTTTAGGTTCGTACATCAAGTCCTCCAACAATGTAATTCTGACATGCAAGATTTCGACATCAATAAGTCTAAGTATAATGATGATCGCTTTCACATGAGCTCGAAAACTTATACTCATGCATTTAAGAAAACCTATCAGTCTTATGATCCTTGAACACAATAGAAACTAGGAGTCATTCAATCCTGAACATCTATCAACTAGTATCAGAACTATCCATGATGAGGAGACTCACTTGGGGGTTTGCCCCGCAAGTAGCTATAGTGCCAAAGAGCAAATAGTCGTCTCAGGCATAATGCCAAGCTCAATTATCAGGTATTTGATCGCCCAACAGGATGCACAAGTCAGAAATCGAGTGAATCACAATGGCAAACACCAAAGAAAGCGTTTTTTATCCGAGTCGAGGCTTTTCGAAGTCAGCGCACATCGTTGACATGGACCAATATCGTGATCTCTATGCACGTAGTCTAGATGACCCTGAAACTTTTTGGCGTGAGTTGACTGACGAATTCGAATGGCATAAACCATGGACTGTTCTACGAAAATGGGATCCTCCTTATTGTCGTTGGTTTGAAGACGGAGAACTAAATATCACTGTCAATTGCCTGGATCGACACGTAGCTTCCGGCAAAGGTGACAAGATCGCCTACCACTGGGAAGGGGAGCCTGGCGACCGACGTTCCATCACATACAGAGAACTTTTGTCCTCAGTATGTCAAACGGCGAACGGACTAAAATCATTGGGCCTAGAAAAGGGTGATCGGGTAATCATATACATGCCCATGGTGGTCGAGACTGTAGTGGCAATGCTAGCGTGTGCAAGGCTGGGCCTAGTACACAGTGTAATTTTCGGTGGATTTAGTTCGGATGCAATACGGGATCGCGTGTTGGATGCAAGTGCCCGATGCGTGCTTACGTCCGATGGGGGCTGGCGCCGAGGCAAGGTTATTCCGTTGAAATCTAATGTTGATCAGGCCATAAGTAATGATGCATGCCCCAGTGTCGAACACGTCGTAGTTCTAAACCGTTGTGCAAATGCTGTTGACATGATTCCCGATCGGGACGTCTGGTGGCACGATCTGGTCCGTGGACAGTCATCTACATGCGAACCAGTGATGGTGCCGGCGGAACACCCTCTTTACATTCTTTACACAAGTGGAACCACTGGCAAGCCTAAGGGTGTGGTACATGCTACAGCAGGCTACATGGTTTACACCGCAATAACGTCCAAAATGGTATTCGACCTTCGTGACGAAGATATCTACTGGTGCACAGCCGACGTAGGATGGGTCACCGGCCACAGCTACATCGTGTACGGTATATTGGCCAATTGTTCTTCCAGCGTGATGTATGAGGGCGCCCCAGATCATCCGGATTTTGGAAGATTTTGGAAGATAGTTCAAGACTACAAAGTAACAGTGTTTTACACAGCCCCTACAGCAATCCGTGCATTCATCAAGTGGGGAGATGCGTGGCCGAACAAATACGATCTTAGTAGCCTACGTTTAATCGGTACTGTTGGTGAGCCCATCAATCCAGATGTATGGGATTGGTACAGGAGAATTATAGGTGGAAGCAGATGCCCAATAGTTGATACTTGGTGGCAAACCGAAACCGGCGGCTTAATGATTACCCCGATGCCTGGAGCTACCCCCACAAAACCGGGGTCTGCGACGCTGCCATTTTTTGGGGTAGACGCCGAAGTATTGCGCGAGGATGGCTCAGTGGCAGACGATGACGAACGCGGATTATTAGTCATAAGGCAGCCTTGGCCTAGCATGATTAGAGGAATATACGAAGATGGCTGGGGAATACCTGGCCACGACGGAGAATTTGGTGAACAAGATAGATTTCGTGAAACCTATTTCCATAAGTTTCCGGGGTTGTATTTAGCAGGTGATGCAGCGACCCGTGATTCAGATGGCTACTTTTGGGTGATCGGGCGCATTGATGATGTACTAAATGTATCGGGTCACCGAATAGGCACAGCGGAAGTAGAAAGTGCTTTAGTTGCACACGAAGCCGTCGCGGAAGCAGCGGTTATTGGAATACCGGACGACCTTACGGGCGAATCGGTGGCAGCATTTGTAACTCTAAAATCAGATTATACGGCAGGGGATGCTTTGCAACAGGCTTTGCGGCAGCATGTCGCTAATAGCATTGGGGCATTTGTACGCCCAAAGATATTGCGTTTCACCTCTTCGCTCCCAAAAACCAGAAGCGGAAAAATCATGCGAAGACTGCTGAGGGAAGTCGCAATCGGTGGGGACATCAGAGGAGACACCACGACACTAGAAGACATCGATGCACTGGCGGATCTTCAAAAAACAGAGGAGTCGTGAGAGTTATGAATCGCTCTACGAGAAAGTACAATACCAAGCAAATGTTCTATTCTTCTCACCCAAACCACACCAGCCTTGAAATCGCAAAAATTCAGATCTGAACGCCTAGTCTCAGTAACGCGAGGTCGATCTATAGCCTTAGATATGGCCAACAGCTTAAGACGTCCGAACCGTATTAAT
>Ga0310344_10000482_pt1 | contig 31334 bp, 22 predicted proteins | sample HC15DNA20200_MG_FD_203801 | JGI IMG/M metagenome (GOLD analysis project Ga0310344, IMG submission 203801) | Marine microbial communities from station ALOHA, North Pacific Subtropical Gyre - HC15-DNA-20-200_MG | ecosystem: Environmental > Aquatic > Marine > Oceanic | place: Pacific Ocean: North...
TTGACGAATCCAGGTCCAGGGAAAAAGTGCCAGTCTTGCCTATGGGGGGCATCAAAATTGAAAAGGGTACGGGATCTTTGCACTCGATCTAGTGACTGGAGGAACAAGTTTGCAGAATCAACCATTAAAAGTTCAGTCTTGTCTGGGGAGGCTTTCATGACCGCAATGCTTCCGAAGAGAAGTAGTAAAAGGCAGGATCGGCAAAGGTGTTTCATTGTGAGTGTCTCCTTATCCACTTGTCAGATTCCCTTATGCTACTCTTAGAACTCTTTAAATTTCAAACGAAGATCATCCTTTCAGGTTTTCTACCTGATTAAAAGATCAGGGAGGGCGAATCAGAACTGCGGATTTAGAATCCTTCTCGCATCGCGTGAAGTTTCCGCTAGAGGCCTCGAGGGGGATTGGATATTATTGAGCTATGGATTTAACTACTCGACTAAGAAAATTTAACAAAAATCTAATTTTGGTGATCTGTGTAACGCTTTTGTTCGTATCTCAGATGAGTCTGCAGGCACAAGAGGCAGACGAGCCTTTGTTCGAGAAAGAGATGCTGTTTCCTGTGGAACATTGGCACAATCACTCCTCCTCTATAGTGGAACTACCCAATGGCGATCTCTTGGTCGCTTGGTTTCATGGGTCAGGAGAGAGAAATGCTGATGACACGGTAATCCTGGGAGCACGTTGGAGTAAACAGAGCCAAGTTTGGAGTGAACCTTTTTTGCTGGCCGATACGCCATTTTTCCCGGATACAAACTGTGTTCTTTATATCGACTCACAAGAACGTCTATGGCTTTTCTGGCCAACGATTCTAGCCAACCGATGGGAGACGGCGCTAATGCACTATCGACTTTCTACTGACTACCAGCAGTCGGAGGGGCCTCCTACTTGGGATTGGAGTGACAACATTTTCCTTATCCCCAAAAACATAGCCAGTAGGACAATTGAGGTGATAGGGCCAGATGTAGATTCGGAGGAATTGGTCCAAGGTGGGCGAAGCTACGGAGGAGGAAGAGCTCCGCAAATCAAGGTGCGTGCTCGTCGTTTAATCACTCTTGCCCAAGATAAATACTTTTCTCGAGTTGGTTGGTTCACACGCAATCATCCCATTGAGCTTCCATCCGGTCGGATGATTGTCCCGATGTATTCTGATGGTTATTCCTTTGGGATAATGGCCCTCAGTGACGACGGAGGAAAAACCTGGTTCTCCAGTGAGCCTATTGTTGGATATGGTGGCATTCAGCCTTCAGTAGTGCGACGAGACGATGGGACGCTAGTAGCCTATATGCGTGATAATGGCCCCGCACCGAAACGCATGCAGATATCCTACTCACGGGATGATGGTATTAGCTGGACAGCTGCTGCTGATACGGAGTTGCCAAACCCCGGGTCTAGTTGTGAGGCTATTCGTCTAAAGGACGGCAACTGGGTTCTAGTGTATAACGACACCGAATCTGGTAGAAGTTCGCTAGCCATTGCGTTGTCGGAAGACGAGGGACATAGTTGGGAATATTTACGTCATCTAGAACGATATGAAGCGATTGGGGAGGAAAGGGAACCCAGTTTCTCCTATCCTTCCGTCATTCAGGCTAGGGATGGATCGATCCATGTAACCTATAGCTATTTCACAGGCGGATCTCTTCGAGAAAAGACGATAAGACACGTCCGTTTGAACTCAGAATGGATTAAGGAACACTAGATAGCCGAAATATTGGAGGATTCGGATTGATCGTACCCCGAGTTTTCAGTTGAGGCTTGTTTCTCCAAGAGGGTATAGCGACTAGATTGGAGCCGGCGAAGGGACTTGAACCCCCAACCTACGCATTACGAATGCGTCGCTCTACCAAGTTGAGCTACGCCGGCTCGGGTCGTGAGCAGGTTTTGTATTATAAGGAATTATAGATTCCAGTTTCCAGGGTCGGTTTTCTCAATGGATGAATCCGTACGTCGGGAAGGTTCGAGTAAATGAAAAATCAGAAAATTCTCGTCACTGGTGGTGCTGGCTTTATTGGTTCACATGTAGTGGACACGTTTCTGGAAGAGGGATTTGAGGTGGTCATCGTAGACGATTTGTCTACCGGTGAAGGGAGACACGCCGATCCTCGTTGCAAACTTTACAAAGTGGATGTCCGCGACAAAGCCCTGGATGAGGTATTTGCTTTGGAACAGCCTCTTTTTGTATCCCATCATGCTGCGCGTGTGGATGTTAGAGAATCGATGGATGATCCTTGTTTTTATACCGATGTGAATTTGATTGGATCTATCAATGTTTTGGAATGCTGTCGGCGTCACAAGGTTCGTAAAGTTCTCTATGCCTCTTCTGGAGGAGCAGTTTACGGAGAACCTGACGAGCTGCCTGTAGAGGAAAATCATCCTATCCGTCCTCTTGACCACTACGGAGCCAGTAAGCACCATGTGGAACACCACTTGCACTTATACGAACACAACTATGGTCTTAGGTTTACTACCATGCGTTATCCGAACGTCTATGGGCCTAGGCAGAATTCCTCCGGGGAGGCAGGTGTTGTGGCTGTCTTTGCTAAGCGCATGTTGACCAGGGAAAAAGTGATCATAAACGGGACGGGTGATCAGGAACGGGATTTCATTTTTGTCAAAGATGTTGCTCGAGCCAATTTGCTAGCTCTTTCCAAAGGAGAATCCAAAGAGTACAACCTTGGCCATGGCCAAGGGATATCAATAAACGAGCTGTTTGAGAAAATGGCTTGTGTAACGAGTTACGGTCAACCGGCTGTGTACGGCCCGGAGAAGGTAGGCGAAGTTTTCCGTACGTGCCTAGATGCGAGCCTGGCTGGTGAGGAGCTTGGATGGAAGCCTCTTGTTGGTTTTACTCAAGGGCTGAATGAGACAGTAGCCAGTTTTAGAGCATTGGAAGAGTCCTAGCAATCTAATAGTGCCCCCCTCTAATCAAACCAATGTATGTTTCCAGTTTCCTCTCCGGAAGACTATTGTTCCAAATAGGGCTATCATAGCCTGTGCCAAGGCGATAGATATGAAAACTCCACGTGTTTCCAATCCCATTGTTACTCCTAAAAAGTAGGCCAGAGGGATCTGTAGTACCCAGTAGCATATCAGGTTGATGTAGGTCGGGGTGCGAGTATCCCCGGCACCGTTAAAGGCTTGAATTATGACCATGCCAACTCCGAGCAGTGGGTAGGTTAGTCCAAGTGTTCTGAGGCACTCAGAGGCAATAGGCCCAGAGTCAGACTCACCACTGAACAGAGTGACTAGTTCTCTACTGAAAAAGATAAAGGCAAGGCCAATCAACCCCATGAATACCATATTGCACAGGGAGGTGATCCAGACAGACCTTTCTGCTCGATCCGGCCGTCCAGCTCCTAAATTCTGGCCTACCAAAGTTGCTGCAGCGTTACCCATACCCCAAGAAGGGAGCATTGCAAAAGTAATCAGCCGGACCGCGATGGTGTATCCCGCCACGGAAGTTGCCCCAAATGTCGAGACTATACGAAGGATCCCTACCCAGCTCGCCGTGCCTATCATGAATTGCAATACAGCGTTGCCCGAGATCCGCAACAATTGGTAAATGACGGGAAAGTTTATAGCAAACATCGATCGGTCGATTTGGATGCGGTTGGTCCCACGTAGAAGTCTATCTAGTTGATAGATCACCCCTAGAGATCTTCCGATAGTTGTGGCTATGGCTGCTCCTACCAATCCCATTTCCGGGAAGGGACCAATTCCAAATATCAGAAGAGGATCCAGGATTATATTAACTAAATTGGCGAACCAAAGTGCGCGCATGGCCACTGCAGCATCACCGGCTCCTCGGAAAATAGCATTGATGAGGAAAATCTGCATGATGGTAATATTGCCGCCCAGCATGATCGCTGTGAATAGGGTGCCTTCTTTGGCCGCTATAGTTCCTGCGCCCATTAACTCTAGAAGAGGTTTGGCCAGCATGGCGCCGGCAATCCCCATCACAATTGCAATGGCTGACCCTAGGTAAATTGCTTGTATGGCTGTTCGCCCTGCCTCAGCTTCTCTGCCCTCACCAATCCGGCGAGCGATTAGAGCGGTTGTTCCCATACTCAGGCCTAGGGCGACGGCGAACACTACTGCCAATAGTGCATCTGTAGTCCCTAGCATAGCTACGGCATCAGGTCCCAACCGGCCGACAAAAAAAACATCAACTACTGCAAATACCGACTGCATTGACATCTCAAGGACCATCGGGATTGCTAACAGAAAGACAGCCTGAGTTATGCTGCCAGTCGTGTAATCGTGTCGCCGCCCCTGGATCGCGGAACGCAGGGCCGATTGATATTTCATCATGTGTCGCACTAATCTGCGCTATGTTGGTGACATTTCACAGATGTTTTGATTCTTTTATTGTTTTCTTTCTAAAAATTTAGATCAAATGTCTCATTTTGTGCCCCAGAAATCTCTAGGGGAGAATTATTTCTGATACTTTGGGAAAGCCCCCTTGATGTTTGTATGAAAGAGGTCTCAGAATTTTAGTATTAGGAAGGTTTCGGTGTCGTAAGATCTCTAATCTGGTAGCATATCAGTTTGAGTAGGATCTGACCCTGGTGGTGTCGTGTTGAATAGCCGTCTGAAAATTTTGGCAGTGATGTTCTTCGCAGTAATTGCGACACTAAGCGCTTGCTTGGAAGTAGCCGAATTCTCTCCTGATAGGGACCAAGGCCGACCCTTTAATTTTGGGGAAGATGTCGATTTCCTCAGAGAGTTCAAAAGTGTTGTTCTGCTCTCAGACGAGTCGGGTTTGGCTCAGGTAGCAGTGGTTCCCGAATATCAAGGGCGGGTCATGACAAGTACCGCTGAGGGAATGGATGGGTCTAGTTTTGGTTGGATTAATTACGAGTTGATCGAATCCGGGAAATTAGAACCGCATATAAATCTTTTCGGGGGAGAAGATCGTTTTTGGATGGGGCCGGAAGGAGGACAGTTTGCGATCTTTTTCAAAGCTGGGGACCCTTTTGACCTAGAACACTGGCAGGTGCCTGAGGTGATCGATACGCTCACCTATGAGATTGTCGATTCGAGCCAGGATTCAGTATCCTTTCGTCATCAGAATAGTCTAGTTAATTACTCAGGGACAGTATTTAATTTTACGGTTGACCGCCAAATCCGATTGTTGTCAGATGACGCGGTATCTAGCAAGATTGGTACAGTGCCTTCCGGTGTTAAAGGGGTTGCATACGAATCTATTAATGTGCTGACAAATCGAGGGCCGAATACTTGGACCCAAGAGGAAGGACTCCTCTCAATCTGGATTCTGGGTATATTTCGCCATAGTCCGGCGACTACTGTGGTTATTCCTATAAGAGCAGGTGAAGTAGCTGTACTTGGTCCTGCTGTAAATGATTCATACTTCGGAGAAGTTCCCGGGGAGAGGCTTGTTGTCACCGAAGGCCACATTTTTTTCAAAGCAGATGGGGCTTATCGTAGCAAGATCGGTGTGTCTCCATCCCGAGCCACCGGTATGGCCGGTAGTTACAATGCTATTTCAGGAACCTTGACGTTAACGCAGTATGATCAACCCGAGGAAAATCTAGAGTATGTTAATTCTATGTGGGAGATTCAGTCCGAACCGTTTTCTGGTGATGTGATCAACAGCTATAACGATGGGCCGCCGTCACCAGATATGCTTCCCATGGGACCTTTTTACGAATTAGAGACATCATCTCCCGCAGTGGAGCTGGGGCCTGGAGAATCTGTTACACACCGGCATCGAACTATGCATTTTACTGGTTCTCGGGAAGTTATAGAGAAGCTTTCTCAGCAAAGTCTCGGAATAGGCCTCGATGAAATTGTGGCTTCTCTACCCTGATCAACTAATTTGCTAATGTGTCACGATGTCGTCCGACATGACCATTCCTTCCGATAAAATTAGACATGACCATTCCTGTGAGGGGGAAAGGGAGGATAATCTCTTGCCCGGTCCAGAAGCTCTCGAACACGGCCTGGACGTGTACTTCCCAAGACTGCGGATATTCAATTCGACCAGAAGTCTTCGCTCGAGTTCAATATACGAGGAGATACAGGAAGAGCTTCACAGGATTATGTCCACGGTTGTGGGTGAAGAATTTTCGGAACATGTGCCTGATTCTGTGAGTCAAAGCCTAAGAGCTACTGCCTGGAATATCGAACGTGGTACGGCCCTAGAGGGTATTAGTCAGGTGCTGGCCACGCATCCCCGAATAAAGGGAAGTGACGTACTTTTTTTAACCGAACTCGATTTTGGAATGGCCCGTAGCAACAACCTTTGTGTGCCCCGAGAATTAGCTCGTAGACTAGGTCTTAACTATGCATACTCGAACTGCTATATCAGTCTGGTGAAAGGGAGTGGTCTGGAGTACGATGTCGTCGGTAAGAACAAGTGGTCCCTGCATGGCAACGCACTTTTTTCAAGATATCCACTCAGGAATGTTCAGGCAATAGCTCTCCCGAATGGAAAAGACAAAATGCAGGGGAAGGAAAAGCGTCTGGGCTTCCAACAGGCAGTAGCCGCATTAGTGGATTATCCAGGAGCTCCTTTCTGGGCGGTAACACTCCATCTAGATGCGCATTCCAGTCAGAGACACCGTTTACGACAGATGAAATTAGTTCTCGACCATCTAGAAATGCTTCAACCGTCCTTACCAATTCTTATTGGGGGTGATTGGAACACCTCTACTTACAACGCTAAGAGAGCGACCTGGGCGATCTTAGGATATGTACGTCGTGTGCTCATGGGAGTACGGAATGTAATTGATAATCATTACCCTTACCCGGATCGATGGTTCGAAAGGAAGCTTTTCCGAGAACTGCGTAAGAGAGGCTACGATTATGAGTCACTGAATCAACCTGGGGAGTGTACTTTACACTATAATGTTGACGATGTGGCCCTCAATACCAATATGGGTGACTGGGTTCCAGGTTGGTGTTTCTGGTTCATCCGCTGGGCATTGCAGAAAAGCGGAGGGTCTTGTTCAATGAAGCTCGATTGGTTTGCCGGCCGTGACGTCGAGGTCGTACATCCTGAACCTACGGTTATATCTAATATCCGAAATAAATCGAATCCCTTATCGGATCATGACCCCATAGTTTTAGATTTCGAACTATTGAGCCATTCTGACTAGAATACTTCACCTGATTTCTCAATAGTCGTATTTAAGTGACTACATGTGTCGGTCACGTCAAGCATTTCGACTTGCTGATTCTTATTGTCGGCATTTACTTTCAGTCAATCTTAGAGAATCTATCTGGTATGACAGCTCATCGCGGTACACTTCCCCTCTAAATGGCTAAGCGTCGACCGGAAGAAAACCTTCTTGTGTCACCATGGGCTGGTGGGTCGCGGCGCAGTTTTTTGCGCCTAGCGATAGGTGGCATCTCCATAGGGGAGGTTGTCGGTTGGGATACCAAAACCGATCAGGCCCAACTCGATATCCGGAATTACATTAGTCCTCGCAACAAACGCCGTCCAAAGCGTCCTCACACCCGCTACATAGTGTTACACACGACGGAGGGCAAGGAAAAAGGATCTCTCAAAAAGATCAGGCGTCGAGGTGAAGCACACTATGTTATTGGTTTAAAGGGCCGCGTCTACAGAATTATAGATAAGTCACGTATAGCCACACATGCCGGTCGAAGTTACTGGGAGGGAAACAAGGTTATTGATAATTTCTCGATTGGTATTGAAGTGGTGGGCTACCATAATAGAGAGTTTACAGCAGCCCAGTACGAATCTCTCCGTGAGCTATTGAGGCAACTCAAATCGTTGTATCGTATTTCGGACAGGAATGTTCTGACCCATTCAATGGTAGCTTACGGCCGGCCCAATCGTTTCCATCGTTACTATCACCGTGGGAGAAAACGTTGTGCAATGATTTTTGCTGACCCTAACATAAGGGCAAAGATAGGAGTTTTCGATAAGCCGATTTTCGACCCGGAAGTGAAGGCCAAGCGTCTGCGGGTCGCCGATCCTGAACTATATCGATTCCTTTTCACTTCTCCTGACAAAACACTTTCAAATCCAATTGAATCTAATGTAATTGCTCGGGGGCGATCTGCCTGGACAATTGCACGAGAGCGGTACAAGAGCCCTAGCACCACGTACCATTTCCCCTCTGGAAAGGTACGCCAAGGAGATCAGATTTCTAACTGGAGATCACTTCCGGTCGGAACGATAGTCGAATTCGGTAGGGAGGACCAGCAAGAGACAGCTAAGGCAGAATTTGAAGGCTTTCTGGAAACCACAAAGGCAAGCACTAAGGCAACAGATCTTGTAGGAGATGCTTTCGATGAGAAAACTACGATTTATTTTTTGCCTAGTGGTTTAATTCGAACAGGGAATACTCTCGCTTCCAGTAAGAGGAGCCGTGGTATTTTGGGCAAGCTACCTTTTGGGACGAGGATTTTATTGGGATATGTGTACGGTGGGTATATTACGCGTGGCCGGTTTCCTCGGCAAATCGCCGGCTACAAGTGGAACTATCCGTCTACATTTTATCGCTTACCAGATGGACGCATCCTCACGGGCGATGAGATAGACCAACGCAGTATACCCAACAAGACGTTGATTTTCTTCCAGAGCTAGATAGGGGGTTCGTTTTTGTTGGTTTATTGGTTCGATCTATTCTAGATAACAGAGTCGCGCCGTGAGCGGGAATTCTTTATTCCTGAGTTAGGGTAGGGAGCGAAGCTCAACCACACTTGCCGATTCTAAGTCCCGGATGAAACGCTCTACAGTTTGGAGTGGGGTAGGTTTTGTCATAGCTGATAAGTCATTTCTAATGTCTAAAATCGACCGGTTCCCGTCTATGAGGTTGACCAATAAGTAGCGATCCAGTGATTTGGATTCCTCTTCCAGATACCAGAGTTTTCTAACCTCTCCTAAGGAAAATTCAGGGACTCCTGGAGCCAATGGTCCACGGGTTAGACGAGTCGGGATGATTTTAGAAGCACGACGTTCCGGTCCGCTCAAAATGTTGGGTACCGGTAGATGTCCAGCTCTCTGATAGAAGATAGCGTGGAGTGTCCGGCGCTGTAATTCAGCTTGCCCAATTAGACTCAGACCCCATGTTTCGATGAGATTGAAAGTCTGTTCGTCTGACGAGAAATGCAATAGGCTTTGAAGAGATTGATTTTCTCTTTCCAGGGCGAAATCGATGACTCTTCTCGCTTCATGATAATTAACTTCTAGGACTTCTATTGGAGAGTCTAAGATCCATGAAGCTGCCCGCTGACTATCTCGAATGAGGCGCTGTTGGGCGTTGGCGGCTACCAGATTAGCAAGATCGACGCTCTGCTCCGGCGAGAGGGTAGCGAGCGTCCAGAAGACAGCACTAGCTATAAGTTCTGAACGTTCTAGTTCGATCGGGTCTACTTTGTCTGGAGTATCTTCGGTTGTGTGGTGTGTATAGTCAGGATAATGACTGATCATCATGGCCGGAACTCCTACACTACCATCGTTGAAAACCACATGATCGCTGCCTCCACTAAAGGGAACAACTCTATAATTGAAATTACTCCTACGACTACTTGCAATGCTGGTTTCATGGTCATCAACTCTGGCGGCCACCAGAGCTGTGAGGTCGGTTAGAGCACTACTAATAGTGTTGGGAGTCCATGTGATATTCATGCGGCTGTGCAGCAGTTCTAGATTTTCTCCAACCATGTCCAAGTTCAGATTTGCCAGAACGTGCCCTCCGAGCGTTGGCCCACGTAATTCAGGGTGGGCATCTAGATAAGCCATTGTCCCAAAAAATTCGGGCACCCACAGAAATCGGATAGTCTTTTTCGGATTAGGTAACTTGCCCAGTTTGGTAAGTGTGTTAAAGGTCCTTGCCATGTCGATTAAGGCAGCACTGCCACTGGCGTTATCGTTGGCGGATGCTTTAGGGTGATCGAGGTGAGCTGTGTAGATCAACTCTTTTTCCGGCTCCTCGTTACCCGGTATAATTGCTACTACAACATCCATCTGTCCGGGTTCGAGACCGCGTCCAGTGACCTTACCCTCAAGGACCACTTTTTGACCATTAGATAGAAGTTCTTTTATCGTGCGTCCTTGCCGGTTGGAAATGTTGAAACCAAAGGTCACTCTGGGGATTTCATCAGAGCGCGGCCACATGCCTGTATATCCAATCATGTCGGGGTTTTCGACGGCCAGAGGGCCATCTAGGAAGCAGATAACAGCAGCAGCGCCATACTTTAATACTGCAAGACGATGCACGTCTCCGCCATAGCCGGTGGCAAGAACAAACTTTCCACGAACGTCTTTTCCATCGTAATCGGAATCGGATGTTCCGGAGCCCACATCTACTACCTCGGCTTGCACATGTCCAGGATTTGAATAGGTAATCACACTCATTCCAATTTCAGGATAACGGACCAGAAGTTGAGGATTCGGCTCGACCATGTGTAGTTCTCCTGAGTCGATATTCCAACCTGAAGGAGACTGCCACGTTTGATAGGAGATTTTTCCGTCTGAAGGAAAGCTCTCGATCCATGCTTGGTTTTCCCCAAGTCCAAAGCTTCTGAGGGTTTCAAGGACATAGGAGGCTGCTACGGAATAATACTGTGAACCTTGGATCCTGTGGTGTCGACTTATCTCTATGACGTGATCCTTGGCCAAAGCACCAGAAAGTTCATCTCGAAACAGCTCTAGGACCTTATCATCAGGCAGATTAACCCCAGAGTGGTTAGCTTGACCATACGCAGGAGAAGACATCAACTGGACGAGCAGAGTGACCGCCAGGTATAGATTTAGACTTGCGGCAAGTGTTGGCCGTTTCGGTAAAGTCATCTGAGCCTAGGATCCGGTTGAGCAGCAAGCTTCGTGATCAGATCCCTCCTAATTTTCCCGTATGACTAGAAATTCTACCCTATACTGGGTCATCCTCAAATTTTTGATGGAATATCACTGGCCTAGAAAAGGGTTTTACTTTTGGATGAAGCTCATCCAGTTAAGGCAGTTTTCTAAGGATAGATACTCTTCAATCCAAGAGATATTGGGTTGATCTGCGCATGTATGTTGTCCCTCAAGTCAGATGTTTTTGACTCTATCTTTCTACGATTTGAGGAAAAGTAATTTGTAGCGAATGCTATCGATTATAGCTGTCCAACTGGCTTCGATAACATTGTGGGATACGCCAACTGTAGACCAAGTTTGTTCGCCGTCTGTCGATTCGATTAGAACGCGTACTTGAGCGCCTGTCCCATCACGAGCATCCAAAACCCTAACCTTGTAGTCGGTCAAACGGATACATTCAGCATCCGAAAAGAATCTCGTAACTGCCTTCTTGACGGCACGGTCTAATGCGTGTACCGGCCCATTCCCATGCGCTACTGCATTTTCTTCCCGTTCATCCACACGGACTTTCACACTCGCCTTACTTGAGAATTGACCAGAAAGATTATTCATAGAAACATGAAAATCACTACAAGAAAAAGGCTCACTTCTATCACCGACGGTTTCAGCAATCAGGAGACGCAAACTGCCTTCTGCTCCCTCAAACTGGTAGCCTTCGTACTCCATTTTTTTGATACGAACAAGAAGAGTACTGAGATCCACACTTGTCGGATCAATCCCGAACTCCTCTAGTTTCAAATTTAGGCTGGCTCGACCGGCTAGATCTGAGATCAGAATTCGTCGCTGGTTTCCGACTTCCTGAGGACTCATATGTTCGTAAGTTTTGGAATCTTTTTGTAGAGCATTAACGTGTATGCCTCCCTTGTGTGCGAAGGCACTACGTCCAACAAAGGGAAGGTTTCGATTTACAGCGATGTTAGAGACCTCAGCAACGAAGTGCGAGACATTGGTTAAACTGCGGAGTGCTTTACGACCGACCGCTCTTTTCCCTTTAATCTTAAGATCAATGATAGGGATGATGGATGTGAGATTGGCATTACCTGTGCGTTCTCCCGGGCCATTTGTGGTGCCCTGGACCATTGCGGCTCCTGACTCAACCGCTGCCACCGAGTTAGCCACGCCTAACTCACAGTCATTATGGGTATGAATTCCAATTCGGTCGAATTTCTTAACCATTTCGGCAGTGACATTAGCGATTTCGGAAGGAATCGATCCCCCGTTGGTATCACACAAAACGATCCAATCGGCACCTGCGGTAGCGGCTGTGTCTATTACCTGTTTTGTATATTCTGGATTATCTTTATATCCGTCGAAAAAGTGTTCCGCATCGAAGACGACTAACCCGACGTGCTTCTTAAGGTGCTCAACAGTTTCGTGTATGAGTGTGAGGTTTTCCTGAAGGGAGATGCGAAGTGCTTTTTCGACATGGAAGTCCCAGCTTTTGGCCACCACTGTGACTACAGGAGTATGGGCTTTGATCAGTGCTTCAACATTGGGATCTTCCTGGACTTTGTTGTTGTAATGACGCGTGCTACCGAAAGCGCATAGGCTAGAAGTCCAATTCTCTTGGCTGGCTAGAGTGAAAAATTCAGCATCCTTAGGGTTAGACCCCGGCCATCCTCCCTCAATGAAGTGTAGTCCGAAATTGTTGAGTTTGCGTGCGATCTGTAACTTATCCGATACACTAAGAGATACATCCTCTCCCTGAGTTCCGTCTCTTAGTGTGCAATCGTAGAGATATACCTGGTCGGGCATTTCCTAATTCCTCTATTAGCGCTAAAAACCTAAATATCAGGGGGCCCACAGGGAATTGAATTCGCGCTGTGCAAAGGCCTAGAGCTACTGGCTCAAGCCCTCCGCTACGTGCCGAAGGGGGTAAAACATATAATTCTGATCACTCCGGTGTGGACAAGGGGCCGCGACCACGTACAGTACTCAGACATGAGATTTTCCTTCTACCAAAAGCATAGCTGGTAAATCTAAGGGCTTTATCCAGGTAAGTCAATCATTAAGCGGTGCTAATGAACTCTCCGAGTTAGTATCTGGCAGAAAATATTCTGAACTCATTCAGTCTCGGGTATATCACTTGCAACCGGGTGCATGATGTAAGAAAATCCGTTCTTACATCTAACTAAAGCACGTTCCCATCAGAGAATCCTTCATTGACAGACTCTTCAATACTTAAAATTGGGTTCATTGGAGCCGGTGACGTTTCTCCTCTACACGCTGAAGCCATTAGTCGTTGCAGGGGAGCTTGCCTGGGGGGGCTTTGGAGCAGGACTCAGTCGAATACTAACAGTAAGGCTGAGCTTTTTGGTTGTCGGGTTTATTCGACACCTGAAGAATTGTGTGCCGACCCCGAGATCGATGCAGTCTTTATTTTGACTAATCTCGAAACGCATCATAAATACAGTATTTTAGCGCTTCGACACGGCAAGCATGTACTGGTTGAGAAACCGGTGGCCGCCACGATTAAGGAAATTGAGGACATCAGAAATCTGGCCCAGGAAAAGCAAGTCGTGTGTATTCCAGGACACAATTATGTATACGAGGAAAGTTTGATGAGAACCCGGCGTCTTCTGTGCGATGGGGATCTAGGTCGGCTCGTTTCAGTTTATGTTCTTTATAATATTCATCATCCTGAAGAGGTGGCTCGGCGTTATCCTGGCGTGATCCGGCAAATCCTCACCCATCACAGTTACATTCTTCTTTTTCTGGCAGGTGCGCCTCGGCGTGTCTCAGCTCTTAAGGCGACACTCCATTATGAAGAACTGGAAAAGGAGGATATAGCCATGGTCAATATCCAGACAGTAGATGGTGCTTTGGCTCATTTCTGTGCTAGCTTTGCGGCTGATGATCATGCCGCGGATCCTTGGACAGTCCAGATTAGAGTCATAGGAACGAAAGGTTCTACGCGCTACAGTTATCGTGATTGGGTGGAGCTCAAGCCCGCTGTTGTCCATTCTCAGACCTATAGTGCTTACCTCGGATCAATCTGTAATGAGGTCGAGTACTTTGTGAGCAAATGCGTAGGGAATGGAGAACCACCTTTGTCTACATTGGAGGACGCAATACTGGCACAGCAGCTGATCGAGGCGATTGAAGCATCAGTAGAGCACGGTAAAACGGTGGAGTGCTGCTCTCAGGGGAGGTCGTGAATGAAGAAATTATCGATCGGGAGTTGGGCATATTGTTTCGGTCCTTACGAAAAAGACCCTGTGGATTTCAGGACTGTAATTACCAAGCTAGCTGAGCTAGGTATGGATGGTATCGAATTCGGGGCGTTTTCTCCCCACCCTAATCCTGACAGCCATAACACGTCAGCCCAGCGCCAGAAATTGAAGGATATGGTTCGGCAGTCGGGGCTTGAATTCTCGGGATTAGCTCCTAACTTGTGGATGCACAAGCTTCTCAGTGTGGCCGAAAGCAAACCGTACATTGACGAGTTCGAGAAAAATATTGTTTTCGCAGAAGATCTTGGTATCGATGTCATTCGTGTGGATAGTCTGGAACCACCAGATGTCTTTGAGAAAACGGCGGTGGATCCGAAATTGGGACGTGAGCGCCTGATTGAGACTTGGAAAATATGTTGCCGGATGGCAGCGGATCGAGGCATGGAAATCGTTTGGGAATTCGAACCGGGATTTGTTTTTAATAAACCGTCAGAGATTGTTTCCATTGTTGACGAGATGCGGGACTCTGGCCATTCAAATTTCAGTATTCTGTACGACACTTGTCATGCCCACATGTGTGCAGCCGTTGGAGCTCGACATCCAGGAGAGAAGGAACTCCTGGGCAGAGGGGCTATGGAGCTTCTAGAATTACTCCGAAACAAGATTGGGCATATCCACCTTATCGATTCCGACGGTACGCTACACGATGAGGAAACCTCAACCCACAATCCTTTTGGAATGGGTTGCCTAGATTTCGACCAACTGATTCCCGAAATCCTTCAGTGTGGTTGTACCTCTGCCTGGTGGACGATTGACCTCTGCTTTTGGCCTAATGCCTGGGATGTTACAGAGGAGTCCATCCATTTCTTAAATGCCATGCGTGATAAACATTGTCTTTGAATCAGAATACAGACTATCTAGAATCTAGTTTATTTCTCCTGGGCGGTGCCCGCTTCCAAGAATAATATAAGACTTACCAAGTCTCTTCGTGTCATAGAATCTAATAGGCCTTCGGGCATAAGTGATTCGGTCGAGAGTTGTCTTCCTTTGATTTTGTTTTTAGGTAGGTTGCGAACCTCACCGGAAGCATTGATCAAGGTCAAAGTCATATCATCCTCTCCCGTCAACATACCTGTTATTTTAGTGCCATCTAGCATTTGGAGATTCAATGCTGTGTACTGATCGGAGATCACCCGAGAAGGAAACATTATCGATTCCAATATCTCGCGACGACGAAAACGACTGACAATTGTGGAAAGATCAGGGCCGCCACCGCGACCTTCAGTACCAAAGACATGACAGTTGACACATTTTGAAAGGTGAAACACCTTGCGTCCCCTTTCTACATTGAGATGCTTCTGGTGGCCGCGAGAATAGCTCATGGGGTCATATTCGAGATAGTTACTGAGTTCTTCGAAACTCATATTTGCTAGTCGGCTGCCAGATCTCTCTATCTTGTCAGGGTCGTAGTCCTCATCTTTTTCCAGATAGGAAGCTAGTAGGGACGTCCGAGTGTTAAGGAACATTTCTCTTGCATGTAGAGCATCCTGTATCTCTGAGGGCGTAAGAAGTTCAAGGGTGGAAACCCAAAGGTTTTCAAGAAATCCTTCCATGCTAGCCGCTCCCCGAAATTTCCAGGCGTGTTGAAACCAGTTCAGGAGTTTCAGTCGTTCGGCAGCACTCCATCCAGTCGAAACTGTCCGTAGGCAGTAGACGACATGTATCTGATCCTCTTGGGAGAGTTTCTGTTCTAGGTAGGTGAGGCCTTTTTGGGTTATGCCTCGGACTTCGAGGAATGATAGTAAAATTAGCAGCTCTCGGTTAACTCTCAAGTCGGGGTGAGGAAAATTAAGAAGTAGACGTTTGCCTATAGCGTAGGCTGTTTTCTCTCCCGGCCGATCACGCGGGTCCCTAATTAACCCTATCTGTAGGAGGCGGAGATAGTCTAGTAAGTCATCAGAATCTAGTCTTTCGAGTTGAATTTTCTCTAGCTGCTTGAAAAGAATCTCTGCCTGATGAGGATCCTTTATTTCCTGAGCATATGCCAGGAGAGTTTCCAATGCTAAACGGGGCTTTTCATTTGGTTTATTGACCAAACGTTCTTGCCAGTTAGTGGAGGGGATTCTACGGAGAACTTGTCTACAGCTAAATCTGACAAATCGATCTGTATGTTGTAGGCAAGTTCTAGTAGCAGTTATCAACTTAGGTTCGTTTACCAGTGAGATATCGGGAGATAACCCAGCTCTTATGAGAGATTCAGCAGCACGACGCACTACTATTGCTTCCGGGTCAAGCAGTGCTTCTGTGAGTAGACTGGAAACGTCAATCCAGGCAAACGTGCCCAAAAAGAAAACGGCAGCAGCCCTAATCTGGGGGTTTTCATCTTTTACGAGATCGGCTAGAAAGTTTCGATCTGGTTGTGGCCCGTGAATTTGGAGGGTCTCTAGAGCCAATAAACGAGTTTCTAATGATCTTTTGGGGTTCTGGATTACTTTTTGAAGCGAGGGCTCCCATTCTAGGCCTAGGATCTCTTTGACATTACTTATCTGAAGACGGCCCCAGGCCGATCGAGGCATTGGTTGGTTGAGTATTTTTTCCAGTCCTTCGCTCTCTGAGAAGGGGATCCCATCGAAGAGTACTCGATATATTCCTCCAGTAGTGCTGCGCCCACCTGTGGAGAAATAGAGAAATCCATCCGGGCCTATATCTAGATCGGTAACGTTGAGAGGTTCGCCATGGACGAAGTCGACAATCTGACCGGTCACACTAGCACCTTTAGGATCCGGGAACATCACTTTTATACGACCGCGGGACCAGTCACCCATGAAAAGTGCGCCCCGGTATTTTGCAGGGTAAACATGGTGCTGATAAAAGGCGACTCCGACTGGGGAACCTCTTCCGCTTTCGGCGACACTGGGAAGAGTGTCCATATAATAGGAGGGGAATTTACTGGATCCGGTTCTCCAGCCATAGTCCCCTCCGGGAATCACATGTAGAACACGGGTTTCCCTGTACCAAGGCAGTCCGAAATCCCATTCCATATCTGCTTCGAAAGTGAGGATTTCTCCAGAACTGTCAATAGCAAAATCGAAGGGATTCCGGAATCCTCCAGCAATCTGCTCCCAGTGACGTTTGGGGAAATTGAGGCGGTAGAATGCTCCCCCAGGTGCCCGGATATGAGTTGCATGACCTCTTGGATCTAGGTAGCGTGGTAGCAGATGATCTTCCCGGAGTCCCTGAGAAGCCGAAAGTGGGTCCAGAGAGGCATCAGGTGAAGCGTGATTTCCGAAAAGAACGTAGAGGAATCCATCCGGCCCCAACTCAATTTCATGAGGGCCATGCTCGCCCATTTTCCCTATCGAAGGGGTGATCAATTCAATGGAATCACTTTGATCATCTCCATTGATATCCCTCAGCAGATAGAGCCCTGTATCTTCAGGGCCGTTGGCATGCACAAGTAGCTCACCAGGGCCTAAACATTCCATCCCATAGGCTTTTTTGACCTGGTCTGAGAAAACAATTGTTTTTTCGTAGGTGCCGTCTTTATCACTGTCCTCTAATATCAGGATGCCTCCATCTTCAACGGCGACGATTGGACGACCTTTATGGTCGAAGGTTAGGTTTACAACTGATCCAACTTGTCTGTCACTGACCACCTGTTCAACGCGAAAGCCTTCGGGGGTTACAAAACGGCCGACTATATCTTCCAGTCTTTCCCGACGGGTCAGGTCGAAATCGGGCATTAATTGATAATTTTTCAGGGATTTACTTGCAGCTGAATCTGGGGAATTGTTTAGTTGACAGGCACTGCAGAGCACCACTCCTAGAAGGAATAAGGATGACGAAAAAAAACGTGGTATTCGCACGCTTACTCTCAAGCCTTGCTTAAATGGTTTTTCTTTAGTTAGGCAAGTTAACGAATTATTGAACCCTTTAACTTGGGAGTGAGCAACCAAATACAGTCTCTGCGTTTCCAAAATAGCCCTGCCGATTTTTGGCCTAAGTGTGGTACTTAAATCCACTCAGGTGTTGGGGTGATTTCGGGGCTTGGGACACCTCCGGCATCTGGGCGTTCAGTATCTTGGAGCCTGTGAAGGACTTTTAGATGCAGGTCTTGATCACACTTCAATTGGCATGAGAGGCGAATCCCTTCCAGGCCTCGTTCTGAAAGTTTGTCGCGTTCGGCCACTGTTATTGAGGTAGGCTCCTCCCCTAAAAATTCAACTCGGCATGTTGTACACCCCGCGTAGCCTCCACATGCGTGCATGATATCGACCCCTGATTCTTTAATAGCTAGAACCAGTCTTTTCCCTTCATCTACTTCGAAACAACCTGCGCCCTCGATTTTTAATTGTGGCATCACTCAATCCTCCTTGTGCAAACTATTTTATCGGGTTGCGGAGGTTGCATTGTGCATGATTTAGGTCTTTTCCACAAAGAGAAGCTCCAGACGTTACTTTTGAGGAATGTGTTTTTTAGTCATCTTTAAGAGGTGTATCATCTGGGTGTTATTTTCGATCAAGAACTCCTTTTCTGTTAAATTGCCTAGGGGCTAGACGGGGCTCGATGTCTGTTCGAATGGCCGGATAGGTTATGATTAACATGAGGTGCTCTTAAGAAGAGGAGTGATGTTGGCTTATCATGGACGGCACTTAACCCTTTTTTGGATAAATTAAATGTCAACTACGATACAGGACCATTTCTCAGTATTTTCAGAGTATCTAAAAGATAATGGTTTGAAAATGACGAGGCAGAGGAGGCTGATTTTAGAAGTCTTTCTAGGAGTTGAGGGTCATCTAAGTGCTGACGAGCTATACGAAGTAATTCGTAAAAAGGACCCTCGGATCGGCTTTACAACAGTGTTCCGAACCATGAAAGCCATGACGGAATGCGGTCTCGCGCGCGAGACTGATCTGAATGATGGCCGCACCCGCTTTGAAAGTTTGTATCGAAAGCCTAAACACCACCATATTGTCTGTCAGGAATGTAGCAAAACCATTGAGTTCTATAGCCCTGATCTTGAGGAAATGCAGGCAAAGATTGCCTCTGAGTATGGCCTGCAGCCAGTTCAACAGCGTCTTCAGATTTTCGGAGTGTGTAAGGAATGTCAAGAGAAAGAGAAACCAAAAGTCCAATTCTTCGACAATGATCAGATTTTTGCTCGCGATGCTCTAAAGATTGCAATGGCTACCGAAGAAAGAGGGATAGCTTTCTACCGAGCAGGAGCAGAGGCATCCTCGGAGCTCCCTTCTACTCAGCAAGCTTTTATTGAAATGCTCGCGGAGGAGGAGCGCCATTTGGAAGGACTGCTTGAGGAGTGGGATCGATTAATTACGGAGAATCCCGGAATTGTCGATGCACCGGTCTTTTTACATTTTGATTTCGAAAGATTGCAAGAGATTTTCCCCCCCGCTTCCAAGATACATGAGGGACTTTTGGGAGATATGACCGAGGCTCAGGCACTCAGGTTAGCAATGGAGATGGAGCTGGAAGCCTATGAGTTTTTCACCGAATATGCAGAACGTTTTGAAGACACTCAAGGGCGAGATATTTTTGCGAAATTTGCGGCCGAAGAACACGAACACTACACGATGATTAAGGCTGAATTGGATAGAGTCTCGAATAAGGTTAGCGAGTAGGACAGGATAGACACCCTTCATAAGCGCTGGAAGACAATTCAGGAACATGCGGATCGTAGCTGACCAAAGAATCATAGGAGTCGAAAAAGCTTTTTCTTCTCTGGGTCATGTACAGCTTATCTCGCCTTTGGATCTTGCAAGCACTCAGTTCCTCGGGAAAGTTGATGTGTTGTTGTTGCGGTCTGATCTGGCCATTGATGCTTCACTCCTGAGGAAATGTCAGCCTTCCTTCGTTGGGAGTCCTTCCACTGGTACTGATCATGTCGACTTTGATCTACTAGAAGAGAAGGGGATTGGGTTTGCTCATGCCCCAGGAGCCAACGCAGATTCGGTTCGTGATTACGTTGTAGCTGTACTTTTGCACTTGTCTAGGATGGAAGATTGGTATTTGCAAGGTAAGACCCTTGGGATAGTCGGAGTCGGTGATATAGGGTCACGGGTCGCAGTTGCTGCAGCTGCTATGGGTATGCGGGTACTTATGAATGATCCCCCCAGAGCGGAAAGGGATTCTATGTTCCAACACCATCCTCTTCAGCAGGTGCTGGAGGAGTCTGATATCCTGACTTTGCATGTGCCGCTAGTCCGGGAAGGTGACTATCCCACTCTACATCTCTTCGGAGTAGATCGCCTGGGACAAATGAGGGATGAAGCTCTACTTATCAATGCTTCCCGTGGCCCGGTGGTTGAAACCCAGGCCCTTAAAGCTGAGCTCAAAAGTGGAAGAATTAGAGCGGTCCTGGATGTCTGGGAGCGGGAGCCTCACATAGACTGGGAGTTGTTGGACCTAGTCGATTTTGGAACTCCACATGTAGCGGGGCAAGCAGTTGACGGTAAACTAATATCTACCGAGATGATTTACGAGGCTTGCTGCCATCATTTCGGCATTGCTCCGACCTGGAAGGCTAGTTCTCTTTTGACACAGAGCAGAGTTGAGGGGCTTGGGTCAGGTTCGATAGAAGAGAGGCTGGGGGCGTTAGTGCGCTCGGTCTATGATGTGGATCTTGAATGTCAAGATTTGAAAGCCGCGCTTAAGATGCCCCTAAAGCAACGATCAGATGTATTTAGAAAGATCCGTGAAGATTACCTGGAACGTCGAGAATTCGTTTCTCATACGGTTGTGGTAGAGGAGCCCTGTGCTTTTTCCGAAATCTGTGCCGGACTGGGATTTCAAATAGATTTCAGAGTTCCAGAAAGAAATTAGAAGAGAGGAATCCAGTCTGCTATGGCTCGGCGAGATCCCGTGTAGCCACCTAATCAGTATTTTTAGCCTCTACTAAAAATACTTTTGTCACTTCTAAAAAATTATTGGATAATAGCTCAGGTTTGAGCGTATCCGATTGGTCTTTTCTTCTGAGGCAGGTATCTAAATCGGTTCCTTCGATAAGTGTCAGAAGCGACCTCTTCAGGTATCAAAATAGTACGATCAAATACCGGAATGATGACTGAGGAAGGCTAGAGTGAGTGGTTTGAAATATTTATGGTCAATTTCTTTGGCGGTTGTGACTTTGTCCGGATCGGTCATAGGGGCCTCGGGGGATCCCTCACTGAGTGCTAGCGCATCTCGTCTGGAATATCGCCAAAGCGGACATGCTGATCAGAGCAATGTTTTACAGGCCGACGGAGAGATAGTTCTGGAAAATGATGGGGTGAGATTTGAAGGTCGGATTAGAACAAAATTTGCTGATCAAAAAAGTGGGTGGAGTGCATTTGAGCTGCATGCCCTACTGGGAAAAGATATTTCTGAGGCATGGTATTTCTATGGTGGATTTCGCCAAGATATAGAACTGGATCATGGTGATGGTCATGGTGATGGTCATGGTGATGGTCATGGTGATGGTCATGGTGATGATCATCATGCTTGGGCTTCTGCAGTTGTGGGAGTGAATGGGGAATTCCTCGACTCTGTTGGAACGGATCTAAGTCTGTTTGTATTTGAAACAGGTGATGTTGCGGGACGTCTCGAAGTCGAGATAGATTTTGATATTACAGAACGTCTTTCTTTACAGCCCGCCTTTGATCTTGACGTTGCCATTTCGGGTTCCGAAGATAGGGTGACTGAAACTGGAATTATTGTGACAGATATGGGGTTACGTCTGATCTATGAGGTGAATCACCGTGTTTCTTACTACGCGGGAGTTGCCTTCGAAAGAAATTGGGATGCGACACGACGGAGTGCTGAGGTCTTTGGTCGGGAGCTTGAAAATGCGTACTTCCTGATTGGATGCAAACTGTCTTACTGATTGCATGAACTGAGATGTCAGAGGCCTCGGGAGTAGATTCTTGCTCTGTGGCGCATTCCTGTTAGAGTTGGAATATTGGATTCGTGTCTTCTCTGTTATAAATATTAGGTCCGGAGTAAATATTGACAGCGAAAAGAAGAGAATAAGATGAGTTTTATTATTGTTTTAGTTGCCTTATTGAGTGGAATTTCTGCCACAGCTGCAGACTGGCCGCAGTGGAGAGGGCCTAATCAGAACGGAAGGAGTCCTGACAAAAATCTCCCCCTCAGGTGGAGTCCAACAGAAAATGTGATTTGGAAGCTAAAAATGAAGGCCTGGAGCGGTTCCACTCCTATCATTTGGGGTGATTATATTTTTCTCAATATGGCCAATGCTGGTGAACGAGTCGTGCGTGTGAGAGGTCGACAAAAAGGAGGTCAATCTCACAGTAGTTTGGTTACAGAGAAAGACACTTCATTGGCGCTTTGGTGTGTGGATCGGAACACTGGGGAAATCCGTTGGGCTAGAGGGATGGGGGATGGTAATAGGCAGTTGCGGAAGCAGAATATGTCTTCTCCATCACCGGTCACTGATGGGAATCATGTTTGGGCGATGACGGGAACTGGGATTCTTAAGGGGTTTGATTTCTCTGGCAACGAGATTTGGTCGCGTGACATACAACAAGATTACGGAGCTTTTGGTCTGAACTGGGGATATGCTTCGTCCCCTGCGCTTTACCAGGATAGTCTTTATTTGCAAGTCCTGCATGGGATGAAGACCGATGACCCTTCGTACATATTGGCCATCGAGAAGAATACAGGCCGAACACTATGGCGAGTAGAACGTCCTACCGACGCCTTGGGCGAATCACCTGATTCTTATACAACGCCTCTGATTCTTAACTATGGGGACAACACCGAACTTGTGATTAGTGGAGGGGATTATGTCACAGGTCACGATTTGAGGACCGGTGAGGAATTATGGCGAGCAGGCAACCTTAACCCAAACAAGGCTAGCCATTATCGGATCGTCGCGTCACCGCTAGTCAGTGAGGGGCTCATCTATGTACCTTCGCGGAAGAATCCTCTCCAGGTATTTAAAGTGGGAGGCCGTGGAGATATAACTGAATCACACCTGGTATGGTCAACGACCAAAGGCCCAGATGTACCAACACCTGTCAGCGACGGAAAATACCTCTACGTACTGGGGGATCGAGGAGTGATGTCTTGTCTGGACGCTCGTACGGGTACTCAGATCTGGGCAGAAAAACGTGTGAAGCCGGGTATATATAGTGCATCACCTATTTTAGCGGACGGTAAGTTGTACGTTACTAGTGAAGATGGTACAACAACAGTTATCAAGTCAGGTCCTAAGTTTGAAATTCTGGCTGAGAACGATCTGGAGAGCTATACGCTCTCTACACCTGCCATTTCAGACGGCCAGATATTTATCAGGACGGAGGACCATCTTTACTGTATAGGCAAGCGTGGTTTCACTGGAGACTAGGCAGGAGAGAGTGCAGATGTTGCCCCCATGTTGCAACTGTTTTAAGCTTTCCGTTCTATGCCCGGGTGGCGGAACTGGTAGACGCACAGGACTTAAAATCCTGAGGGGGTAACCCCGTGTGGGTTCGATTCCCACCCCGGGCAAACCCGCTCGAATTAGGATCTAAGGGACAGTTTTTGGGTGGGACTAGTCAATTTAGGACTATCTGGCTCTACACAATCGATTCTAGGAACCTGGATTTAGAAACGAGCAGATTTGAAAGGAGTTCTAATGAAACCAGCCCGATCATTCATACTAGCACTTTTCCTCCTGTCCTTTTCTGCCCTCGTCGCGCAACCGCGACGGCATAGCGAACGACCTTTCTGGCGTCCAGTAATCATGAGTAAAGAGGCAATGGTCGCTGCTGAACATCCACTGGAAGCGATGGCAGCCATTCATATAATGCAGCAGGGTGGTAACGCTATCGACGCAGCAGTAGCGGTTTTCTATATGACCTCAGTTGTAGAGCAGCACCAAGCTGGGGTTGGGGGTGATGGCTTTCTACTAGCTTATATCGCTAAGGAAGATAAGGTTGTCTTCATAAATGGAACTGGTCCAGCTCCCAAACTTGCCACACGGGATTTTTATAAAAAACAAGGCGGTATACCCGATTCAGGCCCACTATCGACTGCTGTGCCAGGAGCACTACGAGGATTTGATCTGGCGTTGAAGCGTTATGGCACACTTGATTACAGGACTATTCTCCAGCCGGCAATTGAATCAGCAGCTAAGGGGCATCCACTAACATTCTGGGCAGCCTCGCAGCATGGCATAAATCTTGCCAGAATTCGACCCTATGATTCTTCGGTAAAGATTCTTACAGACGATGGTAGAGCCCCGAAACCGGGTTGGATGTTTTACCAGCAAGATCTTGCAGAAACTCTGAAGACAGTAGCTACAGAAGGAGGAGATGCTTTCTATTCCGGTAGCCTCGCTCACCTTAGTGCAGATTTCTATAAAAACAAGGGTGGGCTTTTGAGTTATGAGGATTTGTCTTCTTACCAGGCTGAAGAGTCGGAGCCAATTATGACGACCTATAAAGGCCTGGATGTATACCAGAGTGCACCGAATTCGCAGGGTATCGTTATGCTTATAGCTTTGAACATTCTAGAGGGGTTTGAATTAGCCAAACTAGAGCATAACTCTTCCCAGTACATTCATCTAATTGTTGAGGCGATGAAACTCGCTTTTGCTGACCGCAATGCCTACATCGGAGATCCTCGTTTCGTGCAGGATATGCCTATTAAGGGACTACTCTCAAAAGAGTATGCTGCAAAGCGTCGTGCTCTCATAAGACTTGACCAGGCAATGAGTCTCAAGGCACCTCCGGGAGATCCTCAAAAGATAGAAGGCATACTAGAGGGCTATCGTGTCGAATACGAAAAGGGCCCCATCCCCATCGAAAGGAATAGCAAAGCAAAGGAGACAGGTGAGACATCTTCCTTTTCAATTGCAGATCGGTTTGGAAATCTTGTTTCAGTCACTCACAGTGTTAACTTTGGGTTTGGTAGTGGCATGATCGTTGAGGGGGGTGGTTATGTGCTTAATGATCGAATGCTCAACTTTAGTCTTGAGGAAAACAATGTGAATGTACTAGTGCCAGGGAAACGTCCTCGTCATACAGTGAACCCGGCCCTTGCAATGAAGAACGGTAGGCCTTATTTGGCCTGGAATACACCCGGGGGTGACAATCAACCGCAGGCGATGTTGCAAGCTTTTCTGAATATTGTCATCTTTGGGATGAATGTCCAACAGGCAGTCGAAGCTCCGACCGTCACTAGTACAGCTTTTGCTGCTTCTACATATCCTCAGGAAGTAGAGGGGCAGTTGACATTACCGCGAGTACTTGCTGAATACATTGGCGGTGACTTGGCCAGAAAAGGACACCGGGTCAACGTAGTCAAGTTACAGCAACCCTATATGCAAACTACGTCTGGGGCAGGGGGGGTCAAGATGATCATGATTAGTCCTGATAACGGAGTAATCATGGGAGGGGTAAGCCCCGCAAAGAACAACTACGTTCTCGGGCTTTAGGGAAAGATACCCATATGACCTGGCAAGAAAACCAGACAGGGTACAAACTAGAGTAGAACCCCCGCCTGTAACCGGGCGGGGTTCTACGTAAGGTTTTTTCTGTATTTTGGCTGCTAGTAAGCAGGTCCGCTGCTACTAGGAGGCATAAGCCGATCCTTAAGCGCCATCAGAAAGTTAGCGATCGCCGTTCCAGCGAGCACAGCAGCAACGTTATCTATGATGCTATTAATGTGTCCCCCAATTTGTGGAATCACATCTAGGCTATCCGCAACATGCGGTAACCCGAGTGCAGCAACAAGGATAACCATCCTTTGGACAGGATCACCCTCTGGATTCATGAATCCAGCCAATAGGCCAAGAGCCAGTAAAATGAGGGCCCACCACTCTAGCGCTACGAATACCGCAAGAACAGCAGCGGCCACTGAAACAATTGTTAGAACTCTCTCGTTCATTCTTTATCCCCCAAGAAAAGAGGTTTGGATTTACACACAAACAATGTGCCACCACTGATAGAATCATAAACCAGTAGTAAATGTCTAATTGCACGGGCATTTCATTTCAACGAAAACTGATTGAGCTGCCGAATCCTTAAGGAGGGTTTAAAAGTTATGTCTACTGAAAATTACACCAATCTTTTCAGACGGTCATACCGTTTGATTCACTTGGGTGTTCTAGTTTGGCTGTTAACTATATGGTCCTGTGGGACTTCGAGTATACAGCTCGATTCTCTTGATCTCGTTCTCCAGGGAGGAAGAGTAATGGACCCAGAGACAGGATTGGATGCTGTCAGGAATGTTGGGATTCTTGACGGGAAAATTATCACTGTCACAGAAGAATTGATCGAAGGTCGGGAGGTCATAGATGTTACCGGGTTGATTGTTGCTCCTGGATTTATAGATGTACATGCTCATGGACAGGATCCAATCAGTAATAGGTTGCAAGCAGCTGACGGAGTGACTACGGCTCTAGAAATGGAAGTTGGAGTATTTCCTGTTGAGGAGTGGCTAAAATCACGAGAGGGAAAAGCGTTGATCCACTATGGAGCAACGGTCGGTCACACCTCGGCCAGGATTAAACTCATGAGTGGATTAGATGTTCCTCATTGGCCGATGTTAGCGCCAGACGATTCTACCTTGGCCGAGAATAAGGACTATGCTGAAAAGCAAGCGACCCCAGAGCAGTTGATGGAAATCAACAAGATGCTAGTGGATGGTCTCAAGGAAGGAGCACTTGGTCTTGGCCTAGGGATCAGTTATACACCAGCCTCTACTCGAGAGGAATTGTTTGGACTTTTTCAACTTGCAGCTGATAGAGATATGCCAATTTTTATCCATCTCAGGGATCAAAATACAGGCGGGACCCTAGGGGCTTTTCAGGAGGCAATTGCTAATGCTGCCAGTACTGGCGCTGCGGTTCAGATAGTACATCTGAACAGTACAGCAGATTCTCTAGCTCGTGAGGCTTTAAATTTGATCCGTGGGGCACGAGAACACGGAGTTGATATTACTACGGAGGCCTATCCATACACGGCTAGCTCGACCTTTATTGAGACTGCGCAGTTTGATCTTTGGGAAAATTTACCTGAGAAGGAGTATCAGCGTTTACAGTGGCCTCCTACTGGTGAGCGGCTGACATCTAAAACATTTCAAAAGTACCGCAAGCAAGGGGGTTTTGTAATTATCCATGGTCGATCAGAGGAAACCAACCAGTGGATAGTGTCCCAACCAGATGTCATTGTAGCCAGTGACGGTATCCCTTTTCGTTACGGTACTGCACATCCTAGAGGAGCTGGTACTTTTTCGCGCGTTCTCGGACATTATGTGCGCGAAAAAAAGGCATTGTCTTTGATGGAAGCTCTCAAGAAATGTACTCTCCTTCCGGCACTTAGAATGGAGTCGTCATCTATTCTTTTTAGAAATAAGGGGCGTCTGCAAGAAGGAAAAGATGCCGATGTTACCGTGTTTGATCCAGGTAATATTTTAGATCTGGGTACTTATGAAAAGGGCGACCGTCCTTCGCAGGGTATTGCACATGTGCTAGTTATGGGAACCTTTGTCTTGCGTGACGGAGTAATCGTTGAGAATGTATTTCCAGGCAAGGCATTGAAGGGTAAATTGTTGGTTGCCCAATGAATTGGTGAAAGTAGCTGAGGAGAATAGCCAGAGAAGGGTTCCGATGTCTGCTATGCCCTCGACCTGCAAGAGTAAATGACCTTCGGAAAGGAAATTTAATATGAAGATTAAAGTTCCTCACTCGAAGGAGGGACCAGTAAAGATGTTAATTGTGTGTGTTCGATGGTAGACTGAGTCCGGATAATTCAAACCCTGAATAGGGGTTGCTTTGGGACTGATAGAGGCGAGGTGCCTGGTTGTTTATAACGCGGGCGGCCTTGAATATTAAACATACAGTAGGAAACCCTATTGCAGGTTCATCTAGTAAATCCGAGTAATCTCTCGTTTGGTGTGGGCGTTATTACGCCCCGTTGGCTTTACGTGTTAGCCGCTGCCACTCCCCGGCAATACGGCGATCCCTTGGTCATCGACGAAGCCCTGGAACAGATCGATCCAGAGACGATTCAACAGGGAGATATAGTCGGTATCGGTATTCACACAGCCAACGCTCTAAGAGGATACGACATCGGTCAAATTGCCCGGGAGCGTGGAGCTAAGGTTGTTTTTGGCGGAGTTCACGCCAGTCTTTACCCAGATGAGTCAAAAGAATTAGGAGCTGCCCATGCGGTTGTCAAGGGTGACGGTGATGTAATTTGGGCGCAAGTCCTAGCCGATGCTCAATCTGGTGATTTACTCCCGATTTACGAGGGGGGGCGCATTGAGGGAAGCGATTTTGCAAAGGCGAGATGGGATCTACTGGAATGTGAAAAATATATGTGGGCGTCTGTTCAGACGGTTCGCGGGTGTCCTAAACACTGTTCATTTTGTTCTGTCTGGCGTACTGATGGACAAAAGCCTAGGCAAAGTAATGTCGATGGGATCATCCAAGAGATTCGAGAGTTGCGCAGTAAAGGATTTAGGTTTGTAGCGTTGGCGGATGACAATTTTTACCCTGTAACTCTTCGTGATCTAGAAGTTGCGGAACGGGGTGGTAATCAACAAAATATCCAAAACTTGCGAAGTATTAGGGAAGAACGTTTTGAGCTCATGGAACGGTTAGAAACTGAGGTCCCGCAGGACATGGTTTTCTTTACCCAAATTACAATGGAAGCAGCCGAAGACACGAAATTCCTCGATGCCATGTGTAAGGCCAAGATCAGAGGGGCATTGGTGGGGGTTGAATCGGTAACTCCAGAAGGTCTTAAAGCAATTTATAAGGGATTCAATCTCACTGGTGACAGTCTGGTAGATAGACTTCGTACCTTCCGAAAGCATGGTGTGTTTATATTGGGCTCGTTTATTTTTGGCCTTCCCAGCGATGACCCTGAGACGTTTGATGCTACCGCAGAGTTAGCCGGAAAGGCGGATCTAGCCTTCGCGCAATTCATGAGCCTTTCTGTTTTTCCAGGGACGGTAGATTTCCAGAAGTGGGAAAAGAGAGTTGGGGATAGTGAAGAGCCCCTACAAGGTTTTCCGGGCACCCGTTATTGGCTTCAGGAGGACCGCCTCCGAAAGGCTGATGTGGATCATCCCACTATGTCTAAAGAAGAGATTTTGATGCGAACACAAGGGGTATGGAATAAGTTTTACAGCATACCCAGTATATGGAAGAGGTCTCGTGTGACCACTAAACTTCGCTGGAGAATTTCTTTCCTACTGGTATCGAAGCTGTACCGTCAAATGTATGCCAACACTGGGCTTTCCACTGACAGTGCCCGTGTTAACCGAGCTGCTACCTGGGCTCGATTGATTGCAAAGCCATGTGTTCGGATCTTTAAGGGTGCGCCAATGCCCGAATTACAAGCCGATCAGGGCTAGTCTTCGTTGTCTCCAAGATAGATTTTCTGGACGACTTTACTTCTCAGGAGATGACTCCCTGTATTCGTGAGAACAATCTTGCCCAGCTCTATCACATATCCACGGTCGGCAATCCCGAGCGCAAGGTGGGCGTTTTGTTCAACGAGCAGAATCGTACACCCAGTTGTGGCGATTTTCTGAATTACAGAAAAGATCTGTTCGACGACAATAGGAGCCAATCCGACAGAAGGCTCATCGAGGAGTAGGAGCTTTGGCTTGCCCATGAGTGCTCGTCCCAGGGCTACCATTTGCTGTTCTCCTCCACTTAGTGTTCCAGCAGCCTGTTCTTTTCTCTCGTACAATTTCGGGAAAAGGTGAAAGATCTTTTCGAGGTTGCGAGCAATTTCAGCGGTATTATTCTGTAAATAGGCTCCCATATATAGATTATCCGAGACACTCAAGTGACTGAAAAGATGCCGGCCCTCTAACACATGAGAGATGCCATAGCTGGAGATCAGATGAGGGGGTTGAAATTGAATATTCTGTCCCTGGAATAAAACTTTACCTTTATTGGCTCGGAGAAAACCTGAAATGCATCGCAGTGTTGTTGTTTTTCCGGCACCATTGGCACCAATGAGGGCGACAACCTCGCCTTTTTTGACTTCCAGATTAATGCCTTTGAGAACCTCAACGCCTGCATAGTCCAGATGGATATTCTCAAGCTTTAGCATGGTCTTTTGGGCTCCCTAAATACGCCTCTAAGACGAGAGAGTTATCCTGGATCTCTTTTGGATGCCCCTCTGCGATAATAGCTCCTTGGTCAAGGACAGTGAGGCGGTCTGCCAGAGTCATAGCCAGCGGCATGTCATGCTCTACAAATACTACTGTGATGCCCATCTCTCGGATTTGAACGATAAGGTCCTTTAATCGGTTTTTTTCGGAGGGATTTAAACCGGCTCCTGGTTCATCGAGGAGGAGAAGTTTGGGTCGACTAGCCAGCGCACGAGCTATCTCTAGTAGACGTTGCTCTCCATGAGATAAATGCTTTGCGGGGAGGAGGGACCTTGTTCTCTGGAGATTTGGCAGCACCAGACTTAAGTGTTCATGTGCTAGGGAGAGTGCTTGTGCCTCTTCGAGGCGGACTGTAGCTGTTCTGCACAAGGCTCCAAAAACACCCGTCTTGGTTCGGGTATGCATCCCAATGAGGACGTTCTCGAGTACAGTCATTTCTCGGAAAATGCTGACCAATTGAAAAGTTCTAGCGATGCCGAACTTGTGAACTATGTGGGGTGAAAGACCTTGGATAGGTCTTTCTTCGAACAAAACTTTTCCTCGACTCGGTGCAAGTAAACCACTAATAGTGTTGAAGAAAGTTGTCTTACCTGCTCCGTTAGGGCCTATCAATCCGTGTATTGAACCCTTGGCAACCTCCATATTGCAATTGTCGAGGGCGGTCAGTCCCTCAAAGTATTTTGTGAGGCCGATTGATTTGAGAATGCTCATTGCACCGAAAAGTTAAATAAATCTCCGTAGGTTGGGGAAGTGTTCACGTAGCTTACCTATAAGTCCTCTCGGCATGAAAAAGAGCACACAGATTATCATCAGACCGTAGATGGCCATCTGAGCTTGTCCGAAAACCTGTAAGTACTCGAACAAAAAAAAGACGATCGTTGTTCCGAAGATAGGCCCTAGAAGAGATCCAGCACCTCCCAAGAGTACCATTGTCAAGAATGAGACTGACTGCTCAAGAGAAAAAGACTCCGGACTGACAAAACGGATCAGATGAGCGTAGAGTGCGCCACCCAAGCCGGCAAAAAAGGCTCCCACAGTGAAAGCTAGGACTTTATAGAATTCATTGTTTATCCCAAAAGAACGGCTAGCTAGAGGGTTTTCCCGGATCGCGATAAAAGCACGACCAACACGGGAAACCACGAGGCGTTGCTTAATAATCAACACTAGAAAAA
>Ga0310344_10000483_pt1 | contig 31331 bp, 23 predicted proteins | sample HC15DNA20200_MG_FD_203801 | JGI IMG/M metagenome (GOLD analysis project Ga0310344, IMG submission 203801) | Marine microbial communities from station ALOHA, North Pacific Subtropical Gyre - HC15-DNA-20-200_MG | ecosystem: Environmental > Aquatic > Marine > Oceanic | place: Pacific Ocean: North...
TGGTAAGAACGAGAAAATAGGAGATTTTGGTCTTATTGGAGGCGGAGCAGCAGGTTTAGAGCTGGATAGAGCAGACCGAAACTTAGGCACCCCACCAGAAACGTATGTTCTTGCCTCATCTGTGAATCACACTGATATCTACCTTGTTGTATGCGAAGAAATGTTGGTCTCTACTCCAGGAGTTGGTGGACATGAAAATCCCCTTGTTAGAGCTGACATTACATTTCATGAGACCCAAAATGGCGGAGCTGTATGGTCGACGGGCTCAATTGCATGGGCAGGGAGTTTGGCTCAAAATAATTATAATAACAACGTGTCGCGAATTACTAAAAATGTTCTAAAAAGGTTTATCAACCCGAAACCTTTCTAGAGATTAAAATTACATTATTTAACAAAACGTTAACTATACTCTAAGCATGCTCTTTAGCATTAATTGTAATTCTGAATGGATTGTCTAGCCCAGTTTTCTGTGCTATCCGAACCTGATTTTTGTAACTATGTGCAATGCCGTCTTAGACGAGAAAGTTACTCGGAGTTAGTCAAATGGCAATAAACGTCGGAATTAATGCTATTAATGAAATAGCTATAATGACACCCTCAAATTGTATGGAAAATTTATAAATGTGCGGTATTGGCGGAATTTTTTTTAAGTCGAATAGCCATGGTCAAAAAACCGGCGAAATTGCTTATCGTATTCTTGAAGGAATTTATAGAAGAGGTCCCGACTCAACGGGTGTTGCCCTATGGCATAAAAATGAAGGCTCAAAGCTGTATATAGGAATTAACTGTGACGATCCCAGCCTTTCGCATACTGTTATAAAACGGTTGAATGAACTTACAACCTTAAAAGAAGCGACTGATGGCACAGGTTATATTCGGGCAGTTGTTGATTACTCAGGTGTGGAGAGTGAATTGGTCGAAGCGATTGATGTGCTACATCCATCAATTTCAGTAGCGAGTATTGGTCGTAATTTAGAAGTACTAAAACATATGGGTGGAGTAGCAAACTTAGAGACACAATTTAACTTAAAAAAATACGATGGACGCCTTGCAATGGGTCTTACTAGATATGCTACTGAAAGCAATATTGACTTTACTAATGGCCAACCATTAGCTGCACGAGCTAATTCAGATCTTACGGTAGTCCATAATGGCCATATTACTAACTACCATTATCTACGATCCACTTATGGGCTAAAGGGGTATGAGTTCACTACTCAAAATGACTCTGAAATAATTCCTATTATGTTAATTGACGAGATGTCCAAGGGTGCATCTTTTGAAGAAGCTTTAAATATATCAATTAATAAGCTTGATGGCTGTTTTTCATATATAGCTATAACAAGTGATCGATTTGCACTCGTTAAAGACTCATACGCTGCAAAACCAACTGTAATAGCTGAAACTGATGATTTTGTTGCACTATCGTCAGACCCACAATCTCTACGTGAAGGCGTGTTGTCTGACACAGAAGTGTGGGAGCCTGGAGCTGGTGAGGTAAATGTATGGCAAATATAGAAACCCTTACACTTAACTGCGAAGATAAATCTACAAAAGAAATTAATAGCATAATTCGAAATGCTGCAGTTGATGGCGTAGAGCAAGTTGAAATTCTTAACACCCAAGCTCGCCACAATATTGGAGTCGGCATCCTTAAACCCATTCATCTTATATATAGGGGTCATGTGGGATATTATACAGTTGGATTGTGTGACGGTGTAACCGCTGAGATCCACGGGAGCGCTGGCTGGGGGGTCGGAGATAATTTAATGTCTGGAGAAGTAGTAATAGAAGGAAATGCAGCAACCTCGGCAGGCCCGTCAATCAGAGGTGGGCGAATCGTAGTGAAGGGTAACGGCGGTCCACGATGTGGGGTTAGCCTTAAATCTGGAGAAGTTATAATTGGTGGGAATGCCGGTTATATGTCAGGTTTTATGATGCAAAACGGGCGTTTAATTATTTGCGGGGATTCTGCCAAGGGATTAGGTGATTCTATGTATCAGGGTCAAATCTGGCTCGGAGGAATCCCCGAGGAACTCGGGAGTGGAGTAACGCAGGTTGATCCCGAGGCTGGTGAATTAGATGAGGTTTTTGCGGTGCTTGAAAAATATAAAATTTCGGCACCCAAATCATTTAAAAAACTACAATCTGACAAATCATTGTGGAACTTTAACAAACACGACTTTGCAGCTTGGAAGGATGCATTATGAGCTCAAGTTCCTATCGTCCGCCAGCTTACAGCGGTGTTTGGCACCCTGATGCCATTGAAGAAATTCAAGAAAAAGCTGAACTAGGTCGCTACCAAATTCGAGGGCAAGCAACAAAACGTCATAATCTACCAAGTTTTGACGATTTAGTGTTTACCCCCGCTGGATTATCAAGAATGCCTCTAGAAGGATATAGAGAGAGATGTGATACAGCCGTAACAATTGGTAAAGGCAAAGTATCCCGACCACTGGTACTAGATCGCCCGATTATGATAGCCGGCATGAGTTTTGGTGCTCTTTCGGTTAATGCAAAACGGGCTCTGGGCATAGCAGCTTCTCGCTGCGGAATATCAACATGTACTGGTGAGGGAGGAATGCACCCGGAGGAACGCGAACATTCTACTAAACTTGTTATGCAATATTTACCCAGCAGATATGGCATGAATCCTTATGACCTCCAAAAAGCTGATATGCTAGAAATAGGTGCAGGCCAGGGTGCAAAACCGGGTACTGGTGGGGTTCTTCTTGGTCTTAAGATGTCAGATGAGGTTGCAAAAATGCGCGACCTTCCACCTGGTGTAGATCAACGTAGCAGTTGCAGGCATCCAGACTGGATGGGTGCTGATGACCTTTACATGAAGTTAGAACAACTGCGGGAAGTTACCAACTACGAAATTCCCATTTCAATAAAGGTTGGCGCATCACGAATTGCAAATGATGTCCGTATAGCTTGCAAAGCGGACGTAGACGCAATCGTGTTTGACGGAATGGAAGGTGGAACAGCTGCATCTCCCTCAATACAACTTGACCACGCTGGCATTCCAACAGTTGCAGCTATAGCCGAAGCCGTTGAAGCGCTTCACGATATGGGCAAGCAAGATGAAATTAAGTTAATTGTTGGAGGTGGCATTAAAAATGGTGCCGATGCCGCGAAGGCTATCGCTTTGGGTGCCGATGTAGTCTACCTTGGAACAGCACCTATGATAGCTCTCAACTGCCATGCCCCCATTTATGTGGAAGATTATGAACGACTTGGAACGACGCCTTACGAGTGCCAACATTGCCATACTGGCCTATGTCCTGTGGGCATTACAACACAATTACCCAAATTGATGGAACGACTTGACGTAGAAGAAGCCGCAGACCGGGTAACAAATTATATTAATGCCATTACTATGGAAATTCAGTTATTTGCACGTTCCTGCGGAAAAAATAAAGTTGCTGACTTAGACCCCAATGACATGCGTTCACTTACCAATGACGTGGCAATGATGACAGGTATTCCAATGGTTGGACTCAATGGCAAAAAACCCTGGTGGACTAAATTCTAATACAAAATCTACTTGCCCATAACTTAAAAAGAAACCCGAGAGAGACCATTAAATCCAATTAGACAGATGATCTCAATTCTACATTTTGTTGGCGCAAAAAACTTAAAATCCCGATTAACCCTTATAATCCTCGCTATAGGAATTTCCGGAATCGGCTTTGCTCCAATCTTCATGCGCCTTTCAGAATTGGGCCCCAATGCCACTGCACTCTATCGCGTTCTTTTCGCACTTCCCTTCCTACTCCTATGGCTATCTATTGCACGCCTCAAAGCGCAAAGAATTTCAAAAACAATGCCGCATAAACTTAAGGGAATTGATTGGGGATTGTTGATTCTCTCGGGAATAATGTGGTCCGGAGATTTAATTTTTTGGCACTGGTCTATTCAACTTACCAGTGTAGCCAATGCTACTTTCTTTGCATGTTCCTCTCCAATTTTCGTTATAATTGGTGCCTCACTGTTTTTTCAAGAACATGTTTCCCGAACATTCATAATTGGATTTATCCTGACCCTATTGGGCGGAACCTTCCTAATTGGATCATCCGTAATTTTTGAAGGCAGCAACCTGTTTGGGGATCTATTCGGAATCGTGACAGCTTTATTCTTTGGAGCTTACCTCCTTATTATAAAACACCTGCGTATACGCCTGCCAGCTGGACTTATAATGTTTTGGAGTGGAGTATTCAGCTTGCCTGGTTTATTGGCTGCAACGATATTTACCGGAGAAAGCTTCTTATCTGCAAGCCTTACGGGATGGTCGATGATCATATGTCTAGCAATTCTGGCACAAGTTTTAGGCCAAGGTTTGGCTACTTACGCAATTGCAAAACTACCTGTTTCATTCACCTCAGTAGCTTTCCTTGGTGAACCAGTTGTTGCAGCAATTTTGGGTTGGCTTATTCTTTCCGAATCGCTTTCCCCTCTTCAAATAGCAGGTTGTATTATTATCCTATTTGGACTTTGGTTAGTGCAACGATTTAGAAAAACAGCCAAATAAAACCATGCAATAAATTCGTTTCCTGACTTTAAAACCGTGTTTATAGTTCTCAAGAACACCTGATTAAATTATTTATAGAAACGGTTACAACTAAAAATGATACTAGCTATTTTTTTAGTTCGACCCAACACTTTAAGAACTTACCTAACCAGCTATGCACGGAATATGCATTTTTAGCATGCTCGGCAAACTGTTCTTTTACACTCTGTGCACCAAAACGTTTTAAATCAACTGGTGGTGGCTGGCGCCCAAGCCAGAATTCTAATACACTATCATTAACCTCAGGGTGAAATTGCAAACCAAAACTGGTATCACCATATCGAAATGCTTGATTTGGAAAACTGTCACGTGTCACTAAACGTCGGGCACCGGATGGGATAGTGAATGCCTCACCATGACGATGAAATACTTGCAACTGCATAGGTATTTCTAAATCATCTGTTCCCTTTTCACGAAAAACTGGATAGTAACCAAATTCATAAAGCCCATCAGGATGCTTTTTTACATCGGCTCCCAGGCTACGCGCTAATATTTGCGCTCCAAGGCAAATTCCCAGTAATGGGATATTTTTTTCGATAACTCTGGGCATCCAATCTAATTCGGATTTTATATAGTCTATGTGATCGTCGTTAGCACTCATTGGACCGCCAAACGCAACAATACCCGAATAATCTCTAATCTTAGTTGGAAGTTGATCTCCCTTATTCAACCTTAAAACTTTTGTAGGGTACCCTAAACTTTTTAGAATAACAGCGACTTGTCCCACATCTCCCGCTGCTACATGGGTAAGGAGCAAAATCGGATGCTTAATTAATGACATTGTCCAAAATCCAAAATATTTCTTACTAATTGATACACAAAATAACACTGTTTACTGAGTTATTTAATACGACCTGCGATGGCTGAAATTTCAACCAACAAAACCCTCACCGGCCAGATCTGCAAGCACAGTTGCGCGGGCTGGGTAAGGGTTGCTAAAACGCGTTGAATAAATCTCATTCATTGCCTCATAATCGCTTAAGCTTTGCAGGTAGACAGTCGTCGAAACTACATCATCCAAACTCATTTCAGCATCACTGAGTATTGCTACCATCTTATCTATTACAAGTTCAGTTTGAGCACGAACATCGAAACCGTCCATAACTGAACCATAATCACTAGTGGCTATCTGTCCTGAAAGAAAGACAAAATTGCCAAGTTGTACTCCCAAACTGTATGGCCCTGCAGGAACCCGGTTCTTAGGTGTCAATATAGCTTTCCCCATTCCCCCCAGTGGTTTCACCGTTCTTTTGAAACTGATGTATTGGCCATGGATTCTAATATTGAGACCACCGCACTTGAGTCAATGTGTCCGTTACCTTGTGACTTAACAGCCCTTAACACCTCTCTAGCCGCACTAACGGTTGGGAGAGAAACCCCAACTTTCTCGGCTAGCCTAATCGCACCTGTTAAATCCTTATTCATATTATTGGCAGAAAAGTGCGGAGGAAAAAAATTTTGTTCGATCATACGTGGCCCGCGAGTAGCCATAGCTCCGGTTTGAGGGCCCGTACCTGGTAACGACGTGATGTCTATAACGACCTGTGGATCGATCCCAAGTTTTGCTGCCAATACCAACGCTTCAGCAGAAGCCTGAATAGCCACTCCCATTATTAAATTCGCAATCAATTTTAAGGTTACGCCATTTCCACTTGATCCAGTATAAAGAACCATTTTACCTAAATTTTCTAATATTGGTTCACACACCCTGAAGGCTTTTTCTGACCCGCCAACCATTATCCCAAGCGCCCCCTGAGCAGCAACTTTAGGGCCTCCTGAAACTGGCGCGTCAAGAAGGTCTATGCCTTTTTCCTGAGCAATTGCCGCATTACTACGAGCCATTTCAGGTGAGATGCTGGCACTGTCAATTATAATCATATCTTGATGGGCCCCTTCTAATATACCATTTGAGCCACATATGACAGTATTAGACGCTTCATCATCACTTGTCATTGTAATCACTACATTAGACACTCTAGCAACATTCATAGGAGAATCACCCCATTTAGCGCCTCTCTCAATGACAGGTGTGGCAACGTCCTGTGTCCGGTTCCATACCGTCAAGTCACAACCGGATTCCAAAAGACGCTGGCACATTACAGTCCCCATTGTTCCTAAACCAATGAAACCAATGTTCATACGCATAATCTAATCTCCAAAAAAGGTTAAATTATAATGCTAAATCAAACTCATAAACGGCTGCTATCAAAGTCCATGCTTAACACAGTATGCCAGAATGATTTAACCCACATAGTAATTCTCTTTATCCGTCATCAAACAGTCCCTGACAATTAATTCACGTCAGTAACATTAATGTACACGTCCTGAGTTTGGCACGTAAAAAGCACGTCTTAACACCTATAACTTTAAAACGCACAATAACAATCACGATATATAGTTGCCATAAACAACAATGCATTCGACTTGCTTCGCCTATAGAAACCCATATTACCTAGCGTATTATTACGCTGATGAGGAGAGTTTCAAATATGCCCCGTCCGTTCCCTCCGGGATCTTTAAAAGGTTCAGAATTTATCGCTCTTGCAGCTTTAATGATGTCTATATTTGCACTTTCGGTAGATATAGCTATCCCTGCTTTGAACGAGATAGGCAAAAATTTACACTCTAGGACTGACAATACGACTCAATATATCATATCCGTTCTAGTACTTGGCATGGCAGCAGGACAGGTCTTCTTTGGGCCCCTTTCTGATAGTATAGGAAGAAAACCATCTATTATTATAGGATTAGTGATATTCATTATCGGTAGCATTATTACACTTATCTCTACTGATCTATCAACGATGCTAGTCGGCCGATTTTTGCAAGGTTTGGGTGCAGCTGGGCCGCGTATAGTCACAATCGCTATTGTACGGGATCAATATTCGGGAGTGTCCATGGCACGAATAATGTCAGTCATTATTACTGTTTTTATCCTTGGCCCAATTGTCGCCCCATTCATAGGCCAAGGAATAATAATATTAACAACTTGGCGCGTTATTTTCGTATTTCTACTAATTTTAGGCATAATAGTTCTTACTTGGTTTGCAATACGGCAAAAAGAAACTTTGCAAAAGTCTGAAAGGCATCCTTTCAAGATTAAAACTATTTGTTTGGGAATACGTGAAACTTGCTCCAACCAAACGGCACTTGGATATATAATTGCAAGCGGTTGCGCATTTGGAACCCTATTTGGATACATAACCTCTGCAGAGCAAATATTTACCGAGTTATATTCTGTCGGAATTTATTTCCCATTTTACTTTTCGAGTCTTGCTCTTGCCGTTGGTGTCGCCACCTTATCAAATTCTCGTTTAATTAACCGATTTAAAATGCGCTCCCTTTGCCATTACGCCACTCTTTTCCAAACAATTTTATCAATAGCGTTTGTATTTTTCTATTTGAATTATTCAGAACATCCGCCCCTTTTTAGTTTAATGATTTATCTTGCAGCGATGTTTTTTTGCCTGGGTATATTATTTGGAAATTTAAACGCTTTAGCAATGGAACCTCTCGGACATATAGCCGGTATAGCAGCCAGTGTTATAGGATCCATGGGATTATTTATTGCAATTTTATTTGGTACGATAATTGGGCAAATGTTTAACGGGACGGTAATGCCACTCTTAATTGGCATGGCTATTCTTAGTTCATCAACAATGCTAGCAATAGCATGGGCAAATAAAACATCACATTCGTAATAATGTCCGATTGACCTGACGCTCATGACGAATAAAGTATAACCTAAAATGTATCAGAAACGGGGAGCGCTGTGTCACACCTAAGGGTTGCCGTCGATATCGGCGGAACATTTACAGATATCTGTATCATGGACGAGTCAAACGGGGAGGTTCGCGTTGCAAAAACCCCCTCTACTCCAGAAGACCCCCTAATAGGGGCAATGAAAGGGCTTAGTGAGGCCAAGGTAAACCTCAGGGATGTCTCATTATTTTCTCACGGAACAACTGTAGCAACTAACGCACTTATCACAAGACGCCTCCCGCCAGCGGCAATGGTTTGCACCCGCGGGTTTCGCGATGTAATCGAGATTCGAAGAGCCAATAAGGAAGAACTCTGGGATACTTATAAAGATGTAGCGCCACCATATATTCGCCGGAGGGATCGTTTGGTTGTAAGTGAACGCATAGACCATGCCGGTAATATTGTCGAACCACTCAATGAGAAGGAATCTCTGGAAGTTGCACGTATTCTTAAAAAACGGGGGGTGCAGTCGGTAGCTATTTGTCTAATGAATTCTTTTATGAACCCAGCTCATGAACAACTTTTGCACAAAATATTAAGCGAAGAACTCCCTGAAGTGGAAATTATAACTTCTAGCGATACTTTACCTGAAATATTTGAGCACGAAAGATTTTCAACAACTGTAGTTAACTCAATTCTTAGCCCTGTCGTTGGCCGGTATGTCATGAGAATGAGTCAGGAATTAAAAAATGGTGGATACGAAAGTGATCTATTACTTCTCCATTCGGGCGGAGGAGTAATGACGCCGGCAACTGCCCGACAATTTGCTGGGCGTCTAGCAGGGTCTGGAATTGCAGCTGGTGCGATTGCGAGCCGTCATATTGCCATGCTATGCGGCTATGAAAACTCTATTGGCTTGGACATGGGCGGCACCAGCTGTGATGTATCTCTTGTATACGCAGGTGAATCTAGAGTTACAAAGGACTGGGGTATTGAATTTGGCCATCCAATTAGATTTCCAAGCATAGAAGTCTTAACCATCGGCGCTGGAGGAGGTTCATTAGCATGGATTGATGATATAGGTGCACTACATAATGGCCCGCAATCCGCAGGTGCGGATCCCGGCCCCGCATGCTACGGCCATGGGAATGAAGTGCCAACCAACACAGATGCAAATGTCGCTCTTGGTCGACTAGGAACGACACTGGCTGGTGGAAATATTAATTTAAACAGAGATGCAGCTGAAGAGGCTGTGCAGAATGGCGTGGCAAAACCGTTAGGAATGGATGTGGAAAATGCCGCAAAATCAATATTGAGTGTGGCCAACGCCAATATGGCAGATGCTGTCAGACTAATATCTATTAGTCGGGGTTATGACCCTCGTGATTTTGCGTTAGTCGCATTTGGTGGTGCAGGAGCATTACATGGAGTTGCGCTTGCAAAAGAGCTAGCTATACCCACTGTGATTGTACCTCCCAACCCGGGAGTTACATCAGCACTTGGCTGTCTTTTGGTGGATATAAGACACGACCTTGCACAAAGTTACCTTATGCCAGCAAGTCAGGCGGATGCCCAAGACATAGAAAACAAATTTTCTATGATGGAAAAAGAGGCTATGGAGCGCTTAAAGAAAGAGGGTGTAGCCGGTAAAGATATGGTTATGAATCGAGCCATAGATATGATGTATGAAGGTCAATGGCGCTCTCTAACGGTTCCCGTGGGGAGCCCTTTCAAATCGGTCGAAGATGCAATAGAAGCATTCCACCTTGATCACGAACGCGAATATGCTTTTCGAAGAGATGATGCTGGGGTCGATTTATTTCGCCTCAATTTGACTGCTATTGGAATTACAAAAAAGGCCGAATTGTTGAAATACTCAAAAACCACTGAAATGCCAGAACCGTCCGACAAACGTTTTGTTGCATTTGACGGTTTTGATAAGCCATTGGAAACGCCTATTTTCCAACATGAATCCCTTTCAGCCGGCACAACTTTCACAGGTCCCGTTATAGTTGAGCAGCTGGATTCAACAACAGTTATTCCGCCTAATATTAGTGCCGAAGTAGATGAATGGCTCAATGTTAGAATTTATGTATCGGAGGAGCCCAAATGAACGATAAGCGTGCAGGCATAACACTTGATCCCGTTACTTTCGAGGTTTTAAAAAACTCCTTTATTACAACAGTCGACCAAATGGCTGAGCAAGTTCTCAGAACCTGCTACTCCTTTGTAATCTATAATCGAGACTTCTCGTCCGCTTTAAATGATGCGAATGGAGACTCAATTGCTCAAGGAAATCAAGATATTGCTGTCCATGTAGGCACCTTGCATCATACGTGTAAAGATGTAATTCGAGTCTTTAAAGGTGATATGGCTCCAGGGGATGTGTACATGATCAATGACCCGTATGCCGGGGGCACCCACTTTAACGACGTTCGTTTAATTCGCCCAATCTTCGCGAATGACGAAATTATTGCTTTTAGTCAGTCAAATGGCCACTGGTCTGATGTGGGTGGCAGTGTTCCAGGTTCATTTGATGTATTAGCTAAGGAAATGTTTCGTGAAGGTCTTCGCATAACTCCTATTCGAATAGTAGAAAGAGGTATTCTACGAGAGGACGTTGCAAATATGATCGCTGCAAACACCAGAGATCCCAAATCTGTTATAGGCGATATGCGAGCACAAGCAGAGGCTACACGAGTAGCTGAACGAGAAATTCTGAGGCTTGTAGAAAAGTATGGCAAAGAAACGGTAGTGACTGGTTTTAAGGAAGTACAGGACTACGTGGAGCATGCGACGCGCCAGAGAATAGCTGACCTCCCCGATGGAAGCTGGGAAACTGTAGATTATATAGATCGGGATCCTGCTCGCGGAGAGGGACTTATCCCTATTTGTGTAAAACTGACAATTGAGGGCGATGAGGTTACATACGACTTCACAGGCAGTCATGGCACCATAAGCACACTATATAACTCAGCTTTTGGCGGTACGTTTTCTGCTGTTGTAGCTGGCATGAAGACATACTTTCCTGATCTACCACTCAACTCTGGTTTCTATCGGCCAATAAAAGTTATTGCGCCAGAAAACTCTATCGTTGATGCTCAGTGGCCTGTCGCCGTAACCGGCTTTCTAATGCCATTTGAAAAAATTATGAATTCGATTTACGAAATATGGTCAGACATCATGCCTGAACGAGCAATTGCTTGCGCTTTCAACCTTGAATATCTGCTAACCGGTGGACGAGACACACGTCATGAATCCAAACCAATATTTATGTTCTACGACTGGCTCCCTGGCGGTTGGGGTGGTCGGGCTACTAAAGATGGTTGTAACGTGACCACAGCCTGCTTCGGGACTGGCCTTCAAACTCAGCCAATAGAGGGACAAGAACGATTGTCACCGATACTAGCGAATGAATTTGAAATTCAGTGTGATTCTGGAGGGCCGGGGAAATATAGGGGTGGAGCTGGCGTTGTTAAAACAAGTACCTTGCGAGAAGCAGAAGACGCTGTTCTTTCATATATTTGTGATAGAGAACGTGCAATTGTCTGGGGAATTAAAGGTGGTTTGCCCTCAATTCCGCACGGCCTCTGGGTTAAACGGAGTGGGGCTAACGATCGTGAGTGGCTAGGTACGATATTCTCAGACGTTGATATTTCCAGCGGTGATGTGTTCAGTCGACCTACAGCGGGGGGCGGTGGATTGGGCGATCCTCTAGAGCGGAATCCAAACGCTGTATTGCTTGATGTCGAAGATGATTATGTGTCTGTAGAACGAGCAAAAAAAGATTATGGAGTAGTTCTCAAAGTTATTGATGAGGATCTAGCGCACTTTGAAATTGACAAAGAAGCCACTGTAATAGCACGGCGAGAAATCGCTAAGATGCGTCGTAAATGGTTAAAGGAAGACCCAGAGGCAGTAGCAACAAAGTACAGAAACGGTGAAATTAATAGTATGGATATGGTAAGACGTTATGGAGTAATTGTAGATTGGGGAACTGGAAAATTGCTGCCCAAGTCGACCCAGCAATTTCGGGATTCCATTGAAACTCGAACAGCAAGCCATTGGAATGACAACATTCCCGACACACTAGAGGCTGCTGAGTGAACAATCTCGTACATAAATTATTCAATTTTAATAAGTTATGTTAATGCATACCTAGCTGATTCACTTCCTGCTATACGGCCAAAAACTGCACCAGAAGTTAACCCCGTTCCCCCAGGGTAATTAAAATAAAACAGCCCGCCAACTAATTCCCCGGCGGCGTAGAGCCCCGGCATTGCCCTATTCGACACATCAAGAACTCTAGCCTGATTATCAATTCTTAAACCTCCAAAGGTAAACGTAACCCCACAAGTGACACAATACGCTTCAAAAGGCGGCGTATCGAGGCGATTAGACCAATTAGATTTCTCTATGGATAAACCCTTAGTAGCTCTTCCATCCTTAACATTAGGATGAAAGGGAATTTCATCTAAAATAGCATTATTAAATTCTGTGACCGTTTTTAAGAAAGTATCTTTATTGACGCCTTCCAATTTATCAGCAAGCACTGAAATGCTTCCAGCCTCCACACGCGTAACTTCTCGAATACGATATTCGTCGCGTAGCAAATGAGATACCCTAGCATCGAAAATTTGCCACGCGAAATTTCCAGGCTGAGCTAGAATTTCCCGCCCATACTTAGCATAAGTAAAATTTCGAAAATCTGCACCCTCATCCAAAAACCTATTTCCATGGGCATTCACCATTATACCAAATGGATAACTATGCTTTTGGAAGCCATCACCTACAGCCAAATTGCCAAATTCTGGCGCGTTCATATCCCAACCAACGGCATGACAGCCTGACCAATTTCCACTGGGTGAAGCTCCAATAGCTAATGCCATTGTGATTCCCTCACCCATGTTATGTCTAGTACCCCGAACTTTTGCCAAATCCCAACCCGGGCCTAAATAGCGAGCGCGCATTTCAGCATTTGCTTCAAATCCACCACTCGCTAGAACAACCGACTTTGCTACCACTTCTATAACAGCATTTCCTTTAAAATTTACTAAAACTCCTTCAATACGCCCATTATTAATTCTGAGTTCAGTAGCACGTGCTTCGTAGACAATTCGGACGCCCAGCTCTTCCGCTCTTTCAAATAGAGACCCCATTAATCCAACTCCGCCGCCCCAAGTTTCAATAGCTAAACCGCCCCAAAACTTAAACTTACCGTCGACTTCAAAAGCCTGACGACCATAACTCGGCTGAAAACGAACGCCTTGGTTTCTCATCCATTTCACAGTTTCAAAACTATTTTTGATTAGCAATTCAACCAGATCAGGATCCGCTCTACACTTTGTAGTACGCACCATGTCATCAAAGTAATCATCGAAAGTGTATTTCCCAAAATCAGTCTTTTTCAGATCAGCATCATTGAGATCAGGTATTATTTCACGAAGTTCCTCTACTCCATTATAAACAATACGCATTGCTCCAGCCGTAAATCTCGAATTGCCCCCACGTTCATCACAAGATGCCGCTTCTAGCACTATGACATCACTACCGGCTTCAGCGGCAGCTATTGCAGCACATAAAGCTGCGTTGCCGGCTCCTACCACAACTATATCAGCTGATAACGAAAAATTATCCATACTCAGGTGTCAGCCAGAGCAGTCAAACTCGCAACTAAAACGCGAACACCATCGGCCAAATCAGTCGGCGTCGCATTCTCAAGCTCATTATGACTAATACCCTTTTCACAAGGCACAAATATCATTCCTGAAGGACATAGTGGTGCAATATGCATAGCATCGTGGCCCGCGCCGGAGACCATATCAATATTAGATAATCGAAGCGCATTTGCAGAATCCCGTACCAGATTCATTATGTTAGAATCAAACGCTATTGGTTCCGTATATGTTAAACGTTCAACATCCACTCGACACCTGCCCGCAGAAGCCTTACATATTTTTGGAATAAGGTTTACTGTTTCCTCAAAAATATGCCGATCTGGATGGCGAAAATCCACTGTAAACAGAACTTTTCCAGGCACTGTGCTTGGTGCACCCGGACTACATTCAAAACGTCCAACAGTAAATCTCACTGTATCTGTATCATCAGCCATTTGCTCTTCGAGCGCTGCTATAATATGAACAGCCGTTTTCAACGCGTCCTTCCTATTTTTTAAAGGTGCGGTGCCAGCGTGTGCTTCTTCGCCATAAACCTCAATTCGATACCAGCATAATCCCTGAACACCAGAAACAACTCCTATTGTATGGTTGCCATTTTCAAGAATTGGCCCCTGCTCGATATGAGCCTCAAGATATCCTGTGATATCAAACGGTATTTTTCGTTTTTGAAGTCCAGATGTTGCACCTAGAGTCTCACTTAATGCATCACTCAATCTTTCCCCGTCTCTATCCATAGTATTTAAGGCTTCCACTAACGGGTATTCTCCCGAAAACACGGCGGATCCCATTGCACCCGGTTGAAATCGACCACCCTCCTCATTGCTCCAGGCTACAACTTCAATAGGAAATTTTGTTTCCAGGCCAGCACGTTCAATAGCTTCTAAAGCTTCGAAGCCTCCTAGAACACCATATGCCCCATCAAACTTCCCACCCTTTGGTTGGCTATCTAAGTGACTTCCAGTAAGCACCGGCGGAGCATCATACAATTTTCCAGGGCGACGCACATAAATGTTGCCGATATCATCAGTTGACAACATAAAACCCAGTTCACGGGCCCAAGAAATTAGTAATTTTCTAGCTTCTATGTCTTCGGAAGAAAAAGCTGCCCTATTCACTCCACCAGCCGATGTAGCTCCAAATTCAGCCATCTCCATTATCCTATTCCAAAGGCGCCGGTCACTAACCGCTTTAACAGCTTCTAAGCATTTTTTCTTCACAAAATTATCCTTAAGGACTTAAGTTGGTGAAGCACCAGTTATGCGACCGAGCAACGGGCTTTGATGCCAACTGACCAACCACCATTTTCCATCCCTAAAATACCACGAGGTTGTAAAACCCATGAATCGTTGCCTGAATCCAGCGTCTTTAGGTTTTCCTCTAAAAGTTGAAAAACCACTTACATGTCCTGTATTATCCCATACTTTGGTTATTATATCCCGCGGGATCCACTTAAAATGCTCCCATAAAGGCTCTCGATCACCACTTCCCGCATGAAAGGAAATATGATCAATAAACTCTTCCTTAGTCATCCGCCAAGGGAAATCCTCATCCAAGACCTCCGCATCATTATCAAATACTCCATAGAACGAATCCAAGTTTCCATCATTGAGAGCATTTGACCAAGAATCAAAAGCATGCCTTAAACCTTCATTTGTATTTTCATTTGCCATTTGTTACTACCCCCCCAAGATACTTAACTAGCCTGCCAACCAAATACTCATCCAAATTTGTAGAGCAAATTGTGAGTGGCTGCTTAATGATGTGTTTATTTCTCTGTTTCACTATAGTTGAAGGTATTTTGATAGCTAGATTTAATTTTAACTTACGTCTATACAAAAGACCTCTGAAACACCCGTAGATAATTGGTTATAGTTGAGGTACGTTCTGATTTTGACATTATGACTAAATAATAGCGGACAAATACTTTTTTTGAACCTTAAGAATTTGATTCTATCGGTTGACGCAGCGAAACAAGGTTCAGATACTCTAAAATCGGCTGAATATTTATTTATATTAGGAGTTAGCTCAATGAAGGCATCTGATCTATTTGTAAAGTGTCTAGAAAAGGAAGGCGTTACCCATATTTTTGGAATTCCGGGCGAAGAAAACGCGGATGTGATGATTTCTTTGATGGATAGCAAAATCAAATTTGTGCTGTGTCGTCACGAGCAAGCAGCAGCTTTCATGGCTGATGTATATGGTAGATTAACTGGAAAAGCAGGCGTGTGCCTCGGCACCCTTGGCCCAGGGGCAACAAATCTAGTTACTGGCGTCGCCGACGCTAATATGGATAGAGCCCCACTGGTATGTCTAATTGGTCAGGCTGATACGGAACGGTTACACAAAGAGAGCCATCAAAATATGGATTCTGTGTCTATGTTCAAACCCATTACTAAATGGGCACAATCAGTTCACCACCCGCAAAATATTCCCGAAATAATACGAAAAGGCTTTAAAGTTGCCGAGACGGAAAAACCCGGAGCGGTGTTAATTGAGTTACCAGAAGATCTGGCAGAAGCTCAAACAACTACTAAACCTATAGTTCCAGAAAAAACCAGACGGCCTGGCGCAGATCATAAAGCTGTCAGTCAAGCCGTAGATATAATTCTGAAATCAAAAAAACCCTTAATACTCGCCGGAAATGGAGCTGTTAGAAAACGTGCTTCCGAACAATTAAAGCGACTAGCGAAAAATTCTGGTATAGGTGTTGTTAATACCTTCATGGGTAAGGGTGCCATTCCAAGAAATGACGAACACTGCCTTTTTACTGTAGGACTTCAGGGAAAGGATCATATCCTGGTGGCAATGCGAGAAGCTGACGTTATAATATCAGTCGGTTATGATCTAGTAGAATATGCACCTTCATTTTGGAATAACGGGCGCAAGAAAAAAATTGTTCACATTGATTTCTGGCCAGCAGAAATTGATAAAGACTACGAGGCTGCTGTCGACGTGGTCGGCGACATAGCAGACGGACTTTGGCAAATAAATGAGGAAATTGTCAAGCGTGCGCGAAAATCTAAAAAGAAACTACCACTTAACCGAATTTCTGGGCGTGCTACATTACGCAAAACCATAAAAAGTGATTTAGAAAAAGAAAAAAACAGCAAATCCTGCCCCATGAAACCGCAAAAGGTACTTTATGACGTGCGAGAAGCCATGGGTCCAGACGATATACTGCTTTCTGACGTAGGAGCTCACAAAATGTGGGTTTCTCGGTATTATCAGTGTGATTCCCCTAATACTTGTCTAATCTCTAATGGCTTTTGTACTATGGGATTTGCATTTCCAGGATCGTTAGGTGCCAAAATCGCTTTTCCAAAGCGCAAAGTGCTTTCTATAAATGGTGATGCAGGCTTTTTTATGAACGCGCAAGACATTGAGACAGCCGTTCGATATAAGCTAAATGTTGTAGCTATGATATGGTTGGATGGCGAATACGGTCTTATAAAATGGAAACAGCAAAATTCATTCAACGGAAAACATTCTGACCTTGCATTTAATAATCCAGATTTAGAAATGTGGGCAGAATCATACGGAGCTTGGGGCAAAACACTGAGTAATGCTAAAGAATTACCTGGACTTTTAACTGAAGCATTTAACCAGAAAGGACCTGCTATAATTGGAGTACCGATTGACTATTCGGAAAACATGAAACTATCTAGGCGATTAGGAAAAATTGAATTTCCAATATAATCATTGTAATGCGCCTTCCTAAATTACCAAAATGTTAAGGGGGATGTTTTCCTGCTTTTGGCAGAATAAAATTCGTTTTCCTTAACTTTCTCACGGCATCTTAATTCATGGAAAACTGATCTGGATATCATAAGATATCACGCTTTATGGGTAGATTAAAATTATACCAAAACATCTGCGTTTCCTGGTTCATCGGTAAAACTGAAAGGAACGGTTTCGATTAATGAGTTTTTCAATTAAATTTTGGGGAGTTCGTGGAAGCATTGCCTGCCCTTCCAAGGATTATGTGGTATTCGGCGGAAACACTAGCTGCCTAGAAGTTAATGCCGAAGATCAACAGATTATATTGGACGCGGGCACTGGCATTCGAAACCTTGGGGATTCGAATGTTCGAAAGGGTGTCAATAAGTCTACCATTTTATTCTCTCACACCCACTGGGACCATATAACTGGCTTTCCATTTTTTGCGCCTGTTTACAATCCGGATAACGAACTCAAACTAATGGCGGGGCATCTAAACGAAGAAGGTGGATTGTACAAAGTACTATCAGAACACATGTCAAATCCTGTCTTTCCGGTGCCAGTTGAAGCATTACTTTCTAATTTATCCTTTACAGATTTCCAAGTAGGGCAGCCATTTACACTTGGAAATGACATTCTAATTGAAACTGCGAGGCTTAATCACCCAGGTGGAGCCACCGGCTATCGTATTGAATTCAAAGGAAAAGCAATATGTTATGTAACCGACACCGAACATACCCCTGGTAAACCTGATGAAAACGTTCTAGAATTAATTGAAGGCGCAGACCTTGTTGTCTACGACTCAACTTATACGGAAGAAGAATTTATAGATAAAATAGGTTGGGGCCATTCCACCTGGGAAGAAGGCGCCCGTTTAGTGCAAAAAGCCGGAGCTAAATCACTAGCAATTTTTCACCATGCCCCTGAACACTTTGATACATTTATGCAAAGTATTGAAATAGAAGCAAAAAATCGGTATCCGAATATATTTGTAGCTCGCGAAAATACGACCATAAAAATTATCTAATGGTTTCTCAAGTCAGATTTGAATTTTGATTCTCTCGCCAACAATTAGTATACTTCCGGATAACGAATGACCGACAAATGCTAGCTAGTTTTAACGACTGTGAAATAAACGGGAACGTCACCAAAATTTATGATTACAGGGTTGTTTTAGCTGGATTAATCGCGCATCATTCCTATGCAAAGAAGTAACAGAACATGGGGACTGCACCAATGCGGCTTTTTACTATAAGTTTGATTGCATCTTTCATTGTCTCAACGCTAGTATTTACACTCGCCAACGAATCAATTGCCGAGTCTTTTAACCAGGGACCAAAAGTGTGCTCTGAGTGTCATCGAGCGGAACATGAGATCTGGCAAGGAACCAAGCATGCGACTTCTTTCAAAAAAGTACACAAAAGTAAAAAAGCCAAAGAAATAGCAAAAGCGACTGGTGAGAAAAGCATGAAGCGCAATGCGACATGTGTGCAATGCCACTATACCCTAGTACCAAAAAAGGCTGGCGCTAAAGCAAAGCCAAAGGCTGGCCCATCCTGTGAAAGTTGCCATGGCTCTTCATCCGACTGGTTTCCTATACATAATGATTATGGAGGTTCTGGGGTCAAAGCAAGTCAAGAAACCGCTGAACATAAAGCTGAAAGAATTGCAAGCGCGGCAGCAGCCGGCATGAAATGGCCGTCGGATAAGTATGGTGTTGCAGAGAATTGCATGGAGTGTCATGGGTTAGCCAACCCTGGAGTAGGCGGAGATAAGCTAGCTATAATGTTAGAATTAGGCCACCCAGTTGTGTCTGATTGGGAAATTGTTCGTTATTCTCAGGGAAGTATAAGGCATCGATTTTATCCCCCTGATATGACAGTCAATGCTGAGATGTCCCAGTCTGAATTAGCGGAACTCTATGTAATTGGGCAAGCGGCAAAACTAGTTTCTGCTGTCGGTGCTTCTGAAAAATCTGATTCCGTTAAGTATAAGGAATTTCAAAATGAACGAGCGACTGCAGCTAAAGATGCATTAAGTAATATTAGCGCAGCATCTTCCTTAATAGCTAATCCAACAGAAGATGAAGCTAGAGCGTTTGTTGCAGCGATTAAGGGTCAGGATTTGTCTGGCGAAGTCGGAGCCATGCTTCCTGCTAAATCTGATTACAAATAGATTATTGGATGGACAGACTACCTGTTTGAAATTGTAACTTTCTAGGGTGCGTGGTTTTAGGCGAGGATCAGCGAGTATCTAAAATAAGAGCATCCCACGTCCTTACCCCAGTTTATTAAACGGTGACTATATTAGAACGGAGTAATAGGAATTGGCCAATGCAATAATTGCCAGACCCCAAAGGTGGGATGCACCATTTGGGCCAGAGATGGCGGATGACGATGTCAACCGACTATTAAAGTTACCTGAATTCTCAAATATTGATTCAGATAGTTTTCCTAAGCACACACCTTTAGACGGTATAATTCGTAACGATTCACGAATAGTTAAATATCAACCAGGAGATATAATTGTCCGCGAGGGGGATTATGGAAATTCTGCCTTTTTAGTAATCTCTGGTAATCTAAGAGTGGTTATAGCACCCTCTCTCCCTCGCAATTTGATTGGTCGCCAAGCAAGTAAAAAGAAAAACTTTTTTGAGGCACTTAGCCAACTTTGGACTAATCATACAATGCCTGAGGTACGAGATACATCTCGATATGGTAGCCAAGCTCTACGGGAAGGTAACATTCGCGGTGAATCTGATGCTCGAGTTTTCCTACAAGATATCCCATCCGTTCTTGATAAACACAATACTGCACAACTTGGTCCTAGTTCACTATTTGGAGAATTGGCAGCGCTAGGTCGAGTTCCCCGAACAGCCTCTATTTTTTCGGAAGATGAGGCTGAGCTATTAGAAATTCGTTGGCAAGGTCTTAGAGAACTTAGGAAATACGACCCTGATTGGCGTAAGACAATTGATGAGCGATACCGAGAAAACGCGTTGAAGGTGCATCTAAAAAGTTCGCCTTATTTTAAAGGATTAAGTCAAGAGGAACTAAACGAGGTTGCCGACGCTACACTTTTTGAGAGTCATGGCAGTTTTGAGTGGCATGTTTCATACAAACGTATGAGAGACCAGGGTAAAAGTGATAAGGAACCAATAATCGCCCGCCAGGGGGAATATCCCGATGGTCTCCTGATGATAAGAGCCGGTTTTGCAAGAGTTACCATAAAAATGGGTAATGGAGAAAGAACACTTACATACCTAGGAGCTGGCGATAGTTTTGGACATGACGAGTTATGGTCTTCTCATTTGGGAAATGATGTGTCTTTAGAAACTTCTTTAAAGGCTGTTGGGTATGTAGATTTATTACGGGTTCCTGCACCAATTCTTGAAAAATATGTTTTCAATAAGGATCAGTATTCAAAGTCCAGGCCACTACACCAACTTGCCACTCATGCGGTGGCTCAGGATGCCCCACTGGAATGGGCGGTTGAACAGCGATTCATCAATGGAACGAAAGCAATGTTAATAGACCTAAACCGTTGCGTAAGGTGTGACGATTGTGTCCGGGCATGTGCCTCCACACATGGCGGAAATCCGCGGTTTATTAGACATGGACGCACGTTTGATCACTGGATGGTAGCTAACGCCTGCATGCACTGTGCTGATCCAGTATGTATGATTGGTTGCCCAACAGGAGCCATCCATAGATCCCTTGAAACTGGAGCAGTGGTAATTAATGATGATACGTGTATTGGTTGTGGCACTTGTGCAAACTCTTGTCCTTATAATAACATCCGACTCGTAGATATTAGGAATGCGGATGGCAAACTACTAAGAGACCCCGAAAACCAGAAACCCATCACAAAGGCAACAAAGTGCGACCTTTGTGAAACCAACCCAGGTGGACCCGCCTGTGTTCGTGCCTGTCCACACGATGCTCTAAAAAGAGTAGACTTTCAAGGGGATGAGACTTTCGGGGCAGCCATCTCATGAATGCCATTGTAATACGTTATACACTGATGCTTGCTGCGGCCACAGCAGGATTAGTGGCTCTAGGCGTCTATTCACATCTCGCAGAAACTTCCCTGCAAAGATCAGAGTTTGTTACAGGATATGCCTTATTTGGCTTAATACTTCTACTGGCAATGTTTAATGCCAGAAAAAAACTACCGATGTTACCCCTTATACGATCCGCATACTGGTTAGCAGCACATGTTGTCGGGGGAATAGCAGCTATTGCTCTATTCTTTATTCATACAGGTTCAATTTGGCCAACAGGAGCATATGAACAGGCATTAGCCATTGTCTTTTACCTAGTATCTCTAAGTGGAATTTTTGGTTACGTTGTGCAGCGAATATATCCTAGGCGCCTTGTACAAACGGACTTGGAAATAATTTTTGAACGAATTCCTGGAGAACTCGCTGAAATTCGAGAAGAAGCCGAACTGGAGATCCATGAGTGCACAAAGGAGACAGGGAGTGATACTCTAGCTCGTCATTATATTGAAACTTTGAGTTGGTATTTTAGGCGCCCACGGTTCTTTCTTAATAGTGCATTCGGTGGAGATGCCGGCAATCATTGGTTGCGCAATCAATACCGATCCGTAGACCGCTACCTCAATGAGGTTGAAAGAAGCTATTTAAACCGAATTGCTAATCTTGCTGGAATGAAATCTAAAATTGACGTTCACTACGCCTGCCAAAGCGTGATGAAGGGTTGGCTACTTTTACATCTTCCGTTAGCAGCTGGTCTACTTGGCTTAATGTTTTGGCATATAATTGTTGTTAACGTGTACGCTATTTAGATGAATCAAGATAAATTCAAACATGATTCGAGCCATTACGAGCGACCTACGCAAAAATATCGCTGTGGACGTGCTGCTGTTTGGGGAAAACCATGTGAATTTGGGCCACATGTGTCTGGCAAATGCGGCGGCACAACCGAGTGCAGGCCAGAAAAAATCGGCGATAGATGGCAGTGTCGCCGAACTGCTATTGCTGGCGGGCCCTGTGATCTAGGGCCAAGTTTTGATGGAACTTGCAACCATTCCAGACCACCTTGTCATCCAAGGAGGTCTTTAAGAAGTCTACGGGGCATCATTGCCATAGCGGCATTCTCCGTAGTAATTGCAACGATCGCGTTAATGTTATCACTTGGCGATGGAGGAAAGGCTCGCGATTCAATCATTGAGGCGGGTCCCTTAACCGGGGGCCATGAAAATTTTACCGGTACGGAGGGATGCGCTTCTTGCCACACATCACATGACGAAGATGCGGGAGATTGGTTCCTTTCAGCCTTCCACGAACAAGAAATGACCGAAAAATGTTTAGACTGCCATACATTTGGAGGCGATGCACGTCGTACGCATAACTCTATATTCGCTTCCAAAGCTATTACGACTGAATGCACGATGTGCCACACGGAGCACAAAGGGGAAAATGCAAATATTCAGATGATGTCAGATAGCCAATGCAACCATTGCCACGAGACTCAAATAGATAGTTTTTCTAAAAACCATCCAAAATTTTCTGATAATTATCCGCATGATAGACGAACTTCAATAAAATTTGACCATGTTTCTCATTTAACTACGCATTTTACAGATCAAAGGTATTCCGAAAAAGCTCCTGCCGATTGCATCGGATGTCACGCTGTTGATACAGCAGACAGAGCAGTTCGGCCAGGAACCTTTGAGAAAAGTTGCATGCAATGCCACAATCAGGCTATTCAGGAAAGAGAATTAGTGGTTATGAGGCTGCCAGAATTCGAAGAAAATTTGATTGATAATGACGCAGTTCTGAGCACGTGTGGCCCAACTATAGAAAATTGGGAAGTTATATCAGAGAATCTTTCAGACATAGTTGAAGCGGTCGAAGCTGGTGACGAAGTAGAATTGCCAGAATATGAGGAAGAGGAATACGAATCAGTGTCTCTAGAAGAAGCTTCCCCTATTAATTCCTTCCTTCTAGAAGTATTAATCGATGATATGGATAGTTATAGCGAACCCATACAAGAGTTAGTATTGCGTCTAGCTGAAGAAGGAACGGCGCCGTTAGAAGATTTAATAGGAGAAAGGTTCAACAATCAGGGATCCGGTAGACTGCTTTCGGGATTAAGCTCCGAACTTGTCAAACGTATTGCATGCGCTTGGGCTGCCAACCTTGAATATGAAGCACCAGCCGAGAATACAGCTGGTGGGTGGTATGGCGATGCACTTGAATTACGCTACGCACCGTTGCAACATGGCGATCCTGTTGCTAAAAACTGGATAAACTTTGCACTTCATACAAAAAACGGCCATTTGGATGATACAGAAGATTATCAGTCCGTAGTAGAAGAAATGCAGCAAATAATTTTAGATCCTAAAGAAGGGGTGGGAGCCTGTACGAAATGCCACGCGATATCAAATACAGAAGATGGAGGATGGCAGGCCGAATGGGCTTATCAACCCAGCAATTTAAGGCCATACACCTATTATTCGCATGGAGCCCATATTACTATGCTAAATCCTGAAGGGGTAAACCTTATGGATCCAAATAATGGTTGCCGCACTTGCCATAAGATAAATGAAAAATCTGCTTATAAGGATGCATTCGAACAGCACGACCCTAATATTTTTGATAGTAACTTTTTTCCTATTGACCAAACAACCTGTGCACAATGCCATGGAGAGGGTCAGGTAAAACAAGATTGCCAGTTATGCCATAATTATCACCTTAGCCCAGGCTTTGACTTACGGACGGTAGAAAATGAAGAAACCATGGATTAAAACTATAATAATGTATCGTACTCTTGCGGTATTTATAGTATCTCTTTGCATTGTAGCAATACTTGCAGCTTCACCGCCCGCTGGTGCTGACGAAGAAATAAACCCAGACGCCATGCACGCTGAAATTTTAGATGGTGACCTCTTCCCAAGTGCTTCGAAATGCAAGTCCTGTCATGAAGATATTTATCGTGAATGGGCGTCCTCGAATCATGCCTATTCATCAATTTCTCCGATGTTTCACAAGTTTGAAAATGCTATAAATTCTCTGGCTCCGACCATAAATGCATTTTGTGTGCGATGCCATATTAGCACTGGTACTACAATGGGTGAACCGAGAGAAATGCCCATTTGGGATCGCAGCCAAGTCTCCCGAGAGGGTGTAACTTGTATCACTTGTCATAGAGTAAACGAAGCTTACGGTAGAGCAAATGGAGAACGTCGAATCGTATCCGGAGAAATATTTGAACCAGTATATGGAAATATTGGTGGTGACGGAGTTGAAGAAGTAGTTTCGAATGCAAGTTCATGGAAAGTAGCCACAAACAAAGACGAGCGCGGCAACCAAATCCATACGGCTGGAATAAAATTTAAACAGCTCTCTGATTCTGAATTTTGCACATCTTGCCACCAGGTCGCTGTTAATCTGGGCATAAAATTGGAGGTGGTTTGGGAACAATATAGAGATTCTCCTGCCCACGAGAATGGAGTTTCATGCCAAGATTGCCATATGAGTTATAACCCGGGTGTTGCGGGGCATTTTAAACGGGGTCCAGCAGCGGTGGTAGATGGCAGGCCTGTAAACGAAGACCGAGTTAGACACGACCATTCATTTGCTGGCCCCGGATATCCAATCGCTCATCCCGGTATTTTTCCCCACAATCCAGATGCTGAAAACTGGACTGTGCGGGAGTGGCTAGAATTTAACTGGCGTCAACCTTGGGGCGACCCAGACTGGGAAGATGAATATGAAGAAGCAGTAGATGCCGGTGACAGAGATGAAATTGAGTTTCCTGAGGTTTGGGAAGACAGATTTGATAGAGAAGAAGCACGTGCAGTAGTTGAATATAATCTTGAGTTAATTGAAGAAAAAAGAGATCTTCGAAAACGCGTTATGGAAAACGGGTCACATATCGATGGTCCATTTTTTGAGAGCGATTTACGTGTGGGCGAGGATCTGGATTTTCATTACATAGTTACCAATAAGAATAATGGCCACAATCTTCCCTCTGGTTCTCTTGGGGCACAGCCCGAACTTTGGTTAAATGTTGCCTTGATAGATCCAGATGGAAATAATATCTGGGAATCAGGGTATATTGATAGCAATGGAGATATGGCCGACCAACATAGTTTGGATGTTCTCGCTGGAAAAATTCCCTTTGACAAACAATTATTCAACCTACAAACCAAATTTTTAACTACTAACGTTAAGGGAACAGATAGGGAGATGTACTTACCTGTGAACTTTGATGTGGATCAACTCCCATTTCTCAGACCTGCAGCGCAACCCACCACAGTGATAAATCATCCTCCGTTTGTTCGCATGGAAGGTCGCTCGATTCCACCCTTGGGCAGTAGGACAGCAAACTATGCGGTGCCTGCTGATCTATTAACTAAAAGTGGAAAATACAAACTGGCTGTGCGAATGAGAAGCCGAGCAGAGCCGATTTATTTTATGCGTTTCGTTGGAGCCACTACAGAAATGGAACGTAGTATGAATGAATGGATGCTCGACGTTGATGCTTATACTGTTGAGTTTCAGATTGGGAGCTAGACGGTGATTATAAAAAAATACATACCAACTTCCTACTTCCGTAACGGCTGGATGATATGTATTGGCGTGATTTGCTCTCTCGTTTTACACACAGCAGACACAGTTTATGCTGCTGAAATCAAGAGTGACTCAAGAGCTAATATTATAGAACATGACAAAGAATTGTTTCGCCCCGACCCCGCCTATGAGGATGCAGTTTATGACAGCGACGCACAGCTTGAAATTTATGGTGGAAAGTCTGCTTTTGCCACCCCCCGACCTTTAATTGAAGAGGGAAGAGCACTTTATGACGAAGGGACATACAAAGAATCTGGGTCAGTATTTGGATCCTTAAATCCAAACTACAATCAATTCCTGGTATATGGCGATTGGCGAACAGCATTGGCTGCTAACGATAATGGTGACAATGAGGTCGGACAAATAGCAACTCGCCTGAACCTTGAATTCGATTATCGTTTTACTTCTACAGAAAGGATCCACTGGTTTATGGGTCCTCTTGACGGGCAAGGGGAATTTACTCGTTGTGAATTCTTTGGCAATGACGCACCTAACAATGATCCCCAGAGAAAATGTGAAGTGCAGTTTGATGGGAATATCGACGCAGCATTTTTTGAAGGAGATGCTGGAGCAATATACTCCGGTTTAGCCGGCGAATATTCATCACTTGATGTGCCATTTTCATTTGGCCTTATGCCGTTACTTTTTCAGAACGGTGTTTGGCTGGAGGATGCGTTCACCGGCGCTGCAATAGCGATACCAGCCCTGAACAGCCCTGTACTAGATATTTCTAATATGGACATAACGTTTTTTGTAGGTATCGATAAGGTTACCAATCCTGGTATAACGGACAACGATGGGTTGGCGGCAGACCATAATGTAAATATTTATGGAGCAGCTACCTTTATTGAAAGTATGGAAGGTTATTTAGAGGCTGGAATTGCTCACCTTGACGGAGAATCTGGTTTAGACGATCAAAGTTTTAGTAACGCAACTATTGCATTTACAAAACGTTATGGGGGCTGGCTATCTAATAGTGCTAGACTTGTATACTCCTTTGGCCAAGACCGCTCTAATAATAATCAAGATACCGCAGACGGTGCTATATTTCTCATAGAGAACTCCCTCATAACTCATAAACCTTCTACTTTTGTGCCGTATTTTAACTTTTTTGCGGGCCTAGACCGTCCACAGTCAGCTGCTCGCGCTGGTGGAGCGGGCGGTATTTTAGAAAATACAGGTATCAATTTTGAAACAGACGGCCTGACTAACTTTCCAAAATTAGATGATACTGGTCATAATACCGCCGGTGGAGCCGTTGGATTGGAATATTTGTATAGCCTAAATCGTCAGATAGTTGTGGAAGTAGCCGCTTTACAAGTTATAGAAGGAGAAAATGAAAATGGGCGATCAGCTCGTGGAGATGAATATGCCATAGGGCTTCGTTATCAATTTCCTTTGAATGAAGCATGGATTTTTAGAGCAGATACAATGCATGGCTGGCGCGTAGAAGATGAGAATTTAGCAGGAGCAAGGCTAGAAATTAGGCGGAAATTTTAGATGTGTCTGAACATTTACTATTTAGACTCATTTTTTAAATATTTTTAGTTACCGCCGGAATGTTGGGGGATTCTAGGGAATGGAAATTGCTGTAAACGTCGTTGCAATAGTCTTTTTAGCAATACTTTCACTATACCTATTTATATCGATAGGTAATGGCCTAAAACGACGGGCATTGGCTAGCACTGGCGCATCCATTGAAGAACTCCGGTTACGTACCGAAATTGATCACATTATGGATCAGAGGCGTATCGAGCGAGAGTCTAATGAACTCTCATGGAGTGGGTTTAGAAAATTTCAGGTCAACAAAAAAGAACCTGAGGGTGGGGGAATTTGTTCATTTTACTTCACTCCTCATGATGGAAAACCCCTTCCGCCATTCAAACCTGGACAATACCTTACATTTGGATTAGATATTCCAGGCGAAAAAAAACAAGTTATTCGTTGCTACTCTTTATCAGATAGCCCGCATCATCCAGATTATTACAGATGCTCTATCAAAGCCGTACCACCACCTAGAGATAACCCAGATGTGCCTCCAGGATTATCGTCAAATCACTTCCACAATAACGTAAATGAAGGCGATATCCTTGATATTAAGGCTCCAGGTGGGCATTTTTTTATGGATACTTCTAAGCAAACTCCCGTAGTGCTTATCGGTGGGGGTATTGGCCTCACGCCTGTGTTAAGCATGCTTAATCAGATCGTTGAAAGCGGATCCAAGAGAGAAACATGGTTCTTTTACGGCGTGCGTGACAGTGGAGAGCAAGTCATGAAAGAGCACTTACAACAGGTTGCTCGGGAAAATGAGAATGTGCATATGTGTGTGTGTTATTCCCGGCCAAAAGAGTCCGATGTAGAAGGCAAAGATTACCAATATTCTGAGAGGGTAAGCGTAGAATTGTTTAAACGACTACTTCCTTCCAATAACTATGATTTTTATATGTGCGGGCCACCTCCAATGATGAACACGATAGTGCCCGATTTAGAAGGTTGGGGAGTTCCAGAAAAGTACATTCACTTTGAAGCTTTTGGTCCAGCGACTGTTAAAAAAACAAAAACTGAAGCTAACAAGGAAGCCACAGAAGCTTCAACGGCAAGTGCTGGAGTAAAAATTACGTTTGCAAAATCGGGGAAAACATTAGATTGGGAGCCTGAAATTGGATCAATCCTAGATTTCGCAGAAGAAAATGATATTGACCTAGATTCTGGTTGTCGAGCTGGTAACTGTGGTACTTGTATTACCGCTATTAAAGAGGGTGAAGTTGATTATCTAAACGAACCAGGGGCGGAACCTGAGGCGGGTTCCTGTCTTGCGTGCATTTCTGTTCCGAAAGGAAATCTTTCTTTAGATGCGTAGTACAACACCTTGCTTAATGGCTGTTTAGCTAAAGATATTCTTTATAAATAATTTTGTTTATTAATATATGGTGAACTTAGTATGCTTGCGAAATCTAAAGCTTGTGCTAGTGTCGTTTCGAGTAAAATAGTGTTTTTAGTAACAAAATCAGAAGTTTGACTGACAGGCTAATTTTTTATGAAAAAGCAGTTTAGATTCGCTGCATTTTGTGCAGTTCTACTTGGCACTCTACCAATTATTGTTCATAACGGCCATGTTGTTGCAAAATCATTGGAAGAAGAAGCTAGACAACTACTTGAAAAACATCCACAAATTTTAGCAGCACAAAAAAGTATATCTTCTAGTCAGGAAGCTATAAATACCGCGCGTGCAGGATATATGCCTGTCGTGAGTGCATCTGGTGATTTTGGATATGAACGAATTGATAGTCCTGGTAGAACTTCTGCAACGCCTGATCAAGGGCCATTCACTACCGGCCAATCGCGACAAGCCAGTGTTACTGTCACCCAAACCGTATTTAATGGGTTTCTAACAGATGCTGATAATGAAACAGCTCAATTAACTAAACAATCCGCCGAGATAAGTATTGAGGAAGTATCTCAGAACATTCTTTTTGAAGGTGTTTCCGTCTATTTGGAGGTTTTAAGAAACCTGCGGCTTTTAAAACTTTCAATAGATAATGAAGCTACAATTCAAAAACAACTAGAGCTTGAAGACGAGCGCGTACGTAGAGGATCTGGTATTGCATTAGACGTGTTAGAATCAAAAAGACGCCTTCAAGGTGCAAAGGAACGTCGTGTTGCATTTGATGGCGCACTAAGAGATTCCCGTAGCCGATTCAACCAAGTGTTTGGACACGAACCAGTAGTTGACGAGATGATCATACCCACTCCGCCACTTTCCTTACTGCCAGAGAACTTAGATAATGCTAAGAAAATGGCTATAAATCTGCACCCGGCAATACGTAATTCAGAAAAACGCATTGATATAGCACAGCAAGCACGAAAAATTGCAAAATCAGGTTATTTCCCTACTGTAGATATAGTCGGGGAATGGGGATACGAGGATGATTTTGGTGGCACAAGGGGCGGCCGGCGTGATTTTTCTGCAAAAGTGAAAGCTAACTGGGATATTTTTAACGGGTTTGCTACGGAAGCTGGCGTTGACCGCGCAGCTTATGATTACTTGGCAAGTATTGATTCCAGCACTTTTGTAAAGCGAAAAATTCTTGAAGAGACCAGACTTGCCTGGTCTGCTTTGGACACTGCACGTCAGAGAGTAACGTTATTGCAAAATGCAGTTAATATTGCAGCTGAAGTATTCAATGGCAGACGAAAGTTAAGAGAGGCCGGCAAAGAAACAGTTATCAATGTCCTTGATTCTGAGAGTCAAATGTTTGACGCAAGAATAAATCTTGTTAATGCTCAACATGACGCTCGAATCGCCGTTTATCGTCTTTTAACCTCCATAGGACAGTTAAGTTTGGAGAGCGTATCTAGGATTTCGCAAATTAAATCTAAAAATCAATTAGCGTCTAAAGCTATAAGAACATCCAAATCACCTGAAACCTCTTCGGCGCTGACCAGTAATAGAATTGAACTCGGTGGCTCTACTAATTCCAGTAACGGAGTTTCTCATGCTAGGATTGAGTCTGCGACGAAATCAGGCGTTAAATACTCTAAGAAAATTGCCGTGGCGCCTACTGACATTATTAAGAAAAAACTAGCTAAAACTGAGCGAAATATTGTACTAAACGAAGTAGCACCCATAACTAATAATACACTTCTAGACAGAAATAAAAGACCGGTCAACGACACCAAATTATTTTCTAAGCAACATGAATTCACAGAAAACCCTGAAAAAATCATAAGAACTGATAAGGTTGCTGAGAATATAACGCCTTCGAATCATGCTGGCATCCCTCAGTCAAAGGGCTCTTTTTTCGTAAGTGCTTTGGAAACTCAAACAAAAGGCTATGAAGCGATAGAAGATGCAAATTTTTTAAGAGTTTGGCCCTATGAGTAAATTCAATCTACTTACTCTTCGCTACGAAGACTCCATCCCAATTTTTGCCGGGAGAATTTGAAGCATACTCCTGACATCTTGCTTCATAAAGATCATATAGTACATCTAGACTGTAGGGTTTGCCGAGTCCACGGCATACCTGAATTAATTCATCTAAAGCTTTCCAGTTTTGAT
>Ga0310344_10000485_pt1 | contig 31233 bp, 26 predicted proteins | sample HC15DNA20200_MG_FD_203801 | JGI IMG/M metagenome (GOLD analysis project Ga0310344, IMG submission 203801) | Marine microbial communities from station ALOHA, North Pacific Subtropical Gyre - HC15-DNA-20-200_MG | ecosystem: Environmental > Aquatic > Marine > Oceanic | place: Pacific Ocean: North...
ACTATCTCTGGAACGAGATTGACCAACCCCTCGAACGCTATCGCCCGATCCGCGCCAACCGCTTCAATCCTCGCAACTTCGTCTTCCCTTAGCGTACACGGCTGAAGAAATTCCCGCGGAGCCCCGAAATGACCAGTTTCGAGATGGCGGGCACGATCATCGGCATTGCCGGGGTCTTGCTGAGCATGGCCTTGCGCCGCAGCGCCCGGCACCGGCAGCGCCCGCACCTCTTCACCCCCGAACTGGCGGATGAGACAGACGCCGGACGCGCGCAATAGCGCTGCTTTCGCGCATGGGTCGAGGTATGGGCAGTTGAGGCGGTTCCTGGAACTGAAGAGCCGAAACGCCGTGCTGGTCGCCGCCTCCGCGATGTTCATGGCACAGCTGGACGGCGCGGTGCTGGTGATCGCCTTGCCCCGGATCGCCCGCGATTTTCACGTGCCGGTGATATCGTTGAGCCTCTCCATCACCATCTATCTTACCATGCTGGTGGCGATGCTGCCCATCAGCGGCTGGTGCGCGGACCGGTTCGGCGCAAAGCGTGTGTTCATGGCCGCCACGCTGGGTTTTGCGTTCTTTTCGTTGTGCTGCGCCCTGTCGACCGGCCTTTACAGCTTCGTGCTGGCACGCGCGCTGCAAGGCGCAGCGGCGGCGCTGTTCGCGCCGGTTGGCCGCCTGATTCTGCTCCGCCAGACGCCAAAGCACGAACTGGTCGATGCGCTGGCGATTACCGCCATGCCCATGTTGATCGCGCCCACGCTGGGGCCATCGCTGGGCGGGTTCATCGTCCAATATGCGCGATGGGAGTATATCTTCCTGCTCAACCTGCCCATATCAGTGCTGCTGTTTCTTGCAACGCGCGCGACGATCCCGCGCATGGAGCCGGAAGCGCCGCGCAAGCTCGATATCGTCGGCGCGATTCTGGTGAGCGGGGCGCTGACCGCGGTCCTGACCGGAATCGACCGGCTGGTTATCGGCATCGACGCCTTGCTGCCATGGGGGCTGATCCTGGGCGGACTGGTGCTGGCCGGCGCGGCCTGGCGCCATCTTCAAGCGCACCCCAGCCCGATCCTGACATTCGGCGCCATGGGGAATCCCGGCTTCCGGACCACGGCGATCGGGGCCGGCGCGGTGGTACGCCTGCCTGCACGCGCAATGCTGCTGGGACTGCCGCTGATGCTGCAACTCGGTTTCGGCTTCAGCCCTTTGTGGGCGGGGGTGATGCTGATCGCCCTCAACGGCGGCGATCTTGTTACCAAGCCCCTGATAAAGCCGGCATTTGATCGTTATGGTTATCGGCGGACCACGATCGCTGGCAGCCTCATGGGCCTTGCCGCCCTGGCTTTTATAGCGCTCGCCCGCCCCGGCGCGATGCTCGCCCCGCTGCTGCTCGCCGCGCTGACCGTGTGCGGCATTGCCCGCTCCCTGACCTTTACGGCCATGACCTCGCTGTCCTTCTCATCGCTGACCGCATCGACCATGACATCGGGCAACATCATCGCCAGCATATCGATGCAGATTTTCAACGCCCTGGGCGTTTCGATCACGGCGGTGATCCTGAGCCTGCTGGCAAAACTCGGCGGCCGCGCGGAACCAGCCATGATCGACTATCGCCATGCCATGCTGGTGATCGTGCTGATCGGACTGGCGGCCACCATCCGCTTGCGCAAACAGATACCCGAAGACCTCGCGCCCGGACGCTCAAGGCTGCGTGAAGACCCGGACGAAGCGCGAGAATGAGCGCGAGGAGACCTCGATTGACCGTGATAGATGCCCATTGCCACGCCTCGCCGCTGTGGTTCGAGCCGGTGGAAACGCTCCTGTTCCAGATGGATCGCTGCGGCGTGCACAAGGCGGTGCTTACCCAGATCCTGGGGCAGTTCGACAATGCCTATCAGGAACAATGCGTGGCCAGGCTCCCGGACCGGTTGGCGCATGTCGGTGCCGTACAGGCGGCGGCGGCCGACGCGGTCCAAAAGGTCACCGCCCTTACCCGGCGGGGCATGGCCGGGCTCCGGCTCCGCTCGGATGCCCGAAGCCCCGGAGATGACCCATTGGCGATCTGGCGCGCCGCTGCCGATGGCGGTCTGGCAATCAGTTGCGGCGGCCCCGCCGCCAGCATCGTCAGCGGGGAATTCGCCGCCATCGTCCGCGAATTTGCGGCCATGCCCTTCGTGATCGAACATCTTGGCGGCTGGACCCGACCGGACTGCGATCACAGCCCACAGGTCTGGCAAGGCATTCTGGCTCTGGCCGATTATCCCAACGTGATCCTCAAAATCCCGGCGCTGGGGCAACTGGCGCCGCGCGCGGTGGGGCAGCCTCTGCCCGCGCACGCGCCGGTGCTCGATGCGGCCAAGGGCGCGATCCTGATCGAAGCGCTCGACGCGTTCGGGGCGGAAAGGCTGATGTGGGGCAGCGATTTCCCGGTCGTGGCCTCGCGCGAGGGCTATGCCAACGCGCTGGACTGGACCCGCATGCTGTTCGCGGAGCGCAGTTCCGAAGAGCGCGAGGCGATCTTTGGCGGCACTGCGGAGCGGATCTTCTTTGCACGTGCCGCTTGAATGAGTCACACAATCGTTATACAAAACGATATATTCTATGATCGGAGTGGTTCAGATGGCCGACGCCAAGGAAACGATAATCTGCATCTCGGCGAACGGTAAAACCACTTCGTCCAGCGCGCTGGCAGCCCGCCGGATGCTGGTGGCCACGGCAGAGGGTGTGCTCGACTTCCGCCGCGACGGACCGGGAACTCCATGGCACCTGCAAGACGAGTTGCTTCTGGCCGGCCAGCATGTCAGCGCCCTGGTTTTCGACGAGAAAAGCGGATTGCTGTTCGCCGCCCTGCATTTCGAGGGCGGGCTGCAGGTCAGCGCGGATGGCGGGAAAACCTGGGAAGCGCGCAACAACGGGCTACAATCGGGCCATGCCTATTCGCTGCTGGTGCAGCATGTCGGCGACCAGATCATCCTCAATCTCGGCACCGAACCGGTGATGTTCTACCGCAGCTTTGATCTCGGCAAGAGCTGGACCGCCTATCCCAAATGCACGCAGGTGGAAGGCACCGAACACTGGTTTTTCCCGCGATCATCGCCGCATATCAAGCATATCGCCTCTCCGGCCGGCCATCCGGACACGCTCTATATCTGCATCGAACAGGGCGATCTGCTGCGCAGCGACAATGGAGGCGAAAGCTGGATCTCGATCAATTCGATGGAACAGCCGGACGACAAGTTCCGCCGCGATCAGCACCGCGTCACCTTTTTTCGGGATAGTGCCGACGAGATATTCCTGACCACCGGCATCGGCGCCTATCACACGGTGGACGCGGGCAAGACCTGGCAGCGGTTGACGGACACGTCGCATCCCTGCGCCTATCCTGATCCGTTTTTCGTGCATCCCGCCAAGGACGTGCTGTTCATGGTCGGCGCCGGAATGAACCCGAACCCCAACTGGGGCGCGCAGGGCACGGCCTATCCGAAATTCATGAAAAGCACCGATCACGGCAAGACCTGGGTGAACGCGATGGCCGGCATGGCCGATCCCATCGCCGGAAATCTGGAAGTGGCGGCGATGCACGATTCCGCCGAAGGCGGACTGGAACTCTACACCGGCTCTGCCTGTGGTGAACTCTATGCCAGCTACGACGAGGCCGGCAGCTGGACACTGGTGTCGAATAGCCTGCCCGCCATGTCGAAAGGCCCGCATTTCCGGCATTTCCTCCCGCCCGAAAAACGCCAAGCCTATGAAGAGAAACTGAAGGCCATGAACGCCTTCGCATGATCGGCAGACGATGCACAGGGACCAGACCTGGACGCGATCGTCATCGCGGCGGCGCAGCTGAAAAGGCACTATTCATGACAAACCGGGCAATCCGCGCGGCGCAGCCTGTGGTGGCCGCCGCCCTATGATCGATAGCCACGCGCACCTTATTTCGGGCGATACAGCGCGCTACCCTCCTGCGCCGCCCGGCGGCGTGATCAACGACGCGGATTTCGAAGATCCGATGACCATCGAGCGTCTCGCCGGCGAGATGGACGCGGCCTGCGTCGATAAGGCCGTGCTGGTGCAACGCGGATCGATCTATGGCTTTGACAGCAGCTACGTCTGCGATAGCGCCGCGCGGTTCCCGGATCGGTTTGCAGCGGTCTGCTCGATCGATGCCAGCCAGCCCGATGCCGCCGAGCAGGTGTGTCATTGGGTGCGCGATCGGGGCGCGGTGGGCATTCGACTGATGGAACTGGTTAAGGGTAGCGGCCTTGGCTGGCTGGATGCTTCCACCGGCCGCGATGCCTGCGCCGCGTCGCGCGATCTTGGCGTGCCGGTATGCGTGCATTTGTTCCCGTGGAATCGCGTGGACGGGCTGGCCCGGATTGCCGCGCTCTTGACCGACCTGCCCGGTCTGACAGTGGTGATCGATCATCTGGGAGCGATCAACTGCAGCGCGGCGCCGCCCGATTATGGCGTGGACGAACTGCTCGCCAGCGTCGCCCGTTTCAGCGGCGCGCACGTGAAATTCACTACCATTCCGCTGGGCCGGCTGGAACAGACCGGGATAGACGCGAAGCCGATCATCCGGCGGGTGATGGACCTGTTCGGCGCAAGCCGGATGATGTGGGGTTCCGATATCACCCAGTCTGCGGGCACTTATGCCTACATGACCGCGCTGGCGCATGCATCGGTTGCAGGGCTTTCATCGGCCGAACAGGACAGTCTGCTGGGCGGCACCGCCGGCCAGCTCTATGGGCGCAACTGGTCGGCCGGCCTCGGTAGCCCCGGATTCCCGCCCGTTTCACCGAAGGTCGAGCCAAGATGACAGCAACAGCGCGCGCCGCCGTCAAAACCGGCATCGAGAACACAGAAATTCTGGAATTTCCTGTTCCCCGCATCGGCGATAACGACGGACTGTTACGGGTGGAGGCATCGGGTGTGGGCGGCAGCGACCCCGAAATGTACCGCCGGGAAAACACCGCGCCCTGTGTCATGGGCCACGAAGTTGTGGGCACCGTCTCCGAAGTGGGCGCCGCCGCCGCCACGCGCTGGGGCGTGAAACCCGGCGACCGCATTGCTCTGCACGAATATCTCCCCTGCTGGCACTGCCACTGGTGCCGCCAAGGGGATTTCCGGCTGTGCATGGAAGCCGATTTCTTCAACGTGAAGGACCGGTTCAACACCTTGCGCTATGGCACTTGCAACGCCGACATCGCTCCGCATCTCTGGGGCGGCTTTGCCGAGCACATGTATCTTGCCCCCAACGCGGTCATCCACCGGATTCCCCCGCAGATGTCGGCGCGGCACGCCACCATGGCGGTGCCGCTGGGCAATGGCGTGCAATGGGCGGTGTTCGATGGCGGGGCGGGGATCGGCAAGACCGTGCTGGTCTTCGGACCGGGCCAGCAGGGCCTGAGCTGCACCCTGGCGGCCAAGGTGGCGGGGGCCATGACGGTGATCATCGCCGGCATGTCGCGCGACCGGGCGCGGCTCGATCTGGCGCTGGAGCTCGGCGCGGATATTTCGGTGGATGTCGAACAGGAAGACCTGGCGGGGATCGTCATGCGGGCCACCGGCGGTGCCGGAGTGGATGTGGTGGTGGACACCACCGGCGATCCCGACGGGCGCATCGCCGAACAAGCCGTATCGCTTGCCGCGAAGGGCGCCTGGCTCAGCCTGAACGGGCTTGGCGCATCGGTGCCGCTCGGCGAGATCAAGAAGCGCTATCTGACGGTCCGCGCGCCACGCGGTCACAGCTATCGCGCCGTGCAAACCGCGCTCGACATCGTGGCAAGCGGGCGCTGGCCGATCGAAAAGCTGTGTAGCCACGATTTCCCGCTGACGCAGGTGCACGATGCCATTCTTGCAACCGCCGGGCGCGGAACGGAGGGTGCCATCCACGTCACTGTAAGTCCGCACCGCGAAGGGTGAACGAAGCCACGAGAGCGGCTGGCGGACAGGAGTTGGCAGCGTGCTACATGATCCGTCTCGCGTTGGGCGCCGCGGCCGCCTAAGGTGCCGCTTGGCCTGCTTTTAGATTTTGAACTGGATGGCGGATTGATGCTGAGCGACGAATTGAGCGGATCCTTGCCAACCGCTGTTGCCGACGAACTTCGCGCCCTGATCGTGCGCGGCACCTTACTGCCCGGCGAACATCTTGGCCAAAGCCAGCTGGCCGACCGTTTCGGCCGCAGCAAGGTTCCCATCCGCGAAGCGCTCAAGCTGCTCGCGACCGAGGGCTTCCTGCTGCACGATCAAAATCGCGGATATTTCGTCGCGCCGCTGGAACTGGAAGAAGCACGCCAGCTCTACAAGCTGCGCCGCTGGCTGGAAACGCAGCTGCTCACGACGGCGGAATGGCCGGATGATGCCAAGATCTCGGAATTGCGCGCGCAGTTTGATCAAGTGGACGCCCTTGACCAGGTCCGCGATTTCAATGAGTGGGCCAAGGCACTGGAAAACATGCGTTATGCGCTGTTCGACCTGTCGCCGCAAAAGGTGTTGTTGCGCGAAGCAACCCGTCTGTGGCGGCTCACCGATCGCTATCGCGCGCTGATGCCGCGCACCTTCGGCGAAAGCCCCGAACGCAAATTGATCGATGCCCTGGCCGCCCGCGATCGCGCGGCGCTGATCTCGGACTATCTCGCCACGCGGGCATCGATCGAGGCGGCGCTGGAACTGGTGTTTCAGTCCGACGCATAGGGCTCGTGCGGCGCGAATGGGGCAGAGGCTACTCGGCCCGGCGCGTTTGCAGCGAATGGTATTTTAACTGGCGGCGGGCCTCGTCAAGCCGCATTCCACCGCGACAGGCCGCACGGATACGCTCTTCGGCCGCGGAAATCTCTTCCGCTGCATCGAGCACGGCGTCTTCGTGTGCTTGCGGCAGAACCAGCACCCCATCCGCATCGCCGCGCATGATATCGCCCGGCGCCACCCGTGCGCCGCCGATATTGACCACGCATTCCATCTGTTCCACCTGCACCCGGTCCTTCCCCGTCCGCATCCAGTGGCCCTTGCTGAACACCGGGTAACCGAGCGTGCGGCACAGCGCGACATCGCGGCTGATCCCGTCGATCACGGTGCCGGCTATCCCCCGCCGGTGCGCAATCTCGGTCAGGATATCGCCCCAGATGGTAGCATCCTCCCGGCCGCCATTGTCGATCGCCACAACACAGCCCGCAGGGATGTCATCAATATAGTCGCCGACCGTTCCCGGCGGGTTCGCCGCCGGCCCGCACCGCATGGTATAGGCGCGCCCGGCCATCTCGAACGAGGGGTCACGACCGGAAATCCGGTAGCACTGGCCCACGATGCCCAGCCGGTCGAGCGCGTCTGACAATGTGGCCGTATCAAGCGCAAGGGCCCGTGCGACGTTGCGATCCTCTGCCATGTCAGACCTTTTTCAGCATGTTTTCGTAATTGCCGGCCAGCACGTCGCTCATCCGCGTGCCGCGCTCGATTTCCGCGATCATGCCCGCTTCGCGCTGGCAGATATCCTCCGCCGCTTCCAGCACGGCGTCCAGGTTTGTAGGCTGGATGACGATCACCGCGCTGCCATCGGCGACAATATAATCGCCGGGAGCCACCACCACAGCGCCGATTTCAACGGGTACGTTGGTGCCCTTTTCCACCACGCGCGATCGCGCGGTGTAGCAGGTCAACCGGTTGGTGAAGATCGGAAAACCCAGGTCGCGCGCCTCGTCGATATCGCGCACCGGCCCGTCGGCGATCACCGCCCGCACACCCGCCTTCTGCGCACCGCGCGTCAGCAACCCGCCCCAGCAACCCGCTTCCACCCCGGTGCGCTGTTCCACGACGATGATCGAATGCACGTCCGATGCCTCGATCGCGGTGGTGCCAAGGTGGTGCGGCGGGCCTGGAGGCGGATCGCCCACGCCCAGCTTCATGGTAACGGCAACGCCCGCAATGCGCCCGGTGCCGGCTTCGCGCCGCAGCCCGGTAATCTGTCCGGACAATCCCAGCCGGTCCAGCGCGTCCGAAAGCGCGCACGTGTCTATCGCCTGCAGCCGCCGCAAGGCTTCGGCAACGCTGTTCATGCGGTGGGCACCTCAAGCCGGAACAGACGGGTGGCATTACCGAACATGATCCCGTCCTTTTCTGTATCACTGAGCCAATCGAAGCCGGTGATGAACGGGGCAATGTCATCCAGCGTCCGCCCGGTGTGCGGATCAACCGCCGAGCCGACGCCGGGGCATTCGGCCCCGAACAAGCAGCGATCAGCGCCCACGGTCTTGATCAGCAGCCGCAACGCCTCTTCGGAGTAAAGCACCGTATCGTAATAGATATTGCGCATCTTCTCGACGAAATCCTCTCCCCGGCGGATCGCCGACGCACGGAAGCGGCCAATATGATAGGGGATCGCGCCGCCACCGTGGCTGCACACGATCTTCAACTCCGGAAAATCCCGGAACACGTCGCTTTCGATCAGCCCGTAAACCGCCATGGTTTCTTCCAGCAGGAAGTTGAGCGTGTAGGGCGCGCGGGCAGAGCGCGATCCGGCCGAGTGGATATGCGCAGGCACATCCAGTTCGCACAGCTTTTCATACAGCGGATACCAGTAACGATCGCCCATCGGCGGCGGCTCGATCCCCGAATTTTCGTAAGGGTCGGGGTTGAGCAAGCAGCCCTTGAAGCCCAGCCGCTTCACGCAGCGCTCCAGTTCCGGCAGCACGTTCTCGATCGGCTCGCCCGCCACTTGCGGCAGGCCGCAGATGGGCGCGAAGCGGTTGGGCAGCAGCTGGCATTGCCGCGCAATGATATCGTTGGTGGCTTCGGTGAACCAATGCACCAGGAATCCTGGCTTTTCCGAATGCATCATCTGGAAGGGGCGCGGGCTGAGCAGTTGATAGTTCGTGCCGACACGGTCCAGCATGTCCAGATGGCCGCAGGGGGCCATTTCCTTCTTGTTGGTGTGCGTCAGGATTTCCTCATCCGTCAGATCGGGGAAGCGCTTGCCATGTTCGCCGCGATGCGAAAGCAGCAGCGACTTGTAGACCCACAGTTCGGCGGGCGCGCTGACGTGGCCGTGGCAATCGACAATCATGAAGCAAGCCCTCTCCTGCGCGATTCCGCCGCTTGGCCCGTTAAGAATACAATTTCGTATACCTATCAAGGCTAAATGGTCAACCCTCGGCAATCGCGCGGCGAATGGCGCGGTGTGATCCGATCCGGCCGCATAGGGACTAGGGTCAGGACCCTAGCCATTCCTGTGGATCGCTTTGGAGGCGCGGGCAAAATGCCTACATTTTTGCTGAACACACGGCTAAAGCAGATGCCACGCCGCCGCTGCTGACCCCTCCTGGACGGGCCATGGCAAAGCGACCGAAGGAATGTGAATGGACGAGATTTCAAAATCCGGACGCGGTGTTCCCGCCAAGATCGCGGGGGAATTGCGATCCCTGATCGCGCGGGGAACCATGGCGCCGGGGATGCGCCTTGGGCAGACCGAACTTGCCGAACAGTTCAATGCCAGCCGGGTGCCGGTGCGGGAAGCGCTCAAGCTGCTGAGTTCGGAAGGAATTATAGAACACGATCCCAATCGGGGCTTTTTCGTCACCCGCCTGTCGCGGGACGAGGCGGAACAACTGTTCACGTTGCGGCACCTTGTCGAAGACGAATTGCTGAAGACGGTGGAATGGCCCGATGCGGAACTGCTTCACGCCTTGTCGAAGCGCGCGGAACGGCTGGAGGAACTGCTCGACCAGGGCGACCGCTCCAACTGGTGGAACGCGCACCACGATTTTCACATGGAGATCTTCAACCTCTCGCCCAAGAAAACCATCGTGCGCGAAGCCATGCGTCTGTGGGCGCTGACCGACCGCTATCGGGCCTTGTTGCCGCTACCCCGCCGCGCCAGCGAGGAGCGCAAGGTGGTCAACAAGCACGAGCTGGTCGAAGCGCTGAAGGAACAGGACCGCGCCAATCTGCTGGCGGTCCGCCGCAACCGTCGCGAATCCTTCGAACGGCTGCTGCTGGAGACGCTGGAAGCGCGGGGTCTTTAAGCTCACCCTTGCCCCGCGCCGGGCGATGCCGGAGCAGGGCGGCCACGGATGATATCGGCCGCCTTTTCGGCAATCATGATAACCGGCGCGTTGGTGTTGCCGCCGATCACGCGCGGCATCACCGATGCATCCACCACGCGCAGCCCCTCGATCCCGCGAACCCGCAACTGCGGGTCGACCACGGCATCCTCGCCCTGCCCCATCGCGCAGCTGCCCGATGCGTGATGGGCAAGGATGCTGGTCTTGCGGTTGTAGGCATCGATCTCGCGGTCCGATGCGATACCGGCACCCGGCATCAGTTCTTCTCCGATCATTTTGCCCAGCGGATCGGCCGAAAAGAATGCGCGCATCGTGCGCACCGCGCGGCGCATCGTCTCGAGATCGCGCTGGTCCTGGTACATGTTGATGCGGATTTCGGGCGGATCGGCCGCATCGGAAGACCGCAGCCGCACGGAGCCTCTGCTTTCCGGCCGCAACAACACGCAAAAGGCGGTCATTGCGTGGCCGGCGCCCTTGCGTATGCCGGGAAACCATACCCGGCCGTCCAGACGGGTGGGATAGATGTTGGCCTTGATGTCGGGCCGATCCAGACCATCGCGGGTGCGAATGAACCCGAAGCTCGTCACCGGCAACTGGGCCGCCGCCCGATCCAGACCCAGCGCGTATTTCATCATCGTCGCGGCAAGGCGATCGAACCGGAGGGCGTTTTCGAACCCAACGGGCTGGTTCAACGCATAGCCCACCCCGCAGAGCGGATGCTCTTGCAGATTGCGGCCAACGCCGGGCAGATCGACCGCGACAGCGATGCCATGGGTGCGCAGGTCCTGCGCCGGACCGATTCCGGAAAGCAGCAGCAGCTTTGGCGAATTGTAGGCGCCGGCTGACAGAATCACTTCCCGCCCCGCCCGGATGATGCGTCTGCCGGCCCCATCCGCCACTTCCACGCCGGTGGCGCGGCCGTTCTCGAGAATGACGCGCGTCACCAGCCCGCCCGTCAGCACGGTCACATTGGCGCGCCGCATCGCGGGAGTAAGATATTGCGAGGCCGCGCTGGCGCGCTTGCCGCGATGCACCGTCACTTCGGGCGGCGCGAATCCCTCGCCCGCGCCTGGCCCGTGCTGATCGTCCAGTACAGGATAGCCCAGGTTCCGCGCGGTCTGCAGAGTGGTATCGGTGATCGGCCCGGCAACATCGACAGGATTGACGCTGAGCGGCCCATCGCCCCCGTGATAGGCGCTGGCGCCGCGCCAACTCCTTTCCGAGCGGATGAAATAGGGCAACACCCCGTCCCACCCCCATCCGGCAGCGCCGAGCGCCGCCCATTCGTCATAATCAGCCGGATGCCCGCGCGAATAGACCATGCCGTTGATCGCGGAAGTGCCCCCGAGACACTTGCCGCGTGGCAGCCACAGCCTGCGCCCGTCCAGCGCGGGTTCCGGCTCGCTCCAGTAGTTCCACGAAAGCCGCTTCACGAATTGAAGCTGCATGAAGGCAAACGGAACCTTGATCAACGGGTGGCGCCCCTTCCCGCCCGCTTCGATCAGGATGACACTGGCATCGGAGCTTTCCGACAAGCGATTTGCCAGGACGCATCCCGCCGAACCCGCCCCAACGATAACATAGTCCGCCTGTTGAACGCGCGTCATTGCCGACCCTCCCGATATTGTGATACGTGATTGTAATACGATTTCAAATATTGTGTTAGCGGGCGAGAGGTCAGACGCTTTGGACGCACAACGGTTTTACATCGGCGGGGAGTGGGTAGAGTCCTACGGCGAAGGCCGGGTGACGGTGCTTTGCCCATCCGACCTGACACCGATCGGCCATGCCGCCATGGGCACGATCGAGGATGCGGATCGAGCCGTCCGCGCGGCAAGCGCTGCGTTTGAAGTCTGGCAGGCCAGCGACGTGCCGGACCGGCTGGCACTGATCCAGCGAATGCGCGCGGCATTCGCAAAGGCGGCAGCCGGGATCGCCGACCACCTTGTGCGCGAAATCGGACTGACGCCGATGGTGGCGCAGGGGCAGACCGCCATGTGCCTTTCGCATTTCGACAGCATCATCGATTTGCTGCCGGGCTATCGCTTTTCGGAAGCGCTGGGCGAAAGGATAGAGCTGGTCAGGGAACCGGTGGGCGTCGTGGCGGCCATCACCAGCTGGAATGCGCCCGTCAGCCAGATGCTGTGCAAGGCCGTTCCCGCCATTGCCGCCGGCTGCACCATCGTGGTCAAGCCCAGCGAACACGCGCCACTGTGCGGTGTGCTGCTGGCGGAAGCCATGGCCGAAGCCGAGATCCCCGCCGGCGTGTTCAATCTGATCAACGGACGCGGTGCCGATTGCGGCCGCATGCTGGCCGAACACCCGGATGTCGCCATGATATCGATGACCGGTTCGGTGGCCGGGGGTGGCGCCATGGCCGCGGCCGCCGCGGCGGGCATCAAGCGCATCCATCAGGAACTCGGGGGGAAATCGCCGAATGTGATCCTGCCCGACGCCGATTTTGCCGAGGCGATCACAAAGGGCGTGCATATCTGCATGATGAACGCCGGGCAGACCTGCGCGGCGCCGACCCGGCTGATCGTACCCGGAGATCGTTTTGATGAAGCCGCCGCGATCGCGGTTGCGGCGGCACAGAAACTGGTGGTCGGCCCGCCTGACCAACCCGGGGTGACCTATGGCCCGCTGGCCAACGAAGCGCAGTTCGCGCGGGTCAATGCCACTATCGAGCAGGCCATCGCGGAAGGCCAGCCCTTGCTGACGGGAGGCCCGGGGCGCCCCTCGCATCTGGATAACGGCTATTTCGTGCGGCCGACCATCTTCGGCCCGGTCGCGCCCGATGCCCGGATCGCGCAAGAGGAAATCTTCGGGCCGGTGCTCTGCATCCTGTGTTATTCCGATATCGACGATGCGATCCGTATCGCGAACCGCACGGATTTCGGACTTTCCGCTTATGTCGAAACGCCGGACCCGGTGCTGGCGCGGCGTGTCGCCGGGGCCATCCGCGCCGGATGGGTGAACATCAACTACCCTCCATGGACCGGGGCCGCGCCGTTCGGCGGCTATCGCCGCTCGGGCAACGGCCGGCAATACGGCGTCTGGGGCTTCGAGGAATTCCTGGAGACAAAGGCGATCGTCCGTTGAACAGCGATGCCCCGCGCCCATCTCCGCGCGCCATCGCCTCCTTGCTGGTCCTGTCCTGCATCGTCGGGCTCAACACTGTTGATCGTAACATGCTGGGGCTGCTGCTGTCGCAGATCCAGCGGGATATCCACATCTCGGATCTGATGCTGGGCGTGCTGATGGGGCCGGCCTTCATGATCGTCTATTCGGTGTGCAGCCTGCCGATTGCCTGGCTGGCCGACAGGACAAGCCGCCGTGGCATCATTGTCTCCGGTCTGACGTTCTGGAGCCTTGTTACCGCAGCGACCGGCTTTGCCCAGAACCTTGCCCAGCTCCTGGCCGCGCGAATCGGGCTGGGTATGGGCGAGGCAAGCAATATGGCGCCAGCCTCCGCCCTGATCGGCGACACGTTCGGCGGCCGATACCGGGTGCTGGCCATGGCGGTCTTTGCCGCAGGCGGTCCTGTCGCCATCATGATCTGCTATCCGATCATCGGCAGGATCACCGCAGAACAGGGCTGGCGCGCGGCTTACGCGTTCATGGGGTTGGCAGGGCTGGGCGTCGCCACGCTGACGTTGCTGATCGTGCGCGAAAGCCGGGTTGACCCGGCGCACGGGAAGGCCGGAACGCCGGCCGCGACGCACGCCGCATCAAGCATCTGGCGCGCCACCCGGCGGGTGGCCGGCACACCCGGCTTTGCCCTGCTATGCCTTGCCAGCGTCATGGTCAGTGTGAATTTCGGCGCGATGCTGGCTTGGTTACCCAGCTTCATGGTGCGCCTGCGGGGGCTCGATACAGCGACAACCGGCGCCTTGCTGGGCACCTATAAGGGCCTCGTCGGCGTTGCCGGCAGCATAGCCGGAGGACTGATCGTGACGGGACTTATGCGCTTTGACCAGCGCTGGCTCGCCTGGGCGCCGATGCTGTTCTGCCTTGGCATCATACCCGCCGAACTGTTGCTGCTGTTCGCCGATGCGCCGAGCTGGTGGCATGTCGGTCTGGCCGCCGACACGCTGCTGATGAGCGCGATAACGCCGTGCCTGTTCGCGCTGCTGCTCAGCCTGCTGGATAGCGGGCTGCGCGCCACCGGCGTCGCGCTCTACCTGCTGATCTTCAATCTGGTGGGACAAAGCATCGGTCCGCTGGCCGTGGGGATGATAAACAATCGGCTTTCGGCCGCATGGGGAACGGCCGCCCTTCGGTCATCCTTGCTGATTGCCCCCTTGAGCGCGGCGGCGGGTGCCGCCCTGTTGCTTGCGCTCGCCGCTCGCCTCGACAAATCGCAGGCTGCACCCGGGTAACGTGCTGCCCGTCAGCGGCGATCTATCAGATCGTCGCCATCGCCCTCGCGGAGGAAGCGGAAGCTCAACGCCGAAAGCACCAGCATCGCCGCCAGCGCTATCAGCGGCATGGAAAAGCTGCCGCGCGGAATGGTAGCCCCGGCGCGCGTGTGGCCAAGCATGATCGCGCAGAGGCTGATGCCGGCGGCCATCGCCAAGCGCTGCGCCACCGCCGCCAACGATGTTGCCCGGCCCAGTTCCGTCGCCGGAATGCCCGAAAAGTTCAGCGCCCCAAGAAGAGAAAGCTGGATCGCCTGCAACATCCCGAAGCCGAATAGAAACGCTCCCAGCAACCACAGCGAGATGCCCTCACGCATCGGCAGGAACAGCAACAGCATCGCGGCCAGCGCGATGCAATTGCCGATCAGGAGCAGCCGGAGGCCAAGGCGCCGCCGCAGCGGATCAAGCACCAGCCGCAGCGCGATCTGCCCGATTGCCAGCGCTGCCATCAGATACCCGGCCTCAATCGGCGACGCGCCCAGCCCCAGTTGAAAATACAGCGGAAAGAGAAACATCGTCGCGCCAAGGACGATGCGGGACCAGGCACCACCCAGCACCGCGACGGCAAAGGTGCGATAGCGCATCAGGCGGAAATCAAGGATGGGGTCCGGCCGGCCGGCATGCCGCCAATAGGCCGCCATGGCGACCAGCGCCACGGCAACGCCCAGTTGCGCGGCACCGGTGAAGGCCCCCTTCTCCGCAATCGCCTCAAGGCTGGTCTGGAAGGCCACCAGCGCCAGGGCCACCAAGGCGAAGCCCCACCAGTCGAACCGCGGCGTTTGCGTGGCGGGCATCCGATCCAGGAACCGCATCGCCAGCGCCATGCCGCCCAAGGCCAGCGGGAGATTCGCGAAGAATATCCATCGCCAGTCCAGATAGCTGGTGATCCAGCCCCCCACCACCGGCCCCAGCAATGGCCCCATCAGGCCGGGCACGATCATGTAACTCATCGCCTGAACCAACTGGTCACGCGGGAAGCTGCGGGCCAGAATGAGCCGCCCCACCGGGGTCATCATCGCGCCGCCCATCCCCTGGATGAACCGTCCGGTCACAAGCTGGGCCAGGTTGGCGCTGAAGCCGCAAACGGCCGTGCCAAGGGCAAACACCGTGATGGCGAGGACGAACACTCGCCTTGCATCAAAGCGGTCGGCCAGCCAGCCGCTGGCCGCCATCCACATCGACACGCTGATGAGATAGGCGGTCAACGTAACGCCGATTGTCGTTGCCGGCACATTCATCGCATGGGCAATCTGCGGCAGCGAGGTCGCGATGATCGTCGCGTCGAGCCCTTCCATGAAGAAGCACGCCCCAACGGTAAGCGGGATGGCCCGCGAAGGCGGCGCGTTAGGTGCCGCGTCGCGGCGAACATGTGGCGAAGCGGGCTTCGGCATAGCCATCAGAATGCCGTCAACCGTGTCGCGCCACGCAAACGGTATCGCCGGGTTTCATCGATTGTCCGCATTACCGCTCGTTTCTTGGTCGACATTGTATAATGTTATCGTATACCAATTTGCAAGGCGCGCGTTCCGGTCAGCTCTGCGGCGCCGCGCGCCGCGGAAAGGGATGAGGGAGCAATCACGCTATGGGCGCAGGAAGTAAGGCTGGCGCGATACTGCCACTGGATCCGGACGTTATCTCCGGCTTGGCATCCGAAGGCGTAGCCACTGTTCATGAGGCGCAAGATCGCACCGGCTTGATGGCAAGCCATATGCGGCCCGTGTTCAGGGGAGCCCGCATCGCGGGCACCGCGTTTACCGTTACGGTGCCACCGGGCGACAACTGGATGATCCATGTTGCACTGGAACGCGTCAGACCGGGCGATGTCCTGGTCGTAGCCCCGACCTCTCCGTGCGAGGATGGCTATTTCGGCGATCTTCTGGCGGTCGCTTCCAAGGCCCGGGGCTGCGCGGGGCTGATCATCGATGCCGGGGTACGGGATACGGCAGAGCTGGAAGCGATGAATTTTCCGGTGTGGTCCAAGGCAGTTTATGCGCAAGGCACGGTCAAGGCCACGCTTGGAACGATTGACACGCCGATCGTGTGCGCGGGTGCGTCGGTTTGCCCCGGTGATGTGGTGGTAGCGGATGATGACGGGGTGTGCATCGTCAAGCGCGATGCCGCACGGGCGGTTCTGGACAAGGCCAGGTTGCGCACCGCCAAAGAGACAGCCATCCGCGAGCGGCTTGCCGCCGGCGAGCTGAGCCTCGACGTCTTCAGCCTCAGATCACGGCTTGCAGATGCCGGCTGGACGGGCTGAGCCTGTCGGATAGGGTTCTTGGCGATGCGCCTGCGCTTCAGCTTCCGTTTGAGACGGCATTCCCCGGCCGGCACGGCCACGCGCAGTGGCACGCCGGTCAGGCCCTGCAAGGCATCGAGCGTGAGCCCGTCGATCATCTCACCGACCGAGGCCCCTTCCGACCCAATATCGACCAGGCCGTTCTCGCTCCGGTGGATCACTTCCCGGGCGACTGGCAGGAAGTCGGCCACGCGGGTCGGCATGCCGGACCGGCCGATCATCACCGAAGCGCCATCGGCCACCGCCTCGCGCACCGAAGCCATCGATTTGTCGATCACCGCTTGTCTCGACAAAGCGGGCGCCATGGCCTCTGCAACCGTCCAGGCGCCGGCGCCTTCGTTGTCAGGCGCGGGGCGGTGCAGCCGCTTCCCAGCCCCCGCCCAATGCGCGGAACACGTCCACCTGCGCGAACGCCACCGCGCGCTTGGCCGCTGCGAGATCGGCGTCGGCGCTTGCGAGGGTGCGCTGCGCATCGAGCAGCGTCAGGAAATCGATCCGCCCTTCCCGCTGCCGCGCGCCGCTGATCGCCGCGGCGCGGGCCGCCGCATCGCGCGCCGCTGTCAGGGTTTGTTCGCGTTCCAGCGCGTGGCTGTAGGATGCCAGCGCCCGCTCGGTTTCCTCCAGCGCGCGTAGCACGGTGCCATCGAATTGCGCCAGCGAGGCCGCGCTGTCGGCCTTGGCCGCCGCGATCCGCGCCCGCACCGGTTCCTGGTTGGGGAACGACCAGTTGATGAGCGGCCCCAGCAGCCAGCGGAACGGCCCGCCGGTAAACGGATTCGCGCCGCCCAGTGCCGTCGCACCGATCGATCCGCCAAGCGTGATCCGGGGATAGAGATCGGCGGTGGCTACGCCCACGCGCGCCGCATCGGCCGACAACCGCCGTTCCGCCGCCTTGACGTCGGGCCGGCGCGCCAGCAGCGCCGCGCCGTCGCCCACCGGGATCGGCTGCGCCAATGCCGGCGTGACCGTGCCGGCATTGGCGATCTCGGTCGGCAGGGCCTGCGGCGTCCGGCCGGTCAGCGTCGCCAGCCGGAACAGCGCGGCATCGCGGTCCGCCTGCAGCGCGGGGATCTGCGCCTGTTGTTGATCGCGTAGCGCAGTCACGCGGATCACGTCGAGCCGGTCCGACCGGCCCACCTCGAACCGCGCAGTGGTGATGCGGATCGACCGATCGAGCAGCGCCACGGTCTGCTGCGCCACGGCCAGCCGCTCGGCGGACGTGGTCACGTCGAAATAGGCGCGCACCGTATCCGCGATCACCGCCACGCGCACGGCGGCCGCGTCCGCTTCGGCGGCTTCCAGATCGCCGCGCGCAGCGGTGATCCCGCTTTTCACGCGGCCGAAGAGATCGACTTCGTAGGAGACATCGAGACCGCCATCGAACGTCCAGCTTTCGCGGTCCACGCCAACGGGCGTCTGCGCGGCGGCCGAGCGGCCATAGTCGGCCGAGGTGGTGACGCCGGTTTGCGGCAGCCTTTGCGAGCGCGCGCCGCGCAGCTGCGCCCGCGCCCGCTCGATCCGTGCCACGGCCACGCGCACGTCGGTATTCTGCGCCAGCGTATCCTCGACCAGGCGATCCAGCCGGGGATCGTGATACAGCGTCCACCAGCGGTCGGCGGTTGCCGCCGTGCTGACCGATGGCGAGGCGCTGCCCAGGAACGGCCCAGCGGCCGCCTGCGGCGCGGCGGGGGGCGTGTAGGCCGGCACCGTGGCGCAGGCGCTGAGCGCCGTGGCGCCCAGCAACAGGGGGAGAAGTTTCCGGATCATCATCGCAGTTCCTTATTCGGCCGGCTGCGGCGCATAGGCGGCAGCGGCGCGGCGGCCACGGCCCAGGCGTTCGCCCAGGCCCCGGCAGACCACGTAGAAAGTGGGCGTGAACAGCAGCCCGAACGCAGTGACCCCGGTCATGCCGAAGAATACCGCCGTGCCCAGCGCCTGCCGCAGTTCCGCCCCTGCCCCGCTCGCCACCACCAGCGGCACTGCGCCGAGGATGAAGGCGAAGCTCGTCATCAGGATCGGGCGCAGCCGCGCGCGGGCGGCATGGACCGCCGCTTCCACGGGCGACAAGCCGCGTTCCTCTTCCGCCTGCTTGGCGAACTCGACCACCAGGATCGCGTTCTTGGCGGCCAGCGCGATCAGCACGACAAGGCCGATCTGGGTCAGGATGTTGTTGTCCATGCCCCGCAGGTTCACGCCCAGCATCGCCGCGAACAGGCACATCGGCACGATCAGGATGATCGCCAGTGGCAGCGTCAGGCTTTCATACTGCGCCGCGAGCACGAGGAAGACGAAGAACACGGCCATGGCGAAGACCACGCCGGCGGTATTCCCGGCGGTCTTCTGCTGAAAGGCGATGTCGGTCCATTCGCCGCCATAGCCGGCGGGCACCGTCGATGCGGCGAGCTTCTCCATCGTCGTCAGCGATTGCCCGGTCGAATAGCCCGGCGCGGTGCTGCCGTCGATTTCGACCGCCGGCATCAGGTTGTAACGGACCACGCGATAGGGTCCGGTCTTGTCGCGGAAGGTGGAGACCGATCCGATCGGCACCATCTGCCCGGAGTTCGAACGGGTCTTGAGGTTGGCGATGTCCGCCACCGAGCCGCGATGGTCCGCATCAGCCTGAGCCGTTACGCGATAAGTCCGCCCCAGAAGGTTGAAATCGTTGACGAATGCGGAGCCGAGATAGACCTGCATCGCTTCGAACACCCGTTCGGGCGGCACGCCCAGCAGATCGGCCTTGCGCCGGTCGACATCCGCGAACACGCGTGGGGTTCCGACATCGAACAGCGTATAGACCTGGCTGAGGCCCGGCGTCTGATTGGCCTTGGCGATCACGTCGCCGGCCACCTTGTTCAGCGCGTCGTAGCCCCGGCCTTCGCGATCCTGCAGCATGTAGCGATAGCCGCCGGCCGCGCCGATGCCCTGGATGACCGGCGGCGGCACCAGCAGGATGCGCGCCTTGTCATAGCCTTCGACGGCCTTGCCAGCCTGCTCCATGATGCCGGCATAAGTCACGCCTTCCGCGCCGCGTTCGGCAAAGCTCTTGAACGGGAAGTAGATCGCGGCCGAATTGGGAGCGGACGTCTGCGACGGACCGTGGAAGCCGGCGAACATCACCGCGCCGCGCAGGCCCTTGATCGGCAGGATCTTGGCCGCGACCTCGCGCGTCACCGCGTCGGTGCGCTCCAGCGAGGCTCCGGGGGGCAGTTGCACCACCGCCAGGAAGTAGCCCTGATCCTGCGCCGGAATGAACCCGCCGGGCGTCGCCCAGAACAGGCCGATCGTGGCGACGATCAGCGCGGCATAGGTCGCGAGCACCTTCTTGCGGCGGGCCAGCAGCCAGCGCGTGAGGCGGCCATAGCGATCGGACAGGCGATCGAAGCCGGCGTTGAAGCGATCGCCGGCTTGGGCCAGCACGCGCTTCCACTTGGGGGCGGTGGGATCGTCGGCGGCAGACCCGTGCTTGGGGCGCAGCAGCAGCGCGGCGGCGGCCGGCGACAGGGTCAGCGACAGCAGCAGCGAGATCACCGTCGCGGTAGAGATCGTCACGGCGAACTGCTGGTAGAACGCGCCCGAAATGCCGGTGATGAACAGCGTCGGCACGAACACGGCGCACAGCACCAGCACGATCGCGACCAGCGCGGCCGCGACCTCGTCCATCGAGGTGCGCGCGGCCTCCAGCGGGCTCATGCCGTGCTCGATGTTGCGTTCCACGTTCTCGACCACGACGATGGCATCGTCGACGACGATGCCGATCGCCAGGACGAGCCCGAACAGCGAGAGGGAATTGAGCGAATAGCCCACGGCGGCCAGCATCGTTGCCGTGCCGATCAGCGAGACCGGGATGGCGATGATCGGGATGACCGCCGCGCGCCAGTTCTGCAGGAACACCAGGATGACGATGACGACCAGGATCACCGCTTCGAACAGCGTGTGATAGACCGCGTCGATCGACTGGCTGATGAACTCGGTGGGGTTGTAGATCACGCTGTATTCCAGCCCCTTGGGGAACTGCTTGGACAGCGTGTCCATCTCCGCCTTGACCTTGTTGGCGGCATCCAGCGCGTTGGAGCCGGGGCGCTGCATCACCGCCACAACGACGGTGGGCTTGTTCGACAGGTAGGTGTTGATGCCATAGTCCTGCGCGCCAAGCTCCACGCGCGCCACATCACGCACGCGGACCTGATGGCCATCGGCGTCGCTGCGGATGACGACATCGGCGAACTGCTGCGGATCGGTGAGCCGGCCCTGCATCTCCACGCCGATCTGGAAGGCTTCACCACGATTGTAGGGCGGCTGGCCGATAGAACCGGAGGAAACCTGCACGTTCTGCGCGCGCAGCGCTGCGACGATCTCGCCCGCCGTCAGGTTCAACTCGGCGGCGCGACCGGGATCGATCCAGATCCGCATGGCATAGTCGCGCGCGCCGAAAAGCTGCACGTCGCCCACGCCGTCCAGCCGGGCCAGCCGGTCGCGCACTTGCGTCAGCGCATAGTTCGACAGGTAATCGCGGTCGAACGTGCCGTCGGGCGACTGAAGGTTGACCACCATCAGGAAGTTCGGCGTGGTCTTGCGCGTCACCACGCCCAGCCGCTGCACTTCCTCGGGCAGGCGCGGCGTCGCCACGGCAACGCGGTTCTGCACGAGCACCTGCGCGGCATCGAGATCGGTGCCGATCTTGAACGTGACAGTGATCGTAACCTTGCCGTCGCCGGTCGACTGGCTGCTCATGTAGAGCATGTTGTCGACGCCATTGATTTCCTGCTCGATCGGCGCGGCCACGGTCTGGGCGACGGTTTCGGCGGAGGCGCCGGGGTACTGCGCCGCGACGGTCACCGTCGGCGGCACGATGTCGGGATACTGGCTGACGGGCAGGCCGATGAAAGCCAGCGCGCCGACGACCGAGATGATCACCGCGATCACCGCCGCGAAGATCGGCCGGTCGATGAAGAAGCGCGAGAAACGCATGGAATGGGATTCCTGGGAAAGGAGAAACGGGGCGCGCGGATCAGCGGGCGAACGTTGCCTGCGATGCGGCCGGCGGCAGTGAGCCTCCGGCCTGCGCGGCGGGCGTTTTCGCGGCCTGGATCGGCGCGGCGCGGGTCAGGACCTTGGTGCCCGTCGCGGCGGCCTGGATGTTGGAAACGATCACCCGGTCGGTAGGCGCCAGGCCGGAGCGGATCACGCGCAGGCCATCGACCACGGGGCCGAGTTCCACCGGCTTGGCCGCCACGACGCCGTCGGTTCCAGCCACCAGCACGACCTTGCGCGCCTGATCGGACTGGATCGCCTCGTCGGGGACCAGCAGGGCATCGACCTCACCCCCGTTCGACAGGCGCATGTTGCCGAACATGCCGGCGGTCAGGAACAGGTCCGGGTTGGACAGCACGGCGCGGCCGCGGATCGTGCCGGAGCGCGGATCGAGGCCGTTGTCGGTGAAATCGAGCCGGCCCTTCCAGCGGAAATCGCCTTCGTCCTGAAGGCGGATTTCCACCTCGCCGCCGCCCTTGCCTTCGGCGCGATCGCGCTGGGCCTTCAGGAACAGCGCTTCCGAGGCATCAAAGGTGAAGTAAATCGGATCGAGCGCGTTGATCGTGGTCAGCAGCGTGGCATTGGCCGCGTCCGCTCCCGAAACCAGGTTGCCGACATCGATCCGGCGGTCCGAAACCCGCCCGGTGATCGGTGCGCGCACCACGGTGAATTCCACGTTGAGCGCCAGCTGCCGCACCCGCGCGTCGGCGGCGGCCAGCGCGGCCTGCGCGGCCTGCAGCCGGGCGCGCAGCGAATCGACTTCGGCGGCGGAGACGGCCTCGTCGCCACTCAGGCGGCTGACGCGCCCGTAGTCGGCCTGCGCCAGCCGCAGGGCGCTGCGCGCGCTGGCGGCGTTGGCGCGCGCTTCGGCCAGCGCGGCCAGGAACGGGCGCTGGTCGATGGTGAACAGCGGCTGCCCCTTGCGCACGATATCGCCGTCATGGAAATGCAGCGCCACGATCTGCCCGGACACGCGCGGGCGGACTTCCACCGCCTGGCTGGGCGCGAAACGGCCGACGTAATCGTCCCACAGCACCACCTTGCGCACCAGCGGCACGGCAACGCCGACGGTCGGCTGCGGCATCACGGCGGCTTCGGCCCGAGGCCGGTCGAACGCCTTCCAGCCGGCACCACCCGCCAGCGCCAGCCCGATCGCGACCAGCGCAGCCGTCCGCCAGCGGCGGCGGGGGCGGCGTTCCTTGCCGGGCGCTTCCACAGGGATGGTCGGCATTTCGGCCTGGATGCGTGAGACCATGTTCATTGCAAGACTCCGTCATTGGCAGACGCGCCCGCGCAACGCCGGATGCGCCCTGCACCGGCTTGACGGACACGAAAATGGGAACGCCGTTCGCACGCGGGCGAAGCGGACGGGGCTGCGCGGCTCGCGCCACGCAAAGGATGCAGCCGGCTCCGGCACGTGGGCGGCATGCGCACGCGCTCGCGACGCCGGAACCGGCTGCGGGAGGAGCGGAAGGGCACGCCGACCGGGGTGAGATTCGGCGGGCGTCTTCCGCAGGGGTTGATGGGCGCGCCCCGCCCCAGAGAGCGAAGCGTGCGGCTATTCTAGAAAATCGGGCTCAACAGATCGGGTTGGACACAACCCCCTCCCGGATGCCTCTGCTTTATTCCATACCATGCGGTATATAATATGGAGCGATGGGGCGTCAACCGGAATTTTGTACCGATTAGTAGATTAAGTGAGCGAATGCAAAAAGATTTGCTTTTCCAGCGGGTTGATCACCTATCGACCGGGCCACACAGCCAGCGTCATATCCACCAGTTGCGCCAGTTGCTCGGGCGTGGCGCCCGCGCCCGCCTGGACGCCCATGCCCTGCATCACGGCATTGAGATAAGCTGCCAGAGCTGCCGGATCGATGCTTTCGGGAAAGTCCCCTTCGGCCTTCGCACGCTCCAACCGTTCCACCAACGCCTGTTCCGACGAGGCGCGGCGGGCGATCACTTCTTCCTTGATCGTATCGGCGTGAGTCGTGCAGGCCACCATGCTGATCACGCCCAGGCACGCGCGCGGATCGGGTTCGCCCGTCTGCAGGGCGAGCGCGCCGCGCAGCAGCTTTTCCGCCACTGCCTTTGCGGTAGGCTCCTGAAGCGCGGATTTCACGTAGCAGAGCTTGTCCCGCTCGTAGAGATCGAGCGCCTTGCGGAACAACGCCTCCTTGTTGCCGAAGCAGGCGTAGAGGCTGGGCTTGGTAATGCCCATCGCCTCGGTCAGCTCGGCCATGGACGCGCCTTCGTATCCGCGCAGCCAGAACACCTGGAGCGCGGCGGCCAGCGCTTCTTCGGGATCGAACTCCCTGGGGCGGCCCCTGCCGGATTGAACTGCCATTTCCATACCGGGCGGTATATAGATAGGGGAAGCGGTCTCGTCCAGAGGCCGGCCGAGATTCAGCGCAGAGACTTCTCGATCAGGAGACGGGCGATCTTGATGTCGGCCCGCAGCCAGACGTCGTATGTTTCGGGCCGCAGGATGACGGGCAGCGGGGCGGGCGTGCCCGTAGTCAGGATGGCAAAGCTTGGAATTTCGGAATCCCGCCATATGCCGGCCACGGCAAGCAGCGGCGCCGCGGGATCGGTGAGCCAGCTATCGCCCTTGCGATAATGCGTCATGGGAACAAGGCAGCGAAACTGCGTGTGCCGCAGCGTGCCTATCCAGAACGGGCTGTCCAGGTTGCGGACGAAAGGGACCAGGTGTTCGCCGCGTGGAGGAGGCGGGACACCCCACTGACGCGGGACGAGGTGGCGCCCTTTCTCCCGGGTGGTCACGATCACCGGCGCGTAGCCGCCGGGTTCGACCATACCACCCTGCCAAACGTCTCCGTCGGTATCGGCACCCAGATCCTTTGCGATCTGCTGCGCCGAAGCATCGATACGATAGGCCGGGGCCATCGCGGCTAGCCCAGCCTCAGTCCGAGTTCGGCAATCAGTTGCCCGGCCGTCAGTGCGACTATATCGACGCGCGCCAGCCTTACTCGGTCAGCCGTCCCGACGGGGTCTGTGTTGGAAATCATCATTCCTGATAGGACTTTGTTCCGATCTTGGTAAAGTCGCCGCACCATGACAATGACGCACCCATGGCAGGCTTGGCGGAGATTTTCCGAGCGTAGAAGCAGCCATGCCGACGGTCGTTCCACCGCTAAGTGGTTCGGCACCTGGCTCGACTGGCTCCTGATCCCGGTCTTCCTCCTGTTCTTCACGACCCGTCTCGTGCCCGAACCCGTGGCGGACCGGTCGCTCTATCAGTCCGTTGCCGAGCGGATGCTGGCCGGCGATCGGCTCTATGTCGATGTGATCGATAACAAGGACCCGCTGTTCTACTACGCCATCGCGGTGCAGCGCCTGATCGGTCCTCTTGCGGAATACGGCTTCGAGCTGGCTTGCGTGGGCGGGGCCGCGCTGATCGCTGCGGCCCTGGCGCGGCGTTTCCATCCCGGATGCGTTCTGGGCCAGCGACTGGTCTTTGTAGCAACGGCCTTCATGCTGACCGGGCCGATGTACGATCGGGGCGGCAGCATTCCCCCAGGGATCGTGCTGACTCTGGCCACGATCGCCCTTGCCACGGCAGGACGCGGCATCGCCACCGGCGTGGCGCTGGCGGCCCTGCTGCTCACCAAGCTGATCTACGCGCCGATCGCGCTGGTGTTCGTGCTGGTCCACGCGATTGCCCGGTCCGCGCCCGGCGATCGCGCCACCGGTCTCCTTTGGAAGTGCGGATCGGCCTGTTTGGTCGTGTCGGCCATCGTGCTGACAGCCCTGGCCGCGCGCGGGGAACTGCACGGCTATCTGGCAGCCCAGCAGGCGAATCTGTTCTATTCGCAAAGCAACGTCTTTTCCGCGCCGACGCTGATCGGCAACATCGGGAATCACGCGCTTACCGCGCTGTATTTCGGCAAGGCGATACTGGCGCTGTCGCTCGCGGCGTTCCTGTTCCTGCTGGTCCGGTTCCTGCGCGCGCCGTCAGAGAACGCGCTGCGCCCGTTTCTGGCGGGATGCCTCGCGATCTACCCCGTTTCGCTTGCCGTGATCGGCCTGACGGCCATCTGGGGGCCGCACCTCGCCGTGCTCCATGTCTTTCTGGCGCTGGCGGCGGCAGTGGCGATCCCGGAGCTGCTGGCCAGCTACGCCCCGCTCATCGCCTTGCCGGTGATCCTCGGGGCGGCAGGGGTGCTGTCCTTTGCCGGCGCGGAGACTTGGACAGACGACAGCCCGCTGGACTTCTTCGACCGCCTGGAGGAACTCGATGCCGACCCGCCCGAAGCCATCGCGCTTCACCAGGTGGCGGGGCCTGCTCCGGTCCGCTACGCGCGGCTGGGCTCCGACAATGATCTACATCATGCTTCGGGTACGCGATCGGACCGGCTCGTCTGCCCGCGCTTCTTCCAGTACCGGTTCACCGACGCCAAGGTGCTCGATGGCATATTGGCCTGCGCCGCGAAGGCGGATTACCTCATCGTGGACTTTCCCGAGGATCAGCCGCTGGTGCCGGGCACTTTCGTGACGCCCGTTGCCGATTTTGCCGAACTCAACCGGCGCTGGCAGGGCTTCACCGCGGCCGCCGAAGCGATGCTGCAACGCGGGTTCCACTGCGTGAGCGCAGGCGATACCATCCGGATATGCCGGCGCACGAACCGTCCTGCGGTCACTTCCGGTTCTGGGGATCGGTAGCCGCTCTTTCGGGCATCCATCCCCCACCCAGTGCCTGGAACAAGGCCACGCGCGCCGTCAGCGCGTCGGATTGGGACTGGATCAAGGCCAGTTCCGCGGCGAGCAGGCCGCGCTGGGCATCGAGCTGTTCGAGATAGGGCGAATAGCCGGACGCATAGCGCGCGCTGGCATGCCGGTATGCCCGTGCCAGCGCATCGCGTTGCGCGGTCAGGATGGCGGCCTGCTCGTCGGTGCGAACAACGGTAACCAGCGCATCGTTGACTTCGCGGAAGGCGTTGAGCGCGACCTTGCGATAGGCGAACGCGGCCGCATCGCGCTGCGCCGCCGCACTTTCCGCGCCGGCGCGCAGGCGGCCGCCTTCGAACAGCGGCGCCAGCACGCTGCCCCCTGCCGCCCAGATCGTGATCGGATCGGCGAGCAGTGTCGACAACGCCGCTCCCGCCGAAGCCGAAAGCCGCACTTGTGGCAGGAAGCGCTTGCGCGCCGCCGCCAGAGCATGATCGGCCCCAGCCAGCTGCCATTCCGCCTGAGCGACATCGGGACGGCGGCGCAGCAGGTCGGACGGCAGCGCCTCGGGGATTGCCGGCTCGTGCAGCGCGGCCAGCGTGGTGCCGCGCCCGACCTCGCCGGGAAGATCGCCAGCCAGCACGCGTAATCCGTTTTCCTGCCGGGCAATGCCCTGTTCGATCGCCGGGATGATCTGCGCGGCAGACTGGTATTCGGCTTCGGCCTGCGCCAGTTCCAGCCGCGAGGCATAGCCGGCGTCGGTCCGGCGCCGGATCAGGCCCAGCGCCTGTTCGCGCGCGGCGAGCGTCGCCCGCGCAACCTCAAGCCGGGCATCCAGCGCGCGCAGCGTGATATACCCGCTCGCCACCGCCGACGCGATCGACAGATGCACGGCATCACGCGCCGCCTCGCTGGCGAACCACGCGGACCGGGCCGCCGACGCCTGATCGGACAGGCGGCCGAACAGATCGACTTCCCATGCCACCTGCAGCTGCGGTTGCGCGGCGGTCTGCTCGGCCGGCTTGCCGAAAGCATTGACACTGCGCGATTGGGCCGCCGCGCCGGTGGCGTCCAGGGTGGGCAACAAGGCGGCGCGCGCCGCCATTTCCTGCGCCTTCGCATCGCGCACGCGCGCGGCGGCGATGGCGATATCGGGATTGCCGGCGAGGGCATGATCGATCAGCCCCGTCATCACCGGGTCCCCGAACGCCTGCCACCAGGCCGGTTCGACCAGACCGGACTGCGCGGTATCGACCCGCCATTCCGCCGGCGGCACCACGGGCGCCACCTGAGCCGTCTCGATACGCGGGCCGGCGCAGGCTGCCAGCGCCGCACAGAGCGCCACGGGAAGCGAATGGATCGCGGTGCGGCGCATCAGTGCCTCGTCGCCACGCGCACTTCGACCGACATGCCCGGCCGCAGGCGGGCCGCCGCTGCCTGCCCGGGATCGATGCGGATGCGCACCGCGATCCGCTGGGGAATCTTGACGAAGTTGCCGGTGGCGTTGTCGGGCTTGAGCACCGCGAATTCGGACCCCGCCGCCGGCGAGAGGTTCTCCACCTTGCCCGTCAGCTTCGTTCCGTTCAGCGCGTCGACACGGAACGTCACCGGCTGCCCGATCCGCATCCCGCTGGTCTGCGCCTCCTTGAAATTGGCGATGATCCAGAAGTCGTTGGGCACCAGGAACATGAGCTGCGTGCCCGCCGTGACAAAGGCCCCGTTGCGCACCCCGATCTCCGAAAGCTGGCCGTCCGACGGTGCGCGGATCACGGTGTTGTCGAGATCGACCTGCGCCAGCCGGAGCTGCGCCTTCGCCCCTTCCACCGCCGCTTCCAGCCCGCCCCGGCCAACCAGCACCGAACGGACGTCCTGCTGGCCGACCTGCTGCGTTGCCGATGCCTGCCGCACGCCCGCCTGCGCCGCCAGCAACGCGGCGCGCGTCTGGTCGCGCTCGCGTTCGGAAATCGATCCATCGGCCACCAGCGCGTTCGCGCGCTTCATGTCAGCCTCGGCCCGCACGAGCTGCGCTTGCGCATTGGCGATCCCGGCTTCCTGCCCGGTCAGCGCCGCTTCGCGCGCGCGCTGGCTCTGCTGCGAATTGGCGAGCGCGGCCAGTTGCGCGGCCAGGTTCGCCTTGGCCTGTTCGACCCGCGCCGCATAGATGCGGTCATCGATCGTGGCCAGCACCTGCCCGGCCTTCACCTGCGCGAAGTCGCGAACCGGCACGGACGTCACATAGCCGCTCACCTGCGGGCTGATCACGGTGACCCTGCCCCGGACATAGGCGTTGTCCGTGCCCTCGCTCCAGCCCGCGAACGGGGGCAATTGCCAAGCGTAAAGGATCGCCAGCGCCGCCGCCACGGCGATCGCGGCGATGACGATCACGGTCAGGCGGCTCTTGGCCGGCGGCCTCCAGCCGTTGGGCACGGGGTTGACCTGTGGATCGGCCGGGGCCGGTTCCGCCCTGATCGTTTCGCTTGGCCCCTGATCCGTCATGCGCTTTCCCCGTTTCGCCCCGTGGCGGGACTCGTCATCGCGGCCGCCTGCTCGGCCATCTTCTGTTGCAGGAGAATCACCGGCGAAATCTCGTGCCGTCGCAGGATCGCGCGGCGGATCGCCACGCCCCACAGCGCCGCCGCCACGGCCAGCACGCAGACCACCAGAAAGAGATCGTCGAAAGCAAGAATATGCGCCTCGCGCGTGGTCTGCTGCGAAAGCAGGGCGACGCCTTCCGCGCTCCGCAGCGCCGGATCGCCGATCACCGGCGCGACCGCGCCCGAACCTGCCCGCACGCGCAAGGCCACCTGCGGGTCGGTCATGACCACGTCCTGCACCAGTTCGTGCGAATGGTACTTCTCCCGCACCGTCTCGAACGTGCCAAGGGCGGCGGTGCCGACAAGACCGCCGATGCTCTGGCTCAGGCTGAACAGAACCACGAAGCTGATGAAATTGCGCGGTCCGGCCAGCAGCGTCCGGGCCATGCCGATGACCATCGCCTGCGCCATGAACAGCAGCGAGGCGAACCCGATCAGCGCCTGGCTGAAATAGAACATCTCCGGCCGGCTGAGGTTGGTCGATCCCGCATCGATGAAAGCCCCGATCGCGATAAGCACGGCCGACAGCGTGATCGGGCGCGTAAGATTCTCGGGATTGAAGGTCAGCACCGCCACGGTCATGCCTGCGATCGAGGCCAGCACGATCACGAGGTTCAGCGTGACCATCTGGTCGTTGATCATGCCCACCACGTTGAGCAGGCCTACCGACCCGAACGCCTGTTCCGACAGCAGAATGCGCACGGAGGCCGCCACGGCCATCAGCCGCAGCATCTCGCGCGTGCCCAGCCAGCGCGTGTTGATCAGTGGGTTCTCGCGGAAATGCTCGATCAGCAGCGCCCCCGCAATCATCACCATGCTGCCGGCCAGCGCCCATCCGATCCACGTACGGTCGGTCCACCATTCGATGCGGCCCTGCGTCAGCGCCGCAATCAGCAGCCACAGGCCCGGCCCGAGCAACGCAAAGGTGAGGAAATCGGAGCGCTCGAACACCTTGAACCGCTCGCTCGGCGGCAGGGGCAGCACCATGATCGCCGCCAGCATGGCCAGCGCCAGCCCCAGCTCGAACCAATAGAGCATGTGCCAGTCGCCCCATTCCAGCAGGCCTGGCGAAAGCACGCGCGCCAGCGGCGTCGCCAGCTGCGGAATGGAGATGCCCAGCATCACCCCGACCAGCCGCTTGGGCGCGGGCATGGCCTGCATCAGATAGAGGATGGTCAGCGACGTGAGCGCCGCCGCCGCCATGCCGCTGGCCGCGCGCACCAGCACCGACGACCAGAAGCCGTGGACGAACAGGTGCAGCAGCGTCGCCAGCGCATAGGCGCCCAGCATGTACCGGACGAAACTCTGCAGGCCGAACTGTTGCCGGAACTTCACCAGCAGCAGGTTCGCCGTGGTGTTGGTCATGAGATAGGCCGCCGTCAGCCAGGCCGCCTCGTTGGAATAGAGGCCGAGCGTGCCCTGCGCGAAGTTGAGATTGACCGCCACCAGCGCATTGCCCAGGCCTGCGGTCACGCCAATCAGCACGCCGACCGCGAAATAACCCACGCGCCGCCGCGCGGGATGATCGGGATTGGCGGGCGACCCTGGCAGGGTGGGCCGTTCATGCGGTTTGAACTGATAGACGTCCTGTCCGTCCACGCCGCCCCCAGCCGCCAGAATGGCAACGATCCGAACACTATAGGGCGCGTCGCAGGGACAGGCAACGCGGTCTGCGGCTTTTTCAAACTTTTCTATTTTTCGGAAAAGCTTGAACCAATTTATCCTGATTTTCGGAAAATCCCCGCCGCGTATTCTGCCGCTCGAAATCACGGAAACCTTCCAGGCACGGGGAAGCCGCCATGAAGAACCACCTGCTCTCGCTGGGCGCCGGCACATTGATCGGCATCCTTTATGCCCTGCTGGGCGTACATTCGCCGGCGCCTCCGGTCATCGCCCTGGTCGGCTTGCTGGGGATGCTGGCCGGAGAACGGGCCGGGTCCTTCGCCCGGCGGACCGCGCTCCACCGCGATCTTCCAACCGACTGAACCGCATCCGGGCCGGCACGTCGGCCCACCCGAGGGGAAAGCCCATGTCCGATCTTATTCTTGTGAACGCGCGGGTAACGACGCTTGATCGCGCCAATCCGGTGGCGGAGGCTGTTGCGGTGCGCGATGGGAGGTTTCTGGTGGTGGGGAGCGAGGCGGAAGTCC
>Ga0310344_10000486_pt1 | contig 31220 bp, 22 predicted proteins | sample HC15DNA20200_MG_FD_203801 | JGI IMG/M metagenome (GOLD analysis project Ga0310344, IMG submission 203801) | Marine microbial communities from station ALOHA, North Pacific Subtropical Gyre - HC15-DNA-20-200_MG | ecosystem: Environmental > Aquatic > Marine > Oceanic | place: Pacific Ocean: North...
GCATGGTCGGCCAGTGATCGTTCGAGTGAATGACAATACGGGGCACAATGGGTTGAACAACGGCGATGTCGGTGTGGTGTTGCATGGTGTTGGCGATCATGAATCTGGTGTGTACTTCCCGGGGGCTCCGGGTGTCCAGCAAATGCGGCGGGTATCTATTGAGGCGATGCCGCGGCATGACACGGCGTGGGCTCTTACGGTGCACCGTGCGCAGGGCAGTGAATTTGACTCCGTCTTATTGGTCCTGCCGCCCACGCTGCGTGAGCATGACCTGGTGAGCTCGGAACTGTTGTACACAGCGGTCACGCGGGCTCGCTCCCGCGTATTGATCGTTGCCGAGGAAGAATCGGTACATGACGCGTGTAAGCGCCGTGAAGTTCGACGGACAGGTTTGATTGAAAAACTTCGACTATGCGAGGCGAAGAGTTAATTGGAGTCACGAGCTTCTGTGCAGTGTTTGGAGAAATATAAGGTGGCAGAACAAATAAGAACAAAGCGGTCGACGACGGACAGCATTGACGATTCAGATCGCCCAGCGCACATAGTGCAGATCTCCGTCCTCGAACTGAAAGGGTTTATGGCGAGTGACGCGTCATACGAACTGGTTGATGTTCGTAGCGAGGGCGAGCGTGGTATCGCGTCGATAACGGGCTTTCGGCTGCTCGATCAGAAGTACCACGATCAATTGTGCGGATGCGACAAGGACATGCCGATAGTTTTTCTGTGTCACCACGGGATTCGGAGTCAGCAAGCTGCAGAGTATTTTCGACAGCAGGGATTTCGGAATCTTTATAACGTGACGGGTGGCATCGATGCGTGGTCGCAATCCGTCGACCCCACGATACAGCGATATTAAGCGGCGGTATATGAATCCAGTCCGGCCATAGGGATATTTCGTGTTCCGTTGGTTGCGACCGCGATGGTGTCACGGGTTATCGTGTTCCTGTCTGAGCAACCATGCAATGAGCAGCGCGACCAGTGGGAGGAGCAGGAACAACGCACGCCATGATGGTTCCGGAGACGATGCGGTTTCAGCAGCCTGTGTGCTGGCCGTGGCGTAGGTGTTGTTGTCCGCATTGAGCCCGGCGTCAGGATTCTCCGGTCGCGGTCGACTTACGCGGCGGTCGGGTGCCATGGCCAGGTGTGGACGGATGAAATCGTCGACGTAGTTCACGGGGATTCCGAAATTCAGGTTCTGACCCGAAAGAAATTGACTTGTCATGATGCCGATGAGTTCGCCGCGATCGTTGAACATGCCGCCCCCGCTGTTGCCGGAAGAAGCGGCGGCGTCGGTCTGGAAGAGCCGGGTCCCGTCCTGCAGAGGGTTGTCCGCGAAGTCGAACATTCCGGTGCCGGAGGTTTCGAATCCGGTCAGAATGCCGGAACTGACCGTGTCGATAAGACCCTCGGGATGTCCAATGACGACGATCGTTTCGCCTTGTCGCACCTGGCTGGCGTCACCAAGTTGGACCGGGATGAGCTCCGTCGCATCGATTTTCAGAAGGGCGAGGTCGCGGTCGGGTTGTTGTGCAACGAGCCGTGCGTTGTTGCTGAGCGATCTATCCGGAAATCCGATGGCGAAAGACCCCTGATTTTCGATGACATGAAAGTTGGTAATGATGTAGCCATCACGGCTTACGACGACGCCTGAGCCGAATCCAGTGTCACCGAGGATGGCTACGGTGGAGGGACTGACACGCTCGACAATGTCCGGAATAGTGAGTCCGTCAGACTGGGCGGCGAGTGACGCACCCAGGGTCAGCGTGACGAGGAGGGCGCCGATGGCGTGTGTCGGAAGAGCGCTCACAATCGAATCCGTCTGGTAGTTCAGAAGTGACGGTCAAGCCTACTCCCTGGTGGGACTCGCTTCAACCTTCAGTCACGGTGCGCGAATCTGCACACCTTTTGTGTTGGTCATGAACAGAATTGAGTTTGCGTTGTCTTCGGTCTCCCCTATGATGAACGCTTCGTTTGCGTTCGGGGGGGGGATGAACGGATGAGGCAGGTTCCGCGTCGGCGTCAGGAGGGCGAGTGCGGAGGGCGTCTGTCTACCATTCGCCGGCGCGCGGTCTGGCTTTTGCCGTGTCTGATGATGCTCGTGGGATGTGGTGGGCCGGACCAGACCGTGGTATTCCCAGGGGAACTTCTGAAAGAGTTCGAGCCTCCGCCGATCACAACGGGCGGGGATGACTTCGCCATCAAGATCTACATTGATGGCACGGTCTCGATGAGGGGGTTTGTCACGCCGGACGCTGTTCGTGAGAACGCCTTGACGGTCTACCAGCAGGTGCTGTCCGAGGGCGTGGAGGATGCCGCACAAGCACAGTGGCCAGCGGTTGCCCCGGAGTTCCATCAGTTTGGTGAAATCAGCCGGAAGATCGACCGGTCGGACTGGGTCACGGTCGCGACGGCGCCCTTCTACGATGAGCCAATCCTGAATCAGATTACGAATATTCAACTAGTCTTCGAGGAGGCGAGGTCCACGGACCTCACCGTCGTGGCGACTGACCTGTACCAGGATGATGCGGATATCGCGACGGTCGTCCGTCTGTTAGAGGAACGTTACTTCTCGGCCGATTCACCAGGCACCGTCGGGATTATCGGGATCCGCAGTCAATACAACGGGACGATCTATGACGTGGGTATTAATAACCGTGAGTTTGAATACAACACCTACGGATTTGATCAGTGTCCAGCCGGCGGCGATGCGGTGGCGGCTGACGAGGAGGCGGTCGAGGCGGATGACGCGGACGCCGACGTGGTCGATCCGTATCCCTGCCTGCGACCGTTCTATTTGATCGTGGCGGGTCAACACGCAGATGTCGAGGCGTACTACCGCGCGTTGGCAGCAATACTGGACGGGCGGTTACGTTCGTTCAATGTGGGGGAGAACAGCCACGATGTTCGGTACGAATTCGTGCATGTGACCCCGTTCGTGACCGCTGACGGGATCGTTTCCGCGCGCGAAGCGCGCGAAGAGCGCAAATTTGTGACAGAAAACCTGCAAGCGCGTGGAGACATTGTCAGCCCCCCGATTGAGAATGGTCCGTACCTGCAGTATGACCGGCCGGAGGGCGGTGACGTCGCACTGGCGTTTTCGGTGCCGGTGCAGGCATCGGATGGGGTCACACTGGAAACTGTGGAGACGCCGACTGTGAGCAAGGGAGGGGTTGAAGTCCCTGGTGTGGAGGTGAGCGCGGCGCTAGCGGATGCGGCTGAAAACCTGCAAACCCTGAGTCTGGAACTGACCGTGCCCGGAAGCCAGCTGGCTGATCGAGCAACGGTCTTCCGGCTGGATGTCGAGGTGTCGACGCCGTACTCGAGACCGGCGTGGGTGGTCGACTGGAATCTCGCGCCGTCGGACGTACCGCTGGCAGAGACCGACTCGGTCCTGCATGAGGTGGGCGGACGGACATTGAACCTGCAACGGTTCGTGGAACAACTGATGGCCACGCTGGAGGATGGCACACCCGCGGAGCTGGCCAGGTTTCACGTGTATATCCGGGTACGGTAAGGAGGCGTCGGGCGTGAAGGAAAAATTCATTGATCTCTCAGGTGTGCTTCTGGTTGGAGTCGGGTGGTTCCTGGCGGTGACCGACCAGGGGTTCCCGGGGCTCGCAGCGACGTGGGGTGTGGTGCCAAGCCAGAACGAGTACCCCGAGTTCAGGCTATGGAGGGAGACGGTGCTGGACTCCGCACTCGGGTACACGTGGGGTGCCGGTATGGTGCTGACGGTGGTCTGGTATGCCTATGCCTGCCTGAAAGGGCGTGTTGTCGACTGGCGTGCCGTCGATCACCGACCGTACTGGCTCATGGGGTTCGCTGCGGTGGCGCTTGTGGCGGTGTACGCCGCGGTGTTCAACGTCGGTCAGCTTGACAGCGGGGACGGGAAAGTGGCGCTGATGTATTTCGTGAATGGCTGTGGTGTCTACTGGGTTATGACGGGGTTATTTTCACCGGCGCGGTGGAAGTACACGCCGGTCGGTGCGCGGTGGCTTCGGGGGTTATTCCGGAGGGACTGGTAAGACGTGAGACTGCATAGAGGGGCGTGATGGGATCCTATCTGGTCGGTATCGGTGGAACCGGAGCGAAGACCGTGGAGGCGGTGACGCGTCTGTGTGCCGCGGGTCTCGGGCCGGCGGAGCTGGACGTGACCTTCGTCGACCCGGATCAGGCGAACGGAAATGTGGAGCGGGCGACGCAGGCGCTCGAGGAGTACCGGAGCTGTCGCGGGACTGACGCCTCGGTGCCGTGGGGTGGTGCTGGCCTCCTCAAGACGGTGATGACGGGTGGAGAACTCTGGACACCGTTTCATGATCAGAATCAACCGGTGCTCCGTGATTTCCTCGAACATCCGAACCTCGCAGCGCAGGCGCCGGAAGTGGCCCGTCTACTGGATGTTCTCTACAGTGATCGTGAGATGACCACGACGCTCGACAAGGGCTTCCGGGGGCATCCCTCGATCGGGTCGGCCGTGATGGCGAGTCGGGTGGACTTCGAAGGCTCACCGGTCTTCGAGGCATTCCGGCAACAGGTCCAACAGGATGTAGGGGCCGGTGAGATGGCGCGGATAGTCCTGGTCGGGTCCATTTTTGGCGGGACCGGTGCCGCGGGATTTCCAACGATTGCGCGCCTGATCCGTGACCAGCTGGATGAGCTCGGGCCGGAGTACGCGCGTTTGGGTGGCGTGCTTGTCCTGCCGTACTTTTCATTCAACACACCGGGACAGAACCAAGAACTGGCGGCGGCCAGCGAGCAGTTTTTGCTGAGCACGCAGGCAGCTCTGGAGTTCTACTACGAAAGTGAATATCACGACATTTACGACAGTCTGCATGTTGTCGGAGACAGTCAGCTCAGTGAGGTGCCGACCTTCGCTCTGGGCGCGGGGTTACAGAAGAATGATCCGCACGTTGTTGAACTGTACGCAGCGCTTGGCGCACTGGATATGTTCAATGGCACGACGGAGGGACAGGCACCGGTGTCGATGTTGGCCCGTCAGCAGGGCGATCGGTTCGACTGGGAGGATCTTCCGGATGGGAACACGGTTAAGCCCGCGCTGGCACAGCTGGCCCGATTTTGTACCGTGTTCACGCATTTCTATCATCCCCTGCTCGAAGACCTCCGTGACTCCGGCAAGACGTATCGTGCGCCGTGGTTTGCCGATCTCGTCGGTCGGGCTGGTGTGGACGTTCATGATGCCGCCACGACCGAGACGTTGGGGGCGCTGCGGACACTTTGCCGCGGTGTGCTTGGTTGGTGGGAGGGCGTGCATACGTCCACGAACGGTGTCCACCTGCTGGACTGCGACGTTTTCGCGCGGAAATTTCGACCCGGACAGATGGAGTCGCTGGTGCGACCGGAGGCGCAGTCGCGGTACGACGTCACGGGGGTCTGGGATAGGTTGTGTACCACGCGGTATCGATCCGCCGAGCCAGGGACACGGGGGATTGGGACATTTCTTCGCGCGTTGTATGACGCGTGCGGATAGGACGGAGAGCAATATCGATGTCGGAACCGTTGTTACCGCCGTTACGAGATGACGATCGCAATCAGCTTGGTGTATTTCCGGCGACGGGCACCTGGGACCGCCGTGATGCGGTCGCGCTGGCGCAGCTGGCGCGGAGTCTCCGGGTCAGTGACCAGGAACCGCTCGGTGTGGATATTGATTCCATTCCATCGATGTGGGCCAGGCCGTTACTGTTCGAGATGGCGCTCTTCGACGAACATCACGTGTTGCACGATCGGACGGTCGGGGAATGGCGAGGACTGATTGCGCTTCTTGTCCTGCGGCAGGTGATGGGGATTTACGGGCTGAGTTGTCAGGCCGTTACGCTGACGGATGACACGGTTGCCGGAAAGGCGCTGCTTCGCACGGTACCAACGCATCCGACGGTTGCGACCGACACCCGCTGGGAATCCCTCCACGTGTTCAAGCTCGGGAGGCACGCCATCGGGATGACGTCGGCGACGACCCTGGTGTCGACGGCGGCGGATTATCGCCAGCGGATCCGAGACACGGCGGTGACGTGGTTTGACGGGCAGCGACTGGTCGACCCGATTCCGATGCTCAACGCGGCGGAACGTCTGCAGCTGGTCATGTGGCTCATGGAATTAACTGAGGGTCTCGTAGCGCATCCGGCGAAGATTGATACCACGCCACGCTGGAACCGGTTGCTGCATACCATCACGCAATTCAGCGAGGCCCTGGGTGGCGCGGCGCAGGTCGTGGACCAGGGACAGTGGGACGAAGGGGGACTGGGACTGGCGGGCGGCGTCTTTGGATTGCTTGACCGGTGTGCGCCGGCCGTCGCGGCGGTGCCTGAGCAGTCCCACGTCCGGGTCATCCCGACGACTCCGGGGCGGAATCCGGCGCGGCCCTTGCTCCTGGTGGACCCGGGCATTGCACAGGACTGGAATCTTCCGCCCCAGGGGATCCTGGTCATCGGTGGGGCCACGCTCAGCGCGGCGCCACCGAATGCGGTGGTAGGCCAGCACAACACCTTTGGGGGTCAGCCGATTACGGGCTGTGATCTCTGGGGCGGGCAGGACCTGTTCGAGCAGGAACTCTGGGTGGTCGGGGATCCGGACGGCGACGCCGTGCCCGGTGCGCAGGGGTTCGGACAGGAGGCTGTGGGTAACGGACTGACCTGGCAGGGTGAGCGGGTCACGCCCCTGGTACCGCTGAAGCCGATTCTGCTCGATCATTTGACGGCAGGAGATCTTGCCGCACGGGTCAGGTTCCAGCAGCAGAACAACGATATCGTCGTGACGGTGCGCCTGACGTTGACCGGACCTGATGGGCAGGGGAGGGACTACCGTATCCGGAAAATCTACCAGGCGACCGCAGGGGTCATCAACCGGGTGGTCAACGTGCCGAATCTCGAGGTCTGGCCAAATTTTGAATTCAAAGATGGCGGCTGGAAGAAGTACTACACCTATTACCGATCACCAGGCACGCACACGTTCTATGCCACGCCGCTCCGCGCGGGGACCGAGGGGGCCCGGTATGTCCGCGAGGACCCGGCCACCAACGCGGTCGCGGTCGAGGTCCGGGAGTTCAGTGCCTTTCCCGAGGCGATGGCGTGTCGGACCCAGCGTGCGAATGACGCGCAGGATGGGCTGGAGGAGGTGTCGGCCGGATTGCTGCTGCTCAAACGTCCGGAGCGGATCAGTCTCGGCCCTCAGGCGATCAATATCGGGATCGATTTCGGAACCAGCAGCACGACGGTGTATGCGCGGTTGTCGGATGGTGTGCCGCGGAAAGTGACCCTGGAGAGCCTGCTGTTTCCCGTGACCAACGACGCGGTTCAGCGGACGTATCTGTTCGAGGACTTCTTCTCGCCGTTGGAGACGACGACGCCGTTGCTGAGCCTCTTCATTGCGCCGGCACAGCAGGCGATGCCTGGCGACATGGTCCGGGCCGTGATTGATGGTCATGTGTGTCATTACGTCGAGAAACCTGACGGAATGCCAACGGCATTGATCAGTACGAATCTCAAGTGGGGTGACGTGCATGTCCGGAAACGCGCCGCGGCGTTCCTGTCGCAGCTCGGGCTGCAGTGTGCGGCGTTCGCGGCGACGGAACAGGTTGGGCGGGTCAGCTGGCGGTTCGCCTATCCCACGCAGTTCTCTGAGGCCGACACGCAGCAGTTCACGAATATCTGGAACACAATCAGCGAGGAGATTTCCGAAGACACGGGGGTGATGGCGGCGGAGCCCCATCCTCAGCCGCAGACGGAGAGTGTTGCGGCGGGGCGATTCCTGGCGAATTATCCGGAGATTAAACAGGCAGCACCATTTGAGCGAGGGGTGGTCTGTATCGACATCGGTGGCGGCACGTCGGATATCTCGGTCTGGCAAGGGGCGGCGAATGGCCTGCGGTTCCAGTCGTCGTTGATGTTTGCCGGACGGAACCTGTTTGGTGACTATCTGGATGACTCGGTCGCGGAAGCCCTGAGGCTCGTGACCGAACCCGTGGGGGACCCGCATGATCCGACGGCACGGTATGCGGCGATTGATGCGGCGTTGCAGGCCCGGGCACCCGGCAACTTGGACATGACGACCGGTGCGCTCCTGTTTCGAGAACTCCCGAACCTGATTGCGGACCCGACGATTGCGACCTTTGTCCAGAAGGTGGCGGTCGGCGTGGCGGGGCTGCTGTATTACGTGGGACTCATCCTGAAGAGTCTGGCGAGTCAGAATCTGTACACGCCCAGCCTGCCGGATATCTATATCGTCGGGAACGGCTCGCAGATCCTACACTGGCTCTCGGCCGGACGGTTCCAGGATGTCGAGGGGGAGAATGCGGCCACGTTATTGAAGACGATGGTCCGGAAGGCCAGTGGATTCGGGGACAGCCCGTTCGGGATCGTGGTCAGCTCGCTGCCGAAAGAGGAGGTGGCGTACGGTCTCGTGTCTGACGCGGTCCAGCTCAGGTTTGACCCTAGTTTGCAGGGATTTATTGCCGGTGAGCAGACCCACGACGTGGACGCTGAACGGACCTTCAGCTGGGAGGAGCGGTTGACCGCCGAACGCTTGACAAGAGGAAACGGTATTCGCCTTGAATCGTTGCAGCAGTGCAATACATTTCTCAAGATCTTCAGCGAGAAATGTCAGGCGGCCGGGTTGCCGCCCTACACGGTGAACCACGATTCCCTGCGTCGAACGCAGGAGCAGGTGGATACCGAACTGGGTTTCGCGTCGACGAAGGAGCCGCATGAGGTGCGTGTCGATCCGCTCTTCATCAAGGCGCTCAAACATTACATGCAACTCTAGAGGGAGAGCGTTGATTACACCTGAGCTGTTGTTCGTCTTTGTGATCGTGGCGGCTATCGCGGGGTCTATCGGAGGTGTGTTTGTACTATTTTCGAAAGTACAAAAGATTGAAGCTCGAATCACAAACAACGAAACGCTCTTGAAGCGACGAGATAACAGCCGGAGTGTCCGCGAGGGAAAGAAATCTGGATCCAGATCCCAAGGGAGACCGTCGGAATCGCCTGGGCAGTCAGGTGGTGTGGCTGACAACGCTGCCATTAAGCAGCGTCTGAAAACGGCGGAAAAGCATATCGAGAAGCTTCAAAGCGAGGTGCAGAGGCAACGAGGTATTTCCGGGGCCAGTGCACCGGTGCCAACGAATGATCCCTCGCTCGACATTGGCCCACCCCGGAGGGTCTTCCAACCTATTTCTGTCAAATCTGATCCCGGGGTTCGTGGCGAAATCAGCGAGAAGCAAAACCTGGACGAGCTGGCAAAAAACTATAACGCGATGAAGAATAGTGAGGAGGGCCGCGCGTCATTCAACAGGAGGTATCGCCAGACCGTACGGTTCGAGGTCGACAATGCGAGTGCACGTACGGCAATCAGGAATGTGCCGGCAGAATTCGTGACCAAAACGAGTGGCAATTACCTTGCGGTACAGCTCGGCGAAGGTTGGTGTGTCGTCCCATCCTTTGATGCGGTGGTGAATACGGCGACCTACAACGCTGGTGCCCTGAGCGACGTGTTCGACTGCCGTGGATTTGACCAAGCGAATGTCTCGTCTCAGGCATTCAGTGTCAAGAAGCCGGCGATATTTATGAAAGCTGATGAAAAATGGGTCTGTATTGATCGGGGCGAGCTCGAGTTTTCGGCCAATGGATGATTGTGCCGGCCGGACGAGCGTCGTGATGGTGGCGATGACCCAACGAGTAGAAACGCTGAGGGACCTGTGCAGCTAGCACTGATGGAGACGGCAAATGCGATCGTCGGGCTCGGGGGTGTGTGGCTGGTCTGGTTATTGAGCGATACGCTGAAACTTGGGCGATGGCTCGCCGAGATCGATCGCGCGTCGCAGCTGGGTCTGGTGCAGGGCCTGCTGGCCCAGGGCCGCGTCGAGACAGACGGTCCTGAGGCGGTGGACGATGACGCGGGGACGTTGCTTGATTCGGAGGACCGATTCAGTCAGTTCTGTGCGGACGCCAGTGTGTCGCCCGGTCTCATCGCGGACCACATCCGTGCGATCTATTTCGCGGGACAGCAGAAGTCACGTCTGGAGGTCGGCGAGCTGTTGTCACACACATCGGGCCGGCTGTTGCGTCCCACGAGGTCGTTGCAGATGTCGCTCGGTCTGTTCCTGGTTCTCGGACTTCTCGGGACGCTTGGCGGCCTGGCTAATCTGCTCAGCAATCTCGACTTGGATCTCGCGGGCGCGGCTGGAGAGGCCGCGCAGAATCAAAACCGGTTAGAACTTCAGCAGCTGCTCAGCGGACTCGGAGACGCGTTCTTGCCGAGTATCTTTGGTATCGCGGCGACGATCATCGGCACGCTGTTGCTGACGGTACGCGGGTCTCTTGTCGGGGGGCGCTGTCAGACGCGGCTCGAACAGGCAACGTTGACGGTCTGGGTCCCGGAGTGCTTACCAAAGTCGGCGGGGCGGATGGTCGATGAGGTTGCGGCGCAGATCAGGCTGAATGCGGACGCGGTCCGCGAGGTGAATGAACTGGCCGGAAATGTCCGGGGGGACCTTGAGGCATGGAATGCCACGCTGGAGAATGCCACGGCACAGATGAATGCGTTGGCCGGCACGGCCAATACATTCCGGGAGGGGACCGTGGCGTTTGCGACCGCGGTCGAAACGTTCGGGACGACGCAGCAGGGCCTGAACACCGCATTCGAGACGTTTGCGGCCGAGGGGCAGGCGACGCGGACATGGTTCCAGGAGGCCACGATCCAGGCCGGAGAACAACACGCCGAAGCCGTGAGGACGATCCGGGAGCACCAGACCGCGTTGCAGCAGCAGGTGATGGCGCAGGGAGTCGAATTACACGACGCGTTTGCCGCGCTCCGGGCCTACGAGGCGGCTTATGTCGAACAGCGACAGGCGATGGACGCAGCGGTCCAGGCGGTGCTCGTCCAGACGACGGCGCTGGCAGAGGAAACGCGAACCACGTTGACGGAGCGTGTTCAGGAGGGACTGACCGCGGTGCAGGCGGCAGTTACGGTGCAGCTCAGGCAGGTGGATGCGACCCTGGCGAATCTTGGGAATCCACTCGAAACGGCCGCCAATACCCTGGACGGGGTGAGTGTGAACCTGACGCGGCGGCATGAGCAGACGCTCGTGAATCTTCAAGCGGAGTTCGCAGCGCAGAACCAGGCGAACACTCAGCGCACAACGGCGGTGCAGGAGCAGACGACGGCGTTGCAGGAGCAGACGAGGGCGTTGCAGGCATTGGTGACGACGGTGCAGGCGCAGGTGGAGCAGCAGGACCAGGCACGGACGGCATTGGCGGCGCAACTGAATGCGGTCACGACGCAGATGCAGCAGGTTTTGCAGCGCGGCCTCGTCGGGGGCCAGGCCGTGGGCGGGACCGTGCGCGCGCGGATCAGATCGGTCTGGCAGGGATGGCGGCGTCGGCCCCCGGAGGACAGGTAGGGACGGATGGACCACCGGGAGTCCTTGCCGCTGAACGCCTGGCCATCATTCGCCGACCTGATGCTGTCGGTGGTTCTGGTCTTCGTGATTCTGCTTGCCGCGGTGGTGTTCGTGGTCAGTATCCCGCAGGAGGGTCCGGACTTCACGGTGGTGGAGCAGAGTCAGGAAGCGATCCGTCTCGCGATCGCAGCGGGGCTGAAGAAAGAATTTACGCCACGGCCCGGCGATCGTTACGAGATGGCGCTGGATAACGAGGGGCAACTCGTGATCATCGAGGAGCTCCTCACGCAGCATCTCACCTTTGGGGGGGATGTGCTGTTCGAGTCGGAGGGAGACTCGCTGTCTCAGGACGGCCGGACACTGTTAACCGCGGTGGGAGAGTCGATCGCGACAGAGGTCAACCAGATCCGTGAGATAGAAATTCACGGGCATGCGGATACGTCATCGTTGCCGGTATATTCGAAAGCTGAAGGGCACATGAACAACCTGCGACTGGCCTCGACGAGAGCCGAGAACGTCTTTGAACTGTTGAGCGGGATCGAGGGATTGAAGCCGCCCAAGCAGTTGATGTCGGTCGTGTCGTATGGTGATTTTGTACCCGTGGTCAGACGGGTCGATGGAGGCCGAGATGACGTACCGTTCAGCGAGGCCATGCTGAAGGAGGCGAACGACTCGGAGGACAAGGAGCGGCTGAATCGGCGGATTGAAATGCAGCTGACCTACTATGGGCCAACCGCGAATAGCAACACACCCTAGCGCGGCTATTCGCAGACGACCCCGTCGTTATCCCCGTCCCGCATGTACGGGTAAGCCGGATGCTCACGGGGCACCGGTGCAATGCCGTGTCGTCGTGCTTCCGCGCAGGTGATCCGACCATTCCTGTTGTCGTCGTACTGCTGGAGTGGTCCGGACGGCGTGGTGTCGGTCCGGGGACTCGCGGCAGTGGCATCGCCAGGTGTGGGCCGGACGAGTGCTGTCGACTCGCAGCGCTGCAAGACGCGGTCAAGCACGTCGGCTTCACGGCGATCAATGGTGAGCTCGTACTTCTGACGGACACGGATGACACGGTCAGCGAACCAGCATTGGTTCAGGCGAGGAAGCCAGGTTGCGGCATCATGTCCGGACTTCTGTCCGCGGTTGACCGCGGGGCTTGCGAGCGTCAGATTGAGCAGGTCACGCGCAAAGCGGAGACGGGTCGCGGGGGTGGCGGCGCACAGTCCACTGTCGTGCGCTTCGGAGCGAGCCACGATATGTTCAATGTCGGTCTGCCGTCGAGTGGTAAATGTTTGGCCGGTGTACGGGCTCCAGATTCCGCCCAGCTCAGCGATGATGCGCGGCTCGACCGTCTGCGGATAGCGGTAGCTGTCGGGATCGTACTCGTGGCATCGCGACTCGGGTGCCAGAACCAGGCCGCGCCAGGTTCCGGTGGGGTTTTGTTGCGCCTGCGCAAGACATGGGAGTCCGACGATCAGGGTGGTGACCGTGCACAACATGATGGTCGCGCATCGTCGGTCGGGTCCGGTCCGCGTCATCGTGATTCACCAGACGTAAGGGCGATCATGCCTGCGCCGTCGTCTTCGATGTCATCACTGTATACCGTGTTGGGATGCGGTGTGCGAGTGGTGTGGCGTCACGGGAAAACGACGGGACCGTGTGCACGAAGTCGGTCGTGAATCACGTTTCTGTGCGCATGAAAATACCAGCAGAAAACACGCAAGCGAATGCAGAAAAAGCTCGATTGATAGCGGGAAGTTTGGTATAATGAACTCGCGTTGGAGAAGAGATTTTCCAATCGCCGGATGGAGAAAACCAGGCACATGGAGATTCGGCTCCGCCTGGATGGCAACCGTAGCCTGACGCTTTTTTTTGCCCTCGAGTGAGAGGGAAGCCAACGAAGCGTGCACGGTGCCAAAGCCGACCGCCAGAGACGGCGGAACCATTCGCGAGTGACAGCTCGAAAAGGCGTCCCTGAATAGGCAGCGACGCGTTCGTTCGCAGGATACGTGTATCAACCCATGCGGTGGTGTGGGGCTGACGGGTTCTGTGACATCAGGAGGTCGTGATGAAATACCGGTGCAGGGATGACGAAACAAATCCGTACAACCCGAATGACGAAGAGTGGACCCCGACGAATCTTCAGCTTCGGTATGCCGTTGAAGAATTGATGATGACGGTTGCGTTCTGTGTTCGAAAGATTACCGACCTGACAGGCGAAGAGTTGCCAACCGATGGGGATACGTTCAGGGAGTTTATGGAGTCAACGAACACAGACAAGATCGTGCACTAGTTCAGCGAGCACAGCTGGTGTATCGAAAGATCAGCGCAGGTGTAACCTGCGACTGGTGTGGATGGAGAAACCCAGGCATATGGAGATTCGGCTCCGCCTGGATGGCAACCGTAGCCTGACGCTTTTTTTGCCCTCGACTGAGAGGGAAGCCAACGAAGCGTGCACGGTGCTAAAGCCGACCGCCAGAGACGGCGGAACCATCCGCGAGTAAACGCTCGAAAAGGCGTCCCTGAATAGACAGTGACGCACATGTGCGGGAGACGGAACGCGATGCGCGTTGGCGCGTGTCATGCGCGAGCACCGCACGGAGGACAACGTCATGGTGAAATGTCGATGCGGTGGTACGAATGAGGCGTGTAATTTCTGTGGGGGACGAGGTGTGGTTCCGACGTTAGCGAGTACGCAGTTCGGCGGCGTGAAGGACGGGCCGGCGAATTGGCGGCCGGGGTCAGGTTGTTGTAGTCGCGTGGTCGAAACGACGACAGCGGCGCTCGTGAATCGGCCATCTCGGCGAAAAGATGTGCTTCCCAGGTGGCGAGTCCGTGAGGTCCGCTGTCGAAATTGTTCCGTGCGGTTTCACTGGCGGAAGGGACCAAAAAACTGTCTTGGATGTACGGCGCGTGCCATCGCCATCACTACACAGCGTCCATATCGTGACGTCTACGATGAACTCAACGCTCTAGCGAGGCAGGAGTACAAGCGTGAGCGCGTACGAAAGCAACACGCGGCCCAACCCGGCACGCGGCGCGGTTTCCGGCAACCACAGACTAAGGAGCGGGGATGAGTAAAGAGGCAGGTGGACAGACGATGTGGGCGGCGAGTGATCGAGAACTCTTGCAATTGATGGACGTGATGGCTGACGTAAACGACGTCGGCGTGGTATCTGGTCCGTCTCCGCTCGGGGTGCTGTGTCTTGTGGGAGAAACACAGTGCGGGAAGAGTAGCTTGATCACACATTGGGCGGCGGAGCATGGATGGCGACTGCTGACGGTGATGCCTGGTGTCGATTCCCCGGAAGACCTGGGGGGGCTGCCCGTACGTGAAGGTGACCGATTGACGTGGACGCAGCCGAGTGTGATTCCGGCGGAACTGCTGGCTCCGGAGTGGGATGGAAAGTGGGTGCTGTATCTCGATGAGATAGAAAAAGCGACCCCGGATGTGATCGCATGTCTACTGTCCGTGCTCAGCGACCGTCGCTTACGCAACACGACGGTCAGGCCGGCGGCGGTCGTTTGTTCAATGAACCCCGCGCGGCGACCGTTGCATGAAGCGCTCATTGCGAGACTGCTGTGTGTCCCGTATCCGGCCGTGGAGGACTACGACGTATGGGACCGGGAGGGACTCGCCGCCCTGCGCCCGTACATCGGGAATATCCGACCGCAGATACAGAGACAACTGCCCCGGGAATTACGGACCACGCCAGGAAGTCTGCACCGGATGGCGCACTGGCTGCATCAGCGAATTTTCTGGGAGTCCTCACAAGTGCGCCAGTGGATTATCGACGGGAGTTTTTCGGAAATCGATGCCGCGGCAGTGCGTGCACGATTCTCTGAATTGCCGACGGAGTCCACGCTGGATTGGGGGGCGACGGCCGATGCGGCGGCGCTTGCGGCGGGACTGGTCTATTACACCGCGACGGCGACGCCGGAAATCGCGCATGAATTACATGAATTACTCCAATCTCGGGCACAGGACGACGTTACCGGTGAGATTGGGCGCGTGTTGACGGCGTACTACAAGACACCGGCCGCGACGTTGTCGACAGAAGGTTGGCCGACGGAAACGCGTGAGGAGTATTACGTCCGTCTGGAGAATGCCCAGCAGCAGTCCGCAAAGAAGGCGGGTTTTCCGATCAGGGGCAAGTCGGACCGGAAGGGGAACTCCCGGAAGGGAGATGGTGAAGGTGCGACCACGCGGAGTGCGGCATGACGATCACCTTGAGGCCGTTGAGTCGGACCACGACGCGATTGTGCGAGGAAGTTGACAGTGTGCGGTATGAACCGACACTGCGGACAATCGCGGTTGCCGTTGTCGATCAGAAAATGGTGCTGCTGGTCGGGCAGGCGTACATGGAGATCCCGGTGTATCCGCCTAGAGACCCACGCGGAACCGACGCAGATTATTTACGTGAGCAGTTTCTGTTGCACGAGGCGTGGCACGTACTGTTGGGGCATCACGGACTGCGAGGCAACCGACAAAGGTACGAGTGGAATCTCGCCTGTGACGCGGTGATTCATCATCGGGCCACGATTGATCTCGACGCGATGAGAACAACGGGGATGGAACCGGTGACCTTTCATGCGCTTGACATGGTGCCGTGCCGACCGGAGGTGGCCTACGACCGATTACTCGACCGTACGCAGTCGGGAGAAACGACCGGGCCAGTCGGGTCGTCGGGAGGAGAGGCGGCCTCGGGGTGTGGGCGTCCTTCAGAGACCGACTTGCGGCGGTGGGTGAAGGGGTCGGAAGATTTCGACGAGGACGAGTCGGGATTAAATGAAGCTCGTCGGGCGCGCATTGTTGATGCGGTCATGTCGGGCGTCCGGGAGGATCAGGCGGCCGCAGGTCAACAGACCGATGAGTGGGACAGAGTCTGGACGTCAGTGAAATCTCGCACCTCGTCAGGGGATTCCGATGAACTCAGTGGTGGCAGGTTGGTGGGGCGTGGGCGCGATGACCAGCCAGGATGGGTGGTTGATGTGGTCGCGCACTTACGACCGATGTCCGGACACGCGGCCCGAGCGAGGACATACCGACGTGAACATCGGAACGGGTACGCGTTGCTACCCGGGCGGGGCCGTGTTGGTGGCGTACATCCGGTGTTTTTTCTAGATGCCAGTGGCAGCATCTCAGACGAGGTCGTGGAGCAGATGATTACGGCATTGCGTGTCACGCCAATCCTGGCTGATGCGATGACGTTTGTGTTTGACACGACCACGCACGGTCCCTTTCTGGCCTCAGATGCGAAGCATATTCGGCAGGCGTTCAGTCAGGGTGGTGGCGGAACCCGGATCGCGGGTGCGTGGACAGACGCGGCCGATCACGTGGACCCGATGTGCACGCGCGTATGGATCACGGATGGCCTTGACATGGAATATAAGCTGCCGGAGGCCTGGCCGGACGATATCTGGGTGGGCGTTGGATGGCAGCCCGAACCGGCACTGATGTCTCGCTCCGAGCTCGAGCATCGGGTCGAAACCTGGCGTGAGGAACACGACCATGTCTAGTTATCTTGAACGAAGTTTTCCATTGCCACGGAGATGTGGCCATCGGTGTGGTGCGTCGGTGTATTCGCCGAAGGAAGCGAAGAGATGTTGTCGGTGTGTCGCGGCAGTTGACTGGTTTTGCCTGGACCAACATACGGCGACGCTTCAGAGCGGTCGGACGGTCACATTCGTCGAGCGAGCGACCGAGGCCGGATGGGCATTACCAGCGATCGACGTGGGCCATCTGGGATGGCATGCCGGACTGCGACGGCCGACGGTCTATGGGGAGCCCTCGGGATCCCGGTCGCCTGTACCGGTTCGGGTTCAGGATAGCTATGGAATCTCTTCGGGCCGCGGTTTCGATGAGCGCTATTTTCTGTGCACCTACTGTCGCGAATCAGTGCGTGCGATTCCGGCGTGGTTGTTCTGGCATGCCCGGGGCTGGACGCCAAGCCAGGCCAGGTACATTGTGCAGGAGGAAGGGCGCGCAGTAAGAGGTTCTGCCGGAGTGGCGGGCCGGGGTGCTGAATTGCCGAAAGAGTTGGTGCCGTGGGCGGGCTGGTGGTCTGAAGGACAGAGACAGGATTCACGTCACACGTGTGATTCGAATGCCAGCTCGTTTGGTGAAGCGGTATCTTCAGGTGGTGAGTTTGTCTTTTCTCTCGATACAGCTTCAGAATTGGAATCACCTCGGCGAATCGAGAATTACTTGACTGGTGGTCCGCGGTGTGTGGAGGCGACACTCGCACGTATCGCGACGTTTTTTCATGTGTAAGAGAGTAAATGCGTTGCGTGGTGGGCGGTATCGAGACCGGGTAGCGGTGAACGGTGCCCTCGTGGTCGACCATGTGAGATGGACGTCACATGGTGATGGTACTGGTCTCGGGTGTATGGTCTAACGCAGCAGGCCCACCCGCTTATGGATGTCCACACCAAGACACAACGCCGGCGCAACATGGCGGCGATCAGGCAGAAAGACACCAAGCCCGAACTCATCGTGCGTCGCCTGTTGCATCGACACGGGTATCGGTACCGGCTGCATGTCAGGCTGTGTGGCGCCCGACCAGACGTGGTGTTCAGAACTCGTCGAAAAGTCATTTTTGTGCACGGCTGTTTCTGGCATATGCACGAGTGTCGGTACGGCGTGGTTCAGCCGAAAACAAACGCTGCATTCTGGAAGAATAAGCGTGAGACGAATGTTCAGCGAGATCGAGAACAGTTGGCGCGGCTTGATAAAGCGGGGTGGCAGGCGTTGGTGGTGTGGGAATGTGAAACTCGAGACGTGCCGGTGCTTCAGCAGAAGTTGTTCCGATTTCTCGAGGGCGACAGATCGGAAGAGTGAGCCGACTGAAAAATCGCCGGAGCCTTCAGAGGCTGGATTTTAAGAGCTTCAGAATCTGAGTGGCCAGGGCCTGTGCCATGCGGGGAGGGACGGCGTTCCCGATCTGACGGAACGCCGATGTCATGGAACCTCGAAAAATGAAATTGTCAGGGAAGGATTGTAGACGTGCGGCCTCTCTGACAGACAGCATGCGGGGTTGACGATAATGGATATGGCTGTACCCGTCTTTGGCGAGGTGCGCCATAATCGTTTTGGACGGTTCTTTCGAATTGAGCTTCCACCATTTATCTTTGTATTTGTTCGCGTCATACGGCGGAACAAAATGACGGTCGTCTGCGCGGGGATTCTGTTCGCGTTCCTTGTCGTAGATGTCTGTGGCTATCGCTAGTGCGTCCGGGTAGATATCGCCCTCTTGCATACGTTTAAAGATCCGCAGGTCTCGCTCGGTAACCAGGCGCGTATGTGTTGTATGCATCTGTGGGTTGCCCGGCGCGCCTGTTCGCATGCTCTTGGCGTACGGGTGCAGACCTGTGTTTCGATACGGGGCAGGTGGTGTGCTGTCACGTTTGTAGACATCAAATGAGGCATCGATCTCCGGAAGGTCGCCGAGCGCGTTTTCTACGGACACCGGCTGTTTCGGTTTCAGAGACCTGCGGGCGACACGACGGTAATCATCGCGCAGTAGCATGGCCTGCTGATTGGCTGAAGGGGTGGTGTATGCATGGGTTTCTTCAGGGAAGACGAAGCCGTCGGGGATGAGATCCTTGCGGGTAGCAACCAGGAAAAATCTGAGACGGGATTGCGGGACGCCGTAGTTCGCGCTATTCAGGAGTGCATAGACGGGAACGTAGTCGTGTCTCTGAAGGTGCTCACAAATCTGATCGCCAACGTTCGTTCCGCCCCAGTTCAAAATACCGGGCACATTTTCCATGAGGAGGACGGGCGGTCTGATGTAGTCCACCCATTTCAAATATTGGTGCCAGAGTTGTGCACGAGGATCCTTCAGGTATGCATCCGGGTCGTTGTCATTGATCTGCGCCAATTTGGCGCGACCGATATGTGCGAATGCCGGGCAGGGTGGACCTCCGACAATGGCATGGATCTCATCCGGTGTGACACCGAACATTTTGAGAGTTTCCTCAGGCGATGATTCCGTGATGTTGCAGGGCCTTGCGAAATCCGGGTTGCCACGGTGAAAATTTGCGGAATAGCTTTGAATGGCATCCGCATCTGTCTCGATTCCACCGATGGCCTTGAAACCGGCATCGACGAAGCCCCACGTCAGACCACCACACCCGGAAAAAAGGTCAAGGACAGTAAGGCGTGGTACTTTCCGCCGAGTGTCGCTTCGGCGTTGAGAACGTGGCCTGATTTTCGGGGGGTGTGCCCGGACTCCCAAAAGTTGAACTCCGTCGTGGTAATTACAGCCGATGGTGACGCGTGGCGGTTACGCCGCACCTCAGCGTACCGGATTTGTTGCAGGATGACTACATCGTGGTGCGCGGACACCGCGTCATGGTTTTCTGCATGTCGTTTAGGTAAGGTGTGCCTTAGTTATTTGTCGCGGAGACTCTGCCATGCCTGGAAATGACCAGTCGGTGAGTAATCACGTTGAGCGTCTGCATCGGTATTTACCGTTCAGTCCGAGTCACGACCTGCTGTACGAGGAATATCAGGACAGCAACGATTCCCTGAACCTCCAGACGGTCGCACTGGCGTATATCGAGGAACTCATCCGGGGGGGTGCGCGATTAATTGTATTGACCGGCGACGCCGGACACGGCAAGACGCATGTCTGTCGGCGACTGGTCGAACGCCACCTGGATCAGACGGAGGAGGGTGCGCGGCATCTCATTAAGGAAAAGTGCAAGGGCCTTGAGTGGCTAGAACACGAGACGGATCCAACGGTTGTCCGCTTGCGGATCGTGAAGGATTTTTCTGAGATTGATGAGGAGGCAGCGGCCAGGGTTGTGGAGTCCGTGGATGCCGAATCGGCGGGCGTGACGATTGTCTGTGCGAACGAGGGAAGACTCCGATCGGTCCTCGCTTCGGCTGGCGCGGGAAAGCGATGTAAGCAGCTGAACAGGATCTTCCGGGAGTCATTTCAAAGCGGGGTTACCGGTGACGATGGCGAAACGCACATTATTAACCTGAACTACCAGTCGGTGGCAGCCGGGTCCGATGAAAGCCTGGTCGGCGGCACCCTTAAAGAGTGGCTGAAGGGTACGCACTGGCGGGTCTGTCAGAGTTGTGCGAGCGCGACGGAGTGTCCGATCTTGCGGAACCGGAAGATGTTACGGGACGAGGACAGCTCCGAGGCGCGACGAAGTCGAATCGCACAGATATTTGAAGCGGCCGAACGGCTGGCTCAAGTCGTAACAATTCGTGAGCTTCTGATGTCCGTGGCGTTTCTGTTGACCGGGGGGCTGACGTGTGGTGATGTGCATAAGCGGGTTGGCCGGGGGCGAGGATGGCAACCGGCTTATGCGTTCTATAACCTGCTGTTTACCACACCCCCGAAGTTTCCCCGAGACCGCCTGTCGGAGATGACGGTCATCACGTTTCTCCAGAAACTGGACCCGGGCCTGCATGCGTCACGAGCGGTTGATGAAGAATTGATCAACACAGGGACGACCTTCGAGAGAGGCATTGACACCACATTCAAGGATGAGGGAAGCAAAAGCCCTGATGGGACCCAAGGGGTCATTGACGCCTCTCATGGGATTGATGACATTGTCATCCGGAATCCATCCAGTAAAAAAGAACGTGATCGGGAGGCGCGATTTGTGGAACGGGTCGTCAGGTCGTTGAGACGCCGTGCGTTTTTCGACGGCGTGGGCGACGCGTCGTCGGTACTGTCACGTCTGGGATTTCATCATGGCGACGAGTTCATCAAGGTACTCAGCGGGACAATGGAACCGCGGGATGCCACCACTCTCAAAACGAAGCTCTTTGCCGGGCTTCACACGATCCAGGGGCTTCGTCTGGGACCTCACCAGCCAAATTTATACCTGGTTGATCCGGCTCTCGGTAAGTCAACGTCGAAGGCTGCAATCCTTGCGACCACGATAGCCATGAATAAGATCACGCTCGAACCGTTGTCCACTACGTGGGCAGCGGAATCAGCGCATGCGCTGTCAAAATCAGTGAACTGGCTGGAGCATGAGTTACGGCTTTCGGTGGCGGACAGTGAGCACGCGCTACCTGTCGACCTCATGATGTTCGACTGCATCGTGCGGGCAGCAGGGGGCTATGTGTCGGAACAATTTTTCGACCATGAGATCCGGAGAATCCGAACGTTTCTCGGTCGGCTCGCCACGGACAATGGTGATGGTGAGGAGATTACGCTGGTTCTTAGAGGGAAGATGCATGCCGTGTCGATTGACAGCACGGACGTGATTATGGTCGCTCATGACTACTGACGGACTGGCGGTAAAGGGTGACGGCAATGTCTGACTCAATGACGGACATATCGATTCGTTTATTTGGCGGTGTGTTCGTTGGTGATGGCGCCGGCCATTATCCGGGCCTCGAACTAATGAACCTCGTGTTCTGTACGGAGGATGAGACCTTGTTTCCGCAGACGGAGACGGTTCGGGTGAAACGACTGTCTCACGATTTTGCCCGTCGTCTGGTCTGGAATGCAGAGGAATTCGCGGAGCATCCTGACCGGGGTAAGGTAATCCCCGACCCGTTTGCCGAAGAGGCCATCCGGCATTTGTTGGAGTGTTTGCAGCTTGAACTGAAAAACATCAGGCAGGTTCCGACGTGGCCACGGGCGCACTTCCTTCCGTACAGAAAGTCACTCCTTCACTGGGATGCGAGGCCGAGGGGGAGGGGGGTTCGGATTGAACGGCGCTATTTTCGTGGCGGCGGCGCTCTGGCTTATCGTGTGCTCCGGATGGATGGAGATACCGATCGACTCGACCGCTGCCGGAAGGGCTTTGCGGCGCTGTTTCCAGACACGGAGCAGAATGCTCTCGACCGGGTGGTGAAGGTGCTTGCGAAATATGCCCAGGCGGATGAAGACGCGAGTGTGGACCAGGTCGAGAAGCGAAGCGAAACGCGCTCTGATGATGATCTTGACGAACTGCTTCGTGAGGGCACGGTCAATATCGTGGAGCACACGGAACTGCCTTCGGTGGTCAGGGTCAGAGCGCTGATGACCTGGATCGGATTCTGGACCGCGACGGTGCATCACAGCCGGGCCGCCAGGTTACTGGGTGACGGGAAAAAGAGTGTGCTCTTGTGCGACTGTGTCGGCGATCATGATCACTTGCGTCGGGCATCACGACGGTGTCTTCGAGAGATTAGGGAACTGTTCACGAATCACGTCGCCCAGGTGGGTGGAGAGCTGACAAAGAAAGACAAGCAGAGTCTTGAGCGCTACTTTGCGCAGACGGCGTCGGCTGTGGGGTTGGTCAACGCCTACACGGGGCGACGGCATTTCGTGCTGAAACTGGAACTGAAGGAAGCACTCGTACTGGCGGGCACGAGCAAGGGCTTACAGCAGCCCTATGAGGACTTCACGCATAAATGGTTGTACCGGCGTAATCGCCTGGTGATTGGTCGTCGTGCCGCAGAAGAATCCGGTCTCCTCGAAAGTCTGGATGCGAGTATTTTCGAGGACAACGAGAATGAGTTTGCGCGTCAGTTACGGTCGGCAGGACTGTTGACCCAGTATTCAGATAGTACGCGGATGGTGACCACTGAGGGCATGGCATGAGTGCGCCGGAAATCACATTGGCGGACCGTGTGCTCGGCCGTTCCGCGGTGGAACTTGTTGCGGATCACCTGGGTGCGACGCGAACTGAGAGCGAGGCGCTGACGCAGACGCAGTTCTTCCGGATCAGTAACTTTACGGCGCCCAATATTCGTGCGTTCCTTGAAGAGTGGCAAGACCGGCCGACACAGGGGACCGGTATTGACCTGAGGGACGAGAAGGTCGTTCAGATCGTCATTGCGGTCAATGAAGGAGAGCAAGAGGATTTCGAGCCGCGCTACCTCGTTGAACCTGGAAAGTCGATCACCTGGTACCGGAATCATAATCACACCGGCCGTCTGGTCTATATCGAACGCGGGGCGACCTCGGATGGCGCGGGATTGAAAAATATTTTCACGCTCAGAGACCGGAACTTTCTCGACGGGGAATTCGAAGATGCCCGCAAGTACATCATCAAGTACGCCCATGAGCGGGCGTCCGGTCGAAACTGGTCGGGTCAGCTTGAGCGGCGCATCCTCGAAGTGCTGAACCGATACCCGGCAAAGTTGCCTGTGCGCCGGTTTGTTCAATTCGTCTGCCAGATCATGGAAGAGCATCGCGACCTGTCCAGTGTCCTGTCGGAAGACGAGATAGACCAACTGGTCGGGCGCAATCTGACGGCACTAAAAATGTTCGGGGATGAGTCGTGGCGTGCCGGGTCGACGGAGACGGCAATACGTCGGCGTTTGCGGTTGAATGTGCTCCACGCTGACCTGGCCTCCAGCGAGAGTGCCGACCTCGATATCGACCAGCACGCAGAGCGGGCACAGAAATGTGTGTTCCGGGATGAGGTGGGAGAGGAGTACGGAAAGCGGGAGCAGACGCGATGGAGAAGGCTCTGTGAAACGTACCTTCGCGAGGAGAAAGGCCTTGAGGACATCCCCTATCGGATTTTCGAGCAGATCTTTTCGCGGGTCACGAAAGGGCAGCTGCTTGGTGAGCGGGTTCGCGGTGAACTGGAGGAACGGTCCAGTAGTTCCCGTGTGCATGAGTTTGACGACTTGAAGGTGAAGGAGGGCCTTGACCGGAAGGCACAGGAGTCTGCGCAGCGGTTCCTTGACCACGATCCCCTTACTGAGGACGACAAGGCGCTCCGTGACCTTTTGACGCGAACAACTCGTCGAATGGTGGAGCATGCGGCGAATCCGAAACCGCAGCGGTTCTCAAATCCATTCACGACCGTGGCCGGTGCTGCGCGGCGATTCAGGGATAGAGAGGACGGGGATCATCCGCTCCCGGATGATTGTTCGGTCCGTCTGAGGGTCCGGACGAGGAAAGCAGTGGTAAGTGAGGGACTGTTTGCGTTTCTCTACGGGGCGAGTCTTGAACAGCTTGCGGCAGACTCGGCCCTCGGAATCGACGGGATGCGCTTTGAGGTTGATCCCCGGTTGACGACGGTGGTGCCGCCGCCAGAGGTTCGGGAAGAAGTTGATCCCGACGATAGCGACGGTGACCAGACTGGTGTTAACGAGGAGGATCAGGGTGGCGTCAAGTGGCCCCCGGTCGTGGTCGATATCGAATTACTGGATGGGAACAAGAAGCTGATTCAGGACCCCTTGAATTACGAATGGGTTCCCGAGTCGGTCAGATGGTCGGTGCTGTTCTGGTTGAGTCTTGCGGCTCCTGATGCGCCACGACTGGAGTCGACGCTGACTGCGCCTGAAGAATTTGGCGAATGGATCGACCGGGTGATTGCGCGTGATATCGGATTCGATGCCGCTCGCGAGGAGACACTCATTACGGACGAGATCCGTCAGGCGCCCGCGCTCGGAGAATTTCTTGATGCGTTGGATCGTTTCAGGGTGGACGTCTCTGCAAACGGGATCAATGAAGCGGCGCTTGGAGACCTGGTTGACGGGTGGTCTGTCGAGCTTGAGACCGCGAAACGGCATTACCTGCCGGACGGCAATGTGTCACCGGGGCTGACGGGATTTCTCTCACGGTGTACCGTGCGGGTTGGCGAGAACCGGGTGGTCCTGCTGCCGTCGCATCCGTTGAGGTTGAGATGGCTCGCGCGATACCTCAGGCGTTCGTACGAGACGGCAGCGAAGGCCCTTACACGGGACCTTCCATTAAATAGACAGAATGGGTCGTTCTACCTAGACTGGCTCGCTCAGCTCTCACCGCATCAGCAGCCGGCTCTCACGGTCGGGCAGGACGGTAACTATGTGTTTGCCACGCATGAAGAGGGATGGTCCGAAGAATATGCTCCCGTCGGATCGGAAACCGGGGACCGGTCCGAAGTCGCTGTGGATTCGATGGCGATGGAAGAACTGGTCGGGCAACTCAAAGCTTATCTGGATGCGCATCCCTATAAGAAAGACGGGCTGTCGATTCTTATCGTGCTGAAGCGAGGGTCTGAGTTTCCGGCGGAGTTGGTGAGCCAGCTCCGCCGCGGTGACTGGGCAGACCTCCATCTTATGGTTCGGGTCGTGGCGCCGACGGTATTCTGGGAACCGATCGCGAGAAGCTTTGAACACTTGCGCGTCGAGACGCGAATGACTGGTGGGAGCCGTTTGTTTCCGCCGATCCAGTTGCGGTTGTACGGCGAGGACACAGATTGGGAATCAGAGGAGATGCAGCAGAATCTGAAGAGCGACGTGGCCGTGATTCCGCATCTGCTCCGGGATGATGTCAAGCCTGTTGACCAGACCGAGGTCTCAGTGGAACGCCCGGGTGGGTTTAATCCGTTGTACGACCGCCCGACCTTTGTGTTTGGCGGGATGCAGGGTGGAGTTATTTCGGTGTCGATGAGGCCGAGTGAGCCTGACCCCGTTCTGGAATCGTGGTCATCACTGGTCGTACGGCATCATCGGAAATCTCTGGTGTCGAAGGACGCGGCAGAGAACATTGACTATGTCAATCTCAACATCGAGTTTCTCGACACGGCGAAGACGTTCAATGCGATCCATCGGTGCGCGCACTGGGTCGTGGTGCTCGAGCGGCACATTACGCGGCAACAGATCGAGGCGCTGGAGTCTGGACCGGACATTCTCTCCGTTAAGGAAGGAGTCGGAGCGGGTGCGTTGTACACGCTGGTCGTCTCATCAAATTCCGGGAAGGTTTTCATCATTGAACGACTGCAGCGAAAGCTCCGGAAAATTTACGGCGCGGGCGGTGATGCCAGCGCAACAGAGGCAGCGGCCGCTCGGCTCTACGATGAGACGCGGCGGTTGGCGCCCAAGCTTGCACTGAAAGCGATGGGCATATCACGCGTTACCGAGGAGGTGCTGGGCTTGATGGTCGCGCGTCGTGTGGCTGAGCACAAATTTCCCCTGGACATCACGGACGGAGTGGTGGTGTGGATCTCAATTGATGAACATCCGGAATGGTTCAGGGGCTCTGGCACGACCAGAGCGGACCTGTGTCGTATCACGATGCGTCGTGAGAAGAGCGGATTCACGGTGGATTTGTTGGTGGTTGAAGGTAAACTGCGGACGGGCCATGACCCTCACGGGGTACAGCAGGTAGCGGAGTCACTTGAACTGTTCCGCGACATGCTGCCGAATACGGAGAGCGAGGAAGTCTTGCTTGATGCAGAACTGTGGCGCACCAAGTTGCTGGCAGCGATGGAGAGTGTGAATCCTGTCGCCCAGACGTTTTACGGAAGGGCCAGGGAGCACTACGAGTCGCAGCACAGTATGTTGCCGGACGAGTATCGGTCGAGTTTCCGGACAGGGACATTTACTGTTGGGTGCGTGCAGGGTCTGTTTTCATCGGCAAACTACGAACAGGATCACGACCCTGCCGTGGTCTATGAACAGGAGGGGAGCGTAACGATTGCCAGGACGTATCGTAGCGAGATTATGAAGTTGGCTTCGGCTGGGCTCGGAAGGCGTGAGCCGGTTGCTGACGCGACCCCGGTTGTTGACGCGACGCCGGTTGCTGACGCGACCCCGGTTGTTGACGCGACGCCGGTTGCTGACGCGACGCCGGTTGCTGACGCGACCCCGGTTGTTAACCCGATGCCTGCTGTTGACCCGAACGCGGACGCGATTGTTCAACCCGTGCGTGGGATAACAAGCAACGCGGGTCCTGGGTCTCAGGTGGCATCTGGTCCGACTTCCCGGAAAGCACTGGGCGCGGAGGAACTCGACCGACGGTATCAGAGGATTCTTGACACCATGGCTGAACACAAAGTGAAAGTCCACAGGGTTAGCGGGGGGACCGAGCCTTATGTGGAGGGGCCGGCGTCAATACTCTTCCGCATCAAGCCAGGTGAAGGTGTTGACCCGAAGAGGATTCAGGAAAAAGCTGATGCGCTGAAAATTAATCTGGCTCTGGCGCAGGAGCATGTGATCCGGTTCGTGATTGCAGATGGCTATATGAACATCGAAGTGCCGAAGACGGAAACCGACAGGTATTACGTGCTGGCTCCAGAACTATGGTCACGGTGGATGGCGCGTGACGACCAGCTTGTGATACCTGTCGGCGAAGACAATCTGGGGGAAGTCATTTCACTAGATTTCTCCTCGTCGAATTCGCCGCATCTGCTGATCGGAGGGACGACCGGAAGCGGGAAGAGCGAAGCGCTGATGACCATCCTGAAAGGCCTGACGAGATACTACACACCGGAGCAGCTCAAACTTCATTTGATCGATCCGAAGGGTACCGAACTTGAGTCATTTGAGAACAGTCCGCATCTGATGGGCACCATCGGATGGGATGACGACGATGCGATCGAGATTCTGCAGCGGGCTGTAGCCGAGATGCAATCTCGCTATCAGAAGATGAAAGAAAAACGAACAAAAAAACTGCCTGAGTACAACCGGCACGAAACCGTCACAGAGGAGGAACGATTGCCGTGGTGGGTTGTGGTGCTGGATGAGTATGCCGACCTCACGTCCGATCCGGAGAAGAAAAAGGTGATCGAAGCGTCACTCAAACGCCTTGCGCAGAAGGCCAGGGCTGCGGGAATTCATGTGATTATTGCAACACAGAAACCAAGCGCTGATGTGATCAGCACGGTACTCAGATCCAATCTTCCGGCACAGCTGGCCTTACGCGTGAAGAGTGCCACGGAGAGCCGGGTCGTAATGGATGAGAGCGGGGCTGAAACGTTGAACGGCAAAGGTGATGCATTACTGAAGGCAGATGGGAAGATTACGAGAATCCAGTGCGGATACGTGGGTGAGGACTCTGCTTCGGTCACGTAGTGGTAGACATTACGTAGATTCTGCCTCTGTGTATTTTCGCCGACCTCGAAATTCGTATTTGTAACGTCCAAGGAAAGGACTGTTTGATTCGTCTAGCAGTTCGGTATCGTCTTCAATCTGACACACCGAAACAATAGAGTTTAATGCTGGCCCGCCGACTCTATGAGTCCTGAACACTCGCTCACTCGCTTTCTCTTGAGCATTGTCAACGTCAGACGCTTCTATATCAATGTCTTCGACACCTTCGATGTCAGTAATCGCAGGATCGTCGTACCAGCTCTTGTAGCTGACTGACACTCTATACACACTCATGGGAGCCTCACGTTTGCCTGTGCTATTCATGCGGCGGGCATTGAGCGCCGCATCGTTCAGCGGCAAGTCGCACGGCATCATTCATGGCCTGGAGCAGTATGCGCGCGGCATCAGGTCTTAAAGGCTGGTCACGGTGTACGGCCCGGTTCCGGGCCTGAACCGCTTTGATCCACTCTGGCTGAAATGGTTGCAAATCATCCGCGCTGCAGACAAGACGCACAAGTTCGTACAGCGAGGGAAGTTGTTTGCTTGGCGGCTGTCGTCTGGGCCCGGGTGTCAGTAATCTAACGCACCGTTCGAATTCCATCGCCGCCAGCTGGCAGGCCAGTAGGGGATTGGTCGGCAACAGAGACTCGGCGAGCGCAGACCGACTCATGCTTTGAAAGAGGTCGGTAGTGAGATTACTCACACGGATCTCTTTAAGCATCAGGTCGCGGTCGTAGCTACGTCTGAGCCGGTGATGATCGGGTAAACGCTGTTCCAGCACGCCGACCTGAAGCACCCACAGGGCCATATCAGCGTCTGCGGCTGACGCAAATCGCTTGGCGTCTCGAATGCGCCTGAGGTTCTGCAGGTAGGCCTGATATTTTTTTCGGCGAGAGCGCGAGGGCGCGATGCCCAGCAATTGTTCGACAGGCGGACTCAGGATGCCGTAATGTTCAGGCGCGATAAATCTGAGAATGACGGTGACCGGCTCAATCTGTTGAAAGACGGCCAGCAATCGGCTGATGGCACGACTTTCATTCTTCGGAAGATTCCACCAGTCCCAGTCTGCGTTCTCGAGGAGTGCACCGATGTCCTGTCGAGATGGCCAGTACCCGAATTGGTCGGCGTTCCAGAGGTCACTGTTCCGGATCCGCGCGATGTCGGAATAACGAAACTTCCGGCTGGAACGAATGTTCTTTGTCGTGGCTTCGATTGCCCGTAAATTGACGCGACGGCCGAAGTGACGTTCTGTCAAATCCGGGTGAAGTTCAAGACAGGTGTGTAGATACTGATACGGTGGCCGACTGTGATGCGTCAACGTCACACTTCCACACAATCCGGTGTTAGAACCTTCGCAATACTACTCTGGATCGCGGCGGGACAGCCCGGATATCCCATCCGGATCGGCCTGTGAAATTCCGGGGCCGTTGACTGTCGTTGAGGGTTTCAATCATTTGCCTTTAGCGACAGAATCTTGAAATTGAGATAAATCACCCCAAGGACGAACGTCAGAAACCCGCTGAGCACTCCCGACTGGCCGAAGGATGACTGCCAGAGAATTTGCAGGGAGGCCCGCAGTTTAAAAGCCCAGATGACATGGAGCACAAAGGCGATGATGCTGACCAGACTACTGAACACGTAGTACGACAGGTTTTCAGCGTCAGATAGGGCCAATAACGTGGCGCCCGCATTCGTATAGGCAAAGACGAAATTTGCCGCCATGAACTCGGGGCTGATGGCGGTCGGGGGAACGTTGTTTGCCTTGTCTGGCTGTGCGTCGTTGAGCCAGTCGGTCAGTTGCTTCATGTAATGTACGGGCCAAATCCCCAGCGTGACGATCTGCAGCACAATGACGAAGGCGGTCCCGACAAAGTCGTTCTCGAAAAACTGTCGGACCTTGGCCGATCCAAGTGTGACGCCGGCGCCCAGCGGAGTGGAGTCAGAGCCATTCGTCAAGACCTCGTTCGGCAGGTCGGGTACGAGCTGGGCGGACCGTTCGTCTTCCGCCCGGCTGCGGAGGGATGCGCCGCAGGAGGCGCAAAAGTTATCACCTGGCGTTAGTTGATGGTGGCACTGCGGGCAGTGTTCGGTATCCATAAGCGTGAGTCGTCAACGTGTGTGGGTGTCGTTCCTTTCGAATCTCGTGGTCAGGGGAGTCGGAAGACAAAGAGTGTATTTCCGCGTGGTGGTTGTTCGATTTCGGGCGTGACGCTCCGATAGTTGACGCCCCCCCCGGCCGCGATCGCGATGTACTGCACGCCATCGTGCATGTAGGACACTGGAAAGCCTCCGGCACTCGAGTTCAGAATCTGTTCCCATTCGACATCACCGTTCTCGGCGTTGAACGCGCGGAAGCGTCGCGCGTCATCAGTGACAAAGACGAGGCCCCCGCCGGTGGTGAGGACGGACCCGGCGATCCCGGCCCGTTGCCGGTACACCCACCGCGGTTCACCGGTTCGTAAGTCAATGGCCGAGAATTGTCCGATCGCGTCTTCAAACCCCGGGGCCGCGATGCGCGTCGTCCGTGCAGAGCCATGGTGTCGTCCTGGGCGGTCACGGAATTGATTGACGGTGTACTCCATACAGACGTTGTTGGTTGGCGTAAACAGGGTATTGCTACCGGGGTCGTAGGCGGTGGCATTCCAGTTGATACCTCCGATGAGACTGGGACAAACGGTCATCGGTTCATCGACCTGCGGGAACTTGAGCGCGGCATTGAGGATCGCGCGGCGGTTTTCGGCATCGATATCTTCCACGACGGTCTGATGATTTGTGGGTTGGCCCCAGAGAAAGGCCCCGGTGGCAGCATCCAGCGCCCAGACAATTCCGGTCTTACCTGGGATCCCTGTGACAATCTTGCGGCGATTACCTGGGGTAATGGCATTGTTTTTCCACTCGACATCACCTGGTGAGACTTCCGTCTCGACAACGAGGCGCGCAAAGGGATGGTCAAGGTCCCATTCGTCGTTTGCGGTGTGCTGGAAATACCAGACGATTTCGCCCGTGTCGGCGTTCAGGGCCAGTGTGGAATTGGTGTAG
>Ga0310344_10000487_pt1 | contig 31177 bp, 23 predicted proteins | sample HC15DNA20200_MG_FD_203801 | JGI IMG/M metagenome (GOLD analysis project Ga0310344, IMG submission 203801) | Marine microbial communities from station ALOHA, North Pacific Subtropical Gyre - HC15-DNA-20-200_MG | ecosystem: Environmental > Aquatic > Marine > Oceanic | place: Pacific Ocean: North...
TGGTGATCATTTTCTACGATTACCCTCGCTTAACTCTGTTTTTTTTCAAATGGTCCTTTAGATAGTTGCCTGTTGAGGAGTACTTGCGTTGAGTGATTTGTTTTGGTGTGCCTTTAGCCACAATTTCTCCTCCTGCATCACCAGCCCCGGGGCCTAAATCAATTATCCAGTCAGCATTTTTTATCAAATCAAGGTGATGCTCTATTAAAACTACTGTGTTACCAGAATCAACGAGTTTTTGCAAAACTTCTAATAGATATGCGCAGTCGTGGAACGATAACCCGGTCGTTGGTTCATCGAGGATATAAATAGTGTTGCCCGTTGCTCTTTTGCTTAACTCCGAAGCAAGTTTAACTCTTTGAGCCTCTCCTCCTGAAAGTGTCGTTGCGGGCTGGCCAAGCCTTATATAACCTAAGCCAACATCTTCCATAGTTTGAAGTTTTTTTCTGACTTTCGGAATCTTATCAAATGTCTCTAAAGCTTCAGTCACCGTGGAATTTAATACATCCGCAATTGATTTGCCTCGATAATAAACCTCAAGTGCTTCCCGGTTATACCTCGCTCCCTTACAGATTTCGCACGGCACGGTAACGTCAGGCAAAAATTGCATTTCTATTTGAATATATCCGTCTCCTCTACACGCTTCACATCGCCCTCCTTTTACGTTAAATGAGAATCTTCCGGGCTTATACCCTCGAACTTTTGCTTCAGGAAGTGATGCAAAAAGCTCCCTGATTGGAGTGAAGGTCCCTGTATAAGTAGCGGGGTTAGACCGCGGTGTACGCCCAATAGGAGACTGGTCTATCTCAACAACTTTATCCAGATTCTCTATTCCTTCAATTGAATGGTGGCGTCCTGGCCTATTTTTTGCCCTGTTGAAATGTCTTGCCAATGCTTTGTACAGTATTTCGTTAATTAAAGTGCTTTTGCCAGATCCGGAGGCTCCGGTTATACAAACAAGTTTTCCGAGAGGAATCTCTACATCTATGGCCTTTAAGTTGTTTTCTTCCGCTTTCAAAATTTTTATTGCATTACCATTTCCAGGCCTGATGTTTTTAGGAGTATCGATGTTCCGCTCACCAGAAAGGTACGCTCCCGTGACTGATTTAGGCTCTTCTATAATCTGCTTAATCGGGCCAGTTGCTACCACATGGCCGCCATGCTCTCCTGCCCCAGGGCCTAAATCCACCACGTAGTCAGCAGCTCTCATTATTGCCTCGTCATGCTCCACAACTAACACCGTATTTCCTATGTCGCGTAATCTCTGCAGTGTATTTATTAGCCTAGTGCCGTCTGCTGGATGTAGCCCAATGGAAGGTTCGTCACAGACGTATAAAACGCCAGTGAGTCCTGACCCAATCTGAGTAGCAAGCCGTATGCGTTGAGATTCTCCTCCTGAAAGGGTAGAGGCGGTCCTGCTAAGCGTTAAATAGTCCAATCCTATATTTACAAGAAAGTGAAGCCTTTCCTGGATTTCTTTCAATATTTGGCCAGCAATTGCCTTTTCTCTGTCGCTAAGAAATTCAGGATCGTGATCCACCTTGCGTTTATTGGCAACTGTAGGTTTGCCATTAATTAATCCTGACACCCATTCCGCAGTGTCTGCGATGGACTTGTCTGTTACGTCTACAATTCCATTGCCCCCGATTTTTACAGCGAGCGCTTCCGGTTTTAATCTTTTACCTTCGCATGAATTACACGACTGACGAGCCATATACCTCTCAATGTCTTTTCTCACATTTTCAGATTCTGTTTCTTTGTGTCGCCGTTCTAAATTATTGAGAACACCTTCGAAGGTGGTTTTCCAGTTAAAGGTTCTCCCTTTTTTTGTGATATGCGTCATTAAAAACTTGATGCTTCCGGCCCCATTTAACACAAGATCTTTGTGCTCCACAGAAAGTTTTTTAAACGGCACTTTAGTAGAGAACATGAACTCCTTTGCCATGGATTCCAGAAGGCTGTCAAACCATGGAGTTGACATGCCACTTCGAGACCATGGCTCTATAGCCCCTTCGCTTAGGCTCAGAGAATCATCCGGAATTACTAGGTCCGGATCAACTTCTAGCTTGTAGCCGAGTCCGGCGCATTTCGAGCATGCTCCATGTGGATTATTAAAGGAGAACGTCCTAGGCTCGATTTCACCTAACGATATATTACATTTGGCGCAGGCAAAGTTTTCTGAGAATATTTTTTCTTCGCCATTCGCAATGACTATTAGAACTAATCCTTTTGCCAATTTCATTGCCTGTTCTACTGACTCGGATATCCTGCTTATGTCGACATTTTTCTTTATTACAAGCCTGTCCACTATTATTTCAATGTTATGCCACTTCTTTTTATCCAAAGAAATGTCTTCTGATAGGTCTGTCATTTCCCCGTTAATACGGGCTCGCACAAAACCGCTTTTCCTCGATGTTTCAAGAACGTCTTGGTGTTCGCCTTTTTTACGCCTGACAACAGGGGCCATGACTTGAACTCTGCTCTCAGCTGGTAGGTCAATTATTGCGTCGACAATTTGTTGGACGGTCTGCATTTCCACGGGTCTGCCACATTTATGACAGCTCGGCCTGCCTACTCGTGCAAACAAAAGTCGCAAATAGTCGTAGATCTCAGTTACAGTACCGACAGTAGACCTTGGATTGTGTGAAGTTCCTTTTTGATCTATCGATATGGCCGGTGATAAACCGCCGATATAATCAACGTTAGGCTTGTCCATCCGGCCAAGAAATTGCCGGGCATATGAGGAGAGTGATTCTACATATCTCCTCTGGCCTTCTGCATAAATTGTGTCAAACGCCAGGGTGCTTTTGCCGGACCCTGAGACTCCGGTCATTACCACTAGGCTGTTTCTGGGTATCGTGACATCAATGTTTTTAAGGTTATGCTCTCTTGCGCCTTTAACGACGATATTATCAAGTGGCCTAGCCCCAATTTGCGAGTTCGAAAGGGATCCATTATTGCTTCGTTTTTTTTTAGATGAGCTTTGGTTAGGTTTAGCCATATCTTTACTTAAATTGCCTGTCCTTGCTTGAGTTTAACCCTAGTGCCTGATGTGTCGAAAATGCCTTTAAACCTTAACCTCAATTGTAGCATCAGCGAGGTTTCTTTCGGTTAATTCCCTATTTTATTAATATAGTGAGTAAATATTTTTAACCTTGTTACACAAGATCATGCTACAATTCTTTAGTAAGCGGCACAACGCCGCTTTTGTTTCTTTGTACAAATTCAATGTTTTTAAACTTTTGCATGGAAGCATCGTAGGTAGGAGGTTTGTTTGGCTTACGTAGTATTAAGAGATGGTGAAGATGGAGAGGCGCTTGTTAAGCGTTTTCAGTCCATCATTCAGCGCGCTGGAATAATGAGAGAGCTTAGAGATAGGAGATTTTTCAGATCTAAGGGTGAGCAAACTCGCATTGATAAAGCCAGAGCTATTCGCCGTGCTCGCAGACGCCGCAGAAGAGTATAGTGGCTGAGTTCTCTCGCTTAATTAATTTTGCCTTCTGGGGTTGCAGATAAGAGAGAGTCAAATTTATATCCACGCCTTCTGATTTCTTCTGAACCGCCTTCATTTCTGTCGAGGATGCTGAAAACTGCCATGATTTCGCAACCTGCCTTTTCTAGTTCTGTCATAGCATGAAATATACTTTTACCCGTAGAGCAAGTATCATCTACCACTGCGACTTTCAGGCCAGGCTTTAAGGCCCCTTCTATTAACTTTTGCGTTCCGTGTGATTTGGGTTGGCTTCTGACAATGAGGCCGGGAATAGGGGTTTCTTGAGTATGACTTAACATGGATATCGCAGCTACCATTGGATCGGCGCCTAATGTGGGACCCGCTATTGCTTCCGCTCCACTAGAAATTACTAAAGGCAAGAGCGCCTGTGCCACCAAATAAGACCCTTTAGGGTTTAAGGTGAGTAGTCGGCCGTCAAAATAAAATGGCGAATTTTTGCCTCCTGCAGATAGGGTGAATGAGCCATATAGTAATGCGCCTATTTCAACGGCCAATTCTTTTATTTCAGCATGTCGATCTTTTGACATTTTTAATCCTCAATACCTCGTATACGGATTACGTATAATTCTTTTTCTTTGATTTGAGCTTTTCTCGTATTCCATTCTTTATGATCAACGTCAACATCTATCTGCACTCCTGGCAAATCATCCGCTCCGCCTGAAGCAACAAAAACGAGACTTTCTACAGACCTTTCTATGGGAGTGTCGCTTCCTTCTTCAAAGGCATCTCTAATGAAGTTTACAATGGGGTTGTCCTTTTCTGGCTGGCCAGCAGAGTACTCTGTCATGTCAGTCCGAACGGTGCCTGGGTGATACGCTAAGACCTTTATGCCATGTCTTGCCGCTTCATCTGCGAGGCATTCAGTCCACATAGTCAGGGCCGCCTTAGATGCGCAATAGGCCGAATAATTTGCGCTTGGAAACCCTGCTGCGGCACTGGATACATTCACCACCCTGCCTCTGCCTCTTTTTGCCATGCCCGACATCACGATCTTAGAAACTTGAAATTGCCCTAATACATTTACTTCAAAAACTTTCCACCACTCTTTCGCATCTAATGTCCAGTCCGCTCCGGTTGGACCAGCTACGCCTGCATTATTAATTAATATATCAATACTTCCTAGCTGTTCTTCTATATGTTTAATTGCTGCATCTATAGAGTGTTCATCCAATAGGTCACAAGTAGCCTCTAATACGTGTCCTCCAGCATTTCGTATTAGGTCGCCTACCTCTTTCAACCCTGTACTGGATCGCGCCATAATTCCGACTGAAGCTCCTCTTTCTGCGAGGCCAATCGCAAAAGCCCTTCCGAGACCCCTGCTGGCCCCAGTTATCACTGCTATCTGTCCCCTCAAGTCTATTTCATGCATATTGCTCACCCTAAATACAATTTATTCTCTATAATATATTTTTCGATTGCTTTTGGCACATATTCGCTGATCGATGCTTTGCTCAAAACCTTGTCTCTTATAGCCGTCGATGATATATCGATAATCGGCCCGGATAATACCTCGAACTTATGCCCCTTGCTGTTGTAAAAATCCACTATTTTCTGTGTGTCTTTTGCAACAGTTGCCCTAGTAAAAACTGCTAGCTTAGCTAGAGAAAGAATTTCCTCTGGCGATTTCCATTGATCAAATTCTTTTATCAAATCTTCTCCAACTAACAGCGTCAGTTCATCTTCCGGATTTCTGTTTGTTAGGTCTTTAAGGGTATCGATTGTATAGGTTGGCCCTTTTCGATTTACTTCTATATCGGTTAACTTCATCTTGGCCTTACCCTCAATGGCAATATTTACCATTTCTAGCCTGTGCTTTGCAGCCGATAGATGCTCTCGAGGTTTCATCCAAGGGTCTCCTGCAACAACCCATAAGAGCTCATCAAGCTTCAGCTTAGCTACTGCTTCTTCCGCCTTATATATATGACCGTTATGTATCGGGTCAAAGGTACCGCCGAAAATCCCAATTTTCTTCATTTGGATCCTGCTGATTTAAAATCGACTAAGAGTGCCATTCCCACTCAAGATCTCCTAGTTTTACTGTATCCCCAGGCCCTATACCTTTTTCTTCCAATTGCGCTATCAAGCCCATTTTTTTTAGGTGTGAATAAAATTGAGTTCTCGCTTCCCAGCTGTCAGGATCTACCATGGCTGCAATTCTTATAGCTGTCGATGAATTAATAATATACTCACCGCCACTAACTAATACGCCGCCTTTTTGATTCCTTCTATCGACTGGCTTTGGCTTTATTACTTTTAATTCCTCTATTTGTGTTTGTGTGTTTTTGCCAGCCTTGGTGCCAGACAGCCTCTCTGCTAGTGTTTGTTTCGGCTTTTTGCTTTGTGATTCAATTTCTAGCATTTCCGTAACTTTATCTCGAAGATCATTAATTCCTTGACCTGAAATAGCTGAAATAGCGACTGCATTGATACCTTGTCCTTTCAGCTCTCTTAGTATTCTCTCTGCTGAATCCTGGGTGCCTTCTATGTCGATTTTGTTTATTGCAATTAAGCTAGGTTTATTGTTGATGCTTTCATCAAAAAGTGCGATTTCTTTTTTTATGTTGTCTATATCTTGTAGGGGGTCTGGCCCAGACACATCTACCATATGCAATAAAACCCTAGTTCTATCGATATGTTTAAGGAAGTCATGCCCAAGACCAATTCCTTTATGCGCACCTTCTATCAGCCCTGGTATATCAACCATAACAAATGATTTTGATAAATGTTCCACCACCCCTAATACAGGCTCTAAAGTGGTAAATGGGTAATCTGCGACTTTAGGGCTAGCATTACTTAAAAATGTCAATAAGCTGCTTTTACCTGCATTCGGTGAGCCTATAATTCCTACGTCTGCAAGCAACCTGAGTTCCAAAAATACGCTTATGTTGCTGCCCTTCTCACCTGATTCCGCGAGCAACGGAAACTGATTTATTGAATTAACAAACTTTGTATTTCCGCGTCCTCCTCTACCACCTTTACATATTACAAATGTCTGGTTATGTGATGTAAATTCTGCCAACACCTTTTTATCTTCGGAACTGCCTAATTTAGTAGACATAATAGTCCCTACCGGAACTGTGATTTCTAGATCTTCCCCATCAGATCCATGTTTTAGTCCAGGTTTCCCAGAAGTTCCGCTCTCAGCTACAAATTTTTTTGAGTATTGAAAATACCTTAAAGTGTTTGTATTCTCATCGCTTTTAAAAATTATGCTTCCTCCGTCTCCTCCGTCTCCTCCATCTGGCCCACCTTTAGGAACGTACTTTTCTCTCCTGCCACTTATACATCCATTTCCGCCGTCCCCACTTATTATGTTGATTGTAGCTTGATCTATCATTTTGAAATATTTGAATTTATATAAGAATAATAATAAGTATGTTGTTAGTGTGGATAAAGTTTATTTTTAAACGAGTAAACATAGAATATCAATGTGCAAAATATGTGATTATAAAGTTATAGAAATGTTGATTATAAGTAAAGAAACAATAACCAAAGCAACATCACTTTCAATACAAACATAGATAAACATCAAGAAACAAGCTGGCAAACATTTGTTGAAGAACAGACAGACAGCTTTTATCTAAGAGATTTTCGAAGGACCTGAACTTTATTACGGAAAGAGCTGTCATTAGAAATCATGGCAGACACCTTTTGGCACGCATTAATAACTGTCGAGTGATCTCTGCCACCTAATGACATTCCGATCTCTTTGAAGCCCATTTTTGCCTCTTTTCTCAGTAGGTACATAGCCATATGCCTAGCTTTTGTTAGGCGATAGTTTCTGTTTCTTCCACAGATATCACTATTGTCAACGTCAAAATGCTTTGAGATTAAATCAAGCACCATTTTAGCTGTCACTGTCACAGATTCTTGCAGTTCTGTTGTATTGGGAATTAACTGAGATACAATTTCGAGACTTATTTCTTGGTTTACCAGGTCCGCATAGGCGATTATTCGGTTAAGACAGCCTTCCAATTCACGAATATTCGTTGATGCTCTGTTTGCAATTAAATCTAAGATTTCGCCGGATACCAAGTCATCTTTATTTAACCGACTCAACTTAGACTTTAGTATTGCCAATCTGGTTTCTATAGATGGTGGTTGCAAGTCAACTACTAAACCTCCAGCCAGCCTAGAGCTGATCCTCTTCTCTAAAATGTTTAGCTCTTGAATAGGACGATCGCTAGCAACCACAATCTGCTTGCCTGCCAAGTGCAACGCATTAAAAGTATGAAAAAACCCTTCTTGTGTTTGCTCTTTTCCAGATAAAAATTGTATGTCATCTATTAAAAGAACATCCGCGTGTCGATATTGGAACCTAAACTCTTCGGTGGTGCCGGATCTGATCGCAGAAATATACTGGTTGGTAAATTCCTCTGTAGTCACATAGACGGGGCTTAACCCAAGTGTCGCGATGTTGTGTCCGATAGCATGAAGCAAGTGTGTCTTTCCTAAACCAACCGATGAATAAATAAGTAGTGGGTTATATTTATTTGCCGGACTTGTTGCCACAGCCATAGCTGCTGCATGGGCCAATTCATTAGAAGGCCCAACTACAAAGTCTGAAAAAGTAAATTTATGAAATAAACCGTGAGCAAAAGCTTTCGAAGTAAAGGGTTTATCTTTTTGTACAATGGTCTCAGAAACAGTAGCTGATGCGGCTCCAACTACTTCAACATTCAATCTAAGCTCAGAACCCGCTAGTTTTTGTACATAGTTTAATACAATTCCGGATAATCTCTGTTCAAGCATCTCAGCTACAAAAGCATTCGGAGCACCAATTGTTAGAACTCCAGCCTCTAAAGAAACGAACGAGGTCTTTGATAGCCATGTATCAAAGCAATCTTTGGAAACATGAAGCTGAAGGCTTCCTAGCACCGCAGCCCACAGAGACTTGGGGTCTTCATGTTTATATGGCTGTAGCTCTTTTGATTCTAATTTGATGGATTGCAAAATTCTTGTTTATCTTTCCTTGTTTGTTAAATCTCAAATCAAAAGAGCATGCGCGGTTTAATATTGCTAAAGGCCTAGTCATAGGCACGCAACTCATCCGGGACCCATCTCGAATTAGAGAGCTGTCGCGCATTCTAGCATCTCAATTACCGGGATCAATACTAAAACTCGCAAAAAGCTAATAAAAAACAAAGTGTTTTTTTTCACATAGTAAAATGTGAAAAAAACCAACAACAAACAGAAACAACTTGTGGGCGTGTTAATAGGCCCGTAAAAGAGCTGTAACCGCGATTTACAGGGGCGCCTGATAAGCAATCGCAGTACAGACTGCCTGACGAGTTACTGCCGGCTAGACAATTTGACAAAAGCAATACCGGGGCCTATATCTATTCGGAACAAACATCCTAAACTGTCGGGTGTAATATAATCGATTTTTGATGAGTTAAGACGCATTAATATCGATTCTACCAGAACGTAGTTTCTGGAAATAATTAAATAAACTTAGGAATAAAACATGACTGACTTTCCAAGATCTTCTAGCGGGCGTAATGCCATTGATATTGCAATGGAAGCGGCAGGATATGCGGGCACTATTTTACTGCGCCGATTCTCTGAATCCAAAAACATCAAGATGAAAGGCCGTGGAAATGTCGTTACAGAGACTGATCTAGAGGTAGAAGTCGTGGTAAAGGAAATACTCAAAAAAGAATATCCTGAGATTCCTATTTTGGCCGAAGAAAGTGGGGGCCACTTATCGAATGAAGGCTGGCTTTGGATAATCGATCCGCTCGACGGAACCAGAAACTTTGCCTCGAATATTCCACATTTTGCGACGGTAATAGCATTAGCGCATAACGGAGAAGTGCAGTTAGGAATAACACACGATCCTATTAGGAATGAAACGTTTCATTCCTTAAAGGGCCTGGGCGCTTTTTTGAATGGACAGAGCATATCTGTTTCTGATGAAGAAAGTCTGGCTGATGGCATTTTAGGCTTAGACTTGTCTTATGATGATCAGGGAGGAGCATATTCACTAGACATTATTAAAAGTATTTGGCCGGGTATGCAAACAGCCCGTATATTCGGATCAGCAGCGCTAGGCCTATCTTATCTTGCTGCTGGGCGTCTACATGTTTTTTTTCACCATAAGCTTGAGCCGTGGGATCAGGCATCTGGATTACTTATTGTCGAAGAGGCTGGTGGGCTTGTTACAGATCGAGCAGGCAATCGGGCACGACTCGCGAGCGATGGAATCATAGCAGCGTCCCCACATGCCCACGCAGAATTTATGGCGCTAACAAAACACAGTGCCTGGAGAGGCGAAACAGTTTAGTTTTAACAGTTCTGGGCCGCAGAAATTTGCGGCCAGAACTGTTTCATATTATTTACCGGGTTCAAATACTACAACGGTGGCAGTGGGCGCACCGGAATCGTCAGTGCCGACCCCTATTATCCCTAGCCAAACACGAGCGAAGCTTTTTACGCCTGGACCGCTTTCACCAGGGCCAATAACAAGAGTCATATCACCCATATCCCAGCCACCATTACGAAGGTTTACCAGAACGCTGATGCCCTCTTCTTCGGAGTTGGTAATAATTTCTTTGAGCCTAACAATGGTGCCAGTTGCATCTACTGAAGGGCTCCCTATTCCTTGTCCTATACGAATCGTGCCGGGCGTTCTAAGAGGTACAACAATCACGTCGTCATCAGGACCGGCAATAATCGGATCTGCAAACACAAAGTCTGCATCCGACAAGCCAGCATCCTCTATCTCTGAGAACCTATCAGAATGAGCTGCATCTGTATCGGGAGAATTCGCGTTGTATGCATCTTCTTCAGCGTCTTCTTTTATAACAACGCTTCCACCGCATCCTAATACACTTGCTCCAGTAAGTGTCTCTACTGGATTTGGTTTAAAGTATTCGACGACGACAGACATTTTTTCAGGCCCCTGACCTCCGGTTATAAGCACAGAGCCGTCCTGCATCGTTATCTGCATATGCCTATTTCTCGAAACATTTAGCTTGGGACCCGGGGACCATTCTCCTGTCGACGGATCATATATTTCAGTTGAATCTATGTTTCCTTCACCCCCGCTAACCAAAACACGGCCATCGGCCAAAAGAGAACCAGAATGATCAGAGCGTCCGATCATCATGGGGCAGGTGGTATACCAGGAATTTGTTTCAGGGTCGTATATTTCTGATGTTGCAAGCTTCCCCTTACTTCCAGTGACAAGTACTTTACCATCTGGAAGAAGATGCGCTGTGTGAGACAACCTAGCTTCGTTCATCCTTCCTGCAGAGGACCATGTATCAGCTTCAGGATCGTACACCTCAGCTGTATCTGTAGCATCTGACAGCTCTCGCTTGCCCCCGCCGGTAACCAAAATACGACCATCAAGCAACAAAGTTGCAGTATGATTAGACCTGCCTGTAGTCATCTCTGCAAGCTTTGTGATCGTGTCAGTTGCAGGGTCAAAAAAGGCTGTCTTTTTTAGCTGAGAAAGATCGTCTGTGCCACCGATAATTATTACTCTCCCGTCGTCTAATAATGTGTGGGTATGTCTTTGTATCCAGGATAGAGGCTTCGGGCCTTTTGTCCATGTGTCGGTTTTTATGTCATAAAGTTCAGACGTTTTAAGAGGATCATTACTGCTGTTTTGACCTCCGGTTATGAAAACACGACCATCTTGCAAAACGCTGCCCGCAGGGCTTTCCCTGCCCGCAGCAGATAATGTGTTAATCATTTCAGCCAAGTACGTCCACTCTTCTGTTGCTGGATCATACAGCTCCGCAGATTTTAATCGGGGCACTCTTTGTTGGGTGGCGCTACTCGAGCGGCCGCCTACAACCATTACCTTCCCGTCCGGCATTAACAAAACGACGTGGTCTTTACGCCGATCGCTCATTTCACCTTTGGCAATAGTGAAAACCCCTTCGCCATATTGAGAAACTGATTCAGCTTCAGAGCCACCAGCATCAGCTTGGCTTGAGCTCTCTTCAGCTGTATCGGATCCTCCACAAGCAAATCCAATCATTAAAGTACAAATAAGTATAGATAGAGTAATAAATTTCAACATAACGTCAAAATGTTACATCAAGATTGAAATGAGCGCAGCTTTTTGACTGTTATGAATACTAATAATGTCACCGATATCACGATTATAGAGCTTATTCCCGCTGCCCAAGAGGGGCCTAATGCCTGAGTCATAAAGCCGAGGACCATGTGGCCGGCTGGGCCAATTCCAAAAGTTAAAACTAGTACACCCGTTAGCCTTCCACGCATACCCTCAGGAGCGCTACGTTGCATTATCAGAATTGCCAATGTGTCGTAACCAGCCATTACTAAACCCAATCCACCAATTATTAGCACTGCCATATAAAAATAACTGGATAAAGATAAACCTAACAACAACAATCCACAAATCATTAAAACCATAACTAGAAGCGCGCCTAAGCGCTCCAGATTTCTTAGTGCGGCCAAAATGATTGACCCCAAAACCCCACCGACCCCGAAAGCCCCGTTCATTATGCCTAAACCGAAAGCGCCCACTGCAAAAACGTCTGCGTCTGCCAATATCGGAAATATTGCGCTGATTCCATAACCAAAAGCCTCCGCAAGTATAGCGAGCACAACTACTCCGATTAAGAAACCTGAGCCCCTAATGACATTAAGGCCTGACTTTAAGTTTTCAAATACCGAAGAGTCTTCTGAAGTGCTGTGGCTATCAACGTGCTTTACCGCAATAATTGCAACACATGCGACGCCGTAAGCTATGGCGGCAATGAATACGGCTAAATATATTCCAGCAGCTTCAATTATAAATCCGCCAATTATTGCACCTGCTGCACCAACCAGCCTTAACCCAAGAGACCAAAGCGAGATCCCGTTTAATGCATTGGATGGCCCAACGATGTCATATATGTAAGTTTGGCTGCAAACAAAAACAATAGGCATGCTCGATCCAATTAATGCGGTGAGCACAAAAAATAGCCACACGTCTTGAAAATCGGACATAACTAGCAAGCCTAAAATAACAGAACAAACGCAAGAGACTATCCAGACAAACACCAATAATTTCTTACGGCTGTATTTATCTGACCACACCCCTGCAAATGGACCAAAAAAAACACTAGGGATTGCAAAAACAGCGAAAACAAAAGTTATTAAAATGGCAGAATGAGTCAATTCTAAAACCAGCCAAGCGATAGCAGTTTTTAGCATCCAGTTGGCTATCGATGACGACGTGGCTCCAATCCATACTAATCGGTAGTCTCGATATAGAAATGACCTAAACGGACCATGCTGGATCCTTGATAATTTCGACTCCATTCATAAATCCCAATTAGCCTAATTCCGGAATAATAACATCATTAATAACTGCAGCAAGCCCATCGTCCTCAATTGAAGGCGCAATATAATCAACATTAGCTCTCATTGAGTCTGGAGCATTGCCCATTGCAACCGAAAATCCCACGCAATCTAACATAGGCATGTCATTGTAACTGTCTCCGACAGCTATAAATGACGCCAGATCTTGCCCTAGAAATTCCGCAATTTTTTTTGCAGCGGTTCCTTTATTGACATTGTTATGGGTAAAGTCTACAGCCCACAAGTTGTTGTAGGGCAAAAAGGCTTTAGTAACATTCATTTTGCTATTTTGAGACAGGCGACCTTCTAGCTCTTTGGCTTCTTCGGCCGACAAATTCATGGCGGAGATCCTGGTAAATTCATAATTTTTTGCGTCATCCCAGTCAGAATTTATCCAATTCGACTTTTTCTTATAAGAGTTAGAGTCGATATTTGTGTTAACTCCATCAGGGCGAGTGGCAAAAAATTCCAATTTGGAAGTTTTTAACTCTTCCAAAATTAAATCCACGTCATGCGTTGATAAATTAACCGCCCATAAAACCTTGTGATTCGCAGCCGACACTATAGTCGAGCCTGCGTCACAAGCCTGCGGGCCAGTCAGCTCCAAAATGGAGGCATAATCCAAAACTTCAGCTAATTCTCGCCCGGTTAATATGCATACAGGGATACGCTTCCTTATGCTTGATATCGCCTTTATTACATTATCTGATATTACTTGATCAGGGCGAAGAATCGTTCCGTCCAGATCTAACAATAAGGCCTCGAATTTCATGAAATATACAGTCTCCTAAATCTAATTTGTTTTTAACATCGTCGTATTTGAGATCTTTGGCAAAATGAACTCTTCGATCGCTATAGCTAGGCCATCTTCTTCTACAGAAGGGGCAACATAATCAGCGACATCATGTAATTCTTTCGGTGACTGGCCCATTGCTACTGCATATCCGCAGCCCGTAAGCATCGAAATATCATTGTATCCATCACCTGCTGCAACTAAATCATTGACAGAGAGATTCAATAAGCTAGCAAATTTTCCTGCTGCCGCTAATTTGTTTCCTTGGGCGTGGGTAAAATCGATCATCCATTCTTTGTTATCCGTTCTTTGGACCTTAGCAGTATGTAGTAAAGTGTGGCCATTCATATCACGCATTATTTCTGAAGCCTGTTTCTCGGTAAGAGACGTGGCGGTGATTCTGGAAATTTTCCAGCTTATTATTTGATTTACCGCGCTAATACGTTTATCCTCGTCAACCGCTATAAATTCTAACGATTGTTTGTCTAGCAGCTTGAATATGTCTTCTGCATCAGGTATTTCTAAACACTGTAAATCTAGGCACCTAGCGGTCTGTGCATCAAACAAGCGCGCGCCTCCTTCAGAGATCTGAGGGGCTGTTAGGCCAAGATCTTTGGCAAGCCAAGAGATATCATGAAAATCTCTCGAAGATATGACAGCAACAGGAACTAACCGGGACAGCTTGGTAACTGAATCCCTAACTGCAGGAGTCACCTGCATATGTACTGGGGCTAGAGTTCCATCACAATCAAAAAGAACTGCTTTGATTGGATTATTCATAAATACAACGGTACAGCTGGACAGCCTACGATCGCAAGGGCGTATAATCGTGTTTAATATAAATTTTGGGGAATAATGCCATGGCTGATTGCATATCATTTTTTAACGGAGATTGGATTCCAACAGAAGAATGTAAGTTAGACGTGTTTGACAGAGGCTTACTTATGGGAGATGCGGTCTTTGATGTGGCGAGAACCTATAACGGGAAACCTTTTAAGATCGAGAGGCATTTTGAAAGAATGCAAAGATCGTTGAAATACGCCAGACTAGACATAGGAATGACCATGGATGAGTTTGGGAAAATAATAATAGAGGCAGTTGAGCGTAACCAAAAACATATTCCAGAGGTCGGCGATTTGATTATTTGGTTTTTTGCAACGCGCGGCAAAGGCCCTTGGGCCTGGTCCGCAGGGCCGCCGGCTATAGGTTGCAGAATTGCCCCGGTTGATTTTGCAAGATATGCCACTGAGTTCTCGACAGGAGCACATGGGGTAATAACAAAAACCAAAAGCCATGCGCCCGGCACTGTCGAGCCAAAAGTTAAGCATTACACACGAATGAATTTTGCAATGGCTGAGCTAGAGGCAAATGATGTGGTTCCCGGAGGTTGGCCTATAATGACCGACCATGAAGGCAATATTACCGAAGGCACCATCAACAATGTGTTCTTGGTTAGTAACGGCACTATTAAAACGGCAACGGATAAGTCCATCTTGCAAGGAATTTCAAGGTCCGTTGTGTTTGATTTAGCTAACCAACTGAACATCCCAATAGTTGAAGAAGATCTACAGCCGTATGATTTATACACTGCAGATGAGGCGTTTTTTTCCTTTACTGGACCAGGCGTCCTTCCCATGACAAAGGTGGATCATAGAGAAGTAGGGAGCGGCGAGATAGGACCTGTTGTGAGCCAGCTGATTGCAGCGTGGTCAGAAAACGTAGGTGTAGATATAGTAGACCAAGCACAAAAGTTTGGATCTAGAGCTTGGCCCTAATTAACAATCCCCAATAATTTAGCTTTTGTATGGATAGGCGTCAATATAGACGGTTGCAGTGCCTTCCATTACCTTGACTTGATCTTGGTTCGTGCAAATGCAAGATAAGCTGACAATTGGCTTATCATTTCTAACCTTTGTTACTAGGCATTCAGCAGTGACGCTGTCATTTAGCTTAACTGGTGAAATCCATTTACACGATTGCCCAAGAAATATAACCGTGTAATCGTCTCCGGCCATGACATTACCTAAAATTGCAGAAATAAGACCGACTAAAATAGTTCCGTGGGCTATTTGGCCTCCAAAACGTGTGTTGGAAGCATAGTCTGCAGATAAATGGACAGGCTGGTCATCGCCACTTATTTTTGCGAAGGATTCAATATCCTCGAGCGTAATTTTTTTTGTTATAGAAGCAGTTTTTCCAACTTCAAAAGCCATTGGTATTTTCATGTCTTATTTGTTCCTATTACAGTTGCCACTGTGGTAGTCCCACTGCCGCCAATATTAACAGCAAGGACATTTTTGTTTTTTAATTCCGCTTGATAAGGTCCTGCCTTTTCTGATACCTGTAAGTAACTGTCAAGCAGCTGGCGTACGCCTGTAGCACCAACGGGATGTCCGGCCCCGATTAAACCGCCACTTGGGTTCAATGGCAAAAGGCCACCCCTTTCTATCCAACCCTTTTCGATAGCAACGTGGTTTTCACCGGGTTTTGTTAGTCCAATCAAGTCTATTGATGCATAAGATGTAGTTGTAAAACAGTCGTGAAATTCATAAGAATCGAGTTTCGAGGGACCAGCAATGCCTGCGCGATCGTATGCATCCGTGATAGCTTTGCGAGCATGTGGCAGTACGTATCCACTATTTTTACTTTCAGATAGCTTGTCTGATAATGCAATTGGTGCGGTGGTGTGCCCCCACCCTAGAATCGAAGGGATGGAATCTGAATTGATACCATGAGTTTTGGCATACTCAGCAGCAAACTTATCCGAAGCAATTATTATAGCGACTGCTCCATCTGTTATCTGGGAACAATCCTTTACGGTGATTTCTGGAGATATCCTGGCAGTTAATTTATCTGACAAGCTTGCTATATCCCAGTTTCTGGCTTGAGCTTTTCCATTGAGGCGAGCATTGTCGAACATAAGGTCTGACAGGTAAGACTGGCACTCAGAATAGTAGCCATGACTCAGGCTAAATCGATTTATATATTCACTTCCTAGCTGCCCGAATAGCTTAGGAAACGGGAATTCGATTCCCTTAGCCTCCCTGTCATACCATGCTGCCGTTCCCAGAAAATCCCCACATTTTTGCGGATCAACTGTTTTCATTTGTTCGATTCCAATTACTAGCGCCAATTCATACCTTCCAGCCTCCAGTTCTGCTGTGGCAGCGAGGGCAGCTACACTTCCAGAAGCGCATGCTGCCTCATGTCGTGCAGAGGGTAGCCCGCGTAGTGAAGTGTCTGCTTCTATTGCTAAAGCCCCAAGATGACCCTGCGAAAGGAACATCTCTGCAGCTGCATTTCCAACATGGATCGTTTGGATATCGCTAGCATTTAAATGGCTTGACTCTAGGGCGCCATTTACACATTCTTTAAATGCGTCAACAATAGATATTCCTTCTTTTAGCCAGTTTCTGGCAAAATCAGTTTGATATCCGCCTAATATTTTCGTCAACATCGCCCCCAAAACTTGAATAAGATGTCATCATCACGACTTCAGTTTATCGATGCGGTTTCTTAAGTAACTTTTCAATTTGGCTTATGTTTGTCAGTGTTAATTCGCCATTTTCATTGACAATACTGCCATCAGTCGACTTAGATAAAGACTCAATAGCAGTGCCCGTTTGAAGTTTGCTATATCGCCAAGGCTGAAGCAATTTCGGATAATTATATATGAGAGCATCGAATAGGCTCTTAATAGTACTAACTGGCCCGTCAACGAGCTCTATTTCTATTTCTCCAAACTTAACTGGACCATTGGAGAGATTTAATGTCACGAAATCCAAGCTTAAAGAGCAGATTTTTTGGTTGCCCCTATCAAATATTGGCCATAATATTCTTTTTAATGATCTGTTTTGAATTGGCTTCAGCCCCATTAAGCTTAGTATGCTAAGAGGTTCCGCTGAGCCTATAGGGACACCTGGGTGTGTCAGGTTTACTCCCATAAAATCAAGATAATGTAATATGGTCGCTACTCCATTTGCAGACCAAGGCTCCTCAGCTTCGATTCTTGAAACACCGGAAGCTGTCCAGCAATCTCCCTGCTTTACACCAAGTAGAAGCGTATCCCTTTCTTTTCTTAGCCTTAAAGCTGCTTGAGCATTGCCCAATTGCAGCGAAAGAGAATCGAAATAAGTGTCTTGTAGGTTAATTGTTGTGGGGTTTCTTACTTGGAGCCCTGGAACACAAAGCTGATTTGGGTTGAATTCGTTTAAAAACCCTGACAGATCAGTTTTTATCAACAATACGGCCTCTTGTTCAGTAAGCCAAGAATCTTTTATTAAATCTTTAGACATTGCAACCACTAAGATATCAGTTTATATGTTGAACCCGATGACGTCTTTTCGACTTCGATCCGCGCCGGAAACGCATCTTTAATTTCTTCAATGTGCGTGATGACTAAAATCTTTTCGAAGTCATCACGGATAAAATTTATAGCCTCTTTCAGGCGATCCTGTCCGATCTCGTCTTGGGATCCAAAACCCTCATCGATAAATAGGATGGGCAGTGGCGCACCAGAACGGCTGGCAAGGAGCTTTGAAAGGGCTATACGAATAGCAAAATTTATTCTAAAAGACTCCCCGCCACTAAAAGTTTCATAACTTCTTGTGCCCATCTCGTCGCTGACCCGAATTTCTAGCTGTTCTGAAGGGTTGCCAGTGCTAGAGTCTATTCTGCCTTCTGTTAAATCAAATCTAAGTGAAAGGCCGCCATCGGTTAATCTGAACAGCATCTCATTAGCCTCATCTTGAATTTGTGGAATGGCAGTTTCGATTATCATGGCCTGTATTCCGTTACGACCGAACGCTCCAGCGAGATCATTGAAAATGAGACGCTCCTTTTCCGCTGCCTTCCTTGTTTTCATTTGGTTATTGATGTGGCTTTCTAGTCTTTTGCAATGATCTAAGCGCTCCCTTAGCCTGCCAGTCTCCTCAGAAAAATGGGCTCGCTGTTTTTCAAGCTCTTCGATCTGAGCAGATGCCTTTTTGGATTGCCGGCTAAGCCCTGGAAGTTCAACCAAGGCCTTTTCTAACTCTGTAATTTCCTGATTGGCTTGTTTTATTTCGGCAGACCGCCTTTCAAATAACGTAGTAGATTGCTTTATACCCTCACTAATTTTATTGACTGAAGCTTTAGCATGATTTAGTAGCCTCATTGATTCCTCGTAAGGCCGCAGAGTTTCGATCAATTTAATTAGGTTCTCGTGTGCTTCAGGTTGGTATTTCAAGCATTGTAAGTCGTAATTTACCTTTGCAAGCTTACTTTTCTCGGACCTGCAAAACGAATCGCCTGAAAGCTGTTCTCGCAGTAACGACAGCTCAGCACTTAACTGCTGGCTTTTTGCTGCGGCATTTTCCGCAGTAGCAATCTCGCGCCTTAACGAGTCTTCTTTGCCGGAAATCTCGTTATGTAGGCGTGTAACTTGTTTATCGAGGTTAGAAAGCTTGTCTTGGTCGGAAGATAAGGCCTTTCTAACTTGCGCCACTTGGCTTTGGTTATCTAGGTATATGGTCTTGGCTTGAGCGCCGGAGGCCTCGTATTCCAATCTTAACTTTTCGATTTTGGCGCCTCCAAGCGCTTCGCTACATACTGGACATAATGCGTCTTCCGACTGAAGATAATCGTATTTTTGTCGTGTTTCGTCCATAGTCTGTTTCAATGCTGAGTTTTCATTATCTAAAACAGCCGATCGTGTTTCTAGAACGGAAATAGATTTGCCTAATTCTTCTGATGTCGAAATCAATTTTTTCAACTCAGATTTTTGCTGGTCAATGTTTTCTGCCTCTTTATTTAGCTGGGGAAGGATTGATGATGAGGCCGAAAGATCCTTTAATTGCTGGTCGGTTGATTGGATTCTTTGGCCCAGTCTAGTAGTTTCAATGTCTATAGCCTGCTCTAATTTAATTACATCATCCACAAGGGTTTTATGGCTTGATGCTTGTTGGGACATTAGCTTTTCTTCTGATAGAGCTCCTTGTAACTGAGAGTGTTTTGAGCTGATATCTGATTCTTTGGCCTGGAGCATCTCGGCTTCGGCAAGTTCCGCACGAAAATCGTCTAGAGATTTTTGTAGCTGCTGAAGCTCTGTTGTTGCTGAATTAACCCGACCTCGATTTGTTTCGATGAGCGACGCCTTTAATTTGAGTTTGTCAATTTTAGACTCGACAGATGTTTTATCTGACAATGCGAGACTCAACGAATTTTCTGTATTAGTTAAGCCATGCTCAGCCTTAGACAAATCAGCTTGATATAACTCGCTTTTCTCTACCTCCTCTGTTTGAAAGGCCACAGTTGAGTCAATCGAAGCTATCAATTTGTCCTGTTGCCGCCCTAATTCTCGTGATTTCATCGCTAGCGAATCGTAGTACCTGAGTCCTAATACCTCAGCAAGAGTCTCTTTCCTTTTTGCGGGAGTCGATGAGCTGAATAGATCAGCTTTACCTTGAAGTAGAAAAGCAGTGTTCACAAAAGTGTCGTAGTCCATATTCAGCAACGCTTTCACTGCAGTTTCTGTTTCACGTATGGTATTTCCGGTGATTGGCATAAAGGCCCCATTTGAAAACACCTGCAACTCTAACGAGGAAGCTCCTTGTTTGCCTCGTTTGCGAGTATGGCGTCGGCTGACCTTATAAGTTTGCCCCCTAGCTAAAAATTCTAAATCAACCACCATATCTGTTTGGCCTTGATGAATTAGTTCGTCCTGAGTTCTTGTTCGTGCTTGCCCCCAAACAGCCCAAGTAATTGCGTCAAGCAAGGCAGATTTACCGTGCCCATTCATTCCACAGAGACAGGCCACCTGGACTGATTCCAGTTGAAGCACAGGAGGCTCTCGGTAGCACATAAAGTTTTTTATTGACAAAGTAATTGGAATCATGAAGCCAGTATAATGCAATTAGTACGCTTGTATTAAATTAACGTTTCTATATACATTTCGTGGAAAGATAAATTTTGTCAAATCTAATTGGATTTTCATTGAAAATCATTGTAACAATGGGGCTTTCAACGATCACTGCTATTTTCTTATGGTCATGCTTTAGCGGAGATGGTGTTGTTGATATTGAAACAGCAAAAACTGTAACCGCTCCGAAGCCTGATATAGAAGCTACTGTTGAGGCTCGATTGGATTTCATAGCTACACTACCCAAACCAGAATCCGATGTTTTAATCCAAGAGATAGAAGTTCCGATTGAGGTAATTAAAGAGGTAGAAGTTCCAGTTGAAGTCGAAAAGATTGTTGAGGTAATCAAAGAGGTAGAAGTTTCGGTTGAAGTCGAAAAGATTGTTGAGGTAATCAAAGAGGTAGAAGTAATTGTAGTTGCCACCCCAACTCCGACCGCGAATGACAATCTAGACACCTCATTCCCTCTAGATGTTTTAGGCGTTACTAAAAATTCCGGATCAGCGATTGTAGAGGTCAGCACGGGGGGCACCGGATTCTTTGTAAACCCAGAGGGTCTTATAGTTACCAACGCCCATGTTGTCAGCACAATAACTGATGAAATGGAAGCGACTATGTGCTACGAAGCCGAGTTGGGAAATCAGTATTCAGTGAAAAACGCTGCTTTAGGAGAAATGGATGCCAAGCTGGTAGCTATATACCCTTGTCAGGATATCGCCATACTGCAGATAAATTCAGACGAGACGGTCGTTTTCGAATACCCTTATCTTTCTTTTGCAGACTCCAGTCAACTTTTTCCGGGAGAGTGGTTGATTTCAATCGGCTACCCGTATCTGGGGGAATCGACTGAGAACGATTTTGGCTTAAAGCCGACAATTAATACAGGAGTTTTTTCAACCACGCGCCTCACGGATGGAAGGCAATTCATACACACTGAAATAGGGACAAATGCCGGGAATAGTGGTGGGCCACTTTTAAATTCTTTAGGGGAAGTGGTTGGGGTAACTGCAAGAAGGGATTATTATACAAGCGCTATTATAGATCCAATAACTCGATTAATAGGGGTGAATTATGCGGTCCCCAGTAATTTGGTTGTTAATTTAATTGCGGCGTATCAAACAAATCAAGTTAGCTTTTTGTATAGCGAAAATATTATATCTACTGAATGGACTGCGTATCTTGATCTATCATCACGCTATCTGGTTGCTTTGCCAACATCCTGGTCGTACTCAACGGACCCGCAATACTATGACAGGGCAGATGACACTTTAGAGAGATTTACTATCTCATTGGACAGCGGTGATGCTACCGGGAATGGTTATATATCCCTGACTGTAACAGATTCGAGTTATGAAATAGTTAACGGTGAATCTTTTGTAGGCAACACGTCTGAGGAAGCGGTATCAGCCCTGAAAGAATTCAGATCTGCAGGTGCAGCTGGTTTTTCTGTAGTCTCCGAATATCAGAAATCTTTAACTGGCGACATTAGTGGAATATTGTATGAGTATCTAATTTCAGGAGGCATTTTCTGCGATCGACACGGCTATGAGTGGGCCTCGGTATATCTTGTAGATAATTGGAAATTATATTTGAACATATTGGCTGATAACTGCCAAAACAATTCCAAATATAATTTAAGGGATATGGAGGCTTTTATTAGTTCGTTTATTTGGCTGAAAAACTTTAAGACGGAGCCGATAGATCGATTTTCACTTGAACGTAAGATAGTAAGCGAAAATTATGGCTGGGAAATACAATTTCCCATAAATTGGACTGTTGTTAAGCTTGAAGAAACGAATCGCAAATTTGAGGAAACCGTTTTAGTTACAGACCATAGAATATATGATCAGGTAGGTTCAACAACGGTGGCAATACGTAGATTGAACGAAGTGTCCGAAGAAACTTTGTCAGACTGGGCAATTCAAAGGAAGGCCGCGTACGAATTGGTCTACCAGCCAATTAGCATTGATGGCCCTAAACTCCTGACAGACACAAGATTTCATACGGTTTTTGTGAATGACCAATCATATGTGGAGATGTTGCACGTAGATTTGAATAATGAGCGATATGAGGTCATTGCAACCACAAAAGGCCCAGACCAGCAGGAAGCCGGTGTGTTTGGCACGTTTGTTTTGTCTAATGGAGATGAACAATTGAGGCAGTTGGTTAATATTTTGTTATCGTCATTTAAGCCATCTCAAGTTCTTGGGAATCAAGAAGTTATTGAAATAGGCGGTTTTCGGGGAGTAATGATTGATCCTTTTATACTTGACTCTCCAGCTGAACAAAAAACAGTACGCCCGTTTGAATTAACATTGTTGAAACAAGGCTCGACGTTAACTGGGACCATCTCAATGACGAATTCTAATGATGAAAAACAGCAAGCAGGCTTAATTGGTAAGGTCAATGGAGATTATATTGAGTTTTCAGCTGAATTTGATGGCGTCATGCTAAACAATTCTGAACTTCCAATGAGAAAAATGACATTTTCAGGAATACTGGCGAATAACCAATTGATAAAGGGTAGATATAGCGTCGAGCCTCAAACCCAGTCAAATGTTTGGATGGCTTCACGGTTTACAGAAAAGGAAAGTCTAGGCAATGCAGATGATTAAACAAATTGCAAATTATGGTGGCTGGAAGTCACCTATAAGCGCTCAAAAAATAGCGAATGGATCCATAAGCCTGAGTCAAGTAATAAAAGATGAGAAAGATATTTATTGGGTTGAAGGCAGGCCTAGCCAAGGCGGTAGAAGCGTAATTGTGCGGTGTAATAGCAAGGGTGTAATAGCGGATGCAATTTCTGAAAACCATAATGCCCGTACAAGAGTCCATGAATATGGAGGAGGGTCCTATGACGTTTCACGCGGGGTAATTTATTACTCTAACTTTGCGGACCAAAGAATATATCGGCAAGACAAAAAAGAGAAACCTGTCGCAATAACTCCCGTGGACAGTACTCAGCGTTATGCGGATATTAAAATCGATCATAATTCAGGCAACTTAATTTGTATAAATGAATCCCATAGCTTAGATTCATTAAATGAACCTATTAATAGCATTGTAAGAATATCTTTAGACAGCCCAGCGGGCACCAGGCCTGAAGTCCTGGTTTCTGGAGCCGATTTCTATTCCAATGCAAGGATTAATTCATCTGGAACTAAATTAACTTGGTTGCAGTGGAACCATCCCTTGATGCCGTGGGATGGCTGTGAATTATGGGTTGCAGATTTTGGTAAAGAAGGCATACAAAATTCTCGTCGGTTAGCAGGCGGAAATACAGAAGCAGTATTTCAGCCAGAATGGCACCCCAAAGATGAAGACGCCTTGTTTTATGTTTCTGATAGGACAGGTTGGTGGAATTTGCATAGCATAGATACTGGCACAGAAAATGCTTGCCCAGAACCGGTTTTACCGATGGAAGCAGAATTTGGCACACCGATGTGGGTTTTTGGCATGAAAACTTATCAGTTTTCCTCTTCAGAGACGATTGTTTGTACGTACACGTCTGACAGTCGGTGGCATCTAGGCCATATAAACATCAAGTCGAAGAAATTATCTAGGATAGGTTTACCTTACACCGAGTACTCATCAATAAATTGCTCGGAAGGAGTAGCTGCCTTCAAGGCAGGATCTCCTGAATCCAGCCCAGCTGTGATTTCTTTTAATATAAGTACAAAAGAGCATATCAAAATAAGCAAACCATCTGCAGATATTATGCACTTGGACGACATATCAATCCCTAGTGTCATAGAGTTTCCAACGGACAATAATTTGACTGCGCATGGGTTTTTTTATCCACCTAAAAATCGTAAATATGAAGGGCTCGACACATCTAAACCACCATTGCTGGTAAAAATTCATGGAGGCCCTACGGGTGCCACAGGGTCCTCTTTGAATGAAAGCATTCAGTATTGGACGACACGAGGTATTGCGGTAATGGACATCAATTACGGAGGGTCTACGGGTTATGGAACAGTTTATCGTCGACGGCTCGACCGAAATTGGGGCGTAGTCGATGTGGCTGATTGTGTTAATGGGGCTTTGCATTTGATTAAACAAGGTAAAGTGGATAAAGACAAAGTTGCTATTGATGGAGGAAGTGCAGGGGGCTTCACAACACTGGCTGCATTAGCATTTAGTAATGTTTTTAAAGCGGGGGCAAGTTTTTATGGAGTAACTGATCTAGAGGCTTTAGCTAGAGATACACATAAGTTTGAATCTAAATATTTAGATCGATTAATTGCACCCTACCCTTCTGATATCGCTATTTGGCAAGAAAGGTCGCCAATAAACAATATTGATAAGATCTCTGCACCAGTAATTCTGTTCCAAGGATTAGAAGACAAAGTTGTTCCGCCCAATCAAGCTGAAACGATGGTTCAAGCTCTAAGAAATAGAAATATGCAAGTAGCCTATATTGCTTATGAAGGTGAGCAGCATGGCTTTAGGAAGAGCTTCAATATAAAGAGAACACTAGAAGCAGAGCTATTTTTTTATTCAAAAATATTTAAGTTTGAATTGGCTGAAGACATAAAACCTGTAGATATTTACAACGAACAAAAATCCTAGCCAACTACATTTGCCCTATCCAGTTATCGTCTAATTCATCCCATCTGCGATAAAGCTCTGTAACGATCGACGTATCTATTGGAAGCTTGCTATTAAATAAATCTATATTTGATTTCAGGTGTTCTGGGTTTCTTGTGCCAACTATAGCGGTATCTATTTCTTCGTGCGCCATGACGAAGCCTAAGGACATTAATATGCGATCCCCAAAAGGTATGTCTAACGGGCCTAATGCAGCCATAGCTTGGGTTCTTTTCCAGTACTCATCACCATAATTAGGATCAAATTTTAGACGTGCTGTTGGGCTCGTTGGAGATCCCCAAGCAGTATTTGCAATAGGTCTTTTCGCGATAACCCCTAAGCCGTTTTGCTTAGCTCTTTGTAGTAACCCATTACGAGGTCTTTGATCAGCCAGATTAAAGGAGGTCTGTAGTGTGTCAAAATGACCGCTGTCAACAGCCCATTCTGCAGCCTCGTTATCACCAGAATATCCGATGAATCGGGTTTTTCCAGCATCTCTAGCTTTAGTTAATGCTGCTATGACCTCACCTTGTTCTAAAACCTCGACGCTACATGAATGCAATTGTAATAAATCGACATAGTCTGTCTTTAAACGTTTTAAACTACGGTCGAGTGTTAGCAAAATTCCTTCAATTGACCAATCGATGTCATATTGGCCAGGTGTAGGGTGTCCACACTTAGTGGCGAGCAGGAAATCCGAACGTCTGTCTGAAATTGAGTGGCCAACCATTTCTTCACTATAAAAATAACATTCCGCCGTATCAAAAAATGTAATTCCTTGATCTAATGCTGTTTTTAAAACAACCTCTACGGTTTTTATAGTGTCGAATGTTTCCTCCTCTCCAATAGCAGCTAAACCAATTCCTAGCCGACTAACCTCCAATCCCGTATTTCCAAGTATTCGAGTTTCCATAAATGCCTCCATAAATCGGGCTGACTGTTTACTAAGTTAGATCTGATGAATCAAATTATATTCTGCTAAGTTGATTTTTATAAACCTAAATATTTTTCTAGCGGGAGTATATTGTAGTAGTCGTTTGGCCTATTGATTGATTCTGCCACAGCGCGCGCCGTATCAATGGAAGTAAAGCAAGGCACACCTTTTTCTGCAGAGACCCTTCTTATTGAAAACCCGTCCTGTAATACTTCTCGATCTCCTGTAACTGTGTTGATAACTCCGTCTACGGAGCCGTCACTAATAATATCCACGACGTTTGGGTGTCCTTCACCTAATCGTTTTGTTATTGCTACGACTTCAAATCCAAGCTCAGCGATCATCTTAGCCGTACCCTCTGTTGCGTAAAAGCGGTAGCCGCTTTGGCTCAATTGCTTTATCAATGTTCTAGCATCAAGCTTATCTTTATCAGCTATGGATAATAGAATCGAGCCTTCTTTTGGCAGCATTAACCCAGCAGAGATTAACGCCTTGCTGACCGCACTTGAAAAGTCAAGGTCGATCCCCATGACTTCGCCGGTCGATTTCATTTCAGGCCCAAGGTAAGTGTCTACTCCGGTCAGCTTTGCCATGGAAAAAACAGGTGCTTTTACAGCAACCACATCTTGCTTTTTGGCTAGGCCGGCTGAGTAACCTTGTTGCTCGAGAGTCACACCCATCATAGAGTTAATCGCAAGTTTTATCATAGGCACATCGGTGACTTTTGAGATGAAAGGTATGGTTCTGGATGATCTGGGGTTAACTTCAATGACGTACACTTCAGGCTTGGCTGGCTGTTTGGATTCATTGGGTGCCGCAGGGCTTCTGTAAGATGTTCCCCCTAACAACACATACTGAATGTTCATTAACCCTTTTATATTGAGGCCCTTGCCAATTCTGGTAGTGTAGTCGACGATCGTGTTTACCTCATCAGTGCTTAGGGTAAGGCCAGGATATATCGCCATAGAGTCGCCAGAGTGCACCCCGGCCCGCTCAACGTGTTCCATAATCCCTGGTATCAAAACATTATTTCCATCACAAACAGCATCAACTTCTACTTCTCTGCCCTCAAAATATTTGTCTACTAGAACCCTACGCCCTATTCCAGCCTCAAAAGCAAAGGCCATGTACCTTTTTAATTCTTCGGGATTTTGAACAATTTCCATTGCTCGGCCACCTAATACATAACTTGGCCTAACTAAGACAGGATAGCCAATCTCGTTTGCAACTTTAAGAGCTGCCTCAGTATCTGCAACTGCAGACCCCGGGGGATTGGGTATGCCGAGCCGCTTAAGAAACTCTTCGAAAAGATGTCTGTCAGATGCTACATCGATAGAGCGAGCGGTTGATCCTAAAATACCTAAACCGGCTGTTTCCAGAGATTGTGAAAGGTTAATGGCTGTTTGTCCTCCAAACTGCACAATGGTATTTGGCACATCAGGAGAAGAGCGAGAATCTAAAACAGTTTCGTTTTCTATGATATCCATTACACTTTCAGAGTCCAAGGGCTCAAAATACAAGCGATCTGACGAGTCAAAATCTGTAGAAACAGTTTCAGGGTTTGAATTTACCATAATGCTTTGTATGCCAGAGTTTCTAAGAGCCTGAGAGGCGTGTACCGAGCAATAATCAAACTCAATTCCCTGTCCTATCCTTATTGGGCCTGACCCAATTACAACAACCTTAGGGCCCTCCAACGGCAGCGCCTCATTTTCTTGTTCATAGGTTGAATAGAAGTAAGGTGTTTCAGCTTCAAATTCTCCGGCACACGTATCAACCATTTTGTATACAGGCCGGATCCCCTCTTTTAATCTGAATTGGCGGATTTGCTCTTCAGTACGATCGGTTAAGGTCGCAATTTGGGCGTCAGAGAATCCCATGCGCTTAGCAACTCGGATTAAATCATGAGTCATTACTTCATTTAGAAGCCTTGTTTCCATCGATGTAATCCGGTTTAAAGAATTAATAAACCAGGGATCTACGTATGTGATCTCAGATAAACTTGTAGGATTATGTTTGCGCCGCAAAGCGGATAACAAAAACCATAACCGTTCATCATGAGGCCCAAGAGCCGCCTCTGATTCGTTTATTGATGTCAATCCAGGATCCCATAAGATGTCTCGACTTGTGATTTCTAAAGACCGCACCGCTTTTAAAAAAGCTGCCTCAAATGTTCGCTCAATTGCCATCACTTCCCCGGTGGCCTTCATCTGGGTTCCGAGCGACCGATCCCCTTTAGCAAATTTGTCAAAAGGCCAACGCGGGATTTTAACGACACAGTAGTCCAGGGCTGGCTCAAAAGCAGCATAAGTTTTGCCGGTAACTTGATTTGGTATTTCATCTAGTTTACGACCAATTGCAATTTTCGCTGCAACCCGAGCAATAGGGTATCCGGTAGCCTTGCTAGCCAAGGCTGAGCTTCTACTTACCCTAGGGTTAACTTCGATCACATAATATTCTGGCCCCTTGTATTCTCCAAGGCCTAGCTTAGAAGAAATTAGACTCCCAGGGCGCAAGGCAAGCTGAACGTTACAACCGCCTTCGACACCCAGGGCCCTGATTATATTAAGGCTCGCTGTCCGAAGAACATGATAATCTTTATCGTTTAAAGTCTGGCTCGGAGCAACGACTATTGAATCACCCGTGTGAACGCCCATTGGATCGAAGTTTTCCATATTACAAACGGTGATACAGTTGTCCTCACTATCTCTCATAACTTCATATTCCACCTCTTTCCACCCAACTAGGGATTTTTCTACCAGTACTTGAGAAATAGGACTTGCAGCTAGACCGCTGATTATGAGGTTTCTATATTCGTCTATATCGTTAGCAATTCCTCCTCCAGTCCCACCTAGGGTGTATGCAGGCCTAATAACCGCAGGTAGTCCAATTGTTGTTAGGGCTTTCTCGCCCTGTTCTATTGATTCAACAATTTCGCTGTCGGGAGTAGGTTCTCCAATTCGATTTAGCAAAGAACGGAAAGCCTCTCGGTCTTCGGCAAGCCTGATCGTTTCTATAGGCGTTCCTAAAGGAGTCACATTATATTTTTCTAAGATTCCGGCATCGGATAGTTGAACTGCAAGGTTAAGACCCGTTTGCCCTCCTAAAGTGGGAAGGATCCCCTGAGGCTTTTCAGCAACAATTATTCGCTCAATTACTTCTATGGTTAGGGGTTCAATATAAACTTTGTCAGCAACTTCCCTGTCTGTCATAATAGTAGCTGGATTTGAGTTTACTAGTACGACTGATATCCCTTCTTCTCTAAGGGATTTACATGCTTGTGTTCCTGCATAATCAAACTCAGCGGCTTGTCCTATAATTATCGGACCGGAACCTATCACCAACACCTTTTTGATATCCATTACTTGTACGCTCTAATCATACTGATGAATTCGTCAAAAATGTACTCATTGTCTTTTGGCCCTGGAGACGCTTCAGAATGGTATTGAATTGCCATTACGGGCAATGATTTATGCCTTAAGCCTTCAACGGTGGAATCATTTAAGCTTTGGTGTGTTATAGCAACATCGCTGGGCAACGAATCACCGTCTACGGAATAGCCGTGATTTTGTGCCGTAATGTAAACGCGACCGGATCTCAGATCCTTAACAGGATGATTAGCGCCCCTGTGTCCAAACTTGAGCTTATATGTTTTTGCGCCAAAGCAACGGGCCAAAATTTGATTTCCTAAACATATGCCAAACACAGGGACATTTCCAACTAAAATTTTTGCGTTACTAACTGCATAATCGAGCATTTCAGGGTCACCTGGTCCCGGGGATAGGAGAATGCCGTCTGGCTTTAAGTCGATCAAGTCTTGTGCGGGAGTGTCAGCGGGAAAAAAAGTCACATCGCAGTTACGCTCAGCAAGTAAACGCAGTATATTGTATTTCACTCCATAATCCGAAACTAAAATGCGTAGTGGACTATCTTGTAATTCAGAATCCCATCTACCAGACGAGGGGGAGGTTACCTGTTTAACTAAATCAATTTGCCCATATCCAGCAGTAGATTCAATTAGCTTAACCCCTGATTCGATTGAAGATGCTATAGCACCCATCATCACGCCCTTGCTGCGCAAGCGCCTTGTAATTGCCCTGGTGTCTATGCCAGTAATGCCTGGCACATGCTGTGATTTTAAGAAATCATCAACGGTGACTGTTTCATGGCTGTGACTCGGGAAATCACAGTTTTGTTTTACTGCGAATCCCGCAACCTGGATTTTCGATGATTCTGAATCAACTTTATTGATGCCATAATTCCCAATTAATGGATATGTTGGAACTACGATTTGTCCTGCGAAAGAAGGATCAGTCAGCATTTCTTGATATCCGGTCATAGATGTTGAGAAAACCACCTCACCGACAGCTTGGGTGTTTGAACCAATAGAATAACCCCGGAAGCTAGACCCATCTTCAAGAACAAGAAAACAATCCTTCATATAGATACTAAATCCTCGTTTAACTCGGAGTACACAATCTGACCCTTATATATGGTTGCAATCACTTTTCCCTTCAACTTTTGCCCGTGTAGCGGCGAATTTTTCCCCTTGGAGACAAACTGATCAGCATTTACAAGCCAGTCAGTATTTAAATCGAACAACGTTAAATCTGCGCTAAATCCCTTGGATAGGCGCCCTATTCTAAGGCTAGAGCTTTCAAGGATTAAAGCTGGAGACGACGTTATAGATTCAATCATTCGATTTAAGGACAGTTTTTTATTATGAACAAGAGACAACGCTGATGCAAGAGCAGTTTCAAGGTTTGAAATGCCGAATGATGCTTCTTGCATAGGACATAGCTTTTCCGTGGCTGCATGTGGCGCATGGTCAGTAGCGATAATGTCAATGGTTCCGTCCGACAGGCCATCAATAAGAGCTTCAACATCCACGTTCGTACGTAAGGGCGGATTGACCTTGGCCATGGTATCGTAAGCATCTTCAGTAAGGGGTTCGAACATTCCGCCCGATCCGGGCCCATGTAAAACGGCCTCTTCAGTCAAAGTGAGATGATGCGGTGTTGCCTCAGCAGTTATTTTTACACCTGCCTTTTTCGCCTGCCTAATTGACTCCACACTTTCTTTGGTGCTTATATGTGCTAAATGCACCCATCCTCCTGTGAG
>Ga0310344_10000488_pt1 | contig 31174 bp, 29 predicted proteins | sample HC15DNA20200_MG_FD_203801 | JGI IMG/M metagenome (GOLD analysis project Ga0310344, IMG submission 203801) | Marine microbial communities from station ALOHA, North Pacific Subtropical Gyre - HC15-DNA-20-200_MG | ecosystem: Environmental > Aquatic > Marine > Oceanic | place: Pacific Ocean: North...
GCAATGATATCGGAAAGGTGTCTGCCTTTGGTTCGGTTGAAGTGTCCCGGTTTATGGAAATTGAGAGATATTCCCATGTAATGCATCTTGTGTCCCGTGTAGAAGGACAGCTGTTGGCCAATCAAGACCGCCTAGATGCCTTGGCCGCCTGTTTTCCGGCCGGGACCGTCTCTGGAGCTCCGAAGATTCGAGCAATGGAAATTATCTCTGAGCTGGAGCCAGACCGGCGAGGGATTTATGCGGGAGCCATCGGCTACCTTGACTTTGCCGGTAACCTGGACTGTTGCATTACTATTCGAACTATCACTATTAAGGATGGGAGAGCCTACGTGCAGGCTGGCGCTGGAATCGTGGCGGATTCTGACCCGACTAGAGAATTTCAAGAAACCCGAGATAAGGCTTCTGCGATGTTGCGGGCTCTGACGATGGTTTAAGGTCGAACAAATATTCCTAGAATGCTCATTTACGCTAAATCGGATAGTGCGGCGGTATGGTACTTGTCATCGATAATTACGATTCTTTCACCTATAACTTAGTCCAATACCTTGGTGAGTTGGGCGTGACGCCGATGGTTCGGCGAAATGATCAGATCACGGTTGAAGACTTGGTGGAGCTTGCCCCGAGCAGGATCGTGATCTCCCCAGGCCCAGGGAGGCCGGAACAAGCCGGAATAGCGGTGGCGGCCATAAGGCGTTTGGGCCCAGAGATTCCTATTCTCGGTGTCTGTTTAGGGCACCAAGCTATCGGGCAGGCCTTTGGAGCCGAGATTGAGTCGGCGCCTGTTTTGTTTCATGGCAAGCAATCGCTTGTCAAACATAACGGACGAGACATTTTTGCAGGTTTACGGGACCCGTTTGAAGCGGCCCGCTATCACTCTCTGGTAGTTAAGGCAGAGAGCAGTCCTTCTGAACTCGAGATTACAGCGCGGGTGGTTGATGAGGAGACCGTTATGGGACTTCGGCACCGAAGGTTTAGGGTTTACGGCGTTCAGTTCCATCCTGAATCAATTCTTACCGGAGTAGGTCACAAGCTTCTGCAGAATTTTTTGGAGTGTTGATGTTCCGGAAATTGATTGAGAAATTGCATCGCCGTCAGGACCTGACTGTGACTGAGGCTTCAGCTGCCATGGCCGAGATTATGGCTGGCCATGTGACCCCGGCCAAAATCTCAGGCTTTCTCGTGGCGTTGTCTATGAAAGGTGAACGACCCTCCGAAGTAGTGGGTCTTGCCGTGGCGATGCGGAACCATGCTCTAAAGCTCTCCAAACGATACGAGGATCTCTTCGATACCTGCGGAACTGGGGGAGATGGAGGCTCGACTTTCAATGTCTCATCTCTGGCAGCTCTGGTCCTTGCTGCTTGTGGGGTGCGCGTGGCAAAACACGGCAACCGAGCAGTTTCCAGTAATTGTGGCAGTGCTGATTTCTTCACCAGCCTTGGCGTGGCCGTTGATGCTGAACCACTAGTCGTCGAACGCTGTCTGGACGATTGCGGAATTGGGTTTTTGTTTGCCCCTAGGTTTCATCCGTCGATGCGCCATGCTGCCCAGGCAAGGCGAGACCTGGGGATACGTACGGTTTTTAACCTTTTAGGCCCGCTTACCAATCCCGCTATTGTTCGACGTCAGCTCGTGGGGGTGCCCCGTGCCGATCTGACCGATTTGATGTCTCGTGCATTGGTCGAGTTGGGTTCGGAACGGGCTTGGGTGGTGCACGGTGCCGACGGTCTGGACGAGGTTTCGACGACCGGCTATACAAAGATAACTGAATGTAATAGTGGCACGGTGCGAAGTTTTTATCTTCACCCCAACGATTTTGGATTGAGGGTGGCTAACCCTACTGAACTGAGGGCAAGTTCTCCTGAGGAGAGTCTTGCTATCGCACAGGCGGTCATGGAGGGAACAGCTGGAGCTCCCCGGGATATGGTGTTGGCTAATGCAGCAGCTGGACTCTTCATTACAGATAGAGTGAACAGCTTAGTAGAGGGCGTTTCTGTTGCGGCCGCGGCTATCGATAGCGGTTCAGTTCAAAGTGTAGCTGCGAAATTGGTGTCAGGCTCCAATTCCGAATAGAGTGAGTCGGTTTGAGAGATGTGATGGATGAGTTGCAACCAGATTTATTGACCTCGATTGTGGCAGCTACCAGAACCGCAGTGTATGAAAGGGAGCGTTTGTGGCCGCTAAAGAAGCTACTTTCAGACGTTAAGAAAGTTGAACGGAGCGAGTATAGATTTTGGGAGGCTGTAAATTCTTTAGGAAAAACGAATGTGATTGCGGAATGTAAAAGGCGCTCTCCCTCGAGGGGTATTCTGCATGCCGATTACCATCCAGGTGAAATAGCAAAGTCTTACCAGGCACATGGAGCAGTTGCTATTTCGGTTTTAACGGAACCGTCGTTCTTTGGCGGTTCTCTCCATCATTTGATGGAAGTTCGATCAGCCGTGACGATACCTATCCTCCGAAAGGATTTCATTGTGAATTCCTATCAGATTTTCGAAGCGGCTGCAGCAGGGGCCGATGCTGTACTTCTCATAGTGGCCGCTCTCAAAGATGACGAGATTTGCAGCCTGTCGAATCAGGCCACGGAATTGGGCATGAGTGTTTTGGTGGAGGTCCACGATGAATCTGAGCTCGAACGGGCTCTGGCTGCGGGTGCCAGTATCATAGGAGTAAATAATCGGAATCTTCGGACCTTGAAGGTTGATCTGACGGCTTCCAGGCGCTTAATTGAAGGAATGCCGCCTGAGGTGGTGGCAGTCGCGGAAAGTGGGTTGCGGACCAGTTCCGATTTGGTCGACCTGTCAAATCGAGGCTATCGAGCGTTTCTAATTGGCGAAAGACTGATGACAACAGATGATCCTGGACTCACCCTTGGCAAGTTGCTTGCGGGGACGCCTGCCGTGTGCCAGCCTCAACACGATGCAATATCTGAGGTCGAAGACTAGTGGTGCCTGTGAAGGTGTGTGGAATCACCAGATTGGACGATGCCCTGCTTGCTGCCAAGCTTGGTGCGGCCTGGATTGGGTTTATCTTCTGGTCAGGAAGCCCTCGGTTCGTCGAGCCGAAGAAGGCGAGAGCCATCCTGGCTCAAATGCCCCCCCATGTCTCTGGGGTAGGAGTGTTTGTGAATCAGCCTACTGCTGAAATCAATGTCATCGCTGATCAAGTTGGATTAGGAAGTGTGCAGCTTCACGGCACCGAATCAGAGGCAGAGTGTGAGGCTTGCAACCGCAGGGTAATTAAGGCGATAGCCTTCTCGGCTCAACACCCGATGGTGGACTGGCAAGGGCTATCCCCTCAAACGACTGTCTTGGTCGATGCATTCGATTCGGTCAAGAAAGGTGGAACCGGGCGTTTGGCTGATTGGCAACTGGCTGCGGCCGTTGCTGTCCAACGCCCACTTATCCTATCCGGTGGTCTTCGTGCTGAGAATGTGGTGGAGGCTGTGCGGCAGGTTTCACCCTATGGCTTGGATGTGTCATCTGGAATAGAGTCTGAGCCGGGCATCAAGAGCTCTCAACTGATGCGTTCGTTCTTTAGAGCGCTGGGGTCGATCGGATCCCCTTTAGCTGCCCCGGTGAAGATCTAGGAGCAGAGATGATAAAGACAGAGGTCAGAGAGCGGGTCAATCCAATATTTGGACAACGTGACCCTGATGATAGGGGCTATTTCGGTACCTACGGGGGGTGTTTCGTTCCGGAGACTTTGGTAGCACCTGTAGAAGATCTGGCCAAAGCTTACTTTGAGGCTCGCTCGGATCCGAAGTTCAAGAATCAGCTTGGAGAACTATTAGATCGGTATGTGGGTCGGCCCACCCCCATCTATGAAGCGAAACGTTTGTCTCAAGATTTGGGAGGAGCAAGGTTGTTCCTGAAGCGGGAAGACCTGGCACATACCGGAGCTCATAAGATCAACAACGCCTTAGGGCAAGCCCTGTTGGCAGCTCGTATGGGGAAGGGCCGTATCGTGGCGGAAACAGGCGCAGGCCAACATGGCGTGGCTACCGCAACAGCTTGTGCCCTACTTGGGTTGAAATGTGAAGTCTATATGGGCGCCGAGGACATGAAACGGCAAGCCCTTAACGTTGTCAGGATGAGATTGCTTGGCGCAACTGTCAGTCCGGTCCACAGTGGAAGTCAAACCCTCAAGGATGCCATCAACGAAGCCATGAGAGATTGGGTAGCCAATGTCCAGGACAGTTATTATTTACTAGGGTCGGTTCTAGGTCCCCATCCATATCCCTTGATGGTCAGGGAATTTCAATCTGTTATAGGGGCGGAAGCTAGGCAGCAGATATTGGAGGTCTCTGGAGGTTTGCCAGATGTTGTAGTTGCTTGTGTGGGAGGAGGAAGCAACGCTTTGGGTATCTTTGATGGGTTTGTAAAGGATTCCAGTGTCCGACTGATTGGTGTCGAGGCGGGAGGGGAGGCAATCTCAACTGGTCGGCATGCGGCTCGCTTTGCCGGAGGTTCGGTTGGCGTGCTACAGGGCACCCGTAGTGTGATTCTCCAGGACACAGATGGCAACGTCGAATTGACCCATTCGGTGTCTGCGGGCCTGGATTATGCGGCCGTAGGACCGGAACACGCGTGGTTGCGTGAACTTGGTCGAGCCGAATACGTCTGGGTGACGGATGCTGAAGCTCTTGAGGCATTTGGGCGTCTGGCAAGGCTAGAGGGAATTATTCCGGCCCTGGAATCGGCCCATGCACTTGCGAAAGCTGAGGCTATGGCCTCCAAGATGGAGAAGGATGAAGTTGTGCTGGTCAATCTTTCTGGTCGAGGAGACAAAGACGTCGAAATAGTTGCCGAGGAGGGTTTCGATGATCTTGGTACCGGCTGTAAGCAAGGGGCTTCACAGGAGGAGAGCAGGGCTTGAGTTCTAGAATCAGTAGGGCCTTCTCTGATCTCCGGAAAAAGGGAGAGTTGGGCTTGGTCACTTATGTGACAGCGGGGGATCCCAACCTGTCGAGATCTGCAGACATACTGAAAACACTGGACCAGGCGGGTGCCGACGTTTTAGAGGTCGGGGTGCCGTTCTCAGACCCCTTGGCGGATGGTCCGGTAATTCAGCGGGCATCGGAGCGCGCATTGGCCAGCGGTACCACCCTTACGCAGACCCTTGAGCTCATTAAACGAGTTCGGACAGTGGTACAAGCCCCTATCGTGGTGTTTAGTTATGCAAATCCGATCTTGCGGATAGGTCTTGAATCGTTCGCAGCCAAGGCCAGTGAAGCCGGAGTGGATGGCGTGCTGGTCTTGGACTTGCCTATTGAGGAAGCAGGTACATTTCGTCACACGCTAGTGGAGGCAGGGATAGACCCTATATTTCTATTAAGCCCTACCACAACAGACCTTAGGATCAGACAAGCGGCTGAATTGGGAAGAGGCTTCCTCTACGGCATCTCTCGATTGGGAGTGACAGGTGCCCGGTCTGAGATGGCAACAGGAGTGCTGGGTATGGTGAGGCGTATCCGTTCGGTGACGTCTTTGCCGATAGCCGTAGGTTTCGGGCTTTCGCATCCAAAACACCTCCAGGAGATTGGGGAGTGCGCAGACGCTGCGGTGGTTGGTAGTGCCTTGGTTGAGCTGATCGCCCAGCACGCGGATTCCGAGGACTTAACTACTGCAATAGAGGATTTCATTGCCTGGCTAAAGGGTGGCAAGGGTGAGGGAATGGATGGGTCATGATGTCAGAGACAACGCAAGTGTCCCGAATGGAAGTGGATCGCCGAATTGCTGAGATCAGGGACCGGATGGATGATCTGGACGAAGCGCTAGTGAACCTTCTCAATGAGCGTGCTACTTGTGCCCGGGATATAGGGTGCCTGAAAGGCAAGGTTGGTTTGGCGGTTTACCAACCTGGACGAGAGGTTGAAGTTTTAAAGAATGTTCAGTCCAGGAATAAGGGTCCTCTTGAAGATGGAGCGGTTGTTCGTTTATTTAAAGAAATTATTAACGAGGCCAAGCGCTTGGAAGAGTCTCACTCATGAGGCTAGCTCGGATAAAAAGGTGAAAAGGATTCAACAAACAACTTCCAGAATTACACCCATGAATCAACGACAGTCGAACCTGAGACTCAGTTGGTGGAAGGGGCTATGGTCAAGATGACCGGGACACCTCGGTCCTTACCGGTGATCCAAGCCGAAGAGGATTCAGTTTCGCCGCCTTTGTTTGAAAAGATAGCGATCATTGGCTTAGGCCTGATCGGAGGTTCAATTGCTCTAGCCGCTCGACAAAGTTGGCCTGCTGGTTTGGTGATTGGGGTGGACCGGAAGGAGGTGCTAGAAAAAGCGATGGTGCTTCATGCAATTGATGTTGCGGCCGACGATCCGTTTGTCATGTCAGAGGCTGACCTCGTGATTTTGGCTGCGCCAGTCGAACAAAACATTGAATTGCTTGCCCAGCTTGATCGGTATGTTGAAGGGACAGCCTTAGTAACAGACGTTGGGAGTACAAAACGAACAACACTAGGTGCGGCGGCAGTGTTGCCTGAACGGTTGACCTTTATTGGGGGACATCCTCTGGGAGGTGCCCCTCGCGGTGGTATCGATTATGCTCGGCCTGACCTGTTCAAGGGACGGCCCTGGATCTTTACGCCGACACATGACAGTCCAGCTGGCCCGGTGGAACGGCTTTCTGCATTTGTTGAAATTCTTGGGGCTCAACCCCATGTGATGGATCCGGACGAGCACGACCGTCTACTGGCCTTTGTTAGCCATCTTCCTCAACTGGTGGCTAGCGCCTTGATGCATGTTGTTGGCTCAGTGGCTCAAGAAAAAGGGCTTGGCCTAACAGGCAGAGGCCTGTTTGACGCCACCCGTCTTGCTTCAAGTCCGGCCGATATTTGGCTTGATATCTGCAGTTCAAACTCTGACGAAATAGCGGGGGCATTGGATCAGCTGATTGGTGAATTGAGGAAGATGCAAGGCAGCCTTAATGCATCTAAAGAAATAGATCGGGTGTTTAGTTCAGCGGCCAAATGGCGCTCTTGCCTAGCGGCTTTGCGGCGACCTATGGGTGTTGACTAAATCAATCCGAGCCGAGTGGGTTTTAGTGCTAGGAAGATTAGTCTGGGAGGAGCCCCCCCTGAATCCTTACATTGGTTCTTGCCGTCTCAATAGTGTCGTTCCCGCGCTTGAGATGTAGGCGAATCTGGTAACGCCCTCCGGTTTGGTAGGAATGACGGCGTGAAAATCTTCTCCTAATTTCACTAATTCCAGGTTCGTAAGGTTCACAGTCGAAAGAACTCTGGGAAATCGTTCCGTCACCCCAATCCCATTCGGCGTTAAGACAATAAAAATCCTCGTGGTCATCCTTACCACCACGGAGCCGGCCAACAAAAAGAATATCTGCTGGAGCCAATGAAGCGTTTGGGCTGGCGCGAAGGGTTAGCTCTGGTCTGTCGTCTTGGGCGACTAAAATTGTTGCCGATGCAATCGACAAAGATAGGCTAAGGATCAGGAGGACGCCTCGGTGTATAGAAGAATCCAAGCTCATCATAAGGAAATCATAGCCCGATCGGTCTTGTTCTACCAATGGAAGATTCAGGCTCGTAGTATTGAGTCCTGTTTTGGCGAAGACGCGAGATCTGATTGATAGCGCCTTCCTTGGCAGACCAAATAGAAAAGGTCAAAGGCTACGAGTTTATAATCTAGTTATGAGAGCTGAACTTGGCGAACCAGAGGTTGTTTGTCGTGCCGCGATGCTTAGGGAACTCGATGTGGATCTGATCTGCTTGGCCCACTATGCGGATCAAGGTTTGGACGGACTAGGGGAACTGGACCGAGCGGTTGGTGGAGCATTTGGCAGAGCGTTAATATCTGGGACTCTAAGAGGCAAACCAGGCGAACTGTTTTTCTCTGATATTTCAGATCCAGAGTGGTCCTGCCGTCGTGTGCTCCTCGTAGGGGCTGGTCGTGGCCTTGGAGACCTTTCTGTAGTGAGAGGAGTTGCCACCGCAGCTGGTGTAGCCGCAAGGGGCACTGGTGGAGTTGAAAAACTTGCATGGATTGTTCCCGATTCGGAAAGGTCTGACTCCGCAATTCAAGCAGCAGCTGAAGGGCTACTTCTCGGAGCCTTCAGAGACGTGAGATTTAAGAGCGAGGGGGAGGAGGCCTCAAGCTTGACCCACGTCGAGCTCATTGTGGGCAGAAGTGCAGCTGGCGAGATGCAAGTGGCAGCTAGACGGGGTGCGGTTCTCGCTAACTGCGTAAATATGGCCAGATTACTGGGTAATGAACCGGCCAATCTCCTTACCCCTCCGGTGTTCGCTGAACGAGCTCTGCAATTAGTGAGTGGGGAGCGTACTACCGTAGAGATTCTTGAGGATGAAGCCATCGCTTCCCACCAGATGGGACTGCTGCAGGGGGTTGCACAAGGAAGCAATGAGCCAGCTCGAGTAATAGTGATGCGCTATGAACCAGAGGGGGTGTCGGACGGACCTGTCCTAGGGTTGGTTGGCAAAGGGGTGACATTTGATTCCGGAGGCCTTTCGTTAAAGACAGCAGACGGTATGATGCGCATGAAGCGTGACATGGCAGGCGGAGCTGCTGTAATAGGGGCTATGCGAGCAATTGGCTCCTTGGGAGCACCGACACGGGTTCTGGGTATAGTACCAGCTGTTGAGAATATGCCTGGGGGGAGGGCCATTAGGCCGGGCGATGTGCTGACAGCGGCCAATGGCAAGCGTGTCGAGGTTTTGAACACCGATGCCGAGGGACGGTTGATACTTGGTGACTCCCTTGTTCTCGCACAAAAGCTGGGCGCAACTCACTTGGTCGATATAGCGACCCTGACCGGTGCCTGTGTGGTGGCCCTGGGTCATCAGTCCTCAGGTCTGATGGGAAACCCAGCGGGATGGATTGAAACTGTCAGGTTCGCCGCGGAGGGAGCAGGGGAGCGCTTGTGGCCACTCCCAATGTTCGAGGAGTACGCTGAACAGCTAAAGAGCGATATAGCCGACCTGGCCAACGTGGGGGGGCGCCCGGCAGGAGCGATTACTGCCGGAATGTTTTTGAGGGCCTTTACTGGAGGTCTCCCTTGGGCCCATATCGACATAGCAGGAACTGCCTGGAATGAAAAGTCTGCGACCCATCTCCTCAGAGGTGCAACAGGAGTAGGGGTTCGTAGCCTGGCCGAGCTGGCATTTCAGTTTTCCAAGAAAGACAAACAGCCTTAGAATCTGCAGATCGGGCGACACCAGACTGTCAACTGATGGCACTTGGTCGTTGACAGGTCAAGCTAACGCTAACGTAGCTGATCGTCGATCTGTTCGAAATGATCAGCAGCCACAAGTACCTCACGTGCTTTACTCCCGCTTCCTGGAGCGACAAGCCCGTCGGCCTCCATCATGTCGACTAATCGAGCGGCACGGCTAAAACCGATCCTTAATCTCCGTTGAAGATAGGAGATGGAGGCCTGGCCTGCAGTTACCACTAAGCGGGCAGCTTGGTCATACAGGTCGTCCTTCTCGAAGGTTATTCCATCAGGCTCTTTATCCTCTGCCGTTACCGATTGGTCGTAAGTTGGTTTACCTTGTCCCCTCAAAAATCCACAAACTCGAGCAGTCTCCTGTTCGGAGATGTAAGGACCGTGGACCCTCACAACCCTTGAAGAATCAGGGGGCAAGTAGAGCATGTCCCCACGGCCCAATAATTGCTCGGCGCCATTGCCGTCAAGGATTGTTCGAGAATCTATCTTTGAGGAGACACGAAAAGCAATCCGTGCTGGTAGATTGGCCTTAATTAACCCGGTTATTACATCTACCGATGGGCGTTGCGTGGCAAGAATGAGATGAATGCCGACAGCTCGAGCCATTTGAGCTAGGCGGGCGATAGACAACTCCACCTCATTGCCAGCAATCATCATTAAGTCAGCTAGCTCATCGATGGCTAGTACGATGGCAGGCAGTGGTTTCAGGGGCTTCGCCTCTTGCAGGGAATCAGTTGAAGGGCCCTTTGCCAGGGTGCCTCCCTTCCCATTAACTTTCTGTCGTATGTTTCGATTGTACTGGGCAAGATTCCGGACACCTTCTGCCGCGAGCAACTTGTATCGCTCCTCCATTTCCTGCACGGCCCAGCGTAGTGCATTAGCTGCCAGCTTCGGTTCCACGACAACTGGTGTCAAGAGGTGAGGAATGTCTTCGTACATTCCTAGCTCGAGTCTCTTGGGATCGATGAGTATAAAGCGAGCGTCCTCAGGGGTTGCTCGGTAGAGGATACTTGTCAACATTGCATTCAACCCTACGCTTTTTCCGGTTCCGGTCGAACCGGCTATGAGCAGATGAGGCATTGTTGAGAGGTCACCGGCAATGGGTTCTCCATGAATCTTGCGGCCTAGTGCAAGTCCCAATTTTGAACCACAGTCACGGTAAGGTTGTGATTCCAGCATTTGACGTAAAGAAATCTGTTCCCGAATGCGATTCGGAATCTGGATGCCAACGGTAGACTTTCCAGGGAGCCTTTCTATCAGAATCGACTCGGCTTGCATTGCGAGGCATAAATCGTCTGCCAAGCCTGTTATCCTGTTGTACCTCACACCTTCTTCTGGTTTGAATTCAAATGTGGTAACCACAGGGCCTGGATGGATTTGAATAACAGCCCCCTGAACCGAAAACTCGCTGCATTTATTTTCAAGGAGACGAGCATTTTCGAGAAGTTCTCTTTCGTCAAACTTCTGTTGGGTCCGTGGAGGGTCAAGAAGTGAAAGCGGTGGAAGTGAAAAGCCACCCTTTCGTCGTTCGGCCGGGCTCTGGATTGATGGTTCTGGTAGCGGTAAACGCCGAGATTCGCCTTCCTGCCCTTTGATAGTTGGGACTTCCTTGGGGGTGGCTGTTCGTCTCTTGCTGCCTCGTTGAAGAGCTGGTTTCTCGGCCCCTCTGGCAAGGATGTCAGCTCGCGCCGAAGAAGCACCAGTTTTTTTGAGGTGCTTCTCGACGACACCCCGTCGCTGCCGCTGTTTGCGTTGGTCAGCCCACCACACCTTGAGTGCACTTTTTAGATCCACCCCTACCTGTTCAATCCTGGCCCCTGCCGCAATGAAGAGTTGGCTGAGAGAGACTTGGGTGGTAAGCAAGACTGCAAGGAAGAGAATAGTGAGGATAACGATGATGGAACCAGTATGGTTAAGGTACTCGGCAGAGAATGCAGCCAACCAGTGTCCCAAATAGCCGCCGGGCTGAAAAGGGCGTGTCTCGGTCTCAAAACCCATGAAAGCAAGAGCCAGGAAAGAGGATGAGCAAGAGACAGTTAGGAACATGCCAATAAGCTTCGTGTAAACTGCTTTTATTGGCCTGCACCAGAAATAATGCCAGCCCACAATGACTAGAACTATTGGAAGTAGATACGCGCTGAATCCGACAAGCTGATAGCAGAGCTCGGCCAGAAACGCACCCACCCGGCCGGCAAAGTTTGCCGGCGTGGTGCTGCTCGCGGTGCTAAAAAACCACACAGGGTCGGTTGATTCATAGGTGGCTAATGCGATCAACGAAAAGATCGCTGCAGCAAATAGTGAGACTCCAAGAAATTCACTGACCCAACGGGACAACGCAGATCCAGACACGCGTTAGACCTCCATAATGACCGGTAGAACGACAGGCCGTAGGCCAACCTGCTTTCGGAAGAGCCGCTGTAATTCTGTGCGGACACGTTCCGTTAGCAGTTCACTATCTATGAGCTCTGCTGGCTCGGCTTCTTCAACTATAGCAACCAAGCGTTCGGGAATAGCTCTAACTAGACTGCCGGTGTCGCCGTCGGGCGAGATGCCTCTTGTTAGGACATTCGGAGAGGCTTCGACTCGACCAGCTCGACGGTTGATTGCTATATACGCGACCACAACCCCTGTGGCTGCCAACCGTCGACGTTCGCGAACGACTTGCTCGGGTATCGAGCAGTTACGGCCTCCATCAAGCAAGGTTCTTCCAGAATTGATTTTTCCTGCAATGTGCCCAGTGCCAGGAGCGAGGTGGATGACGTCTCCGTTCTGCGCCAATATCACGTCTGTCTTGCCATCAGAAACCTTGTTTGACAATTTCGCATGCTCGGCTAAGCAGCGATATTCCCCGTGAATTGGGATGAAATAACGAGGTTTAATAAGGGCAAGCATGAGTTTGAGGTCTTCAGCGCTGCCATGGCCTGACACGTGGACTGGTTTAGGCCCCTCATCGATGACCTCAGCTCCGAGCAGGGAGAGCTGATTCATGACTCGCCCAATGGCTCTTTTGTTTCCCGGGATGGCGCGAGCTGAAAATACCACGGAATCGGCGGGTTCCAGGTTTAGGTGAGGATGACTTGTTTCAGCGACCCGAGATAGAGCTGATCTTGGCTCCCCTTGAGAACCGGTGGTAACGCACACGATGCGTTTGGATTCGAAATTCTTAATTTCGCTGTGTTTAATTTCGAGACCGGCAGGAAGGTGTAAATAACCTAACCGCTCTGCGATTTGTGTATTAAGAATGACTCTTCGGCCTAGAAATGCCAGCTTCCGACCAAAAGTGACGGCAAGATTTGCGATCACTTGGATCCGGTGCAGGCTGGAAGAAAACGCTGCAATAATGACTTTGCCAGTGGTGCGAGCAAAGATGTCTTCGAAGCCTTCCACAACATCGAGTTCCGAGCCAGTCTGACCAGGTTGGTTGGCATTGGTGCTGTCGCCAAACAAGGCCAGAACACCGTTTTTGCCCAGTTCGGCCAGACGGTCCATATCGACGCGTTGGCCGTCTATAGGCGTGTGGTCAAATTTGAAATCTCCTGTATTCACGATGGTGCCGGCGGGCGTGTGAAAGGCGATTGCTACGCATCCAGGCATGCTGTGGGTTACTTGAATAAACTCGATACCCATTTCGTCAACTTCGACAGTGCTACCTGGTTCTACCGCTACACATCGTTCCGAGGCATCCAATCCATGTTCGAGGAGTTTCGCTTCAACCAATGCAAGTGTGAGAGGAGTGCCGTATAGAGGCCCATCCAGTAATGGCCAAATATAGGGGAGGGCTCCGATATGGTCTTCGTGGGCATGTGTCAGGGTAATCGCAGTGATGGAGCCGACATTTTGTTTGAGGTATTCAAGATCTGGAATGACGAGATCGACCCCAGGTAGTTCTGGATCTGGAAACATTGATCCTGCGTCTATGAGGATTGCAGTGTCCTTCCACACCACTAACAACATGTTCATTCCGAATTCACCAAGACCACCCAAGGCAATGACTTGCAGTGCTCCTTCTTTCTTGGTGGACACCCGGGGCGATAGGGTCATCGATTCTTGGGACAATTGCGGTGTGCCAAATTCGCAGGGTTTTTCCTGCGGCAGGTAAATACCGATTAGGTGGAGTTGGCTGCTCTGCCTTCGCACTTTGCTAAGGGCAGGCATAAGCCGTGCCGGGTCAAACGGCTTCACCGTTCCAGCGGTGCCAGGCGCCTGGGAGCGCCTGAGAAGGGTTCTGACGAGAGGCCGCTCCAGTGCCTAACGCACTTTGCAACCCTCGCGTGCTTAATACAACGGTTACTTTAGCACAGATCGTAGGGGCTCTCTGGGGAAACAGAACGATCCGGCGTATCCGGTTGGCTGCAGGTTTGAAGTTAAATTTCTCGCTCGCTCTTATTTGAGTTGTACAGAGCAGTTGCAAGTTGGACGAAGTCGGTTAACTCGAGAGTCCCTGGTCGAGTTTCCGGATCAATAGCAGCTTGGTCAAGTAGTTGAAGAGGAGGAATTGGGGATATTGTTCGTGAAAAAGACCCTAGGCTGTTGAGCATGGTCTTTCGCCGGTGGGTAAACAACTTTCTGACCAATGATAAGAATAAATACCAATCAGGGATAGAAATCGGTGAAGGGCGAAAGGTTAGGGCAATGAGAGCCGATCGAACTTTCGGCGGTGGCCGGAATGCCCCAGGAGGAAGGGTAAAGGCTATCTTTGCATCGGCTACTAGCTGAGTCATGATTGCGAGCGGACCGTAAGCGGGAGATCCTGATTTAGCAATGACCCTGTCAGCTACCTCTCGCTGGAGCATTAATGTCGCATCGCTAAAACAGAGATGCTTCTGCTGCACATCAAAGAGTTGGCGAAGGATTGGGGTTGAGAGGTTGTATGGTAGGTTGCCCACGACCCTGAATGAAGATGATTGCTCTTCGAAGAGTGGTTGTACGAGCTTGAAAATGTCTTGGTGGAGGATATTGCCTGTTACTACCTTAACCCCTGAGGTGGCCGATTGTTGAAGTTGAATGGCAAGTTGGCGGTCAATCTCAATGGCGATAATTTGGGCACCGGTAGCTGAGATGGGCAGTGTCAATTGACCTTTTCCAGAGCCGATCTCTAAGAAGAGGTCCCTTTCCTGGGGTTGAATGTACCTGATTAACTTGGTTATCCAGTTCACCTCAAGAAAGTGCTGCCCGAAACGCTTTCGTGCCTTGGTTCTTGGTTCCTGGGTCGCCAGGCGACCTTTTTCTGGCTTGAGGACCATTGTGAGCCTTCATCGCTCTGAGTGCTGCCCTGGCTGTGACCCTGGCTTTGTTGGGCGTGTGGTACGCAGGGTGGTTAGGAGGCCCCCTCGACATCTATGTCTTAGTGCCAGACTCTGTATAAAACCTAAACCTCGATGCAATATCAATGTGGCCATAGTTGGTAATGGCCAAGAGTTTCTTTCGGAGATCTGGAGCGAGGTTTATAGGACTCAGTGAACCGCCGGCTTGTTCCAGCCTTGATTGCCTCCGGATTCTGAACACGCCCTCAGATGCTCTTGTAGTGCGGTAATTAGTGTTGGCACAAAAGCCATTGGGACGACTACTCGTGACCGGACTGGAGCTTTAAGAACTTTGTCTGTTGCAGCCTCACGCACCGCTTTTTCCGTGGGAGGGAGGACTTCGCAAAAGGATAGGGTGAAGTCAAACGGGGTGTGGCCGATAGCACAGAAGTTGGCGTATGTTCGTGGAACATCGGAAGCTTCGTCCGGAACGATGGTGAAGTTGATCGGTTTACGCTCGTCCATGGTCTAGGTGACCTCTAGAATAGTTAATGAAAAATCTGAATCGATAAATAGTACGTAATTTTCAATACTGTCTAATCACTCCGACTACAACTCCCTGAACCTGAACGGTGTCTGCATTAACAATAATTGGTTGTATTGCGTCATTGGCAGGTTGTAGGCGCACATGATTCTTCTCTCTGAAAAGTTTTTTAAGTGTAACCTCTGTGCCATCCAATAGCGCGATGACCATTTCCCCATCCTTGACGGTCTTTCGGTCCTCAACTACCACAATGTCACCATCTCGAATTTGTTCATCAATCATCGAACACCCTCGCACCCTGAGCGCATATGTGTCTCGCTGACCGACTAAAAAGTCAGGCACACTGACTGTTTCATCAGTGATGACTGCTTCTATCGGAGAGCCTGCAGCTACGTATCCCAACAAAGGTATTTCGTGTCCACTCCCTCCGATTGGACTTGTTACTACCTCAAGAGAACGGCTCCGGTTCCAAGCTCTTCTTATAAAGCCTTTGTCTTGCAGATTGGTGAGATGCTTATGGACAGTGGCAAGGGATGACAGTCCGAATCTCCGTCCAATCTCGTTTAGGCTTGGAGCGTAGCCATGTCCCTCTATGAATTCGTTTAGGAAATCCAGAACTTCTCGCTGTCTTTTGGTTAGTGGCTGCACTCTACCTCCTACAGGCAGTGGCGAACACGTAATTGCTAAGTGCTAGGCAAGACAGCCGGCATCTTACACAAAGAAAAAGCGAACATCAAATCGAGGCTGCGCTACGATCCTCGGGTGAGAATGCCCATTAGTCCTGGTTCCCCACCTCTCGCCGAGGTTGACGTGGTCGGTGTTGGCGCAAATACGATAGATCTTGTAGCGACCGTGGATGGCTATCCTTCTCCTGATAGCAAGCAGCCTTTGATAAGTCTTTCAGAACACCCTGGAGGTGAGGTGGCTACAGCGCTGGTAGCCTGCTCCCGTTTGGGCTGGAAAGCCCGTTACCTGGGGTGTTACGGAAATGATGACCGAGGAAATTATGCCCTGGCGAGTTTAGCGTCAGAAGAAGTCGATGTTTCATCGTGTAGTCAGCGTGCCGCGCCAGAGCGTCTTTCATTGATCATTGTTGATGGAAGTGGCCGGCGTACGGTTCTATCCAAAGCAGCATCTGAGCTTGACATGCACCCAGGTGAACTCGATGAACAACTCGTCGGCAGCGGCAGAGTCTTGCTGGTTGATTGTCATCAAATCTTGGCAGCCACCCGTGCTGCCCGTCTGGCAAGAAGGGCGAGGGTCCCTACAGTTATCGACGTTGACGAATTGCGTCCAGGTCTTGATGATTTGTTGGCAGAAATAGATGTCATTATTACCTCCGAGACTTTTCCGGAATGTTTTTCTGGAGTCACGGGCATTGGAGCTGCACTGGCTGAACTGGAAAGGGAATTTCGACCGGCTGTTACCTGTGTAACTTTAGGTTCAGAGGGATGTCTGGCTATTGTCGGGAATCAAGAGATCTTCATGCCTGGTTTCGATGTTTCAGCGGTAGATACTACGGGGGCGGGTGATGCTTTCAGAGGAGGTTTTATTTCTGCCTGGCTCGGCAATGTATCAAGCAACAGCGTTGAAGAGCTCTTGATATATGCCAACGCAGTTGCGGCAATGCAGACCCGAAGCCTTGGTGCCTGGGCTGGCCTGCCGACGAGTGCTGAGGTGAACCGATTCCTAAAGGAACGGACCCCTAAACGACCGGCATAAATGATGATCATAACCATAAAGTCTCTTCTGCAAATCAAGGTGAGCTTAGGAAGCCATTCCAGTGCTGGATGAGAGACCGAAGCCAGTATACTGTCGGCATGCGTCAGGGAGAAACACGTAGAATCGGAAACGTCTGGCACCTCATAAGTTGCATGTTAGCCTTGGCGGCGATCTCTGAAGCTAAAACCACCCACCTGACAGAAGAAATGGGCGCGAGATTGAAAGAGCGCCTTGATGGCATAGCACGCTATTCATTGTCTGGGTCGACAGAGCTTCGACTTACTGAACTAAAAGAAGAGGAGATTAACGCCTTTTTGCGTTTTCAGGGAGCCAGGCATTTACCCCTGGGGATCGCCGACCCTGTTGTGCGGCTCAAGAGTCGGGAGTCAATACAAGTTGATGCGGTTATTGACTTGGACGGCCTCAAAGACTCCCGTCAGTACCATTTTCTCGACCCGTTGCAGTTTCTTCGTGGCCAACTTGCGGTCTCTATTGGTGGGCGGCTTCGCTCCGGGAATGGTCAGGCTAAGCTGGATCCTGAGATCTTCCAGATTGCTGGCATACAAGTGCCTATCCGAATTTTGAATGAGATCGTCCACTATTTCGCAGGAACCCTCCAGCAGCCCCTGACACCATGGCTGGAGACTTCGATTCAGTTGCCCTATAACATCCTTGAAATTCGACTTTCTCAGGGACTGGCAGTGGTCGTGCAGTGACCCCTTGACCTATGTGACTCGGTGCCTAGAGATTTTGCAGCGCCCTCAACCAAGAACCCGCTTCAGTCTGATCTTCGCTTTTTAAAGGGCGTCGGACCAAGACGAGCTGCTGAATGTTTAAGGGTGGATCTTCGGACATGTGAAGATTTGTTGTTTAGGTTTCCCATCCGTTTCGAAGACCGAAGCCTCTTACGCCGTTCTGTGGAGGTTAAAGCAGGTGAGGTAGCCGCATTATCCGGTGAGGTTGTGTCAGTAGGATTGCGGCAAACCCGGCGGAAGGGCTTCAGTCTGGTCGAAATGTTGGCACGCGACGATTCGGGGACCTTTCAGGTCGTTTGGATCAATCAGCCTTTTCTTAAGGAGGTCTTTACTAGGGGCCAAAGGGTTTCCTTCTATGGCAAGACAGTGTGGCGAAAGCCTGGGGGATTGCGGCTCGAGAACCCCCACTATGAAGTTGTCGGAGAGCAAAATGACTCTGAAGACAAAGGGTTACATACCGCTCGAATCGTTCCGATCTATGAACGAATCGGCACACTGACAACTAAACAAATTCGGCAGTTAGTCTATGCGACTTTACAGCTGTTGCCGGATTCTGTTGAGGAAGTATTGCCTTTTGCCTTGCGACAAGCCTATGGTCTGCCTGGTCGACGCCAGGCTCTCTGGGAGGCTCATTTTCCCACAGCAGGGACGTCGATGACTCTCCTGAATAGCTTTCGGACCCCTGCTCAAAAACGGCTGATATTGGAAGAATTATTTCTTTTTCAATTGGGGTTGGGTCTCCGACGAAGAGCTCAGAGCGGAAAGACCAAAATCCATAGGATTGCGGTAGATGATCGCATTCGTCGTTCAGCCAGGAAAGTGTTGCCTTTCAGTCTCACTACAGGTCAGAGACAAGCTCTAAAAACCATTGTTGATGATCTTTGTCGACCAGAACCGATGAATCGGTTGCTGCAAGGAGATGTCGGCTGTGGCAAAACCATCGTGGCCTTGTTAGCAGCTTTGGTGACGATGGAAAATACCCTTCAGGTTGCACTCATGGCACCTACGGAGCTTTTGGCTGAACAGCATTACCTCTCTCTCAGAGACCTGCTTGATAGTTCTAGGTTTCGGGTTGTCTTAATTACTGGCGGATCGATGACGGTGTCGAAACGTTCGACTATGTCGGCGATCAAAAATGGGCAGGTAAATTTGATCGTCGGGACTCATGCCCTTGTCCAGCAAGGCATTCAATTTAGAGCCTTGGGCTTAGTGATTATTGACGAACAGCACCGATTTGGAGTTCTGCAAAGGGCGACGCTACGACAAAAGGGAAGCTGTCCAGATGTTCTTGTGATGACTGCCACCCCCATTCCTAGAACGCTGGCCCTGGCGAGTTATGGGGATCTCGACGTATCGGTGATTCGAGATATGCCTCCTGGTCGGAGCCCCGTAATGACAAGAGTTACGCGAGAGTCTGAGCGTGACAGTGTGTATGACTTTGTTGCAAAAGAGTTGGGTGAAGGAAAGCAGGCCTTTGTTGTTTATCCCTTGGTGGAAGAATCAGAGAAACTCGACTTGAAAGCTGCCACGGCTATGGTCGAAACTCTCAGGCGACGCTTTGATGGGTACAAGGTAGGCTTGCTGCACGGACGGATGAAGACAGATGACAGGGCAGAGACTATGCGTTTGTTTTCGAGCAATGATTTGCATGTCCTTGTTTCTACGACTGTGATTGAAGTGGGAGTGGATATTCCTAACGCAAGCGTAATGGTCGTTGAGCATGCGGAACGGTTTGGGCTAGCGCAACTACACCAGTTGCGGGGTCGCGTTGGGCGGGGTCGGTTTCAGGGCTATTGTTGTTTGTTATACAAGGAGCCAATAAGTGAGATTGGCAATGCGCGTCTTAAAGCCCTTGCCTCCACGACTGATGGCTTCGAGATAGCCGAGGAGGACCTAAAGCTCCGTGGCCCTGGCGAGATGTTAGGGACACGGCAGTCTGGAGTTCCAACGTTTAGAGTCGCTGACCTGGTTCGGGATCAAGGGTTTATGGAGACGGCTCACAATGAAGCGGTGACTATTCTTGGTAGAAGCGGTGCAGTCGATAAAGTCCTGCGGGGCCTTGATGAAAATTGGAAGAAACGTTTTGGTTTAGCTGTGGTCGGCTGATTCAGGTGGTGGACGTAGTGACTAGATGCATTGTCTAAGCTGACAGAAGTTTCGGAATGAGAATAATCGCAGGCAGCTGTAAGGGACGCCGTCTCTTCTCTCCAAGGTGGGTTGGCTTAAGGCCGACATCGGACCGTCTTCGTGAGACTTTATTTGACATCCTGGGAGACCAGGTTGTCGGGAGGCGGGTGCTAGATGCGTGTGCTGGCACGGGAGCCTTAGGAATTGAGGCTTTAAGTCGTGGTGCGATTCATGCAATCTTTGTGGATCGGGACCCACGTGCCGTCGACCTTATTCGCCAGAATATAGTCAAATGCAAACTCTCGGACCGTTGTTCAATTATACGGGGCACCTTGCCTCGAGTTTTAGGACGGTTGCGTATTAGCGGGTTTGATCTGATCCTGCTTGACCCTCCATACGCCGCTGATGACACTGATGCGATACTTAGTGCGGTAGCCGATCATCTGGAAGACGAGGGCCTTCTGGTGCTTGAACGGTCTAGAAAGCAGGAACAGATTTCCACCCAGAAGCTTGTCGCCGTGCGATCGGTTTGCGTAGGCAGTAGTGTTCTGGAGTTTTTCACTCCTCAACCGCGAGCATGACTATTTCAGGTTGCCAAGCCGAGAAGAGATTGATTCGGAAAATGTTGAACCAAGGCTAGCAGAACTTAAGGGATAGTAGATCTGACCTGGTAGGAGGGGGGGATAAGGTAGCATGACAAGGAAAAGAGTCGGCCGTATAGCGATCTATCCTGGCACGTTCGACCCGCTGACCAATGGCCACGTGGATATCATTCAACGAGGTTCGACCCTCTTTGATTGGATCGTAGTAGCTATTTTGATTAATCCCGAGAAAAATCCCTTATTCAGTATTGCTGAACGAACTGAAATAGCTAACTGTGTATTTGACGGAATGCCCAATGTGGAGGTGGACACATTTGAAGGGCTTTTGGTTGACTACGCCCAGCGACGGAACGCAAAAGTCATTGTCAGGGGACTTCGGGCGGTGTCTGATTTCGAGTATGAGATGCAGATGGCACTTATGAACCGACGGTTGAGCCCAGACCTGGAGACGGTACTTATGATGCCAAGCGAACCCTATACCTACTTGAGTTCACGTTTGGTCAAAGAGGTGTTCGCGCTTGGGGGGTCGGTAGAGGGACTGGTTCCAGGCCTGGTGGAGAAGCGGCTGGCCGATAACTCTAAGCTCCTTCCACCTTTCAAGGAATAAAACGAATGCGATTCGCTGAGAGACTCGACCAGGTGTCTCCTTCGCAGACCCAAGAAGTTCTAGCCACCGTACAGGGTTTGCGAGAGGAGGGTGTCGATATTATTGATCTGGGCGCCGGTGAGCCAGATTTCGACACTCCGGATCACATTGCCAGAGCGGCAGTCACCGCAATTCGTGAGGGGAATACCAAATACACCCCAGGTGCCGGTATCGGTAGATTACGTGAGGCGGTAGCCCAACATTACACCAATACGACCGGCATAGACTTTGACCGCAATCAGGTTGTTGTTACATCAGGTGGAAAACAAGGTCTATTTAATGCCTCGCTTGCCCTTTTTGGCCCTGGGGACGAGGTTGTGACTCATGTACCAGGGTGGCCTTCGATCGGTGAACAGATAAAACTGGCTGGGGCCGAATTAGTGCAAGTGCGTACGCATTTAGATAATAGCTTCGCAATCAGAGCTGCTGATGTTCTGGAGCGAGTAAGTCCACGGACGCGAGGGATCGTAATTAATAGCCCTGTTAATCCTACAGGTGCGCTTATGTCTGAAGTGGAGCTAGGCCTGCTAGTCACAGAAATTACAGGTCGTGATATTTGGCTGGTTCTTGACATGTGCTACGAACAGCTGATTTATGACTCAAGTCCTCACAACCTTATTGGTGTTGCTGCCAGCAAAATGCCCGATCGGACGGTGGTTGTTGGCTCGGCCTCAAAGAGCTACGCAATGACTGGCTGGCGATGTGGCTGGGTGGTGGCTCCAAAAAGAGTCGCTTCAGCATGTAATCTAATTCAAAGCCACTCGACCTCCCACCCGACATCGATCTCTCAGTATGCTGCGTTGGCGGCGCTCTCTGGACCCCAAGAGTGTGTCGAAAAGATGCGCAATGATTACCGCCGCCGGCGGGACTTCATGATTGACCGGATGAGCAAAGATGTACGTTTTCGAACGGCGAAGCCAAATGGTGCGTTTTATCTCTTTCCAGACGTGTCACAGTGCCTGGACCCAGAAGGCCCACGCACTTCTATAGAGTTTGTTAAATATCTTTTAATCAACGGACATGTGGCCGTGACTGCGGGCGAAGCTTTCGATGCCCCAGGATATATTCGACTTTCATATGCTGCCTCACTAGAAAAGCTTGAAGAAGCATGGGAGCGGATTCAGGGTTGCCTCGAGTAGCTTATCGTAGAAGCTCAGATGGAGGTGGCCGATTAGTGATGAGCAAAACAGTCTGCAGGTCTCTGACGGGATCGGGCCAGAGGAGAGTCCCGATTGTTAGCTGCCCAAGGTTGAGGTAGTTAAGGCGACCCAGCTCATAAATCTCAGATTTGGATTCAATTAATCTCTGAGCGGCAGTCTCGGTAATGATGCAAAGAACTTGTTCTTCAGATTTGAGAAAGGCTTTGACCTGCTGTTCGGATACCAGATCGACATGGGGGCGGCCCGTGTAAAACACAAGGTTTCTGACAAAGACTTGGTAGCGACCATAGCTTAAAGCTCTGAGAGTTGGTCGATTCAGCCAATCTGCCATGACTTCGACAGGGGTTGGTTGGGAATTAGAGAAAACCAAAAGATGTACGCTTAATGTTGCTGTTATAGAAGCAAGAGCGAAGGAAGCAGTGAGCAGCCGACCCAAGGGTAGGATGGCGGTGGCAAGCAAACCCAACCCTGAGACGCCGGTTAGTGTGGCCGCAAGGTGAACGGCTGTGGAGTCCGCTGCAGGAAATAGAATTTGTGCTCGAAAGATAAGAACGCCGAACAATATGAGGACGACTCCAGCAATACACGAAGTGGTCGTCAGTAATCGCTGTAGACCCAAAGAGCTTCTCGCGTGCAACGCATGGGATGTTGCCCGGGCGATCAAAATCGCGAGAGGAGGCAGTATGGGCAAGATATAGCGAGGCTGTTTTCCGACAGAGGCTGAATAGAAGGCAAGCGGGGCTAGGACCCAAGTCCCTAGCCATAGCTCGACCGGAGCGAGTCCTTGAGAGCCTGCAATGATCCTTCGGAAGTAGGGCCCCAATAAAAGTAAAAGAGGGGACCATGGCAGCAAGCCGCCAAATACGATCGGCAGGTAGTACCAGAAGGGTCGTGGATCATTGTAACGGTCTGTGGCGAATCGTTGAAAGTTTTCAGCCATAAAGAACCTATCTAGATAGGCTGGGCCGTGATGAGCGGTCATGGCGGTGTACCAGGGGAGGGAAAGTGTAAGACAGACGATGCAAAGGAGAGAGCCATCAAGAAGAAGTTGTCTAAATGGGAGCCATCGGCGGACTCTCAGTGATTTGGCATCGTAATAGCATCTAGCGATAGCCAGCGGACCGACGATAATGAAAGGCAGCACTATGCCGACAGGACCTTTTGTCAAGAATCCTGCGGCTATTCCCGTGCCACAGAGGAGAATCCAGAGTCGCCGTTTAGTGCTTCTCGAAGGCATCCGTGGACCCGCAAAAACGACAAGGCCCGACCAGACAGAGATTGTTATGAAGAAGGCCAAGACTAAGTCAGGCAATGCCTGTCGTGCCACCGCAACGTAGCCGAAGCTGGTTGCGGTAATGATGCCAGCTAGCAGTCCGGTGTTTTCATCGAACCAGCGCCTGGCACAGGCGTATGTAACCAAAGCTAATAGGACGCCAGCCAACCCGGACGGGGCACGCGCGGCTGCTTCAGTGACGCCAACGAGGAGGTATCCAAGAGCTGTTAACCAGTAAAATAAAATCGGTTTCTCAAACCGGTAGTCACCGTTATAGTGTGGGGTAAGCCAATCGCCGTCCTCAACCATCTCTCGCCCAGCTTGGGCATAGAAGGCCTCATCGGAATCAGAGATTGGAGTAGTCCCGGTTCCAAGAAGGAAACTCAGGGTGGAGAGCCCGATCAGTATAAGGAGGTTGCGGCGAAGCACAGAAGGATAGTATACGGCCGGACTCCGGGGGTCTGGTATTGGAGGGAGTGCAATTGTAGGGCTATACTTCCTTCATGGGACCCACTGTGGCGGTGCTAGGAGCGTCTGGCGATCGCAAGAAATTCGGCAACCGGGCCCTTAGAGCCTTTCGTCACCGTGGGTTTAGGGTTATACCAATCAATCTTGAAGCCACTCTCATCGAAGGGCTTCCAGCCTTTCGGTCAGTACTCGACGTGAGTCATCCGATAGACACGGCCACTATTTATCTAAATCCGGAATCTGGCTTGTCAGTGCTTGACGAGCTGGTCGAGAAAAAAGTCAGAGAAGTTTGGTTGAACCCAGGTGCTGACGATCCGCAAGTCGTCGCAAGGGCCAGGTCGTTGGGCCTAGAAATAATTCTAGGGTGCAGCATTGTCGCTATTGGAGAGGATCCTGGGAATTATTAGCAGTCTGTGTCTCAGGACAAGCCGTCCGTATTTGAGGTTGCTTGGACTTGATTGCCGGGGGTCCGTATAGCAGGTTGACACTGGCAACAGGCGGGTCTATACTGTCCGCAATTAAATCATCCCTTCATGAAACCGGTCCGGTGCACTGCGATTCACGCTGAGCACGGGGACCTTTCAAGTTTTCTACCCCCAATCTAACCAATCTCTAATGTCAACAAACCAGAAGCGTACATCAGCGCGCGGGTCTAACAATCACACTAACGAGACATCGGCTGAAACGTCGGCCACCGATCCTGGGAGGTCCACCAAGGTTTCGGACACTGCGAAATCTAAACGGCCAGATGCTGCGAAACCCAAGGGCCCAGATACTGCGAAGCCCAAGGGAGCGGATGCTGGGAAGCCCAGAGGGCAAGATTCGACGAAACCCAGAGGGCAAGACTCGACGAAGCCCAAGGGGCAAGATTCGACGAAGCCCAAGGGGCAAGACTCGACGAAGCCCAAGGGAGCGGATGCTGGGAAGCCCAGAGGGCAAGACTCTACCAAACCGAAGGGGCAGGACTCTACGAAGCCTAAGTCGGGGGGGAGTGGATCGGGCAAATCACACCGGCGACCAGGGAATACTTTGAATATCGGCGAGCTCAAAGATATGAGCATCGCCAGATTAACTCAGGTGGCTAAGGATTTAAGCGTTGCTGGTGCCACTGGAATGCGCAAGCAAGAGCTGATCTTTCAGATTCTAAAGGCCCAAACCGAACAAAGCGGGTTTATTTTTTCTGAGGGTGTGCTGGAAGTCCTTCCTGATGGTTTCGGGTTTCTCAGAGCCCCAGATTACAACTATTTGCCAGGTCCAGATGATATTTATGTTTCGCCCTCCCAGATTCGAAAATTCGATTTGCAGACAGGGGATACGGTCTCCGGGCAAATTCGACCGCCTAAGGAGGGAGAACGTTATTTTGCACTTATTAAGGTTGAGGCGGTCAATTTTGAGGCACCAGACCAGGCACGAGACAAGCTCTTCTTTGAGAATTTGACTCCCCTTTATCCAGAGGAAAGGGTCACACTGGAGACGAGCCCGGATAATCTCTCTGCGCGGGTTATGGACCTGATGACTCCCATTGGAAAAGGGCAGCGTGGCCTTATCGTTGCGGCACCTCGAACGGGGAAGACGATGCTTCTCCAGGCGATTGCTCAGTCCATCGCTGCAAATCACTCAGAAGTGTATTTAATAGTTTTGTTGATAGATGAACGGCCGGAAGAGGTCACCGATATGCAGCGGTCGGTGGATGGAGAAGTCATTTCATCGACTTTTGACGAACCTGCCCAACGGCATGTGCAAGTAGCAGAGATGGTGATTGAAAAGGCTAAACGGTTGGTTGAACACAAAAAAGATGTTTTTATCTTATTAGATTCAGTGACGAGATTGGCTCGAGCGTATAACACGGTGATTCCACCTTCCGGAAAAGTACTATCCGGCGGTTTGGATTCCAACGCCCTACAGAAGCCGAAGCGTTTTTTCGGTGCTGCCCGTAACATTGAAGAGGGTGGTTCACTGACGATCATGGCCACGGCACTAGTAGATACCGGCTCCAGGATGGATGATGTTATTTTTGAAGAGTTCAAAGGGACCGGTAATATGGAAATCCACTTAGACCGGAAGTTGGTGGATAAGCGGGTGTTCCCGGCGATTGATATCCAGAAGAGCGGTACGCGGAAAGAAGAATTATTGTTAGGGCCAGAAAATCTTAACCGGGTATGGGTGTTAAGAAAGGTTCTGAATCCACTGTCTGCAGTGGAGGCCATGGAGCTTTTGCTGGACAAGATGGGCAAGACGAAATCAAACGAAGACTTCCTCTCGTCGATGCAAAAGATGGGCTAGAAAACAATCGTGGCTAAGGTCAAAGTTCGAAAAAACGGTCCTTACCTCGTCAGTGGTGACGACGTGGTGTTGGTAGATTGGGAAGGCAAGTGTTATTCGGTTCCAAGCCGACCCTTTGCACTTTGCCGTTGTGGGGCTTCTGACAATCGGCCCTTCTGTGATGGGAGACACAACAAAGTTGGGTTCAACGCTTCTGAAAGGGCGATCCGAGAATAGGTCGTTCCCTTCCAATGACTCAGTTTCCAATCTAGAGGCCGTTTCGGATCATTCGCTGTTGAAATAGACGAAGTTTTTTCTAATTCTTTCAACTCCGGCAAGCCTTGCTCGTCCGGGTCTCTATCGAGCAAAAATCCCTTAACCAGCGGGTTCTAAGGACTGCCGGCGAACAAGTCCCAAAAGATTCCAGATAAAGGTCAGGTCTAGTCTGACCCGCCGGGCCAGGTGTTTGTGTCCTGTTCTGTCTATAGGGTCAGGTTTGGTAGCTATTAAGACAGGCGCTACTGACTCCCTGAGACAGGTTCTTCCGATTCGTTGTCAATGGCTGCAAGGGCTTCATAGTGTTGACGCTGTTTGGCCGTAAGGCGGCTGGGCAAGCAGACCGATATGGTTGCATAAAGATCGCCTTGGTGCCGGGATACGGATGAAACTTTCATCCCGTGACCCTTGAGTCTGAATATCTGGCCACTCTGGGTGCACGCCGGAACTTTCAACGTGAGTGGTTCTCCTCCCAAATGGGGCACCTTGACGGTTCCTCCTAGGATGGCTGTTGTTACGGAGGTCTCAACTTGAACGTAAAGGTTCTGGTCTCGCCTCGTGAAAACACTGTGCGGACTGAGGTGCACTAGGAGGTATAGGTCCCCAGGTCTGCCATGAGTGTTTCGGCGACCCCTCCCAGAGACTCGGATGCGAGCCCCTTTGTCTACCCCAGCAGGGATCTTGACATCGACCGTTTCAGCCTTCGAACTGGTGCCAAGACGTAGCCTTCGGGTCACACCTTCGTAGGCCTCTTTGAGGGTCAGGGTGATTGGGTGTTCCGTGTCCTGTCCCCGAGGAGCTCCTCGGGATCGGCCTCTTTGTTGTGAGCCGGTGAAGAAGGTTTGAAAAAAATCGGAAAACGGACTCGATCCACCGAAGAACTCTTGTGCTTCCTCAGATGACATCGTGCGATAATTGCCTTGATCCCCACGCCCCCTCCAAGGCCCTCTGAATGGCGATCCGGCAGGACCGGCCTGGTCGTACTGGCGCCAATTCGCGCCAAGTTCGTCGTATTTGTGACGTTTGTCCTGATCGCTAAGCACTTCGTTGGCTTCGTTAACCTCCTTGAATCGCCGCTCAGCTGTGAGGTCGCCTGGATTTACATCAGGATGAAGTTGGCGGGCAAGTTTCCGGTAGGCCCGCTTGATCTCATCCTGACTCGCAGCCTTCGGAACGCCGAGCGCCTGGTAATAATCTACAAACTTCATCTACAGACCTAACAGCTGACTAATTCGATCGAGTTCCCGGGTCAGTTGTCGGCGGCCTTCCGGTCGCGCAATGCATTCATTGGCCACTAACGGTCTCACTTTCTCAATGATTTCTGCAATTGAAAGGAGCTGCTGAACCCCAGCAAGGTTGATCCTGTAATCGGCAACGAGCCGCTTGATCATTCGCAAACGTGCAATTTCTCGACGAGAGTAAACCCGCATGCTGCCCACGGTTCGAGACGGCCTTACCAAACCGATTCGCTCATACTTCCGCAGTGTTTGGGGATGCATGCCGAGTGTTCGAGTGGCACTGCTGATAAAGATGCTTCTATCACTGGTTTAATTCCTCGATAACCATGCGCCGATTCAAGTATAGGCAGTGACATGGTTCGTATCAAGATTGACCAATATGTGAACTAGACTGTGTTTCAAGGCATGGACACTTCCGACAGGTTTTCGTCACGTTGGGGCCTAATACTGGCTGGTCTCGGAATGGCAGTGGGGACGGGTAATCTATGGAGATTTCCACGGGTCGCTGCCCAGAACGGGGGTGCAGCCTTTCTAATTCCCTGGTTTATCTTTCTCTTCACATGGTCGTTGCCTCTTCTTATCGCAGAATGTGGCCTTGGTCGAGGCAGCCGCCGTGGTGTGATTGGGGCTTTCGCAGAATTGGTCGGTCGCCGGTTCGCGTGGCTGGGGGGGTTTGTTGCAGTTACCAGTGTGATGATTCTGTTTTATTACTCTGTTGTAACTGGTTGGACGCTTAAATATTTCGTTGTCTCTTTGACTGGTGAGCTCGACGGCGGGATGGCCGATGATTACTGGTTACGCTACAGCCAATCGATCTGGCAACCCCTCGGCTTTCACATCGCTTCGATCGTTGGCGCTGGTTTGGTCATTCGGCTCGGTGTTGTAGCCGGTATTGAAAGGGCTAACAGAATACTCGTTCCCCTGCTATTGATACTTCTCGTCGTGGCCGTAGGCAGATCGGTAACTTTGCCAGGCGCAGAGAAAGGATTGTACTTTCTCTTTAATCCAGACCTCTCACAGTTAACTAGTCACCGTGTCTGGCTGGAAGCGTTAACTCAGTCAGCATGGTCTACAGGGGCTGGTTGGGGATTGATTCTGACCTATGCAGTCTATATGAAAGATGATGAACAGGCTGTGAACAGCTCTACAGCCATAGCCTTAGGCAATAACACGGCATCGCTCTTGGCGGGGATGGCCATTGTGCCAACCGCGTTTGCGGTCTTAGCGGAAAACGAAGCTCTTGAGGCTATGGCAGCGGGCAATGTCGGTCTGACATTCGTCTGGATTCCTCAGCTTTTTGCCAGGATGCCCGGTGGAATGCTGTTTCAGGGTCTTTTCTTTTTGGCGTTGTTCTGCGCAGCCTTGTCGTCTTTGATTGCAATGGTTGAGTTGGCCACTCGGATCTTGATGGATGGTGGAATGTCTCGTCCCGGAGCTGTTCGCTGGGTGGTCGGCGCGACAGTCTTAGGTGGGGCACCGTCGGCCATGAGTGTGACTGTGTTCGAAAATCAAGATTGGACGTGGAGTCTCGCCCTGATGGTAAGTGGACTCTTTGTTGCTTTCGGTGTGAAGAGTTTTGGAGTCAGGCGATTTCGATCTGAGTTTATTAACGTGGTTCCGAGCGATCGACGCATGGGTAGAGGCTACGATTGGATCTTGACCTATTTGGTGCCACTTGAATTCGTGGCTATGATTGGATGGTGGATCTATCAGGCCGTTGCTGTGATCGACCCTCTGGGTTGGTGGAATCCACTGAGAACCTTTTCTCTGGGCACCTGTTTATTGCAGTGGGGCATCGCCCTCGTGTTGCTGGTGGGTTTCAATCGTAAGATTGCAGCGCTGAGTTTGCGGTGAGCGTATATGCAGGGCTTACATCGAAAGCTGCCCATGATGGTTTTGGATCGACCGCATAGACACTGTGTTATTCTGGAAAAGACTTAATATTTTAAGAAGGAGAAATTTGGTGTATCCAGAATTCATGATCGCGCCGATGCGGGAAGAGTTAACCAGGCTGGGTGTCCGAGAGCTACGAACGGCGGAAGATGTTGATGAGGCCGTTACCAAGACAAAGGGGACCACGATGGTCGTGGTCAACTCCGTATGTGGCTGTGCGGCCGGGAAGGCACGGCCTGGAGTGGCACTGGCGCTGCAACATTCAGTAAAGCCGGACCAAGTTACTACTGTGTTTGCTGGTGCTGACACCGAAGCCACAGAGCGGGCTCGCAGTTATTTCACTGGCTATCCGCCTTCGTCCCCGTCGATTGCCTTGATGAAGGACGGCAAGCTGATTTACTTGATGGAACGTCATCAAATCGAGAACCAGGAGGCTGGAGCTATTGCAGGACAGCTGGTAGCGGCCTTTGACAAGCACTGTGCTACTGAAGCCGTCGTAGCCTAAACACAGGCTTCCTACGTATTGGCGGTGTCGTAAGGTGCGCACATGGCTAGGGGGCGACCGTGCTTGTACCGCTGAATGGTCTCTCGTGTCATGTCGGCGAGCATGTCGATGAAGAGTGGATCGTCGTTGACGGCCGAGGCGCGTCGCATGGTGATACCCAGTTTAGAGCACACTTCCGCTGCTTCGTGGTCGAGGTCGTAGAGTACTTCGACGTGGTCTGCAACAAAACCGATGGGACAAAGGACAACCGAATCTAAGCCTGCTGCCCGTTCCTTTCGTAGGTAGTCACAGATGTCCGGCTCTAGCCAGGGATCTTGGGGTCGACCACTTCGGCTTTGAAACACAAGTGCCCAATCTGGGAGTCCAAGCTTTGAGGCGACTAGCTGAGCAGATGCCTGGAGCTGGCTATGATACGGACTAGCCTGTGCCATGCTAAGGGGTATGCTGTGGGCGGTGAAGACCAGACGGGCGCGGTCTCGAACGGATGGAGGCAGGCGGTCGAAGGCAGCTTGAACCCGACCTGCAACCGCCCTTACGAACCCTTCATGTGTGTGCCAATCTCCCACGTAAAACACTTGGATGTCAGGATGTCCACTACTGCAAAGCTCCCGGCGGGCGACTGCGACATTTCGGCGGTACTGCTCACAGCTTGAGTAAGAGCGATGGGGGGCCAGAACAAGACCTACGGCACGTCTTACTCCGTCCTGAGCCATTTCTCGTAATGTATCCGCCAGGTAAGGGTGCCAGTTTCGCATCCCTACATACACAGGGAGTGACGGCCCTCTCTGTATAAGTCGAGAACGCAAACCCGCTGCTTGCCTCATCGTTAATTCAGTCAGCGGAGACACACCATTAAAGAGTTCATAGTGATGAGCAACTTCCTCAATTCTTTGAGGAGGGACCCGTCGGCCTTTCAGGACATTCGCAAGGAAAGGTCTGATGTCAGCTAGACCTTGCGGTCCCCCGAAACTAATTAGGAGGACACCATCGAATGAGCAGGCGTTCGGGTGTGTGGTCACTCTTGGATGATAACGCTCTCAACGCGGAGAACCAAAGAGGTCAAGCGAGGCACCCCCCCCATCGGAAGACTAGAGAAGGCGCGTGCGTCGGATCTAAAATATGCAAGAGAGGGACAAAGCTTATGCCAAGGCTCGCTGCCAACTTCTCGTTGATGTTTCAAGAAGTCAAGATGATGGACCGGTTCGCCCTGGCTGCCAACCTCGGTTTTAAAGGGGTCGAGATCCAGAATCC
>Ga0310344_10000489_pt1 | contig 31173 bp, 17 predicted proteins | sample HC15DNA20200_MG_FD_203801 | JGI IMG/M metagenome (GOLD analysis project Ga0310344, IMG submission 203801) | Marine microbial communities from station ALOHA, North Pacific Subtropical Gyre - HC15-DNA-20-200_MG | ecosystem: Environmental > Aquatic > Marine > Oceanic | place: Pacific Ocean: North...
GGGCCACCACCAATCCACCCACCAGCCTGGTACTGTCCTTCGAGGATGCCCATCCGTGATGCTCCACCACTGTGAACGGCCTCACTCACCTGGTGGTATTCTGCTGCGGTGAGCCTGTTGATCAGATACTCGTTGCCAGTCGGCACCAGTGCACGAGTTTGCTCATGCGTGTCCATCGGTGTTAACGGGCTGGTGTATCCCATCTTCAGCCTATTGTAGGCTGGAACCTTGAGCGCACTAGGATTGCTTAGTGCCGGATTGATGATGCCCGTTTCACGGTAACGATCGAAGATCTTGTAAGGTACACCGTCATCTTTGTCAGGCAGGAAATGCTTAGGACCGTTGGGGTGCATTGCAACGTAGTGAGCTCGGGCCTCCGAATACGGGATGTTATGAATTCTCGCGTAGTTCATCAGAGAGCCGTTCGCTATCTCTCCGCTCACCGAGTTCTGTACCGAGCCCGCAGATGTCGCCGCGACCAGATCCTCGAACGACGTGAGTGGGTTGTTTATACCGTCGATACGCTGGGCAATGGGATCCAGGTTGTAGAAGCCCCTGCCACCTTGCTCCAGCCCCAACCTGACCTGCCTGTCGAGGATGTTCATCACCCGCTCATGGGTGAGTGACTGGGTTAGGCCTGGCCTGCGCTTGCCTGTAGGGTCAGGCAAGAGGTCCGGCTGACCACTGAGTCGTCTGTATTCTGGATCGAAGCCAGTCCTGTCGAACACGCCACGTTCGATGGGAGTGAAGTCCTCACCGAGCTCGTACCGTCCTGGGTCCGACTCGATGTGAGCGAGCGCAGCCTCGGTGCGTGACAGCCTGCGTTGTATCTCACTGCGTGGGGCACGGCCAGCGGATTTAGAAGGGGTCTCCGGCCTGGGGTAGAAGAGTCCCCTGCCTGGTATGTCCTGTTCTGCCGCCCTTAGCTGCCCTGCGGTTCCTTGGATTCTGGTGAGGTCTGATCCTGCTCCGAACCCGTGCTTGTTGGCGAATCCTTGATAGGCTGGGGTGATGTGTTCATCGATGATATTCGCCAGTTCGCCAAATCCTTCTGGTCCTTTGGTGGCAGCGGCGTATAGTTCTCTCCCGAGGTAGATCCCTTGAAAACCATCGTAATACCTCTCCGTGACATCGGCGTTATTAACAGCGGCATCGACCTTGTCTACTAAGTCAGATGGACTGCCGCTACCGTAATCTATTACCACAACCTTATCGCCATCAAGAGTTGCACCGAGGTCATTTGCCCTGAGCGACTCAACGATCTTCTGCGTATTACCTTTCAAAACAATACCAGCGTAATTGTCTTCCGCTGAGACAACGTGCTTGGCTAAGTCGGAGGCCGTTGGGTTAGAAAGACTTGCTGACGAGTACGCCGCCTCGGCTGCCTGACCAGTGACAGTTCCCCTGTAGGCCATGATCGTTTTGATCGCCTCTGTGTCTGCACCCTCGATCTCCAACAACACATTGGGACTTACGACACCCTCATAAATTCCTTCGCCTTCTCTCTTGACGATCTTGACGTTGGAGCCAGTCTGGCGGTTATAAAGGTCAACGATCAGATCACCGGACTCGCCGCCGCTCAGCGCCCGCTCGATTACCGTGGTGAGCTCTGCTTCGTATTGTTTAGGCGTGGCCCTGAATAAGCCTACTTGTAAATCTTTGCTGACGTTCTCGTGGGTTATCGTCCATGATGATCTAGGGAGCTCGACCTTGCGGGTATCTCCTCCAGCACTCTCCCACCTCGACGGGTCACCATAGATCCCTCGTACCGCCTCCGCATCACCAGGATCTTGTAGATCGAAGACCCCCTGCTTCGAGTCAGCAAACTCTGTGAGCCACGGGTCGATGATGTAGCGGTCATCAAGAACAGCGAAGTCGTGACCATCTGCCTGTGGAGCAATTTCCTTAAATCCTTTATTTCCACCGAAAACTGTTCCAGGATTGGCTTCATCCGAAAAACCAACAACCTTAACGCGACCTTTGCCAAGTTTATCTTGGATAGCGCAAGCGAAGCCTGTGCATTGAACGCCAGAGTGCCCCGTCTTACGGAAGGATGATTGACCTTCTCCACCAAACTCGATCCCGTAAAACTCATCCATGTGTTCACTAGAATCGAAGCGAATAAACTGCTCGTCCAACTGCCGCCTTGTAGTTTCACGCACTGCATCAGTACCCTTACCGCCGACTCTCTGCAAGGCTGACCCGAGAGGAGGCTGTGTTGTCGCAGCACCCTTCAGCCTGGTAGCAACCCTGCTGGCAGTACCCCTGAGTGTTCTTCCAACTCCCGCTGATCCCGCTCCTTTAAGAGCGGCCTGACCGAGGCCACCGAGCAGTGCTCCTGTGATGATGTTGCTCATCCTCTCTTCTTCAGAGTCGGCGGGTGCCACAGCACCAGTCAGGCCACCACCAACCATACCAGCCGGACCCGTGCCGTACACATACCCAGAGCCTTCCTGCCTGACCTTCTCACGCATCTGGGGAGTGACCTCGAAACCCCAGTCCGGTCCCAGGTCACTATACTTCTTCTGCTCGATCACCCACTGGCCGTAGAGACCAGACTCGGGATGTGCTCCTGTTAGGTATCTATTAGCATTGATGTCGAGCTCCTCGAACGACATCTGTTCTGGCTCTTGTCTCCATAACTCAGTCTCATATTGCTGCTTGTATGCCAAGCCTTCTGCTTCAGCGAATTGGCTCACATAGGCATGGGCCTCTTCCAGAGTATCGAAGCGAGGGCCTGCCACCACGCGCCCAGCGTTCTGTGTCCTTGAACCAACAGGCTTTACGATGATGGGATGTGACGGGACATCACCGACATCGCCTAGTCGATTGGCCTGCTCCAGCTTTCTTTCCCACATAGCTAGTTTAATGCGAGCTTCTTCTATGCGCCTAGTGAGCTCTTCACGATTACTATGCGTAGGCGTTAGGGCTTTTTCGTCAGAGGCGAGTTGGTGTCGAAGCTCCTGGATTTTGTTCTCCATCGCGTTTATGAACCGCTCCTGACCAACCATGACCCTGTGGAACACACCAAAGTCGTTTGTGTCTTTGACCTCAGCGTGTGGGAGTCCGTAGTTAATGCGCGTGACCCGTGGCGCAGAGTTCTTGCCGTACTCTGATTTCAGATATCGGGCGGCGTGTTTTGGCAGCAACTGGTTGTAGCGAGACAGGTGCGCCGCACCACCGACTCCAAGAGCTTCGCCCCGTATGTTGGCAGCCGTCATATGACGCTGAGCTAGATCTCCTCCAGCACTTTCCTTCATGCGTTCAATCTCCATTTCGAGATTGAATTTGTACTGCTGAGCTCCTCCTAGACCTGTGAGATCGTGACCTCCAAGAATCGTGTCCGGTATCCTGGTGTCGCTAAAATCAGTAGCCTCAAGCTCGGCCCACTCTGCTCTTAGGGCAGTTTCCTCTGCTGTGTTCCCATACAACAACTCCTCTATCTCTTCACCTCTTTTAATGATTGGCTCTAACGCTTCTATCTTTTCTTGTAGTGGCTGTATCGCCTTAGCCACCCTTGCTTGATGCGGTGCAAGAACCGGATAGTCCTCCCAGACACCTTCCTGTGACATCCATTTTTTGAAACTTAGGTTAGTATCGAATGTTCCAAATGGTCTAGCCAGAAACTCTTCACGCTTGGCCTCGAAGCGTGCAGCCTTCGCTATGAGTTCCTTGGCGGGTCCAGCGCCGATGTATTCCCCGAGCTTATCCTGCTCTATCACCTTTCCGTTGTAGCCACTTAACGTCGCGCCATTGTGGCCCCAGACAGTGAGCTCCCCTTCTGTCCCACCTATAGGCCTCCACTCTATTTGCTTGGCATGGTTTCTGACGCCGTAAGTGTCGGCACTGGCTTCACCGCTCAGCCAGGTCACACGATCATGCCCACCTTCGACAGCCATCGCGATGGCCTTTTTGACGATGAGCTCTATTCGAGGCTTTTGTTCCTGGTACGGGAAATTGGCTGGCACGTTGCTGCCGCTCAGAGCAAGAAGCGCAGTGTCCATTACTTCTTCTTCAGTGGCTCCCTCTATGAAGCCCTGTCTCGTGCGTTTCGCTGGATCCCACTGTTTTGTGCCACCACCTTCCGGTCGAGTAACACTTCCTCCAGGCTTCCACTCGTAGGGCTGGTCAACTGAACCCCTGTAGGCTTCCACTCTGAGCTCTCTACCAGCTAATCGGTGCGGCCTGCCAGATCCCCAGCGGTACATATCACCTGGGTGCATACCTTCTGATGGACCCGATGGGTACTCGTTAGGCCACCGGAAATCCTCGGGAGGAGTCACTCTCCATCTCATGCCTGGCATTTGAGATATGTACCCTTGTTCAAACCCAACACCACCCAGCATAGCTCTCTTTAACGCACCTTCAGTTAGGGGAACAGCAACCCCAACAGGGTAACCATTTGGATCTACAGGTGCGTCTAGAGCTGACAAGGAAGTGGGGGGAGACTCGGCGTCTTTTGCCCACTGGTAGCTGTAGTCTGGTAACTCCTCCTGGTGGATATATAAGAGCGCCGACTCTATCGCTTCTTCTCTGGTGGCTCCGTGGATTACCATATGGTTACCAGAGTCCCACTGCCCTTCAGGGAAGAGGAGGTCGTCCGCTTGCTGGCCTTCTCCAATCTGTTTTTGTGTTGACTGACCCAGGTGTCTCTTAGGTATCACCACCATCCACGGCATCGGGAGAGGTTCACCTGTTTGGGAGTTTTGCCTTCCCTCTGTCACGGCCTGTTGGTAACCCTCGGCACCGTGCCCCTGAAACTCTAGCGGCGATTCCTGCCAGCGAAGGTTCCCGAGATCAATACGGTCTATGTCTGGCTGGAAGCCATAGCTTCTAAGCTGTGGGTCAGCGCCATAGCCCCTGGGCACCGCACCGCCTGGCATATGCACCGTAGCCATCTCTTCCGGTTCAAAGACCTCACCGAAGAGCCTTGTCTGTGTAGCGTCCAACTCGGTTGCCGCTCTGACCAACTCCTCAGATGCTATGAGGGATTCCCTGGGAAGCTCGTACTGTCTCAAATGCCAGGCATGAGATGGAGAGTCATAACTCAGCTCTCTAGGGGTCATCGATGCCTCGTTAGTTACCGTAGGGTTTACACCCTTTTGGGCAATCGAAGCTATTCTAACTAGATCGTTGGGGCTGATAACGCCTGTGTCGAAGCTACCCTCAAAAGCGTTCAGGACATCGCTGTCAGCGCCCGCATGGTACAAAGCTTCTCTGAGATTTTTTTCAAACCCACTCAACGCAGTGACGTAACGCTGCCTTGCTTCACCGAGTCCGGCTTCCTCTAAATTGACAATTGTAGATTTGCGGTCGCCATACTTGGGGAACAGCTCCTCGACATTCACCGCTCGCAGAGATTCCATATACCCTTCTCTGTCACGAATCGTAGTACGGAGTACCTCTCTGGCTTCCGCAGCAGTCGCAGCAGGCCTGGCTTTTGTCCTGCCAGCGTAACTGGTTACAAAATCTGCCCTCTCTTCCCTCGACATCGATTCAAGTCCCAGCTCACGTCTCACCGCACTCAGGTGACCTTCCCACCTGTCAGGAGCTGCTATGTTCCTGGGCAGTGCTCCATTGTACACATATCCATCGCGTGACCACAGATCAGCGTGCTTGTGTAACGGCGTCTCGATTCTGGGGGGCGATACGACTCCCTCGTCGTATACCTCTTGAGGAGTTCTCCTTGGGCCTTCTACCACCGTTCCCTCGGGGAGCTCGTCTTGGCGGTATCCCGTCGCCCTCGCAGGTGTAATTACATCTTCCTGGGCTTCACCGATATTGAGGTGTGTTTCCTTGCGCCCAGTCTCAGGGTTCACCCAGTGACGATCCGATGTCCGTATACGAACGATTGTGGCAGCAGGATCTTTGTGTGTCCGAGCTTTACTTGAGAATCCTCTGGGATCTGCTCCTCGGATAGTTGTGTCCGTCTCGCCTAGACCGAAGGGCATACCAGTTACTGGCCGATCCCTGACGTGACGTTGGAGATCGAGTAACCGTGTTTGCTCGCCCTCTAGGGTCAACTGCTCAAGGACACCTGTAGGCTCCCCCTCGTATTGTGTCTGTACTACTACCTCCTCACCACGGGCCAGTGCCGCGATGTGCCGCTCGGTTGTAGCGATGTCGGTTGCCAGATCTCCAGTCAGGTGCTCAGGGTCACCCGAGCCAACACGATACGGTTCTATTCCTGGGCCAGGCCTGCCTTCAAACATCCTCTCGCGCTCTGCTCTCAGCGCGGGAGTGTCGTACTGAACCATTACTTCTTGGTGGTTGTCGGTCATCCTGACCTCGTTTCTACCACGTTGGTTCCACTGACGGACAGTGCCTTCACTAGTCCACTGAGGCTGCTCTCTCATCCCAGGTGGTAGCATATGCATAGGAACGAATGCGCTTGCATCGCTATGCACGCCTATACCTTCTGGGTTCTTTTGCATCGTATACAAGAAAGCGTCGGCTTCTTCTTTGGTCGCAAACGATTCTATGAGAACGGTGCTGTCTTCGATAATCGGCTCTTGAGTTTCCTTGGCACCCAACCTTTGTCTCGGCATTGTGCCGTAGATATGGAACGGCTTGGCCGGATCCAGCTTCCAAAGATCGTTTTTGTAACCAGTTACTCCAGCAGGCCAAGAGACAGGAGCGTCTGCTGGCCTGTCCATAAATTGATAGCCAACCCAATACTCGTCTGCATCGTACATTGGAGATTCTTCAGCCATTCTATCATATATCTCATCTTCCCAGCCTCCATACGGGGGCGCTCCCTCGCCCCAGACTGGGCGTGCTTCCTTTGGGAGGTCTCTAGCCGCCAGCCACTCCTCTATGTCTCCTGGTTTATGCTCTACGATATGCGGGTTCTTCCAGCGCACGCCCTCAGCTCGTCGTGTCTCTGGTAGCTCTAGACGATTCTGGTCATGGTAGGCCAGCAGCTCGTCTCGGGTGAACATCTTCTTAGGATCTTCCGAGAGCAGTTTCTGCATACCCGTTACGTCGAGCTCGCCCTGCCTGACTGCTGGCCTGCCCTTGTTTGCGTCACCCTTTACAAACATAGAGAGCCACTGTGAGGCAGTAGCCTTTTCTTGTGGTGCCTTCTCGATGGCAACCTGCAACCTGGACTCCTGAGCTCCTGGCTGGATACCGACAGGTGCACGAGTGGACTCAGCGATACTGGTCAGTAGCTTGGGTGCGTTGATCGGCGGCAGCATTGGCGATATCGGTGTGCCACCTCCTAAAGGCTTAATGGTGGTCGGAGCAATATCCCCTACGTCTAAGGTGACATCGCCCTTAGCTCTGCCAGTCAGACGTGCCTGTCCGGCTGTCTGTAGCGGTGTACGGCCAGCGAGCCCAGGTGTTACGACCTCGGTTGCCTGTGGTGTTGGTCTTGGTGTTGGTCCTGGTCCTCCAAGCGTCCAATCGGATGGCTTCGTCTTCATCACCGTAGCGTCACCAGGCATCCTGTACCTATTCATCATGCTCAACTTGCCGAAGTTCGTTAGCGCACTGATAGCGCCCGTGAACCCCAAGTTCGATACCGCCCTAGACCACCACCTGGAACTAACGTCTGTACCGAGCACGTTATCCACAATGTGAGACGCATTCATCAAGTCTGGGTGCATCGCCATGCCGACATTCGGTATTGCGTATCTACCAGTGACACCAATGAGCGTTTGGGCGAATGAGCTCGGCTGCCCCGAGACCATAGTGGTTATATATTCTGGCTCTAACCCACCTTTTACGAAGTTGGGGTTAGGAATTTGTTTTGCGAATTGCTGGCCTGTTTTAGTTCTCCAGGGATTAGCTATCGCACGGAGAGCGTCAAGTGTACGACGCTTATCGGGGGACATGGCCGCTACTACTCGACTCTGATTGTGCAATCTTATCGCCTCGGCGGCAGCGATCTCCGATTCTGTCGCGTTGGCAATACCCCCCTTGAACGCCGACATCGGATCCCTGGGAATCGTATAGCTACTACCAGGACTAGGAAGCGCCCTTTGCATACCCCGCATTGTGCTACCCACCATCCTACTCCCCACTGCTGTGGCTCCCATTCCAGCCAAAACACCAGCACCCTCGAATGCTGCGAGAGTCATTCCGAGATGGGCAGTCCCTCTACCTATATCTGCTGGCTTGCTTTTGATGTCACGCATACGCCAGTCTTCTTGCCTCTGACGTGCCATAGTAGGATCGGTGCCAACTATGTCGTGCAGAACAGCAGTACCACCGTGCACAGCGCCCGCTGCCTGCCTTCCGGCACTTATGAAGGCATCCGTCAGCGGCCCAGCGAACGGACCACCTACGGATTCGGGACGAATTTCAGTGGGTTCTTCCTGGAACTGGGCAGCTATCGTAGGAGGATCAGCAGGCCCTATTGTTGGCTGCGGTGTAATACCGTACTCATCAACCACCCTGGTAACGTCGGCTGGTTGCTGAACGCCTTGGATGAGTTTGCGGAGCTCGCGGTGGTCCGGCCCTCTTTCTTCTACTGGGGGCGCATCGAGATTGGCACGCCAGTTAGGCGTGTATCCCGCCAGAATGCGCTGTAATAGACTTAGCGGCTTGGGGTCATCATTATGAAAAGGCATCTCACCGTCGAGTCCGATCTAACGCTTCAATCTGATCTTCCGTCAGACCTTGTTCTCGAAGGAAAGCCTTTTCATCCATAGAGAGTCCAGACCTGCCACGGCTGCCAGATTGTGCCTCGCCAGCAACAGTTCCACCGTAGGTGGCTGCACTCACGGTAGGACCACCTCTCGTGACGTACTCCCTGCGTACTGACTGCTGCTGTGGACCCATAAGTCGTTGCGTGATCTCGGCAGCATCCTGGCCCCGAGCCGTAAGGAGCGGTGCCATATGCCCAGCCACTTCACCGGACGCCGAAGCCTGACGGCCTCTCAGCGCGGTTTTCAGGGCACCCACAGCTACAGGCACCACACCGCCACTCATCAACCCAGTGAGATCGACGCCGCTCATTGCCGCGACTTCCAGGAGCTTGTCCACGGTAGCAGACTGCTGCATCACGAACCTGCCAGTGCTAGCCATCCGCGCTTCGTTTGTCAGGTTCTCGACAAACTCATTGAAAGCCTCGTCGCTAGGGAACAGCAAACGCATACGCTCCCTGTCTGCGGTACGGTCGGACAATGGTCTCGATAATGTCAGGTTGCGGTTGCTGGCTACCATCTCAAGCCTCTGTGCCATCCCCTCCACACCACCTCGCACGAAGAGCTCCCTCTCGGCCTCGCCCATTCTAGCCAACGCCGCTTCTACATCACTAGCGGGTGTATTGAATAATTTACGTCCAAGCTCCAGAGCTTCTTTTTCAGCTTCTCCACCACCCCACACTGAACGAGCGGCGTTGTATGCAGGAACCTGTTCATCGACACGTCCAAGCATTTCTCTCAGCTTGGTCTGTAGAGCACGAGCTTCTTGGCGGCCCATAGTCGCAGTCGCACCCGATCGCATTTGGATCACGTCATCCATGCCGCGCTTCATGTAGTCGATCGCCTGGACAGGGAGCGCCGCAAGATCGTCTGTCAACGGTGGTAGCGTCACTCCCTCCTGCTTGGCGATTCTCACGCCAGTCTCGTATGCACTCTTGAATGTTTCATCCTTCAGGATGTCGTCACCGATTATATCTCTAGATATCGGTGGAGCTGAGTAGGCCTCATCATATAGAGGTGCGGCATCAGTCCTCTGCCGCTCCATGATTTCTTCCGTGGCTTCGGCAAACGAGCGACGGTTGTTCTGGTCGCTGAGACGCAAGACATCATCGATGATGCGCTCTTCCTGTCCAGCACCACGGCGATGCAGGAACGCAGGTATATCTTCTTTAGCAGTGCCAGGTACACTAGTGGCACCTCGGGCGGCTCCCCGTGTTTGCTGGCTCACATCCATGATCGTGGCTTCTGGGTGTCGTTCGAGCATCTCGACCGCCTCCTTGAGCTCCGGCGAGCCCGCAGGTGGCAAGGTCTCTGCAACCCTGCGTGCGGCTTGATCTTCTACCGTCTCGACGCCCATCCTATTCATCAAGTTCGGCACAACCCCAGTAGCCGCAGCGGTAGGTCTCAATCCCGTCAGGTCGAGTCCTTTGCTAAGCATATAACCAGTACCACGGGTTCCTGCCTGCGCGACCGGACCCAGTACTGCACCAGCTCCAACTCCGATACCCGTAGGTAAGACTCTCTCCCACGGCATACCTTCAGCGTGACCGAAGGCCTGAGCTCCACCTTCGATCGCGGCACCCACTACTGGACGTGCAGCCGTCTGGGCGCTCATCATACCAAGAGCTGGACGGGTAGCGACGGCCCTGGCACCAGTTGTACCGATCTGGGCTAGACGCGCTGCCGTGGAGGTGGCGACCGGAACGGCCCCCGCGCCACCAGCAGGTGCTGTTATCAGAGCCGCACCCACGATCGGTGATATAGCGCCAGTAACTTCGCTGAGACCATAAGTCCAAGGATACGCCTCTCTAGAGGCTTGGTTACGACCTCGCACGTCGGCAACATTCCTGGTATAGGCTTCGCCAGGTGTTTCACCACCAGGCATTAACGATGGAATGGACCTGAATCCAGCCATCATCTCATCGCTGAGTCCAACGGTGAGACCCTGCCCGAATCCACGAGCTACCGCACCCATTCTGCTTGGAGGAGTTATACCAGCCTCTTCCATTCTCTGTCTTATAATGTCTATACGACGATTACGGTCTTGGTCTGGATCCTGTACGGTGGGACCGCCGCCGCCACGATGCATTCCTGGTGGGGGTCTAATAGCCACCTGTATACCCCTCGTATTGTAGCATCCAATCTATTTGGTATTCGGTGTAGCCCTGTTCTATGAGCTGAGTCATGCGATCCCCAGCAGACATCTCCGGTGGAGCTATACTTCCAACATCGTTCCACCGTGCCCCACGGTCCCTGCCATCGGCCAGCGTAGCAGCCCGCACCAGTGCGCCGACTTGTGCTTCCAGTCCCCGCATCTTGAATACGGCGGTCTCCATGTTGTCCCCAACCTGCGGCACGATAGCGTCCACAAGTTGCTGGATTTCTTTCGGACTAATCGCGGCACCAGATGTCCACCGCAGCGAAGCACCGACAACCATCGTAGCGGCTGCCCTGTATTGCTGTACTTCAGTGCTCTGAACAAATCGGCCAGTAACGCCCTCTATGAGTCCAGACGGTCCAGGAGCTCCAGCGAATTCTGCTGTAAGATCCTCGATCATCTGGTAACCGAGTACGGCCCGATCTGCTACAGCAGCAGCCCTGCGATCGCTTTCTGCTGGCTGTAGGCCCCTCCTTTCTTCTTCTTCGTAGTTCGTTACCCAGGTTTGCAGGGACTCGTCGTCCATGCTGTCCAGCCATGCTCTCGTCTCTGGGTCGATTTTGTCGCCCTGGGATTCGAGGAAAGTGAGTGATCCTAGACGCTGAGCACTTGCTGGGGCGTCGGGGTTGTATGCGTAGTATTGCTGATATATGGCAGGGATCTCCGCTGGATCGACCCCTGACACCGAGACATTGCCAGACGAGTCCATGCTGAATACGGGCTCGGGTTTAGTGGCTTCTGCAATTTGCTGCGCCGCCCCCAAGCTTGGGACACCACTAGCATCGATTTGCCCATCCGACACGCTGAACTCTGTCGGCTCGCCAGACCATAGCCTTCCTGCTCGTAGGTGCTCCATCCCGCGCTGTTGTCCGAGATCGTACTGGGCCTGTTCCGCGATTGCTTCAGGAGAACGAGCATAGTCGTACCTGGCTGGCTGGAAGCTTCCAGCTTCGACACCTACATCGAGCTGCGGTAATCGGGTGAGCTGGTCACCGAATTGACGCACTGCTGTGTCTTGGTCGAGTCCCATAGCTAGAGGGCCACCACCAGCACCTCCCATAGCGACCGGAGACGGCGTGATACCTCTGTCCATGACACTTGGCGTATCAACCCCAAGGTCTACTGGAAGAGGTGTAGTGGTCTGTCCTGGCTCGTATACCTCTGTGCCAGGGGTTCCTGTCCAGCCCTTGGCTAACCAGTCCTGGTTGTTACGCACGGCCTCGGCTAGGAGATTTTGCTCGTCTAGCTCAATCCTGCGAAGTGCCAGCGCGTTTGTCTGGTTACGCTGTCTGCGATCCTCGGACATGGCCGCTATCCTCATCAGCGCATCGCCTAGTTTGCTGCCTATATCGGAAATAGCGTGACCGACGTTATAACGAGCCATGCTTATCTTCCCCGCGACCAGTCGCTAAAGCTTCTGGGAGTTCTGCCTTGCGGGTGCCTAGCGTATTGCCGTGCAAATAACTCGGCACCACCCTCGGGCCAGGCATCTCGTGATCCCGAAATAGCTTCTGTGATTGGCGGCACAATCTGCGCGGCCAGATAAGCTTTTTCGAGTCCACTCAGGTCACCCCAGAATCCACCTACCTTGTCACCTATCTTGTCTATTACCGAACCGCTTCCTTCGCCCAGAGCTCTTTTGACGCCAGCCTGTCCACCAAACCGAGCATTTATTTCGGCAGCACTAGTTTCGAGAGCCCGCTGTGACTGTCCGACATTAGCAAGAGCACCACCTGGCTGTTTGGATCTCTCCATCGCTTGTTGCATCCAAGGTGGCATACTACCCGCCTCTTGTGCCATTGGCGTCAAAGCAGGAAACGATGTTGGTGCTGAGGTTGCCGCACTACCAAGTTGTTGATGCCATGCAGACTGAGCTGCTGGTGACAGTCCACCAGGCCCACCAGTCATGGGCATTACACCGTACCCAGGTGCCGCCGCACCCGCAAACGCGCCTTCTAGATTCTGGATGCCAGGAATCTGCTGTCCCACCACACCAGCACCGTACCCAGTAGCTGCATCTTTCAGCAGCCTGCCAAGGTCGCCCTTGCCCTCGAAGCTGGACGGCCTGTCACCCCACGGCTGTGGAATTGCGCCACCAGCGGTGCGACCTGCTGCCGCTCCTAGAGGACCACCCAAAGCGAATCCAACACCAGTCAATATCTGCTTGGGATCAGTGATCCACTTTGCAGCACCCTCCATGCGCTTCCAAAAACCTGGTTTCTGCTGCTGAAAAGCCATTAGTTATATCGCTCCGTTAGTAGTTACTACTTATTCGCTTTTGAAACCACCGTTTTCTTTAGACTCTGTCCCACCTTTTGGAGGAGCAGGTGTCGTTGTACGGCCTGACCTTTGAGAGTATTTCCCTAGCCACTTATTGAGCTCATCAGTATCTACATCGGCACTCAGAGCCTCCATGACCATCCTGAGCCGTTCGGTATCGTCGGCTCTCTCGAACTCGGACTCACGCTGCGCGAGTTGCTCCTCGGTCTCCCACTTTCTGACTTCGAGCTCTTCTCTCTTGAACTCACGATCCTTATCGCGCTGTGACGATTCCAGTTCGTGTAGTCCTTCCCAGCGAGCTCGCTCGTTGTCGATCTCCCACGTTCGCATCTCGGCTGACCGCGCTTCGATAGCTTCACGGCCAGCGATTTGAGCGTCGTTCATTGACTCCCTTGAAAGGTTGTCTGCTGCTCGCATAGAAGCCTCGGCACTAAGACCCAACTCTTGCAGCTCCAACTGCAACTCGGATCTCGCCGTGTTGTTGGCACTGTTCATTCTTTCGTTCGCTTGATCCGTCGCTGCACGCCAAGCGGTCTCGGCGTCTAGGCCAGCTTGCACCATCGCGTCGGCCATTTCTTGAATCTTTTCACGGCTCCCGAGCTCGGCATTCTGTAGCGCAGTTTCGTGACCCCTATCGAGTACCGCAGCCGCTACATCGGCATCGATGCCCAGATTCATCAACTCTTTTTGTGATTTATTGCGGGATTCCTGCATCGCGATGTTGGCTTCGTTGGTCGCCTTGTTGCGTGCAGTCTCTGCCGAGATGCCTTCCGATTGGATCTTCTGGGCTGCCGTTTCCAGCTTCTCCTGCAACTCCTGGTCAGCCTTACGCCAAGCAGCTTCCTCCTCTATACCCTTCTCCTGGAGCGCGAGAGCTTCACGTTCGAGGACGCGATTCAGTTTGTTCTCTGCCGCCTGAGCTTCTATTGAGCCTGCCTGTAGGCCTGCTGCGGCCACCCGTTCTGCTGTGCGATCGGCGTATTCTGCCTTCCTCGCATCGACCTGCTCTTGGTATTCCTGCTCCTGCAATCCGAGACTCTCGGCCCACTGGCTCTGCTGAGCTTCATGTGAGGCCTGGAACTGATCCTCTTGAGCCTGCATTCGTGCTTGTTCGAGCGTGAGCTCTTGACCGAGTCTGTCGGCTTCGAGCTGCAACTGATCGCTGCGCCACTGGATCTCGGCTTCGTCGCGAGCCTGTTGCAGATCCATGTCCTTGTTGGCGAGCTGTATCCGCTCTGCGTCTTGATCGAGTTGGCGTTCGCTCAGGCCTAGCTCTTGCAGACGGGCCTGTCTTGCCTCTTCGAGCACAGCCTGCTCCTGGCTCAGCGATGCCTCGAACTGCTCGTTCTGTATTGTGATGCGCTCGCGAGCGATGTTGAACTCTTCTCCTGCGAGCTCCTTCTCTTGTTTTAGCGACTCTAGACGGAGGTCGATTTCTGCTTCGTTCATCGCCTCTGTTATGTCCATCGCACGCCCAGCTTCCGTGGCCCTGTTCTGTATCTCCATCGCCCTCAAGCTGAGCGACTCGCTATCGAGTCCGTACTGCTGGATCCGAGCCGTTTGTGCTTCAGTGAGCGAAGCCTCGAACTGGGACTGCTCTTGCGCCTTCTGGGACTCGAATTGCTGGTTTTCGATTTCCATCTTGGCACGTCTGAACGCCTCATCGTACTCCATGCCCGTCTCTTGGAGATCGAGCGCCCTCTCTTGGATTGACGATACCGAGCCGAACTGCTTCTCCCATTCGTACTGGGATTGGCCGAATTCAGCTTGCCAGCGTTCTTCGTTCACTCTATCGCCACCGAGTTCACGCTCGAACTCGGCTGACCTGAACCCTATATCGGCAGCACCAGCTCTGTCGGCTGCCCAGGCGTCTGCTGCTGCTTGGTTAAGTTGATTTAAGCGTGATGTGCGTTCTCGTTCGAGGTCACCGAGCAGTCCTGCTCTGAGCTCACCTTCGACGCTGGATCCAACCATGCCACGCTGTGACATGAACTCATCTAGCTCTGCTCCTGCATACAATCTCTTGTTTTCGAGCTCGGCATCGATCTGACTGGTGATGTCGCTAATAAGATCACTGTCGTAGCGACTCGGTTTCGCCATCGCATCACTGGCGAAATTCTCCATACCTGGAGCAGCAGCTTCTGCGCGGAACGCACCTGGAGGTGTGTCGTATTCGGGAGCCGCTTGACCAGCAGCGAACCCACCGCCTGGCGCAGCTTGAGCCTGCCATGTAGCTAGTGATGGATCGAAAGTCTGTCCTGGGTTAGCCTCTTGCCACGCAGATTCCAAGTTAGCGGCTCTTGTGGCTGCGTCTCCCTCTCCGAACATACCAGGCGGCACTGAGAAGCCGCCCTTCTTTAGTTGTATATCCCTCGCTTTCGGAGGCCTTACAAGTGGAGTATCTGTATTAATCGGCATTATGTACCCAGGTCTGCGAAGGCCATCTTATCTGCTCCATCATCGCCGTCGAATTTCGTGTATGTGCTGCCGTCCCCTTCCAGGAATACTGGAATCAAGAACAGGTAGTAGCGGTTCGTGCCGTTCCTGCTGATCGTCAGATCCTGCTGGCGGTTGCTCCTGCAATCCACCCTGGTCGAACTCACATAGTTGCTGGTGCTGTAGGTCGCACCGCCCTTGCTTGTGGCAGTGCTCTGTACCTGTGCCTGCACAAACTGTGTTGCTCTCGATGCTACGAACCGCACGTTCACGTCTGTCCCAGCGCCAGTGTCCTTCTGTCCCTCGATCGATACCCTCTGTTGGTTGTCCCAGAACGAAGCCAACCCGCGCAGGAATCTGTCGAGCTCCGGCGGCAAGCCCAGAGGCAGACTGTAAGGACCACCTGGCATTTACCATGACTCCCGCATTACACCAGCAGCCAGCTCAACAGCAGCTATCTTGACAGCCGCTGTAGAGGTGACCTCCACAGGCAACGCAACACCCTTGGAACCTACCCTGGCTTTCTTGGTGGTTGGTTTGGTTGAGATGCCGAAACTCATCGTATGTGCCGTGCTATCCACGCCGTCAGCTTTGACTCTCACTGTTACGTTGCTGGCTGCCGCCTGCTGCGAGGAAACACGCACTACACGAGCTCGCTTGTCACGCATCGCCTGCTGGAACATGAACGGACGTGTCACGAGCTTGAACGATATGTCTTCGCCACCAGTGCCTCCTGGCTCGGCGTTGTCCGTGTCACCCTTCTCCAGTTGCCGCACGAACCCGTCGTAGCCACAACTGATTGGTGTCGTGGTTAGCTGAGCTCCAGCGAGATCTGCCAGGAATAGTGCAGCGTGGTCATGTACGGTGGACGCGAAGTCGAGATACCCGTCCGAGTCTATCGTCATAAACTCACCACCAGTGAGCGTAGTCGTCAGATACCCGAGCAAGGTGTCGCCAAGGTCTCGATCAGACGTTGCGCTTCTTTCCAGGTAGCCGCTGCTGTCCACATACAGAGTATCGTCGTCTGAGGACGCATAGCGGTGCAGCATGAGTGCTGGGGGGTGCTCCTCTGTCGGCGGCCTGTAGCCGATCATGTAATCGTTCTGAGACGATGTTATAGGAACCGCACACCAGTACTCGTGTTTCTGCGGCCAATACAAGCCGACAGCGGTTCCTGGAGTGCTCGATAGCTGAGACCAATTCATGCCGTCCATAAACTTCTGGATGCTACGAGTGGCAAGCTGTATCTGGCCGCCGATCTGGTAGAATTCCACACCTCGCTTGCTCAGCCAGCACACGCCCTGGTTACCTACAGCCTGAATCGTGCGTGGTGCCACGCATCCCACCGATCGTGATATACCCCGAGCTCCAGCCTCGACTTCCAGCGTATTGAACCCGTATCCCTCGATGTAGCCTGTGCTCTCGCTCTTGAACACCATTAGCACGCTACCAAGCTGGTAGAGCCCAGTGAGGTGTATATCACCGTCATGGGTCTGTGCCTTGACCGTCAGCCCGTCTGGAGTAGCCCAGGTGTCTATGTCTCCCACCTTGGATGCGACCACGTCTATGCCACTGTGGCCTGTAGCCCAGAGACGGTTACCGAACACTGCCAGATACTTCACGTTGTTCGGGATGTTCGAGATCGTGGCCCAAGCGGATCCGTTCCACTGATAGGAATTCGTGCCACCGTTCGCTGCACAGAGCACGTTGACCGCACCCTCGCGCATGATGACCAGGCTCCAGAATGCCTCTGTGAGGCCCGTAGCTTGCTGTGTCCAGGACGCGCCCTCGTTGGTTGACGTGTACATCTTGTCGCCCATAAACACTACGAGCTGCTGTGCGCCAGCAGCCGTATGATATTCGATAGCCCCAAAGCATTGAGCTCCAGAATTCAGAGCTGTAGTGTGCAGCTTCTCGCTGCCGCCTCTACGCTCGACCGTCTGCCCGTCGAAGGACACACGCCCATTCTGGAGGAGCTCGCACTCGTCTGGCTTATACTCGACAGGAGCGGCAGTGTCATTCATGCCCCTGGCAAACGAGAGCTGCTGCTCTTGAACCATCAAGGCCATATGCTACTACTCAGCCTTCTCGATGCGGAGCAGAGCTGCCATATCGATGATCGTGTTCGGTGAAAGCGATACCCCGTTCGTTCCCTCTGCCCAGCCGAGCTCGTCGCCGTCCTGGTAGAGTGTGAACTGTTCTGGGAGCTTGAGCTCCTGGGCCATTAGATCATTGAACCCAGCGACGTACTCCGGCCAGCCAGGCATATCGGATCTCATCTCGGTGGCCGTCTCTTCGCCCTCTCCAGGTGTGCCGTATCGCTCGATAAGACCGCCATTGAGCTCCTGCACGTCCTCGATGCGATCCTTGATCAGCCTCTGCACCTCGACCATACGAAGTGCTACGCCCATCGGGATCTTGGTGTTGCCGCATTCTCTGAGTGCAGCTTGCACCGTTCCGAGCTCAGCGTTCGTGATTGTGACCTTATTTTTTGCCATTATCCTTCTTCCTCTCATGGGCTCACGTCTACTTCTGGAGACGGGCCGTGTATAGGTGGTTCAGCAACTTTTTCTTGCTCTACGATGACTTTCCCAGTTTCATCGGTCCAGTCGGTTTCCATCATGTGTTCGTCACACCGTTCTGCGACTACTAACCAACTAACACTATCACTAGAATCAGAATCAGCGCATTCTATCGTAAGCACACTTCCTTCGACTGAACCACGCACAGCGGACCATCCGTCCTCATTCTGCACCCAGCATTGCGGGTCACGACAGAGTAGCTCCCAAGTTCCTTCGCTCATGTCGGAGGCTTCATCTAAATCGACTTGAGCCGTACCGCCGGAAAGCTCTACCTTGCCTCTGTAATTTAGGTCTGCTCGCGGTCCTTCGATGAATGAATGATATAGGCTATGCGTGTCCTTCTTTTCTGGTAACGGATGGTCGATTTTGAATGAGCCAGAACCCTTAGATAAGGCACCAGCCAGAGTGACGTTACCATCTTCCATGACTTGAAATACCGTAGCGTCAGAATCATCGCGATCAGTCACGCATCGGATATGGTAATAAGATTGCGCCGCAGACCCCGCCGCTGTTGTCATTAGAAGAGATGGGGTGCCACTGGGGACGCTGACGTTGTGATCTAGCGTTAATGCGTTAAAGGTGGAGGTGCTAGTGCGGATATATGCCGCTGAGCTCGCCCCATATCCGTTGGCTCCGGCAGTCCTAGCTCCAACCAGAAGGTTTACGTCAATGCAAAACGCCCCTGAGTCAATTAGTCCGGCATAGTTGTTAGTGCCTCCACCAGAAGGTGCCCCTTCTATATAGAACGAGGCAGTATTAGTCACAGCGGCACTAGTGGCATCTAAGTTGATACCAGGAGTATTGATTCGCATCTGGGCAATCAGCCCAACGGTAGTGCTGGCCGGAACCACAAAGCTGTTGTTTACATACAAGCCAGTGAGGTGACCAGTGTTGTTGGCGTGACCAGTCATGGTTGTGCCAAGCGTCACACAGGCTTCGTTATCTGAGGTCGCTTGGCTTGTATAGCTTCCTGTCTGCTCAGTGATGCCTGCTATAGCAAGATTGCCGTAAGACTTGACCTCAATTCCGTGCGGGGCAGAACCGGACTCAGCAACATGGAATGCCGTAACACCACCAGCCACTACATCTAAACGATCAGCCGTACCCTCTTCGATATAGGTATTGGATCTGCCGTCTAGATAGAACTTACCACCAGCAGGCATCACAAAATCTTGTGCGGCTTCTATATATTCATTGCCACTATTGTAGTTGAAGTTTGCTACCTCACTCCCACCACAGATGACTCCTATGTGGTCAGCACCTCTTTCGTGGATGTAAGTATTGCCGCCGCCGTCTAGGTAGAACTTACCTAGAGGATTCATTGTTACATTTCTACCTTCCAGTTGTAACGAGGCATACTGCGACCCATTCTCATAGGTGTATAACAGCAACTTACTGTCTTCACTGGTGTTACTGGCATCAGTCATTATGCTACGGATTAAACCACATTCTAGGCCATTGCCAGCATCATCTTCTGTGTAGAAATAGATGCGGCCACCTTCGTCATCGTCTTGGCCCACTCTGGTATTTTTGAGGTTTAGAACACCGCCATTAGCGTTAGCACCAGTGTTGCTTATGTTTACGGTAGGCGTTCCAGCAATATCTAGCGTGACAGTTGGGGTCGGAGTACCAATTCCTATTTTTCCATCCGACAGAATCGTCATGCGGTAAGTGGGAGCATTGGCACCATCAGCAGTTGTACCAAACTGCAACCTACTGGGAACGTCATTCGCACCTGGGGTGCCGTCTATGAAGCAACTGATCTCAGCACCTACGGAACCCCTATCAGTACCATCAGCGGCATCCCAGTAGATTGCCCCCAAATGGTCATCATCTTGAACGATGGTGTCAGAATTGACCGCTGTACCTCTGGATTTACCCAGATACAATGCGGGTCCATTGGCATCGTTGCTATTTCTGAACGCAGATATACTTGAACCAGGACCGCCAGTACCTTCTACCTGTAGCCTAGCCGTTGCTCCATAAAACGCATCGGGTGTAACAGTTCCAAGAGTGAGAACACCAGATGTATTTAGAGCAAACTTGGTATTAGCCGCACTGCTTCCCGTACCCATCATAAACGAAGTGCCATCACCCCAATCGTCGCTATCACGCAATCCAATAGCCCAGTTGCTACTTCCAGCAGTTTGGAAATCAACTGTGGCATTCTGATCCGATGCTGACCTGTCTATGTCTACAGATGCCGCTGAAGATGAATCAACAATGACCTTGGCCGCTGACTTAGCGACTTCAAGATTACCACTCAATGTAGCCGCCGCGAGCGTAGTGGCTCCCGACACACCCAGCGTACTAGCCATATCTACCGCACCGTCGATATCCACCACATCTAGGTTGGTAGTCCCGTCTACATCCAAATCACCATTGAAGTCTGCGTTTCCAGCCAGAGTTAGCGTTCCAGAGACATCCAGTGTACCGTTCAGATCTACGGCGGTTGTGTTGATTTCCACCTCATCGGTCGCCGCGATAATCATCTTCGTGGCGCTGGCACCGCTGATGTACTGGGAAGCGTCGTTGAACTGAAGCTGGCGAGTGCTGTTCAGGAGGATTCCTGTGTCAGCAACGTGAGTGAGCGTTACGTCGCGATCAGCCCCCCACGCCAGCACAGCGGCGTCGGTCTTGAGGCTGACGTGCTGGTTGAAGTCCCAGGAGTCGGTGTCGTTCTCCCAGAGTATTGTCTTGTCGCTTGCGCCTTTTAGCGTGATACCACCACCGTCTGCTGTAGAGTCGGATGGGGAGGCGACTGAGCCAAGCTCAATGTTTTTGTCGTCTACCGAGATCGTGGTGGAGTTGATGGTTGTGGTCGTACCGTTGACCGTAAGATCGCCAGCTATAGTGACGTTGCCCGTCAGCGCCGACGTACCTGACACAGTCAGTGCCGCATTAACGTCTAGCGTGGTAGCATCGATGTTGACATCGGTGGTCGCCGCAATATCTAGGTCAGCGGCTGAGCTCGCACCGATATACTGGCTGGCGTCGTTGAACTGGATACGCCTGGTGGAGTTGAGTAACAGTCCGGTGTCGTGAACGTGGGTAAGGCTGACCTCACTGTCGCCTCCGAAATTCAGTACGGCAGCGTCGGAAACCAGGCTCAGATCATCCCCTACTGATGCATCTGCGCTCATGGTCACGTTTCCGGTTAGCAGGCTGGTTCCCGACACATCCAACGTGCCGTTCAAGTCCACTGCCGTAGCGTTTAGCTCGATCTCGTCGGTAGCATTGATATCGAGTACAGTTGCGCTAGGTGCATTGATGTACTGTGATGCGTCGTTGAATTGCAGCGCCATCGTGGAATTCAACAGCAATCCCGTATCGGCAACGTGCGTCAGGCTTACATCTTGGTCATCGCCTAATCCGATAACCGCGCCATCGGCAAGATACAGGTCGCTGAACTCTAGTGACGTTGTACCTAGCGCAGCCCCATCTGATGCGTCAGGAACAAAGGCTGTCGTAGCAGTGATTGTTGTGCCCTGTATGGTGCTAGCGCCTGTTATTGCTCCACTTACTAGCAGCGTGCTAGCCATGTCTACTGCTCCGTCAATATCTACTACATCTAGATTTGACGTACCATCTACATCTAAATCGCCATTGAAATCTGCGTTACCAGCTAGAGTCAATGTTGATGCCATATCAACAGCACCATCAATGTCTACGACATCTAGGTTTGCGGTCCCGTCTACGTCCAGGTCGCCTGCTAAGTCAATTCCTGCGGCACCTGCTAATACCAAGTCATCAGTAGACGTGTCCCATAGCATATAAGCACTGGCTGTGTCACCAAAGAATTTGACATCGTATCCAGTGTCATCGACACCAACCGTAACCGTTGAATCAATCTGTACTGCACCGTCAATATCAACTGCATCTAGGTTGGTGGTGCCGTCTACGTCCAGAGCTCCGTTAAAGTCTACAGCACCCGCTACAGTGAGCGTGCTTGAGACATCTAATGTGCCGTTCAGGTCTATTGCGGTAGCAGTAAGGTCGATCTCGTCAGTAGCAGCGATAGACAGTACCGTGGCACTTGTGCCACTGATGTATTGGCTTGAGTCATTGAATTGAAGCTGTCGGGTGCTATTCAGGAGTAGACCAGTGTCGGCAACGTGCGTCAGGCTTACGTCCGAGTCAGCTCCGAAATTCAGGACTGCTGCGTCCGATTTCAGCGTAACGTCATCGCCTACTTCCAAGTCCCCTGCCAAGGCCAGCTTGCCAGCCGTCCAGGTGCCTACCGCCGTACCAGCGATCACATCGAGGAACGTGCCTGCGGCAGACATATAGCGACCAGAGTCCTTGTCGGCCTCGAAGCTGTAACTAGGACGAGACGCCGATCCACTGGCTACTTGGACCTGGCCGTCCTTGTCTATCGTGCAGACAAGAGTCCCCGAGTTGGGTCCGTTCCAGATCTCCAGCAACGACTCGTCTGTCGTATCGCGAGCTGTCGCGAACCCAAGGATGTGGGTGTTGTCCTGTGGTTGGATCGCCTTGATCCCGAAAGCACCCATTTAACTACCTCGCTATCATGTAGACTATGTCATCACCTGCGTTGTCACATATGATGTAGAGCTCGTCCAGGTTGCCGACTGGGATCCACCCAGTCTCTTCCTTGGCATCTAACTCCCATCCGCTTGTCACATCGGTAGTACCATCTACCACGGTGACTCCTGAAAAGCCGACGTAGACGTTTCCAGAGTTGTTTGCCACCGCTTTGATATTCACACATTTAGCGGTGACATCCGGCAACTGTGCGGCACTGGTGGAACCAGATTTTTCCCCTGTCGCTACAACCCTGACGTATTGCGTTGCGTTCATTCCCAACATGGCACTTGTCCTTATGTGTAGTAGTGTGTACCCAGCGTCGGTTTCGGCCTGAGCTTTCTCGGTGTCCTGCTGCGTCGTGAGCGCCGGAACGCACGCTGCTCGCACGTCCTAACCTTATTGCGGATCTTGGCCTCCATCTCTTGTCCACCAGGAAGCCATGAGTCTTCCATAGCTCTCTCTGCTGCGTATGCCACGATCAGCGGTCGGTCCTCGCTAGGGAAATCGACCGTAGCACTCGATAGCGTAGGCAGGCGGTGATGGTAGTCGTAGATCAAGCTTGCAGGTGGATTAGCACCCCTGGCGATCCACAGGTTGGTGCCTTGCAGCCAGTAGCGGTTGCCCCTGACTCTGAACCTGTCCCTGAAGTCCACCAGGCTGCCCCAGCGCGTGCCGTCTATCTTCCTGAGCGCACTGGTCATGTCGTCGCCAGCCAGCCGGAAGAAGTCGCTTTCTAGTGCCTTGTAGCGTCCACCGTCATCCGATTCCGTACCGCTCCACGACGTGATCGCCGTGGCTTGTGATACCCACCTATCGGACAGCCCGCAGTCCATCAGATAGTCTTGAGCGTCGTTTAGTCCATACTGAAGAAACTGGTTGACGGCTTCCAAGGACGAGTCGTCGTGCTCGATCAGAGAGTCGTCATCAGAAGCAGTATCAGTAATCCTGTAGAACGCTCGCTGTAGACTTGCCAGATTGGTGAGTACGGCCATTAGGTCACGGTAGTTTGGGGTTTACGTCTTCGAGGAACTTGTGCTGTCATCGGCGCATCGTCTGGAAGCGCAGCGATCTCTTCTTCTTCTACCTCTATGAATCCCGTCGCGTCGGACTTGTTCTCTTCTCGTCCGTCAGCGATGAACCCTGCTATGTCGTCGGCACTGAGCCCTCGCTCTTCTGCCGCCTCGAAGAACTCTTCCTTCAATGTATCGACGCGACTTCTCTTCTTTTCGCGCTCGATCTCTTCTGGATCTACACGGAAATCGTAGTTCTTGTAGTTATGTCCTGTTGGGAGCTCGTCCCAGACATAGACCTCTTTATGGGTCTCTGGACGGATTTCAAAAATCGGCACCGTTGGAATACCAAGCTGGTTGAGCTTCCACGCTTGCTCACCAGTATCCGTGAGCACTGCCTGGCGCACGTCCTTCGTGTAGGTGCGTTCAATGATAGGGCGGCCATCGGTATGTGTGCCGATGATCTCCTCGTCCTCACCCAGGACGGTGCGTGGCCTTAGTCTCGAAATTCTATTTAGTCTCTGTCTCATGGTGTCTTCTCCTGTGTCGGCCCCTCTTCAGGGGGGGACTGTGATAGGTCTATTCCTATTGGTAAAAACGGTTCCTTCATCACACGCTTACGCACATCTCTGCCAACCGCCAATGCTTCTTCTCGCATGGCTAGGCGTAGGCGCTCCTTTGTGTCGCGCTGAGTCTCCACCTGCCAGGTCAACGCATCCTGAATCGAACTAAACTCACCTTGACCACTCCATGTGTCGCCCTTCTCTAGCATCTCAGTCAACCCACTTACACCTAATTCCTCTAATTCGTAACCCACATACAGCCCTACATCCTTGTCGAAGTAGGTAATCTCGACGGTCTCGACTGGTTCCTCTTCGAGTTCTCCTGCTTTCCAGGCCGCCAGTACCGGATCATCCGGCATGAGCGATATCCGTATCTGCCACTGACAGACAGGCTCGGGTATCCACACGATATGAGCGTGCCTGCCACTCTTCCTGAAGTGCAGCTCGACAGCGTCCTGGAACTCGTAGGGAGCTCGGCGTTGTTCCGAGCCCCCTACAGTGTGTATCAGACCCATCTAAAGAGTCCTCCTGCTAGTCATGCTTAACTACTCGCCGTACCGATAAGCATACCTGTCTCGCCACCAGCGTTAACCCCGTAATTCTCAAAGAGGCTAAGCGAACCAACGGTGTTGACCCAGGTCGTCTGGCCGTTCGTTGCGATCATGCAACTGTTGTACCTGACGTGCCCTGTGGCGGCACTGTACCCCTCGATGTTCACGTCAACAGCGTTGGCGTTCTCTAAGGCACAGTCTTCGATGAGACAGTCCGTCCATGCAGCACTCATGTCGATGTTGGCTGCCGAGAAGTCGCCGTGGCTAACCAGTTTGCGAATCGTGACATGGTCAGCCGCTGCTCCGGTGAGGAACCCAGTGTTACCCGCTGTGTCCGTACCGTGGTTCACGCACCCGATGCACTCGAAGTAATCCGCATCGGCAGTAAGCGTGATCCAGTGCAACGTGTTCTTCGCTGCCGTGGCATCGTCGAACAGGCAGTTCTCGATCCGACAGTGAGCTGCCGTGACGGGAATACCCACCACGAGCGAGTCCACGTCATTGATGAAATGGATGTTCTGGATGGTGACATTAGCCGCCGACACTGCAACGGTCGCTGCCGTATTGTCGAGCGTGATCTGTGGGCGGTCGGTGCCTCGGCCTAAGCCGATAATGCTGATGCCCGCCACGTCTGCCGCGATAGCTGATGCGCTACTGAGCGTCTCAGCGTGTCCTGGCATCGCGTAAATGATGTCACCCTTGCTCGCCGTGCATTTGTTGATCGCGGCGTCGATTGTAATCAGAGCCTCGTCCGAGGCGTCCCCTGTGTTGGCCGCAGCTCCACTACCCGAGTCCACATAGAAGATGGAGCCCGTCGTGTGGTTGATGAGGTTCCGCAATTCCTGCGAATACTTCACCTCGCGCAGAGCGTTACGCAGCCTGTTATTCAGTTCCTGACTTGACATTGAAAATGGTCCCTTGCCTAGAAGGCGTTAGAGGCTGGGCGAGAGGCACTGTGCCCCCCGCCCAACAACCCGTTTCGATACTAATTCATACTACCCATACACCTATTAGCTAGGCACTGGGCTGAAGTCGCTAGCAGTCACGTTAGCAAGGCTAATGCCTGTCAACGCAGCGTGCCTGTTACGGCGATCGCTGAATGACTGCTTGTAACTTTTGACGTACCACTCCTTACCGTCGAAGTCGCTCAGGCGGCTGAACTGGCTGCCGTCTTCAGCGAAGTAATCGGCTTCACCGTCGAGATCGACTGTGAAGAGGTCTTCAACTGATAGGGTGTAGAGTACATCGTGGATCTGCCAATCGTCTTCAATGAAGTCCATATTGGCGATCCTGACGGCCTCGTAGCCGCCCTCGAACGTGCGACCGAGTGCAGTCTGCTGCTGGAATCCGACGAGCGTTCTGGCGAGCTCAGCGATCACACTACCCTGGGCGCAGCAAACGTGTGTGCTCGGCCCTACGGGTGAGGTGGATTTCGCTCTAAGCTGCCTGAAGTGCTCGGTCACTTCGATGTGATCGAAGCTTGCACTTGCCTTACGATAAGGCTTCCAGCGCGGATAGGTCGATTGTGAAATGTTAAACACCGTCGTCGCATCTTCGTCAGGGTCCACGATATTAAGCAAGCCGTTAGGCGCATTCGTGTATTCTGAAGCGAAGTAGTCTGTCGAGATGTTCGGGGTTGTGGCGTTAACGATCAGATCGTTAGCCGCCAGTTGGTTGCCTGGCTCCCATGTGCCAGCAGTCGTGACAGTTACCGTATTCGTGCTATGTGTGATAGCACTGATGGTCCCTGCGCCTGCTAACGCATTCGAGCTGCCGACATCAACCCAGTTGATGATCATGCCTACCTCCATGTGGAGGAGAGGCGGTGTGTCAGCGTGACCGTATCCGTCTTTCACAACGAACACAGTTGAGCTCGTGCGAGACGATACCTTACACAGCGTACCGTTCGACGTGCCAATAGCGTGACGGATCTGAGAACGCCCGAATGCATCCCACATCTGGTCGAACATACGACCGAGTAGGTCACCGAACGCGCCTGGACCGCGCACTGCACGCTTTTCGATAAAGTTATCGATTGCTCTACGAACGTAGAGCCTAGCTGGTGTGGTTTCCCCTTCCACCGCATCAACATACTGGTGGTCAGGAAGATTACCGTCCGAACCCATCGCCCCACCCGCATACGTCAGATCGGCTGAGAAGACTAGCTTCTCACCATCGATGCGGTAGTCACCTGCTCCAGCCTCTTGAAAGAGCTGGCTGGTAGGTGACCAGGAGGACACGTTCGGCTTGACCTCACCAGCATAGATCTCGTGTACCAGCCCCGTGAGGTCGGTAATCGCCTCAAGGCCGGAGACTTGTGATCCTAATGCCATAGGTCAAAACCTCATGTTTACGCCCGCTGACCCCACGTTCTAACGCGGGAGCGACGGGCTCGTTTTTGTTGACTAGGGCTCATAGCCCTGAGCTCGTTGTTCTCGGTCGGTGTGCCATGATCGCGCACTCCTGCCGCCAACGTACTCGGGACAGACCCTGGTCTTGTCGCGTGACGAGTGGCAGCCTGTTCGAGGTTATTCACCTCTTGCTGCCGCGCTTCTTCTTTGACCTTTGCCTCTGCCGCTGCGAGCTCTTGCTTCCTCTGCTCGGCAGCAGTAACAGCCTGCTGGGCCTGCACATCTGGGCTTTGGGCATACGCAGCATTTGCATAAGTATACCAACCACTTGGTGTAGGCTCCTCACCTCTGGCTGAGCACATCGAACCATATCCAGACAGAGCCTGCCTGACCTCTGTTTCATTCCAAAGCGGATACTGCGGAGGCACGTCCGTGTTCGGATTACCCCGCATAGCGTCGTTGATAGCGTCGTTGGCGAACTTGTTGGCCCGCTGGACAGCTACCTCGTTCATGTACTGATTACGCGCTTCTGCTTTGGCCTGTTCCAGGCCCTCGGCTCCTTGTGTCGTCAAGATACCGTTGCGATAAGTATCGGCATCGGCCTGTCCATAGGTCTGCAACAGGTCTCGGTATGTCTGCTCCTGTTCGGAAGTCAGAATACCACCTGAACTCGCTTGTTGCCTCCAGTACTCTGCATCAGCGCGGGTCTCTATGAGTTGGGCGCTGACTTCGTTGAGTTGTTGAGAAGCTTGGTCGAGGTCGGACCTACGGACATGGCTGTTCAGCAGAGCTCTGAGATCTCGTTCATCTTCAGAAGCTACCGTGAACGCCTCGCGCCCCCTCTGTCGCAGGGGATGGTTGTCTGCGACGGGGACTGTCACGGACGTAACGTCAGGGGTAGTGGCCTGCGTGTCCGTGGCCCCGTCCATTGCCACTTCAGAAGATGAAGTAGCTACGGTATCGGGGACTTGATCACCGGAAGTCGAGCTTTCGGGCGACTTCTCGGCTTGTTCTTCTTTCATAAACTGACCGCCCTGCGGCGTACCTTTCGGTTGGCGCAAGCGGTCAGCGGCATTTGTTTGTGTTTCCTGCTCTGCAAGAGCTGCCTCTATCTTGGCACCTAAACGCTCTTTGGCACCCTGCTTGATGTCGGAGACAGTTTGCTGTGTCCTATCGACTGCTGGCGGTGCTTCTGGAGTCGATGGTGCCTCGACTACAGGAGCTTCTGCTGGTGCTTCTGCGACTTCCGAGGCCGTTACGGCGGCGGTGTCAGACATAGTACCTCTTCATGTTATGCAGCACCCTGCGCTGCTTGAGTCAGTTTTGCTATCTCGGTAGTGGATGTATTCATAGCCTCGGACGTGGGCGAGCCAGCTTCTGCGCTCGCAAGACCTGGTGATCCACCAGGAGATGTCGATGCCGCTAGCTGTCCAGGAGAGGGAGCCTCTACCTGGGCCGCCCTGGATATCTGTTGTCCACTCAGCCACTTAAAGAACTGATCCTGCCTGAGCATGGCTACCCTTCTCACGATCGAGTCTTCGCTCTCGTCTTGCGTCATCGTAGATAACGCTTCGAGGTGAGCTGTGGTGTCGTCGTCCATCATAATAGGGTACTGCCCGTCAACGATAGGCCATAGATACTGTGCTGCCTGCTCGACCACGGGATTCTGCATACCAGTGACTTGCTGGGGATCCAGGCCGTACTCCTCCCTGAAGGACTTGACCACCTCCCTTATGCCCTGGTTGACGACCTTAGCACGACGCTCACGCATCTCTTGTGGATCGAGCTCGTCAGGCCAAAGGCTTCTGTCTGGGTATTGCTTCTTGAATTGCCTGGTAGATATCGCTCGTTCGCCTGTAGTTTCGTCCACCATGCCCCACAGGTTCATTAGCGTCTGGGCCTTGTTCTCCGTCGTGGCACCGAACCCAGACGTGAGCCTGTACATCGGCAGCATCTGGGAGAGCTGGCTCCTGTCGATGTAGGGCTGGATGAGGTGAGCGATCTCGTCTCCTGCTATATCCACAAGCCACGGCACGTCGCCGTATTCCTTCATTAGATTCCAGCAGATACCCATGAACTGCTCGGCACTCTCCCTGAATCTCTGGTTGGTAGGCCCGTGTACGGTGTCATCTGCCCGTGCCAGGGCCACCACCTTGGCAGCAGCGTCACCGGACTTGCTTTCTCCACGGCTCGCAGCCTGCCAGCCTCCTTTACGGAACATCCCAGCCTCGATGCGCTGGATCTTGTTCTCAAGCAGCGGTATGTGACGGTAGGGGAGCTCCAGGTACTGAGGCACGAAGCCCGCGCCTGGATCGATCTCTATCTCACCGTCGTCTATGTAGGCCGCACTGTCGTCTGCGATCACGCCAGCAGTAACCAGTGGAGCCCTGACCGAACGTCGCACAAACTCGTTGACCAACGTCTCTAGCTGGTTGAGCTGGACCTGGTCCTCGTCTAGGTCGGCCACATACGGCTTACCATGCACGTCATCGAAGCGATTCGCGCTGTAGACCTGTACACAGCTAAATGTGCCACCAGGTAGAGGTCCGTCGTGTAGCAGCACGGCGTTACCGAAGCCACCACTCGTGCCACCACCAGTTGCGTCTGCTCTGTCCGTACTCGCTGATCCGTTTAGGGCGATCATCGTGAGTCGTCCGTAGGGATGATTTACATCTGCCCCAGGTGCGATCTCGCGATAGATCAAGGCTATGAGCTCTTCACCGTCTTGGCCGCTCATTAGTGCCGAGGTGCCGTGAATCGAGTTGCCAGCCATCAACCACTTCCTGACCGTGCGCTGGAACCTGCTAGACGAGTTGAGCTTCGTGCTGCCTTCGATGCCTGGTATCTCGGGGAACGCCTGCCGCACTCCCTCTGCGCTGACTACACGCCCGTAGGTCATTCTCTCGACGTTGCCACGAGTTGCGCCAGTCGAGTACACCGTGTCGAACGGGTCTCCTACCCAGCAGTCTATCGATCCACGTTGTGGTCCCTGCATACCTTCTGCGTGTACAGGCTGGTAAGCGTCAAAATGTGGATCGTCACGCCACTGAGCGTGGACCGGACAGTGACCGTAGGCCGCTGCCATGTACATGGCTTCAGCGAACAAGCTGTTCAGGTTCTGCTCACTGGCTATGTAGTTGGCGAATGCCTGGTCGATAGCTCCCGACTCTCTCGAATGGCGATCTGGCCTGGTCTCCACCACAAACCTGAACGGCATCGTAGTGTGGTAGGCCACCATGTTGTCTACCATCGGACGCAGCAAGTTGTTCTGAGCTCGTGGTACGCCACTGAGGTTGTGCGGGATCTGGATGCGCTCACCGTTGTACAGGTCAGCCCACTGGTTATCACCCTCGCCATCGATGTGGATGAGGTACTTCTCGGCTGTTAGATCATGGAATCGCTTGCTGTCTAGACCCTTGCGGTGGAACTCGGCTACTTCCCTGGCGATCGCGCTCGGATCGCCCATACCCATCGCATCCATTTGGTTGTCAGGCTGAGCTGACACCGCATCATCGCCACCGTAGTGACCAGAGGACGTGACTGTGGTATTAAGGGGAGTTGCCATTAGTCGAAGATATAAGTCAACAGTGCGTCAGCCAATGCCAACGCTCGATTCGAGTTCAGCTTGAATCTCACTCCAAGCCCTGCCCTCTCTATGGTGAGCTATTCTGGCGCTATTGCGTAGGTTTTGGCGAACGTGTTCGGATTCGTACTTGTCTATGACGTAAGTCAAGGACGATGGTATGGGTTGCTGTGGCTCCCTCGGTTGGGGCGGTAACTCGGTCATACCGCTCTTTCTCCGTTGCACTCGGCGTGCATGATCGAGCCACTCGTCGTTCTGTAGCCTGAGACGATCGCGCTCTTCGATGACCAGGTCATATGCGGTGCGGCTGACCCAGGGCCACCTTATGCCTCGCTTCGTTTTGCGACTGTCGTGTATAATCACTTTGCGAGCTCGGCCTTGAGTACCGCCATCTCGACTTCCAGGTCTCTGATGCGGCCTTCCAGATCGTCGATGCGTTGTGTGAGCAACCCCGAAACTC